>Ga0316626_10000042_pt1 | contig 44363 bp, 63 predicted proteins | sample OWC_Aug_T1_C1_D5_FD_207656 | JGI IMG/M metagenome (GOLD analysis project Ga0316626, IMG submission 207656) | Wetland soil microbial communities from Old Woman Creek delta, Ohio, United States - OWC_Aug_T1_C1_D5_A | ecosystem: Environmental > Terrestrial > Soil > Wetlands | place: USA: Ohio...
GTAGCCGACGGGCTTGCGGTTCTCGTCGAGCTTGACCACCATGTCCAGCGCGGCGACGATGTTCCCGTTCTCGTCGTAGCCCAGCAGCACGCCCATCAGAGAGCCTCCTCCATCAGGGTGTTGTGCCTGACGTAGTAAGTTACGGCAGCGGCATCGTCGATGTCCAGCGATGACTGCACGGTCGCGTAGTGGTCGACAGCGGAGACGAAGCAGCCTCCCCGGGCGAACCGGCAGATGGCGTTGAACTGCATGTTGGTCGGGCCGCCGCTGGTAGCGGAACAGTAGCCGAAGTACGAGTAGGTGTCGAAGCCGACCATCCGAACGGCCGTGTGGCCAGTGGCACTCGTGATGATGGGGATGTTGATGGGGACGACCGACAAGGCGCCGAGCGCGGGCAGCTCGACCTCGGTGACGAACGTGCCGTCGCCCGTCGAAGTCACGTTGCACGTCGTTCTGGCAGCCAGCCTGAACACCTTGGTCACCCCGTCTAGGATGTAGTCTCCCCCGCCCGGGACAAGGGCCACCAGCCCGCCCGACCCGATGGTGACCTCCTCGTTCGCGCTCGTGACCGTCTGCACGTCCGTCGGGGTGACGGACAGCAGCGGGTCGGACCAAGCGCTGTAGTTGTTCGAGTTGTCGCGAGAGCGCATCCTGACCCACAGCTTCACGTCGGGCGCGGCCCCTCGGTAGATGCGCGTCACCTTGCTCGTGGCAGAACTCCACGATGGGTCGGTCCCGGGTCCGGTCCCAGACCCGTCATCGACAGCCCAGTTGACCTCGTACTCGGCAAGGTCGGTGTCAGGGATGGGGTCCCACGATGCCTCGAACGCCCGGTACCGCGCAGTGACGACACGCCCCCACGGAACCTGCGGCACCCCTTCGTCCCTGTCCGAGCCAACGATGCGGATGACCTCACGGGACACGTTGCCGAACTGGTCCTCGTTCCACGTGCGCACGTAGTACCGCTGCCCGGCCAGCAGGTTCTCGATGGCGGCGTGCGTCTCCCCCTTGGGGACGTCCGTGATGATTTGGTTCTCTCCCCACAGCGGGACGCCCGGAGCTGACTCCTCCGACGTGACGGCTACTCTGGTGCGGATGTTCATGTGTCCACCGTGATGTCAAGGTTGACGACGGCCGAGCCGTCATCGTTGAGGGTGGCCCGGCTGGCGACCAGCACTTGCGACGGAGTCGGGGGCCGGGGCGGCCCGGTCTTCAGCTCCCATGTTACGCCATCGAGGCCCAGCTCCCACGTCTGGCCGGTCGAGGCGTCGTAGTAGATGCGCCCGGTCACGTAGACCACGATGGAGTCCATCAGCTCGCCGTCGTCCAAGAAGTGGCCGGTGTCGAGGGAGAGCGGGAGACCGTAGCCGGACGAGTCTGGGGGCGTCCATCCGACCTGCCACTCTGCCTGCTCGCTGATGGGGCGGCTCGGGATGAGGTCGGTGTCCGGGGCCGAGGTGTCCTCTCGCGGAGCCACCGTCAGCGTCGTGATGGGCTCGTTCTTGTCACCCGTCTCGAACGTCACGCCGAGGATGGTCCAGTAGCCCGAACCGTAGGCCGAGGTATCGACAGCGCCGTGGTTGATGTCGACCGGCACGGCGTCGCAGACCGTGTACCCGTCCTCGGGCTGGAGAAGCCCCGTCTTCAGGGCCAGACCCATCCCCTTCCCGACCTTGCCAGATACGATGGCGTCCTGCTTCACCCGGCGGATGAGGTCGTTCCGGTCGTTCACCCCGTCGTAGACAGAGGCACGGGCGAAGCGGCCCCACGTCGCTTGGCTGATGCCGGGCGCGTTGCGGGTCTCGTAGTAGACGCGCAGGCCCGCCCTCGTCCTGCCGATACCGTGCTGCACCGTGGCCCAAGCATCGCCGAACGGGACGACCCTGTACCCCTGCACCAGCTCGCCGTACTTCAGGCGCAACTCGTCGCGCACGACCCCGGGGTCGTCCTCCACCGTGACCGTGTAAACGCCGGTGACCTTCTCGACCTTGATGCGCGTCTTCTTGCCGGTGCCCTGCTTGTGCGACTCGATGAGGCCGGTCACGAACGACAGGCACGGCTGCATCGTGGACCAGACCGTCACCTTCTCGTCCATCGTGGCGATAGCCCCGACGTCGACGAAGCCGACCGGGCTGTTGGTCAGACCGACGGCGCGGTCGAGCTGGTCGGTCACGACCTGCTTCAACGTCTTGTTGACGTACTTCGAGCCCCCGTCGAGGTACGTCTTGTCGGGGTTGGCCGGGTCGTATCGCTCGTCGTACTGGGTGTCGAACAGGGCGAGGTAGTCGACACCGTAGAAGATGACCTGTCGCTCCGTTGCGTCGAAGTCCCAGACGAGCCCGGCGAACACCTCCCGCCACCCGTCGCCCGTGTAGAACTCGATGGCGTAGTGCGTCTGCTTGGGCTCGATGACGCTGAGCTGCGGGTGGTCGGACTCGATGGTCCAGTGCGCCTCGCCCGGGCTGTTGTACAGCTTGGTGGCGCCAATCTTCTTCGCGTTCTCCAGCACCGCCACCACGGTGCCGGGCCCACGGTTGGTGCCCATGCCCCGGATGACGATGCGCCACGGCTTGGCCGGGGGATAGGCCTGCACCTTGCCGGGCACGGCGACCGGGTCGAAGTCGGCGGTCAGCGTGATGTAACCTTCCGACCACGCGCTGGCCAGCCCCTTGTGGTCCCACACACGGGCGAGCCAGTAGTACGAGCCGGCATCCAGCGCTGCCCCGCTGTACGGGATGTCGAAGCCGGTCGCCCCGTAGGCCGCCAAGACCTTGCCGGTGTCCCAGTTGACGAGCGACGGGTCGTCCCAGTTCGGGCTCCCGCCCGCGTACGGCGAGAGCTTGACCTGATACGCCCCCATCCGGTCGCCATCGGAGTCGCTGAACGTGCCCCTGAACCTGACGTTGCGCAGGTGGGCATACGTCTTGTCGTCGGGCGTCAGGACGGGTGCGCCGGGAGCGGTGTTGTTGATGTAGAAGCTGACGAGGTCTGTCCAGAGCGACCACTCGCCCTCGCTGTCGCGGTGACGGACACGCCACTTGTACGTGGTCTTCGTCTTCAGGTACGGGAACCGGTCGATGCTCAGGCTCGACCTGCCGTTCGTAATCTCGGCGTTGCTGGCCCGCTCGCTCGCCGCCCAGAGCAGGGTCCCCGTGACGGTCTGCCCGGCGTTGGTGGCGCTCGATGGGTAGACCTGCACCTGACTGGAGGCCAGCAGGTCCGTCGGCCGGACGTCCGCGAAGTCGGCCTCGAAGGCGGTGACTGAGCCGACCGTCCCGCTCGGCGCCATGTTGGTCGGGGTCGACGGGGTCGTCAGCCCGTAGTCGTAGATGAGTTCGATGGTCGGGCGCAAGCTGGCATCGGAGGCGTACTTCGACCAGCCGGCCCACGCGTACGCGGCGTTCGTCTGGTTGAAGTCGTAGATGCCGATGCCGTAGTTGGGCTTCGGGGTGGTGTTCCGCTTGCCGTCCGAGCGAATGACGTCCTTGGGGGCCCAGCTATCGACCCACGCGGTGATGTCGTACCGGTTCAGTCCGCCCGTCTCCAGCGTGGGGTAGACGACCTTCTGGCTGCCGAAGTCGGCGGTTGGCTTGGTCCAGTCACCCGAAGCCCATCCACCGTCACCCGTCGTGCCTTCCTTGAACGGCGCCGTCAACCGCCGAAGTACGACCTTCGGGCTCTCGCCAGTCTCGAAGGCCGACCCATCGTCGTCCGTGTAGACGTTGAGGTAGGCCCTCAGAACCTTGCCGACGTCGGTCCAGTTGAGGGTGAACTTGACGTACGAACGGTAGAACAGGGTGCCCGAGCGCCCGACGTACAGACGCTTGGAGTGCCCGGAGCCCTGCCTGCTCGTCTCGCCCGGCAGGGCGCGGACAGTCGTGCTGCCGGAGGCAGACCACGTCTTCAGGTTCGACATGGCTTACGGGGCCTCGCGTAGTACCGTCAGCTCCCGCTTCGCGCGACGCCACTGGTCAGCCAGCACGGCGTAGCTGTTCATCAGCGAGGCCGGCGTGACGTCCGTGTTGCCTGAGCGCGTCTGCCACTGCGTGAACAGGTCGCGGTCGAGGACGAGACGCTGGATGCCCTCCATACGCCCGAACTGCCGGACGGCGAACTCCAACTCATCCGACAGGCTGGTCACCTGTGCGTCGGACGTGAGCCTGTCGTACGGGCAGTATCCCTGCACCTTGATGATGTGCTGCCCTTCGGTCATCGAAGCAGCGTGCCGGTAGGGGATGGTCAGGTACCCGTCCCAGACCTCCCAGCCCGTGTCGGAACCACTGACGTACTCGCCGGACGCCGGCTGGATGACCCACACCGGGCGAGGCGGTTCGAGGGTGGTGTCCCACACCTCGCAGCGCCGCAGCTCGATGAGCGTCGAGTTCTGCCGGTTGACCAGCTCGCTGACCGAGGACTCCAGAACCTGAATGTCGTCGAAGCGAGCGTTGATGGAGGCGTCCCCGGTGGCGACGGCCGTCAGCTTCACGCGCAGAGAGGCCACGCCGGAGGCCGGGATGGTGTACGACCCGGTCCGGTAGACCGGGGCCGTCGAGTCGGTGTCCCACGTGAGCACGCCAGAGAGCACGACCGAGCCGCCCGAGTCGAGCGTGTCGACCGAGAGCCGGGCGGTCATGCCGGAGCCCGAGCGCCAGTGCCAGCCCCGGACCGTGTAAACGGTACTGGGGTTGACGGCCACGTCCTGATAGACGTAGCGGTTCACGCCGCCCACCTGCGGGCGCAGGAGGAGCGCTCGCCGTCCGGCCGGGGCGCTCGCGTTCAGCGAGAAGTACGCGTCGAGCGTGTCGTTTACCTGCCAGCCGCCGGTCAGCTCGTCCGACGTGCCGGTCGCCAGTTCGATGTAGGCTGCGAGGATGGTAGCGTCGCCGGACTCGAAGCTCGGGTTCAGGAGCGAGTTCTCGGTGCCGCTGCGAAGCTGGTAACTGAGCTGGTCAGTCACGTAGCTGATGTCCTCGGTGAACCGCTGCGGGGCGAAGCGCGAGACTTCCATGATGCCCGCGTTGATGAGGTCACCGAGGACTGCGTCGCTAAACGTCTTCAGGCTCGGGTCACGGAGGTCCCGTGCGAGCGCCGTCTTCAGCTCGGAGTAGGTCGTCACTTCAGCGCCTCGTGACCCCAGCCTGTCCCCCTGCCATCTGAGAGCGGGCAGGGGGGGCTGGGAGGATTGGGCTTAGGCGATGTTCTGGGCCGGGGAGCCGAGCAGGACCTCGTCCAAGATGAGTGACAGGATGCAGGTCTCCGAGACGCCGCCGGAAGCGACGGCGACCGACAGCTTACCTGCCACGTAGATGTCCCGGTTGACGTTGGGTGCAGCCGCAGCCGCAGCAATCGTCGCGCCAGCGACGTCCACGATGCCCTTCGTCGGGCGGAAGAACACCGGGGTGCCTTCGGTGCCCGTGGTGTACGTGATGATGGCCGCGCCGGTCTTGGTGTCCGTGATGGTGATGGTTGCCGAAGCGTCCAAGCCACCGTTGTAGAGGACACCGACGAGACGCCCGAAGCCAACGCCCTCCGCCGAGGCGGTCGCGACGCCTGACGCATCGCACGTGATGGCGAAGTTGTATCGGACGATACCGAGAGGCCGATGCTTGATGGGCGTGGTGACGATGGTGCCGGCCATGGGTTACTCCAGCCCCTCGTCGAAGACGAAGGAGATGAGGCCCGTGTCGGTCGTGGTCGCGTTGGCGATGGCGAGGTTCAGTGAGCCGGCGACGAAGATGTCCCGGTTCACGTCGACCGCCGTGGTTGCCGCCGTGACGGCCGTGCCGGCGGAGTCAGTGATGACGGCCGTCGGACGCTTGTACTCGGCTGTCCCGAACGTGAGGTCGGAGATGATGGCCGCCCCGGTCTTGGCGTCCGTCAGGAGGACGTCGGCCGTGGAGGTCATCGTAGCGCCGGCGCCGGCGGTCGGGTCGGTGTAGATGCCGACGAGGCGACCGTAGAAGTTGCCGATGGACTGGGCGCTGATGGCCCCGGCCACGCACGTGAGAGCGCAGTCGACGCGGACGATGCCACGCCCGCCTCCGGTCTGCTTGGTTGAGACGATGGTTCCTGCCATGATGGATACTCCCTGCTGCTGCCTGAAGCTCAGGCGTCTTGGCTTGACTCCGCTATGATAGCACCGGCTAGCACTACGCGTACGCCTCCCAGAACCAGAAGTGCGACGCGCCCGAGCCTGACAGTGTCATCGTCCCCGACTTCGAGATGGAGTAGGCCGACGTGCCCGGGGGGATTGAGGGCTTGCCGGACTGGTTCGTCCACGTGATGAGGTCGAGGCGCATCTCCTCGACGCTGTCCTCCTCGACCGTGAGGATGTTGTCCTGCCCCTTGTACCGGAAGACACGAACTCCGGTCGACGTGGGGACGGTGATGGTGAAGGTTGCCCCGCCGATGCTGAAGGAGAGCGACCCGCTCAGCGCGTCGACCTCGAACAGGATGTTCAGGGTGGCCGGGTAGTCCCCCCGGTTGACCACGTTGCCGGACTCCGAGCCAGTGAACTCGTTGTCGGTAGGGTCAACCGCGAAGATGCGAGGGTCTCGCATGAGGAACGAGCCGACCCACGGGATGGCCAGTGCGTCAGTGTCGACCCCGCCGTGCTGCCGGCGGCTGAGCACATACTTCAGGCTGTACGGCATGGCCAAGACACGCAGCGGAATGACCAGCGCCGGGTAGTCGTCCGCTCGCGCCGTTGGACGGGAGAAGTACAGCGGCTGGAAGCCCATGTCGGAAGGCTCGTCGAGCCATGCCAGCCTCGGCGCCAGCGCTGCGCGCAGGGATTGAAGGTCATCGAACAACAGGTCGCGCGACGGAGCATACAGCGTCCCGGTGAGAACGACGCGACGAGCACCCAGCGCTGGCTCGCCGGTATCGACGCCCTCCTCCTGAGCCTTCGGCTCACGGAACTGGATGACGTCGACCTCTCCCCAATCGACGCTGTCGATGACGCACCCGCGGATGCCGCTGCCGGACTCCCGGCTCGATGTCACCGTGTCGGCGATGTCCTTGTCGTTGAGCAGGAAGCCACGGTAGGTGACGTCCTCAGTCAGGTCCACGTTCGCTCCTGTAGACGAGAGAGCCCCCCGCCCCCGGGCAGGGACAGGGGGCTCCCGCCGCTACGGATTACAGGTCCGAAGCGCTCTCGATGCGGAGGTACCGAGGGCCAGCCTCGTCGAGAAGCATGGCGCCGAAGTACCCCTTCCAGCCGACTGACGCAACCTGCGCCAGCTCGTCGCCGTGCCCACCCGGAGCCACGTAGTGGCCCGTGATGGTCCCCCAGTCACCGAAGGCGTACGCCTCGGGACCGAAGATGAACGTCGAGTAGACGTCGATGCCACCGGCCCCGCCGGCCGTCGCGACGTACGCGTTGGTCGACTCGATGAACCGGATGCCTGCGAACTTGCCAAGCTCGCCCGTGAGGAGCGGCATGGAGCCCGCGTAGCGCGAGGCGTCAATCCACCCACCGACCGCGGTGTCGTTCTCGATGTCGAAGACGACGGCGGAGTCGATGATGGCCCGGAAGTAGCCATCGGCGAAGGGCGGGACGAGGTCGGACTTCAGGGTCGCCTTCGCTCGGCGAAGGAGCGAACCGGTGACGACATCGCCCACGCCCACGTCGGTGCGGAGGACGTTGCCCGTGCCGGCGTAGAGGACGTTGGTCCCCGCGTTGACGATGTACGACACGAACGCGTCGGACGTCTGGACGCCGTTCAGTGCGACCTTCTCGGACGCGATGGAGACGAGGTCCTTGGGCGACTGGAGAGCCGCCTTGTCCGTAATCTCCACCCGGCGACCTGCCTGATAGGCTGACATTTCCTCGTAGCCGAAGCTCAGAGCCTCAGCCGTCGGAGACGTGCCTTCAGTCAACCACGGGGGCGTGCCCGGCGTGACGCCGGTGATGGCAGCCTCGGTGTTGAGCGCGAGGTCCGCCATGCGCAGGAAGCGCATGGTGTTGTTCGTGCCCTTCACGAACTTGGCTGGACGATAGTTCCCGTCGAGCAGCCACGGCAGAGTCGGGCGCAGCTCAGGCTCCATCCGCATCTGGATGAGTTCCGTCAGCAGCTTGGTGAAGTTGGTGGTTGCAGTGGTGGTCTGAGTCAACGAAGTGTCCTTCTGGACTTGGTCCGTTTACACGAACGGGCTAACTGTCAGCGAACCCGGTCGAGAACGCGTCGGCGAGCTGGTCTTCCAACTGCGCAAGACGCTCCTTGGCAGTGGCGGCGGGCCTTGGCCCGACCGGCCGCTGCGGGCTATTCCCAACGGGCCTTGGGGCAGGGGGCTCACCGGCATCGGCCACGCCCTTGAAGCGTGCCTCGGCGGCTGCCAACTGCTCCGGTGTCATGTTCGCCACTGCGTCCCCGAAGACGCCGAACGTCTCGGGATACGCCTGCGCGATACGTGCCACCTTGGCCTCGGCTCTGGCCTGCGCCAGTTCCGCGTCCTTCGCTGCGAGCTGTGCCCGAAGCGCCTCGTCCTTGTCCAGCACGCCCTTCTGGGCCTCCGCAAGCTGCGCCGCTAGCGCGTCGCGAGCCGCTGCGAGTTCCTTGGCGGCCTTGGACAGCTCAGTGACCTTCGCGTCCAGTCCAGCGTTCCTACTGCGAAGCGTAGTGACCTCGTCGGGCTGCGGGGGAGTGCCAGCGGCGGGGGCCGGCTGGGCCTCACCCTCGGCGGGCGGGGTGCCTTCGTTCGGTTCGGTCATGTCGCTACCTTACTCCTGCTTCGCCGCGTCGTCAACGATTGAGTGCCGCCAACAGTTCCGCGACAGCGTCCTCCAGCGGGCCGCCAAGCTCGGCAGCCTGAATGGTGGCTTCGTTACCGGTGGCCGGCGCCGTGCCCAGCGGGGGCAGCGTCTCCGGTTGCGCCGGGGTCTCTGGGTTCAGGAACTCGTCGAGTTCCCTGCCCACTGAGTGTACCTGCTTCAGCGACCGCAACGGGTCGATGAGGCTGCCGGCCTTCTCGGCCGACTGGTACAGGTCGATGCCCTCGGCGAGCCCACCGCCCTCGATGCGAGCCTGCTCGTCCAGTCCCTGCTGGGCGATGTCGCGCATCCACGAGGGGAAGGCCGCGCCGATGTCCCACGGGACAGAGGGCAGAAGGTAGCCGGCGAACCAGATGGACTGGCTGTGCCCGAGCGCTTCCATCTTCTGGTCGAACTCGGGGTCCCACTCGCGCTGCACGGCCATGGAGGTCTGGACGTCCCGCAGGCTGTACGCCATCGCGCCAGTGCGCACGCCGAACGGGGACTGGGCAACGAACCTAATCATCTCGGGGGCAATCTTGCCCCACATGTAGGACGCCGGGTAGAGCCCGAACATCGGGTGGTTGACGCTGCGCTCCAGCATCGTGCGACGCTGGCTGAAGTATTGCAGGCGGTACGCGTCACGCCACTTCTCGGCCATGCTGTCGAAGGCGGCCTGCACGAGCCGGCCCTCGGTCAGGTTGTACTGGACCGCCCCCTCGGTCGGGATGCGCGCCAGCTCTTGCAGGATGCGTCCGTACGGACTGGCCTCCGGGTTCCCGATGCCCTGCGCCACGACCTTCTGCGTCCACTCGCCGAAGGCCCGATGCGCGCGGATGATGTCCGGGTTGACGGTCGGGACCGGGGGCTCCTTCCAGCCGGCCTCCTCCTTCAGGATGGCCTTCAGCTCAGTGACGGCTTCCTCCAGCGTCTCGGGACCGGTGAACCTGTGGCCGGGGGCTCGATACTGCTCGTAATACGGGACATCCAGCCAATACTCCTTGTTGGAGACATTGGGGAGGGTCGGGTCCACGATGAACTTGCTGGTGAACTTCGGATGGAGGGGGTCGATGCCCGGCGTGAAGGCCACGGCTCCCAGCTCTGCCATCGCCTCGCGCCCGTCGACCATCCCGTACTCGCCCATCCCCAGACGGGCCTTCGAGTCGTAGAACCGGTTACGGAAGGCGATGTACTTGGGGTACTTCTTCGGGTTCTGCCCCATCATGAGGTCCAACCCGTGGAACCATTCATGGGTGACAATCGCCTCGCGGGAAGACGACACGTTGAATGGGGCACCGAAGTTGGACCTCCGAAGCGAACCATCGTAGTCGTAAGTTCGCGTCATGAAGCCGTTGTTGAGACGCTCCGCAGTCTGGTACTGGAACTGGAAGTAGTCCTTGTCCAAGACGATAGAGGGAAGGTCGTCCCCGTATCCGATAGAGAACCCGGAGGCCTGCTTGCCGATTGTGGCGAAGACGTCATCGACTACGACGAGCCCGATGGGCTGGTCGGGGAACTGCTCGGAGAGCCGGCCCACCGTGTTCACAATCGCGCGAGTGGCGTGCGCCCCAAGGTCTTCCGCGAACACGCTGTCGTCTACGACTGCCTTCGTGACGTAGTAGACCCTGCCGCCGTGACGGATTTCGACTTCCGTCGACCGCTCAGGCCAGCGCGCCAGCGCCTCCGCCTTGTTCACCGGCAGGGAGGCCTCCCAGATGTCGCCCTCGGTCGCGTTGATGCCGTCGACGATGCTCTGGGCGAGGCTGTTCGAGACATCGCCGCGCACCATGTCCGCCACGTCGGCCATGTCGAGCGTCAGCTCGCCGCTCTCGATGCGCGCCTTCAGCCCCGGGGCGAACTCCTTGACGAGTGCCAGCTTGGCGCTCGGGTCAAGGTGCTCGGCGAAGATGGCGCCAAGCTGACGGATGAGGTCTTCGGGCGTGCTGATGTACTCGCCGGCCGTGTCGACCTTGGGGACAAGCCGGGCGAGCTGCTGCTCGTCGACCGGAAGCCCGCCCCTCATCACCTCATGCAGGCGCCCGAGGTTCCCGAGCACGGCTTCATCGCCGCCCATCCCGGGCGACAGCACCTGACTGATGAAGTCGATGGGGTCCATGCCGCGCAACTCCGCCATGGCGGCGACGCGGCTCTCCATGAAGATGCGCTCCGCGGGCAACATGTTGAAGCGCTTGGCGGCCGTCTGCCAGAACCCGGACCACGAGAACTCGAAGGCCGAGCGCACCCGGAGGATGTAGTCGCGGTCCGCCCCCATCCGGCCGAGGAAGTCGGTGACGTCGTCGAGCTTCAGGTTGCCGGCCGCGATGGCAGCGCGCAGGTCAGCCTGCGTCCGGTATGTCTTCCCTCCCGGCCCGCTGAAGTTGGCAAGCTCAGCGATGGAGTCAAGGTCGAGCGGACGCAGCTCGCCGAGAGTCTGCGGGTGCATCCAGCGGCCGGGCTCGATGGCGGCCTTGAAGTCGGCCTTCCAGCCGCCGGCCTTCAGGCCGCGCTCCAGCCGACGCACGAGCACGTCGCTGCCGAGCATGTTCTCGCCAATCATGTTGATGGCGAAGTCGTCGTCGTTGAGCAGGCCGCCGGCCTTCTTCGAGGCGGTCAGCTTCATGTCGTCCCAGACGCCCGGCTGGAACTCCTCCCAGATGGCCTTCATCTCCTTGCCGAGGCCCTTGCGGAAGGTGCGCAGCATGTTGAGGCGCTTCGCGCCCTGCACGTCCAGAAGCGAGCCGCCGACGTCCTTCAGCTTGGCGATGACGCCCGTGCCGTTATCCCCGGCCCGAATGAACCGGTCGCCCTGCAAGACGTGCGTGCTGTACTCGTACTGGTCGATGTCACCCATGCGCACGAGCGAGTGGTCGAGCATGCGCTGGAACAGGCCAGCGGTCGCCTCGTCGACAGCGCTCGGCTTCCGGCCAAGGATGACGGCGGCCCCGCGCTGGGCGTTCAGGATGATGGGCTCGATGCGCTCCTGCGTCTGGAAGACCGCGTTGATGCGGAACTTGATGGTCGGGTAGACGTTCTCGGCAATCTGCCCGAGGAAGTTGACGCCGGTCGCCTCGCCGACGACCCGCTTGGCCCGCCCGGTCAGCTTCTGCGTCACACCCACGAACCGGACGTCGCCCTCGTATGCGCGCAGCATTAGACTAAGCAGGTCGCGCTGGTCGAACTGGCCGGCGAGGCGGGGCGGGACAAGGTGCTTGGTCGACTGCCAGAGGTTGCCGGCAGCGAGACCGCGCGGGTTGGCGATGATGCCGGTCGAGGTCAGCTCCTCCATGCCCCGCATCATCTCGTTCGCCTCGGGCACGGTGAAGCCATACTTCCCGACGGCAATCGAGCGACCACGCAGGCGGGCCGCATCGGCGATGACGGCGCCCGACACCTGAGCCTTCAGGACCCGGCCCATCGCCTCCATGCTATCGATTGCCTTGGCCACCATCCTGACCGGCGCCCCGATGACCGGCTTGCCGGCGAAGTTCATGGTCAGGTGACGTGCCCCCGTGTACCCGGGCCCAACCTCGGAGAGCCCGACGTGGTCGACCCAGACCGGGCCGATGGCCTCCCACTTCCCGCCTGCCGCGTTGGTGCGGGCGATGCCCCACTTGAACTCGTCGGGCGGGGCGAAGCCCAACGTGTAAACGCCATACATCTCGTCCTGAAGCTCGCCCATGGGTGGGTTCGCCGCCAGCTCGTCGTCGACGACCTGCATCGGCAGCGAGTCCTGCTTGCGCCGGAGGAAGTCCTCGAAGCGCGCGACCTGCTCGCTGGGAGCTGCGCCCTCGGAGGTGAAGTAGCGCAGCTCCGGGTAGAGCCCCTTGGCCGTCTCAATCTCCTGAAGCGCCTCCTGCACCGTCCCGGCCTTCATGCGGTCGATGATGCCGCCGGCGCCCTGCACCGTCAGGGTCTTCTTGCTCAGCAGAATGAGCCGGTGAGCCTTGTCCCCGAGCCCCCCAGCCCCGGCGATTTCGTCGCGGACCTCGGCAAGCCGGTTCGTGTAGTAGCCGTACGTCGAAGCATGGAGGAGACCGCGCTGGTCGTCGCTCATGTCGGCGATGACCTTGCTCCACTCCTCCTCGTCGAGGAACCCGTATGCCTTCGCCATCCGCAGCGAGAGGTTGTCCAACTGGTCGGGCGTCCACTCCACGATGCGGTTCCGGGCCGTCTCCTCCAAGATGTCGACGACGATGCTCCTCGGGCGCTTGGTCACCAAGCCAGCCACCACCTCGTCAGGCGAGACCGTCGCCAGCGTATCGCCCAGACCGTCGGCGAGGATGGAGTTGCGGTGGCTGTTCCCGACGACCCGCTTGGCCAAGTTGCCGGCATAGACGGCGAGGTTGTCTCCGAACGCCTGCACGAGCGACCTGTCGACCTTGGCCAACTTCTCGATGACAACGAGCTGGTTCGGAGCGCCGTAGCCGTCGATGACCGTCTTCACCGTCAGCTCGGTCAACAGGTCGACGTTCTTCTCCTGACCGGGCAGGCGGAGACCCATGGCATGGAGCGGGTCGACGACAGTCCGGGCGACCTTGGACATCCGACCGATGAGGGTGCCCTGCATCTCCGGGTAGACGCTGGTCAGGATGCGCGCAGCCTTCAGGCCCCCCTCGGTCTCGGCGAGCCGACCAACGATGTTCGCCGTCGCGGCCGTCCCGGGAGCGCGCAACATGGTCCCGGCCTCGGACGCCGTCTTGGCGGAGACCGCCAGCCTGCCGCCGGCCGCCAGCCCGCTCGCGCCGAGGGCGGCGACGTTCAGCGGGTCGGTCGCCATCGTACCCGCCATCTGCAAGGCGGGGTCATGGGCGATGCCAGCGCCGTGAGACGAGAGGAAGTCAAGCGCCTCCGTCTCCGTCCACTCGCCCGACTTGAACTTCGTGTACGTGATGTACTCGATGGGGTTCATCTCGGCAGACCCGAGCAGGCCGCCCTTGAACCCGGCCTTCCCCTCGGCGACCGCCACGATTTGCTGCAACCGGTTCATCCCGGCATCGCCCGGCTTGCCTGCGCCCGCGATGAGCCGTTCCGTCCCGCGCTGAGCGACGCCCAGAGCACCCAACACGTTGTTGACGGTCTCGGCGAGCGACGCGGGCGGCGTGTACAGGCCGGTCCACAGGTTCGGCTGGGCGGCGGAAAGCTCCTCCTCGCGCTGGCGCAGGGCGCTCGCCATGATGTGGCCGACGGCCGGGCCGACCGGACCGGTGCTGCTGGCGATGGCCTCCATCGCCTTCTGCTTCGCCTCGGAGTCGTCGGGAAGCTCGGCGAACAGGCGCCGCACCTCGTCCTCGCTCGTCGACGGGATGTGCTCCAACAGGCCGCCGGTGGCGTCGAGAATGTTCCCGCCCACGCCGAGGACGGCGGCGCCGGCGTTGGCGGTCGCCTCCGATGCGAAGCGCCCGACGTCGCTGACGAGCGGCACGTCGCCGAGCAGCCCCCCGCGATGACCCTCCGGGTCAGCCACGTTCGCCCCGAATAGGGCGGCCTTCAGGCCGTCCATGAAGTTCCCCGTCTCGGCGGCGACCGTGCCGGCCGTCCCGATGGGGTCGAGCGGGTTCAGGTTATAGGTGCCCGGGGTAGCCCCGGAGTCAGCAGTCTCAGGGGATGTCGGGCCGTACGACGGCGGGGGCCCGTAGCCCGAACTCGACCGGGGCAGGCCAGAGGGAGCGAACCCTCCGCCACTGGTGCTGAACCCCGAGCCACCGCCCTGCTGCCAGAGGGGAGTCGACATCAGAGCATCCGTCCGTTGAAGATTTCCTCAGAGATGTTGAACGGCTTGGGTGGCTGGTAGATGGGGACGGGAGTCGGGGCCGGTGGCTGGTAGACCGGGATGGGCGCCGGCGTGACCGGCACCGAGACCGGTGCCGGGGCCGGCTTGGCGATACTGGCCGGCACGCCCGGGACGCTGATGACGGTCGGGGTCCGCAGCTCAATCTCGCCGGGGCGCCCGAACTTGACGTCCCTGAGCGTGGTGTTCCCCTTGTTGAACTGCTCGCCGAGACGGTCGAACCCGGTACCGACCAGCCGGTCGGACGGGAGCTTGTAGTCCTGCCCTGTGGCCGCCTGCTCGCCGAGAACCCCCGGGGCGACCAGTGGCCTCGGCACGGAGCCCAGCTCGGCGACCGTCTTCACGCGCTCGTACAGGTCGACGATGGCCGCCTGCAACTTCTCGCCCGTGCTCATCTGCCCGAGCTGGCGCGACAGCGCGCGGTCGGCGGCCCCGAGGGCATACGGGTCGGCATCCGGCCCGGGGACGTAGGCCCCATTCATCATGTCGAAGGTGTAGCCGGCCGAGACAGCAGCCTCGCTGCGCACCTGCGCCACGAACAGGGGGTCGCGCATCATGACCCTCAGCAGCTCCTGCCCGTCCGGCAAGCTGGCGAGTGCGGCGAGCGTCGGGGAGAAGTAGTCCTGCGTGGGCACGTACCCACCGACGGCGGCGCGGGCCGTGTCCGTCCCGATGACCGCGAGGGCCGGGTTCATGTAGAGCCTGCCCGGCGTCTCGGCTGCCGTCTTCGTGGCGGCCTTGTACCCGGCCACGTAGAACGCGGCGGTGGGGTCCGTGTTGACCCTCGGGTCGAAGGCGGGCAGGGCGGCCGTCATCCTGAGCGCGATGCCGGCCTCGGTCGGGACCTCGACCACCTTGCTGTCGTCCCAAGGCGTCTCGGTGCTGTACATCGTGCGACCGTTGACCTTGTAGCTGTAGACCTTGACGGTCTTCCCGCCGACGTTCACCTGCGCGAAGTAGAGCGCCGGGTTCGCGTTGTCGAGCGCGACCTCCTCCCCGTTAGCAAGGATGCCGTACGCGGTGATGGGCACCAGTGCCACCGTCAGCGGAACGGCCACGCTGCCATTCTGCGGGGTGTAAACGACGACCGGCTTCTCCAGAGACAGGGCCTCGACGTCCTGCATGTAGGCTGCGCCGATGGCGGGTGCGCCCGGGCGAGGCTCGAAGGACCCGTCGGCGTTGTACATGCCCTGCGTCCAGACGACCTGACCGGCCCCGCCGGCCACCGCGTCGACCTGCTCTTGCAGGATGCGCACGTTCTCTTGGTCGATGCCGATGGAGCCCTTCCCTCCCGTCGCCTCGGAGCTGGTCTGGGTGAAGCTGTCCGCCAGCGACCACCCGCTCTTGTCCCCGTTCGCCTCGGCCAGCAAGGCGTTCCGCGTCACGTCGTCCGTGGCGATGCGGTCGTCCTCGGCGAGGGAGAACAGCCTGCCTTGGTACTTGGTCCACGCCGCCAACCGAGCCTGCGGTGAGGCAGAGGCGTCGTTCATCACCCGGTCGAAGTCCTGCCGGGCGACCAAGTAGTCCTGCTGCACCGGCCACGCGTTCATCTGCCGGGCGGTGGCGGCGAAGTATTCGCGCTGCCGGGCCAGTTGCGACGCGTCCGACACGTGCCCGGTCTTGGTCGCGTAGTCGATGCGCTCCCCGAGTCCGTCAATCTGCCGGCGGAGCAGGTTCTTGACGTAGCTGATGTCGAGATTGCCGTCGAACGTCGGGTCCATCGCCTTCAGGCGCTTGACGATGTCAGCACCGGTAATAGCCGCCCCCGTTACCGGGTCGTGGTACAGGACGCGAATGTTGCCGGCGACGGCCCCCTCGGTCGCCGAGCTGGAACTCCGGTACATGATGTCGTTGACGAGGCGCAGCATCTGGCTCGGGTCGGTCGGGTCGAAGTTCGTCAGGTCACTGCCGGAGCCGGGAGCGCCGATGAGGGCAGGCACCCCGATGCCGCCGTTGCCGACCTGCGCCATCGTCCTGAAGGTGTCGACTAGGAACTCGCCGGCCTTCTCGTTCTTCGCGTGCAAGTCCACCATGCGCTTCTGGTAGGCCAGCTCGGCCGCGCGCCGGATGTCCGCCTGACTGCGAGCCTTGGCCGCCTTCAGGAACTGCCCCGCGTCGCGCTGCAAGGCGCGGTAGAACTCGCTGTTCACCGGGACTTTCTTGGCCCACCCGAGGTAGAACTGGGCCATCTGCCCGTCGGACACCTTCCCGAGCGCGTAGCGCGCCGTCATCTTCGACTCGTGGATGGCGTAGTCGAGCTGCTCACGAGCCATCTTGTAGGTGTCGTACAGGGGGTCGTCCTTCGAGACGCCCTCCATGCGCTTCGCCCAGTGCGCCAGCACCATCTCGTCGGTGACCTGATGCCCCTCGAACAGGCCGCCCTTCTGCCACGCACTCATGATGTTCTGGTCGCGCTGGCTCTGCATCTCGCGAGCGATGGCGATGAGCGTGTTCGTCAGGGAGGGAGCAGGGCGAGGAAGACGCCCGAAACGACCGGCGCGAGCCATCAGTAGCCTCCGCAGTACGGCTCGATGATGGCGCGGGTGACCCGTCTCACCCTGTCACCAATCCACAACACACCGAAGCATCCGAGGGCAACGATGTCGCTCTCGACGAAACGGTGTTCCTGCGGCGGGCCATAGTATGGCTCGGGCCATTCCTTGCCCCCGACCGCGTACCAGACCTTCGCCCGGTACAACGACGCATCCTTCACTTCTTCGCCTTAGCCTTCACCTTCGGAGGAAGCTTCTTCCCCTTGGGCGTCTCCTTCTCCCAACGGTTGGCCATCTCGGGATGGTTCGCGTGCATCCACTTGCGCTGTGCCTGCGACTTGAACGGCATGTCAGCCCCTCGTGATGTTCAGGATGAGTGCCATGATGGCAGCGAACACGCCGGCGGCAGCGACGACCGACAGGATGAGCTGCCACGCGCCCCGGCTGCGGTTGGCAAGGTCGCCGTACGTCGAGCGCCACTCGTTCGTGTTCTCGAAGCGCCGCTCGTTGGCGGACTCGGCCTTCGTCACCGCCTTCTCGGCGGCAGCCAGCGCGGCAGCGATGGCAGCGGCATCGGCAGTCCGAAGGTCGGTGTACCGGAGCTGGTCAGCCTCCCGCAGGGCATCGAAGTGCGTCTTCAGCGTGACGTACTGCTTCATGGTGCGCTTGTGCTTGGGCACCTTACCGCCTCCCCAACTTCTGTTGGGTCATGATGCGACCCTTGGCTACACCGCCCTGAACCATCCCCTGCATCACGGCGGGCTCGGGCGGAGCCACGAGCGGAGGCCCGCCGGCCTCGGGCGGAGCACCCTCGATGGGGGGAGTGATGCCTTGGTCGCCGGGAAGCTGGGAACTGAGGGCGTTCTGTGGAGTGGCGGTACCGAGAGCCTGCCGAAGACCCTCAGTGCCGGTGGCCATCTGCCCCTGCGCCTGAGCCTGCACGCCCTGCGGCGCCTGTAGACCCATGGACTGGAGCGCGGCGAGGAGCTGAGCCATGACCTGCACGTCGGCAGGGAACATCGTGGCGTCAGTCCGCTCCTCGCGGATGAGGTCCTGCTCGGTCTCGGGGTCGTCCACGCCGGACACGTCCATGGCGCGGGCCTGACTCCAGACCTTCCCGTTCATCAGGTTGAGCGCCCGGGTGGCGGTCTCCATGTCGTCCCGCGGGCTGAGCGACGGGTCGATGATTTCGAGCGTCCCGGCGCCGGCTTCGACGATGGCCCTGACGTCCTTGTCCTTCTCGACCCAGACGCGGAGAGCAAGCTCCCACATCCCCTTGCGCCACTCGAAGAACAGCTTGCGCCGCATGGAAAGCCGGCTCTCGTAGTTGGCGATGAGCGCGTTGATAGCCTTGCTCGAAGACAACACTTGTGCAGGGGCAAGCCCGAGGAGCAGGTCGTTCAGGCCGGAGACGGTAGCAGCCTCGCGGTCGAGCCGGGCAAGGAACTGTTCGAGCTGGAACTGCGCGATGAACGGCGTGATGGTCTCGATGCGGTTGCCGGGGCCCGGGCCGACGAGCTGGTTTCGCTTGGGCTTCAGGCCCGCCGGCACGCGGGCCGGGGCGTCAGGACCGGTCAACTGCCAGAAGTCGCCGGCGACCGCGTTCGCAATCATCTGCGAACCGGCGGTGACCTTCTCGTACTTCTCGCGGATGAGGTGCTCCATGTCCCACAGCTCGGGGCGCCCGTTCGGCACGCCCGGGACGTAGGTGTTGAACAGCGCCCTATACGGCAGCTCGCCCCTGTACTCCGGGTACTCGGTCGGGCCCTGAATGATGGCGTTGCCGGCGAAGACCACGTTGCAGGTCACCATCTTGACCTTGCGGTTCCGCCCCTTGCCGGACCACTGCGGCTTGCGATACCAGTAGTCCCAGACCTCGACCTGAGCGTTGCCGAAGTTCAGCCACTCGCGGACGTCTTCTTCGGTGGAGGTCACCCACTGCATCTGCTGCGGCATCTCGCCGAGGCCGACGGTCGGCATGACGTCACCGTTGTCAAGCTCCGTCTTGCCGATGACAACGCCGAACGCCTCGGTCAACGCGTTCGGCTCGTAGTTGATGACGTAGGCCGCCCACTCCAGCTCGTTGTACTCGTCGGTCTTCCACCCGAGCCACAGGTTGCGCGGCTGGTCGATGACCTCGAAGCTCGGGTAGCCCTTGCTCCCGGGCTCGTCCTCCTCGTCATCCCAGAACACCCGGCCGGCGGTCCTGCCGTACAGGCCCTTGACGGTCGCCGCCTTGTGGAACTTCAGGTCGAAGTCGACCTTGGCCTTCCATGCCGTGTACAGGCGTTCGAGATGACTGGCCGCGAGGCGGGCCTCCTCGGTCGTGTCGGTCGCCAGCATGTTCTCGATGGGCTTGACGGCCTGCAAGGCGGCCGGCACGTCGACGTAGACGGGCGGCGTGTTGATGCTGATGTGGCTACGGCCGTCGGTCTTGGCCGACTCGTGCTCTGACCACAGGTCGGCGCCGCCCTGCGTGAACTTGTCGGGGAAGTACAGGGCGTCCGCTCGGTCGCACCATGAGCGGAAGAAGTCGTGCTCCTGCCGCGCACCCTGCACTCGATGGGCCAGCGTGTTCAGGAGCGCCCGCGCCTCTGGGTCGTCGGACGTCAGCTTCAACGCCCGCTCTAGGGTCAGGTTCGCGTACTTCTCCGCCATCAAGCCGCTCCTGTCAGGTCGAACTCGATGGCCTGCTCGCCATCAGTCGGCGCTCGTTTCAGCAGCCACACCGCGCAGACGAGGGCCATGACGGCATCCTGCTCGATGCCCCGGTCCTCCAGCTTGTAGCCCAGCAACTGCTTCCTCACGTTCTGCCAGATGCCCGACGCCGGCAAGATGAGCCGACCGGAGTCGATGACGGTGCGTAGGTCACCTAGCAGCTTTCGCTTCTTCTGTACAGTCCCACCGAACTCGACGTTGAAGACCTGCGGAACTTCCTTGTCAAGCGCTTCGCGGAACATCTTACCACCGAAGCCAGTGGCATCCGTTGCAGTGTAGCAGCGCGAGCCGAGACGCGCGACATCATACGCGTTGAACGCGTCGGCGACCAGAGCAACGACCGACTCGGTCGACTTCTGGCCCTTCTTCTGCTCGGCCCTGACACCGACCAGCACGGGCTCGTCGTTGGGTCCGCCCGTCACGACGGCGAGCACGATGGACCACGCCGAGTCGGCCGACTTCGCCGGGTCGACCCCTTGCAGGTAAACGAGTCGCTGCTTGGCCGGCGACCGCTCGGGCAACTCGGCGTAGAAGCAGGCCTCGACGTTTACACCGTTGAAGTACGCGGCCTTCGCTTGCAGGAACTCGCCTTCGACGTTCTGCCGGATGGTGCGCTCGTCCATGTCGGCCGTCAGCCGGTCGAACATGCCTTGGTCGAGACCGTACCCGATGTTGTCCCGCGTGCTCATGCGCGCGGAGCGCCAGCTCGGCAGCCGGTCCGCGTTCTCCGGGTCGCCCTGCTTCCACACGTCGTGGAACTCGGTGCCCAGCTCCTCGGAGGGGGTCGACTCCATGATGAGCTGGCCGCCGGTGCCGAGGCGCCGGAACCCGAAGACCTCCTTGACGAGGAACTGCAACGCCGGCTCCAGCCCCGCCTCGTCGAACGAGATGCCGTGCATGTCCTTGCCGAGCTGACCGAGCGACTTCTGGCTGGTGGTTCGGAAGTGAACCTCCGCCCCGCCCACCTCCGGGCGGAACCTAATCCAGTGGTAGTCGCCGTACTCCTTGCCCTCGTGGTCCTCGATGGGACCCTTGCGGGTGAGCGGGCATCCGTCCACCTGCCCCTCGTGCGTGCTGTCAAGGATGCGGACAATCTCGTTGAACACGAGGTCGGCGACCTCGTGCTGGATGCCGAAGTGGTACCAGTGATACTCGCTCCGACCCCACTTCAGGACTTGCTTCTCGTCGCTCTCGTCCGGTCTCGGGCGGTTCAGCTTGCCGAGGCACGAGTAGATGATGAGCACGGCGAGGATGGTCGTCTTGCCGGCCCGGTTGCCCGACGTCAGGACGAGCGTGAGGAACTTGGCCGTCCATCCGTCGACGGCACGGGCCAACACGAGGGCGGCGAAGAATAGCTGCCCGACGTGCAGCGGCAGCCCGAGCTGGTTGCGGGCGAAGGTCTGGATGACCTTGGCCTGCTCCAGCTCGTCGGGGGTCAGGCCGCGCTTGCGGAGGAGAAAGTAGATGATGCGGTCAGGCAGTCTCAACTTCTACCGCCTCACCCTCGACAGTCATGCCGTCATCGAGCTGGAGGGGCGGGGCGCCCTCGCCGCGAAGGGCCCCGAGCAGGGCGGTCAGCACCTCGACCGTGCTGTGCTGCTTCCTCTGCGCCTCGCGCTTGTCCTCGATGTTCTGCGCCGAGAGCGCCGTCTTCAACGCCGGTTGCAGGTCCTTGTTGAGGATGTCGAGCCCATCGACGGAGGCGTCCTGCGCCTCGATGGCGTCGAGCAGCCGGTTCTTGATGATGGCAGCGGCATCACGCTTCGCCGTGCGCGTATTCGCCGCCTCGGGGAGCGCGTACTCGTGACGATGCTTGTCGTGCGAGCTGATAGTAGCGTCCGAGACCGGGAAACCGCGCATCTTCATGAGCCGGGCGAGCTGGGCGTACGCCATGCCCTTCGTCAACTCCTCGTCGACCACCCGGCGCATGATGATGTCGTCGCAAACCTTGCATCCGGCGCTCAAAGAGGACTCCCCTGACTCAGAATGGCGTTTACGCGGCCTTCCCGTACGTCAGAAGGCCTCACGATGATAGCCCGGGCGCCGCATTGGTTCAGCAGACGCAACCAGAACCACTGGTCGTCGCTCACCTCGCCCTTCTCGCGCTTCAACTCGATGAAGATGAGGCGATGACCCTCCTTCGCGAGGGTCAAATCGGGCCATCCGGGGGCCATCGGGGTCACGAACTGCCCTCCTTCGGCCTCCGACCCCCCGACGAACCCCTTTCCGGCGTGCGCGACCTTCCAGCCGCGCCTCTTGGCGCGCCCGACGACGCTCAACTGGAGCGCTTTCTCGGTCACGGCCCGGTCGGCGCACTGCTCGGGGGTGAGGGAGCGGTGCTTGACCCCGCAACGAGGGCACATCCCCTGCGCCGAGCCGGCCGGCGAGGCGCTACGAGTCGCCATAGACGGTCACCGCGACGTACAGGCACCCGACGGCGAGCAGCGCGAGCAGGCCGATGGCCGGCCCGCGCCACATCGCCACGTGGTCGGCCATCCAGAACAGGGTCTCAGCCGCCGTCTCCCTCATCCTCGTCCTCCTCGTGCCCGTCGGCCCACTCGACGGCGCTCTTGGGCCGCAGGCCCTTGACATAGTTGGCGTTCATTCGCTTCATGCGCTTGAACCCGCGCCTCTCCAGCGTAAGCGAGAAGCGGGTCTGGCTCAGGGCCTCGGCTTCAATGTCGGAGCGCGCGTGCCATTCGAGATACCGCTCGTAGACGATGCTCGACCGCGTCTCCGCCCCGTGCTCGACGACCATGGCGGCGCTCAGGAACTGGGCAATCTGGTCGCCCCGGGCCATGAAGGCGGCGCTCTGCTCAATGACGCGCGGCGGCATCGTGATGCCCCGGCCGTCCGCCTCGAACGACTCGTACCACGCCTGCGCAGCCCAGCACAAGATGCTGAGTACCCCGTCGGCCTCCTTCTCCAGCTTGACGTAGAGCTGCTTGTCTTCCTTGTCGCCGTCGTAGCGCTCGCGGAAGTCGGCCACCATGACGCGCGCACCCATGCTCGGGCCAAGGTCCTCGACCTCGGGCGCGTTGTTGACGAGGAACGTGATGCTGTGGGTCGGCTCCCACGAGATGACCCGGTTGGAGTACAGCGCGCGGGCCGTGATGAGGTCGCCGCCCGTGTGCGCCTTCAGCATCTCCTCGTTGAAGCGGTTGCCCTCGGGCTCGCTGAAGAACGTGATGCGCTTGCCCTTCAGGTCCATGAGGTCGGCACGCGCTCCCGCGCTCCGTTCGCCGCCCAGCTTGCTGCGCATGTAAACGTTGGCGTCGGGCTGGGCGCCGTACTCGCCGACCGCCTTCATGATGCTGTGCTTCAGGACCCCCTTGCCGTTGCGCCCGATGCCGACCATCAGCAGGAAGCGCTGCTCGGGGCTGAAGCCGAAGATGCTGGCCCCGAACCAGAGGAGCAGGAAGCTCACCATCGAGACGTCGTCCGACATCACCTCGCCCATGAACTTCATGAACCTCGGCGCCCGCTCGGCGAACTCCTCCGGGCCGGCGCACGGCCTGAAGGTCCGGCCGGTCGTCTTGGTCACCAGCATGTCGGGCGTCGGGTTCTCGACCAGCCTGTTGTGGCGCAGGTCGACGATGCCGTTCTCGCAGCCGAGCAGGTGGGGCACTTGGTCCCAGTCGGAGCCGTCGGTCGCGTACTTGGGGAAGGTCGACAGGGCCTCCAGCGCCCGGTCCAGCGGGGCGAGGTTGAACAGCTTGGGCAGCGCCTTGGCGAGCCCGCCGGTCGGCGGGTCGGCCCTGTCCACGATGCGATGGAAGGCCAGCTCGGCGACCTTCGCCCGGAGGATGCCCGTCTTGTCCTGCGCCCAGCGCGTCCCGTCCCAGTGGAACCACGCCCTCTGGGTGTGGTCGAACCGCCACGAGCCGTCAAGCTGGTCGGCAATCCACTGTGCCTGCCTGTAGTCCTCCGGCCCGTAGTCGAAGACGACGGGGGGCTCGTCTTCACTCATCGGAACGAGCCGCAAGTGCGGAGCGGATGGTTCGCCGGGTCTCGCGACGGGGGAGCCCGACGGCGGTGGCAGCTTCGATGAGTTCGTCAAGGTCTTCCTCGTCGGCCCCTTCGCCCACCATGGCGTAGGCAGCCCAGTTCAGGACGTTGTTCCTCTCGCCCTCGGCCGCGACGCGCATGCGCTTGATGATGCCGTCGAAGGTGGCCACGGCGTAGAAGCGCCCGTCCTCGAACGAGTGCTTCCGCACCACCCGCATGATGACCCTGCTGGTCATCCGGGCCTCGTTCTCGCGTGCCTTCCTGTCCAGCACGCGACGAAGTCCATCAGGCAACTCTAGCACGGCGCCCTCCGGCGCTACGAGCCATTCGTAGCGGTGTCCGGCAGGGTGGATTGAAGGGGGAGCGGCCACGTAGCCCCCCAACCCTTTGAAGTCGAGCTTGGGCCCAAGCTTTACGGTCGGCCGCTCGACCCAGTCGGCGAACCAGAGGTGCAGCCCGCGCCCGGTCTTGGCGACCCAGCGGTCGGGGATGCCGTCCTCGCCGACCATCGCCAGCCACTGGGCGGCCCCCTCCTCGCCGTCGATGTCCACGACGTAGTAGGGCGCGCCGGTCAGGATGCCGACCCCGGTCGTCTTCTCATGGAGGAAGGCCCCGACCCGGAACGTCGTGGCGTCCATGGCGTCGAGCAGGCCGTGCGGGTGAACCGCCCCGTTCGGCATCTTGCCAGTCAGGGCGATGACCCGGAGGCCAGCGGCCACGTAGTCCTCGGCCGCCGCGAGCAGGATGTTCGTCATCGGCGTTTACACCTTGTCGGCGATAGGGAGAGGCCGCTCCTCCTGCGGGCCCGGTTCATTGGCCGGGTTCGTCCGTGGGGAGCGGCCTCGTTCCATGGTAGCGCTGGGCGCTGGCCGGTAGGCCTACTCCTCGTCGACCTCGATAACCTTGCGCGCCGTCCGCTTCTTCCGCAGGGGGAGGACGTTGGCGACGGCCGGCCAGCCGTTGTCCTTGATGGCGACCTCGACCTGAACCTTGCGGCCGGCGAGGTCGCGGGCCTTGGGCGACCCTTCGCCGGCCTCGAACGCGGCGAACTCCTCGGGCGTGAGGAGCGCCTTCAGGTAGCGCACGGCGCGCGGGACCGTCTTGGACAGGACGTTGGTGCTCATGCTCGTGAGCCCGGTGACCTCGACGGGGTCGCCATCCTCGTAGAGGACCGCGCCGTCGTCGTCGAGAAGGGTGAACCGCCACTCGAAGCGGTCGCCGTCACCGTACTGGCCGCCGGTGATGGCCTTGATTTCCACGCCCTCGAAGCGGGCGTCGTAGAACGCGGCTTCGATGTCGGGGGCTTCGGCCGACCGGGTGGTGGCCTTGAAGACGATGTCGCCCATGCGGACGAACCTCCTGCTTGCCGCCGGGTTCTGTGCCGGCTGGGAGACCCAGCTTAGCACCCCTTCGACGACGACGTCGCGCTTTCGCGACCACGCCGAGTTTCATGAAGTCGGAACCGGAGAGCTTGAAGCAATGGAGGGTATGGAGGCTATGGAGGGTTCTATGAAAGTCCTCTACGCGAGGATTTGCTATAGGGACTTTACGTACAAGCTTCCATACCCTCCATTTCGTGCTCAGCAACCCTCCATGGGATTTCAGTTTCGGGACATCGGGGCGAGTGGGCGACCTCGTTTCCGGCGGACTTTCCTTCTAAGCCTCCATACCCTCCATGAGGCCGGCGTCGACGCCGTATTGAGACCGTGTCTCAGTGGTATCTGGGGCCGTGTCAGAGCGGTATTGAGACCGTGTCTCAATCACCCGGACCAATCACCCGGACAGGAGTCCCGGCAGGTATTGAGACCGTGTCTCAATCACCCGGACAGGAGTCCCGGCATGTCCGCCCCGCCGCCGAACCGCCAGAAACCTCCCGCCCGCCCGGGTGCCCGCGCAGGACTTCGCGCAGTTCCGCGCTCGGTCCGACATCACATGCGTTGGCTAGCTACGCTAGCCCTCGCTAGCCCTTCGATGATGATGGACATGCCACGTCCATAGGACGTGACCCCTGACAGGGCAGCAGCAGCACAGCCCTTGCTCCCCTCCCTATCTACCCGAAGGGGAGATAGGGAGCCCTGCCGAGTCGGCCTCTCGTGACGGCACGTCGAGCTGGCCGACCCGCTGTCCCCGAAGGGGACAGGCCGCCCGGAAACTGGCCGGCCCGGCGGAACGGCGCGCCCTCGCGCAGTACCACGCGCAAGCTCCCCGCGCCGTACCGCGCGGGATGGTGCGCGACGACCGAAGGTCGTGACGGGCAGGCGCTGTTCCGGGCCGATGGTGGAGACCGGACCGACCGAAGACCGGCCGGCCGACCAGCTCCGAAGGAGAGCCGCCATGACCAGCCCGAAGACCACCGTCGTCACGAACGACGAAGTCGTCACGACCCCGCAGGAACCGGCGAAGCCGGTGAAGCTGCCTCGCGTCAAGAGCTGCGGCCAGCTCGCCGAGTACGGCCTTGGAGAGGCCGGGTGCAAGCGGCTTCCCCGTCACCACGGTGACCACCGCGTGACGTTGCATCGACCGAAGGTCGCCAAGGCCGCCAAGGCCAAGGCGTCGCCGAAGGCGACGAAGGTCACCCGGGCCGAGTTCCTTCAGGAACTCGCAGCGCAGGTCGACGCCGGGACGCTGACTCCGTCAGCGGCGCTGTCGAAGGCCTCGGCCTTCATCACCCGCTCGAAGACCGCGCGCCGGCCGAAGGCCTCCCGCGTCGTCTCGCCGAAGCTGGAGGTCGTCGTCGACGGGTGACAGCTCGCATCACCCCCACATCACGCATCGGCCGGCCCTTCGGGGCCGGCCCGAGAGGAGAAACTACGATGGCTGCCTACCGCACTTGGCCGACGACATCGAAGATGTCGGGCGACGACTACCGCGTCATGGCTCGTGACGCGTCGGACGAAGACTTCCACGCTTCCGCGTACGTCAGGAAGGAACCGACCAGCATCGCGCTGGTCGAGGTCCAAGCGTTCCGCGCCTCCACCTCCGGTGGAGGGTTCCGCCAGTTCGCCAACGTGTCACTGCTGGTCGACGCCGGCATCGGCTCCGCCGATGTTCGCCTGTCGCCTGACGAGGCTCGGGCCGTCGCCGAGATGCTGGTCATCGCGGCACGTGACGCGGAGCAGCTCACTTGGGCCGCGTCGAACCCCGAGGTCGCGCACCTGAATGACGCGGGTGACGACACCGACGGCGTCGACCCGCGCTACATCGCGTCACGCTCATAGGCGTAGGCGTCACGAGAGGAAGGCCGACATGGGCGGCATCGACAGGTTCTACGTCACGTGTTGGGTCCTACGGACCCTGCTGGCCGTAGCCGCTGCGGCCGGGTTCCTGATGGCCACGTCACGAGGGTGCATGACATGAGTGACACCTATCCGCGTCCGTTCGTCACGCTGAGGAGACCGAAGATGTACAGCTCCGCTGAAACGCGTCACGAGAGGCTCTGCAACGGCGAGCCGCCGTACGGCGTCGACGACGACGTCACGTATCCGCCCGTCATCGAAGATGACGGCATGAGCCTGCCCTGCGACGGGCCGCTGACGCATGAGGCCGCGCACGTCATCCTCGGGCGCCTGCTGGAGCGCTCGGGTTACACGGAAACGCGCGAGACCAAGCGGCTCTGCCAGCTCATCATGCGAGCCGACACCGAAGGCCTCTGGCCTCTTGACATCTGCGTCACGGCGTTCGTGACGCGTGACTGCCCGCATCATCACCGCTGGACGACCCTGAAGTCACTGCGCTGGCCGCTGTCGGCCGGCATCCCCATCCCGCTGCCGTTCCGCGACCGCTGACGCTGCGACCGTGTGACCCGCATCACCGCATGCGGGTCACCGGCCGAGCGTCAATCGGCGCTTGACAAGCATGAGAGGATAGGCGTAATGAGACACATCGCCCTGCTCGACCAGCTCGACAGCTCATGGCGTGACATGCTCGCCGCGGGTGACATGTTCGCTATCCGATGCCGCATCCTGAAGGCCGCGACGTTCGCTGCCTGTACGGCTCACACGACCGTCGAACGGGCCGAGTATGAGTACGTCACGTGGGCGGAGGCAGGCGAGTTCCCGAGTGACGGGACGAACCTGTCCGAGCAGAAAGCTTCGGCCGCCATGACGGCCGAGGCATGGACGGAAACGCTCGACATCGAGACCGTGCGCGGCTGGCGTGACGGCTGGGCGCTGGCGGCCGAGCTGGCGGCTCACGTGTACGGCCTTGGCACCGCCAAGGCTGCCTTCGCTGCCGCCCTCGTCGGCTATCCTGAGCCGTACTGCCTCGACACGCACTGCCTCCAGCTCGTCGCGGAGCGCCTGACGTGCCTTGGCACGCCGAGCAGCGCCGAGCAGCTCCGACGCGTCACGCGCATGCGCTACGACTCGCCGACGAGCGCCACCCGAAGCTGGCAGCGCTATCGCGAGGTCGGCGACACGACGTTCGGGTCACGTGCGCACCAGTGGGAGTTCTTCGCCATGAAGGTCGAAGCCTTCCGTGACGGTGCGCACGAGGCCTACTTCAGGACGGTGCTCCCGTGACACGTGTAAACGCTCGCGTCCCCCGTCACGCGTCGTCGCGCAGGAACCCCGAAGGGGTGCCCCTTGACAGCCATGAGAGGATGGTGCCATGAATACCGCAGCTCGACCCGACCCGGCCATCGCCAAGGTCCTCGCCGACATCGCCGAACAGGGCGGCGGCACCTATGAGAGCGGGACGTACCTGCCCTTCACCCCCACGGACGGCTTCGCCGTCGGCATCGGCGGCATCAGGCTGCCCGAGGCCACGGTCACGGCCGCAGAGCTGACGCGATGGCTGCGTGCCGTCGTGACAGAGTACGAGGCCAGCTTCGTCGGCACGTGGCGCGACGGCGGCCTCGTCTACATCGACGCTGTCCGGTACATCCGTGACCTGCCCACGGCGCTCGACGTGGCACGCGTGTTCCGGCAGAAGGCCATCTTCGACTTCTCGACGAAGTCGAGCATCGCGCTGGAGGCGTGACATGGAGCATCGCTGCGACTGGAGCAGCGCGTGGCCCACGGGTCACCCGCTGCCCCCCGAGCGTCCCGAGAAGCTGCAAGGCCCCGAGGTCGGGCAGCTCTGCATCCTGACGTCGAAGTACCACCCCGGACTGGTCGTCCGGGTCACGGCCCGCTCGTACGTCTGGTCACCCGGCGAGTGCCGGAGCCACGGCGGCTACCGCTGCTACGACTGGTCGGTCATCGACGACGACCACGGCTACCGCGTCGTCGTCGGCGACACGGACCTCCTGCCCATCGTGACGGGCATGTACCTGAAGGAGCGCGACTCGTGAGTTACGTGGACCCCAACTTCCGCACCAAGAAAGCGTTTCGGGCTGCCGTCGAGGCCGGCGCCAAGCTGGAGACCTATAACCCGTCGGGCATGTTCCCGACCCGGCAGAACGGGCAGGACACGGTCGAGGGCCCGCATTACCCGGAGGCGCACCGCTGGTACGCATCCGTCACCGTCGTGGACGGCATCGTCGTGAAGGTCAGGTGAGGAACATGGAAGACAAGCGCATCATCATCGTGACGAAGAACAGCGTCTACATCGCCACCGTCGACGACCAAGGTGACGTGTGGGTCCTCGGGCGGGCGAGCTGGAACTCGCCGTTCGTCGACATCGCGGGCCTCGTCACCGGGCTCGTCGTGACCCCGCTGGCCATCGGCCAGCGCATGGTCCTCGACAGCGGCCTCTCCTCGTCGCCCATCGCGCTCATCCTGACGGTGTCGTGATGGCGCACTACTTCCCGCTCGCCGACCCGTACCCGGGCGTCTCCCTAGAGACGCAGACGCGTCACCTTCGGGCGAAGCGCACCGGGACACGGCGCCGCGTGCGCAAGGGCGACTGGTACCTGTCCGGCGCTCCCGGCTTCGAGGTCGCCTACCACGCGTTCGCCGACTACTCGCTCGTCACCGACATCGTGGACATCGTCCACGTGACTGAGCACATCAAGGTCCGTTACACGGAGAAGGCAGTCTGACATGGACGTACCCGTTACCGTCATCCGCATCCCCCCGATGGGCACCGAGCCGGAGGTCCTGACCGGCGAGCCGCTGTACGCCGAACTGGAAGGCGTCACGGTGTACCTGCTCCTGTCACCCGCGGACAGGGCCCTGTTCGACAACCTGCCTCACCGGTCACGCAAGGTTGTCATCGTCCGCAACCTGCTGACCGGCTTCCTCGTTCGGGTGAAGCGCGCACCGTGCGGCGCCGGCTGCTACTGTGCCGCCGCCATCGTCCCGGGAGCCTGACATGGCGCGATGGGTTCCGCTCTGTAGCGACTGCTGGTACGACAACTTCCCGGGTGACTACTTCCCCGGCAGCATGACGCACACGAACTGCTGGCGCTGCGGCGAACCGGCCATGTGCGCCCACGTCAACCCCCGCGACCTCGACCCGGACGTCACGGTCACGGAGGACAGCCCGAGCTTGCAGGACGTCACGAGCGACGAGCTGTTGGCTCTCGACGCGGAGGCGTTCGGATGACACTACTGAAGCCGCACTACCCGTCGCCAGCGGAGCTGGCGCGACAGCGGCGGATGTTCGTGCTCGACAGCGCGACCGACCGGCCGCACCACTACCTCGCCCGTGCGCTCGTCATGCGTGGTCGCGATGCGCTCGACATCGGGCGACACGGCACCTCCTTCATGCGTGACGCGAGGAGTTGGGACAAGGGGAACGACATCTCGCTTCACCCGTCCCGCGCGGCCGAGCGCATCATGCGGTACTACCGTACCGAGGCCCCGTTCAGCCTGAACCAAGAGCAGGCCGCCAAGGCGGCCGACCAGTGGCAGGAGGCGCTGCTCATGGGCCCACGGCTCCGGGCATGGGTCGCCTGCAACTTCTACCTCGCGCAGTCGGACCCACCGCGCAAGTGCGAGCACCCGGCTGACCACATGACAGGAGCGTGGTGACATGAAGCATGTAGGCACGTCACAGTGGGTCGTCGACCGGTTCGTCGCCGGCGACCCCGGCTGGTACAGTACGCCGAAGGCGCAGGTCCCGGGTGGCGTCCGGGTGTTCGTCGAGCAGCAGCGCGACGGGAACATCGCCCTGTACAGCTACCGCACCATCGTGGCCCTTCGCCTGACGGACGGGAGCATCGCTATCACGCCGCGCCGCTACGGCCCGGCGACGGGCAAGCTGCTCGGCAAGGTTCGCCGCCACCTCTATCCCACCCCGATGACGGTCGGGGGCGAGCCGCGCTCCATCACCGTCACGGTCGCCATCCCGGGCCGCTACGGCGGCTGGGGCATCCCGTGGGCCTCGTCGACGCACGAGTCCCTTCCCTTCATCGTTTACGCGCCGAGGAGCTGACATGGCCCAGAAGCTCGCCATCGCGCTCATCATCAAGGCGGAGGAAGTCTGAGATGCAAGTTCACGTGAGCGACAACAACGTGCGCATCGACGTCACCGGTGCGGAGGCACTCCGCATCCGGCCACACTTGTACATGACGACGGAGATGATGGCGTGGGGCGAGCGGGTCGTCGAGGCGATGGGCTTCCACGTCGACGCGGACCACGTCCTCAACCCGTGGGTTCACCTGAAGCGCGGGGTCTACAATCGCGGGTTCGCTGTCACCGTCTGGACGAAGCGCTGATGGACCAAGGCCATCTCGTCCTCGCCATCTTCCTCGCGCCCGTCTGGTGCTACCTGCTCTGGGCGCTGGTGATGTTCCTGCGCCAGCCGGCCACCGACATCGCCGAACAGGTGGCGACGCTCGTCCTGCTGCTCATCATCCTCGCTGGCATCTGGCTCTACGCCGGCGCCACGATGGACCCGAACAGTCTCGCTCACACGTGGGAGTGTGACATCCCCGGCGGGCAGCGACCCGCCCTCTGCGAATAGGCGGTGAACCCGTGAGTGTCATCATGCGCGTGGTCGCGCACACAGCAGCCGTCAGCACAGACACAGACGGCGACAGCGTCCGCCTGACCGCGTGGGAGCGCGACGAGGACGGCAGCGTGACGAAGGAAGCAACCATCGCCCTGACACGGCAGCAGGCGGTCGGTATCGCGACCCGCCTGCTCCGCGCAGCCGAAGACCCGGCTGGTCACCGGCTCGGCTGGTACGTTCAGCGCGAGGAGGAGACCCCGTGACCAAGACCCGGGAGCAGTGGCTCCAGCAGGCGGTCAGGCGCCTGACCCCGACGTTTACACGCGCTGGGGTCGTGGTGCCTGATGTCGCCGTGTCCGTCGGCTGGCCCGGCGGACGCGGCAAGAAGGCGAACGTCATCGGCCAGTGCTGGCCGCCCTCGTCGACTGCCGACGGGCGACCGGCCATCTTCATCAGCCCCGCGCTGACGGGCAAGGACCCCGTCAACATCCTCGCCACGCTCACGCACGAGCTGGTCCATGCCGTGGGCTGCCCGGGGCACAAGGGCAAGTTCGTCAAGCTGGCACGCGACGTCGGCCTCGTCAAGCCGTGGACGGCGACCCGGGCGGGCGACGCGCTCGCCATCGCTCTCGACGCTCACGCTGACAAGCTGGGTCCCTTCCCGCACGCTGCCGTGCGCTCAGGGCTGGGCGTCGGGCTCGGGCCCGAGGTCCAGTCGACCCGCATGCTGAAGGTGTACTGCCCGGATGACGGGTACACGCTGCGCACCACCCGCAAGTGGCTCGACGTGGCTATCCCCGACTGCCCGGTCTGCAACATCCAGATGGACGTCGAGCAGAAGGCATGACGTTTACACGACGGTTGCCAGAGGACGTCGTCGCCATCGAGGTCGTGCAGTACAACCAGCCGAACTGGTGGTACGTCAGGGCCGTCGAGCGCGGCGGCAAGGTGTGGCACTGGGAGCCCTTCCTGTCACGCTGGGCAGCCGACAAGGCAGCCGAGGTCCTGTGGACCCGGCTGCGTTACGAAGGGCAACTGGCGGAGGGCGCCGAGAAGCGCCGACCGGTAGCATATGATACACTGGAGCGACGATGAACGAAGACACTGCGCTTACACCCATCACGCAGGCCCAGCGCATGCTCGCCGAAGCCAAGACGCTCGACGAGCTGAAGTCCCTGCGCGATTACGCGACAGGCGCCAAGGCGTGGGCCAAGGCCCGAGGTCTGGGCATCGAGACCGAGAACGAGGCGGCCGAGGTCGTGCTGCGCGCCGAGCGTGGCATCGGCTCCATGCTGTCGGAGCTGGAGAAGTTGAAGCTGTACGGCCCGGGGGCCGCGCTCGCTGGCTCGAAGCGCGGAGCGCGCGCAGACCAGCGGCACGGCGGGTCCGCGCCGGTCATCGAGCGCCGGCCGGGGGTCATCACGAACGAGGACTTGGGCATCCGCAGTCAGGAGGCCATCGACTTCAAGCTCGCCGCGCTCGTGCCGGAGGACAAGTTCGAGGCCATGCTGCGTGAGGTCCGAGCCCACGTGAAGCGGTTGGCCAAGGTCAACTTCTACCGAGCGGGACGCCGTGAGAAGGGTCTGCCCGAGCGGCCCACGCCGGAGGACAAGGGCTTCATCACCTTCCGGGCCGGAGCGCACCAGCTCCTCGGCTGGGAGGTGGACGGCGAGGGCAACGGCAAGGCGTCGCGCAACGGCCTCCTCACCCTGCCGGTGGACGAGCTGGTGCAGGTGGCGCATCTCGTGAAGGCGCTCGCCGAGGCATACAATCAGGCGCGCGAGGTGCGCGATGCTCAGTGAGCGGGGCTGGGGCGACGGAGTAGGCGACCGCCGGCCCCACGTCATCAAGGACATCAGCTTGGCCTACAACATGGTCCTCTGCGGGCCGTGCGACGTGATTGTCAGGGGCGGCAGCTTCCTGTCGCTCGACCGCGCGTGGACTGACCACCGCGGACTGAAGTATCACCCGCCCCGCTACCGGACCATGGCCACCGACTCGGAGGTCACGGAGTTCCTCCGGGCCGTCGAGAACCCGGACTACGTGTCAGTCATGGCTGGCAGCGAGACGGTCACGCCCCCGGCCGACCCCGACGCACTCGCCGACCTCATCGAGCACGTGCTCGAACGTCAGGCCCAATGCACCTGTGCCACGACCGGCATCGAGGGTTGCCCGAACCGGACGGAGGATGACCGATGACCTGCGACTGCCCGGAGGAAGGGCACTACTATGACTGCTCCCGCAACTTTGCTCTTGATGCCGAGCGCGCCCGTCGGGAGGCACGGATGACCGGCATCGACCGGCGCCTCCGGGGCGCGCTGGCCGCCGACACTCTCCGCGCTGCGCTGGCCGCCGAGCGTACTCGCTACGGGCGGGTGCTGGAGGAGCTGCACGCCGAGCGTGCCCGCCACGCTGCGCTGGTGAAGGCAGAACGGGAGTGCAGCGGCTACTACATCGGCCACGACTGCGGCTGTACTTGCCACCGCGCCGCCCTCGACGGAGAGCCCAGTGAGTGACTACACCGTGAAGGTCCTGCTCGAAGCACTTGACAGGCCCAGTACACTGAAGGCGCTCACGAGGAAGACGGACCTGCGGACCCATCAGGTCCTGTCCGCCATCATCGAGGCCCGGGTCAAGGGCCACCGCATCGCTGCCCGTGGGCGTGGCGACGTGGTCACGCAGGAGCCCACCTACTACGAGGTCATCCGTGGCTAGCGGCCGAACCATCGAGCAGAAGGTCGGGGACTGGCTCCGTGCCTTCAACGCCATCAGCGCGGAGCTGACGCCGCCCGGGATGCGGGAGGTGCTGCGCACCCTGAAGACGCGCGACCCCCTCGAAGGTGAGTCGCCCGAGGAGTACATGAAGGACCAGTTCGCTGTCGCCCAGAGCATCGGGCGCATCGTCAGTGCCAACGACCGGACGGCTGCCATCGCTGCCGCCATGCTGACGCAGTCAGGCATCGGGCGTCCGCCCGTCGACTACCCGGAGGACGTGCAGTGAGCGTGAAGGGTGACCTTGGCGACGGACCGCAGTGCCCGGAGAGCCCGGAGCACGGCAGGCTGTACACCGTGGGCCAGAACCTCTGGTGCCCGGTGAGTCAGGCCCTGTACGGTCCGTCCGTGTGGAGTGAAGTCGACCGTGCCTTCCGTGCCGGCAAGCTAATCCGAGCCGGGTCCGTGTCGCCACCCAAGCCCGAGCCCGTCGACCTACCTGAGCTGACCGTACCGGAGTTCGACACATGGTGACCCTCGCCGAGAAGCCCGAGCCCCCGCCCTCCCGCCGGGAGCAGGCGGTCGACGCCGTTTACACCGCCGCCGGTGGAGCCAATCGCCTCGCCCGCGTGTCGCTGGCCGGCACGCCGCGGGGTCACGTCCGCCGGCCCATCCTGTTCATCATCGCCGGCATCTGCCTCGCCCTCAACGTGCCGGCCGTGGGCATCGTGGCCCTCCTGCTGCTGGCGCTGGGCGACGCCCTGATGGAGGTCGAATGAAGACGCGCACGCTCATCAGCTTCGAGAAGCTGCCGCCTGACTTCGAGACGCGCACCCGGACGGAGCGCATCGCCACCCTGCGTGCCGAGATGGAGGAGATGGGCGCCCGGCTCCGGCGCACGCTGGAGGACCGGGCATCCAAGCTGCACGTCTCCGGTTGGGTCGAGGACCCGAACGGCATCACCCTGTACATGCCGCCCGAGCCTGACGGCAGCCCGGGCGACACGCTCGTGGGCACGCTGGAGATGACGAGGCCCGACGATGCCTGACCCGCGCAACTCCAGCCTGACGGGCGACGGCTTCCGGTTCTACCGCTGGGAGGATGCCGCCACCGGCGAGACGACCGACGTCCTGTCGGTCACGTCCATCCGCAAGCTGTGCGGCGAGCCGTTCACGCTCGTCAACTGGCAGCTCGCCAACATCATCGACGTGGCCATGTCCACCGTGAAGCGCACGGTCATCGGCCCACGCGGTGGCGTGAAGGAGGTGCGCGTCAAGGACGAGTTCCCCGGCGAGTTCGCCCGCCGGCTGGCCGCTAGCGACGGCGAGCAGGGCAAGCTCGACGAGCTGCGCAAGTGGCTGCGCGAGCAGGCCGACGAGCCCCGGAACATCGCCGCCATCCGCGGCACCATCACGCACGAGGCCATCGAGAAGAACGTCCCGTTCGACCGCGTCGAGCGGCCGTACGTCGAGAGCGCGTTCCTTACACTCAGCGCCCGGGACAGGGGTCGAGTGAAGAACGGGGTGCAGGACGAGGATGTCGACTTCGTCCGCAACAGCATCCGCCAGTATTGGGACATGCGTGAGACCGTCCCGTTCGTCATCATCGCCCGCGAGGTGCAGTGCTTCAACCTGACCGCCGGCTTCGCCGGGACGTTCGACGCGCTGGCGTGGTTCCTGCCCGAGGGCTACGACGGGCCGATGCCCAAGGCGCGTGACATCACGGTCGACTTCATCCGAGAGCACGGCGGGCAGCTCGTGCTCCTCGACTGGAAGACCAGCAAGGGCATCTTCACAGACCACGTCGTCCAGCTCCACGCCTACCTGTCGACCGAGTTCGTCGGCAGCGATGGCATCAAGGACCCGCGCCTGACTGACCTGCTGCTCGCCACCAAGCATGGCGCGCTGGTCCACATCCGACCGGACGGGTGGGGTGTCCACCAGTTCAAGTACCAAGAGCCCGTGGTCCGGGCGTTCCTCGGGAGCTGCGCCTTCGCCCGCTTCCTCGCCCAGCACCCTGAGCCCAAGGCCCTGTTCGATACCGAGTGGTCGGGTAAGGCAGCAGAGGAGACCGATGGCTGACACCGACAAGACCCAGTCCGTCCTCGATGCCATGACCGCCGGCATCATGGGGAAGAAGGAGGCCAAGGCGGCACAGCTCACGCCTGTCGGACGGGAGCAGGGAGGCCCGCTGTCCAAGGCCTTTGACGCCCCGTTCCCGTTCGACTACCCGGCATCTCAGGTCCAGCAGGCACTGAGGAACATCAGGCAGGAGGTCGACTACATCATCAAGGCGTGCGACGCTGTCGAGGCGTCGCTCTCACCCGCAGGCAGGGTGCCGGTCAACCCCGTCGCCTTCGTCGAGGCCGATGAACCGGTCGCCGTCATCTCCCCGACCGGCTGGTCCTGCCCAGAGCACGGAGATGCCTCCCTCGTCACGCTGACCAGCCGCAAGGGTCGGACGTACCGGTCCTGCACATCCTGCATGGAGTTCGAGAAGTGACAGAACAGACCCCTCTCTCACCGCACGGTCGTCACTTCGACCTTGCGGACCCGGCCGACCTGAAGCTGCTCGTCGAGAACGGCGTCATCTGGAAGACCAAGTACGTGCAGCTCGGTCTCGACGCCCTCCAGTCGGGTGCCGTGAAGCTGTCCGACTGCAAGAACATGCCGGCCAACATCCGCGACATCGTCTCGGGCGGTGGCCAGTGAGGCCACCACGCATCATCCGGCTGCTGTCGCAGCGCGTGACCGTGCGCACGGTCGCAGACATCGACATCAGCGATAGGTTCGGCGAGGGGGCGGCGGCCTACGGGGTGTTCGATGCCGACGGCCCCAACATCCTCCTCACCCGCAAGCAGGGCCCCGACCGCATGCGGGAGACGTTCCTGCACGAGAACCTGCACCTGATGTTCGCGCACGCGAAGCTGTGCGCCGACGAGGGCGGGGTGTCGGAGGAGGAGGCGGTCAACCGTCTCGCCCCCGTCATGCTGTCGTGGGTGCGAGAGAACCCGTCGGCCGTCGAATACCTACGGAGAAAGGACTGAATGAAGGTCTACCTTGCCGGCCCGATGACCGGCATCCCGCAGTTCAACTACCCCCTGTTCATGGACACGGCCGCCGGGCTGCGCGCCGTCGAACTCAGCCCCGAGCAGGGCTACGGCATCGAGGTCGTGAGCCCCGCCGAGCTGGACTTCCCCGAGGTGCAGCTCGCCAGCCTGCTGTCACCCGACGGGAACCTCAACACCATCGAGACCCACGGCCTCACGTTCGGCGACTTCATCGCCCGTGACGTCCAGCTCATCATCGACGACGGCATCGACGCCGTGGTCGTCCTCCCCGGATGGGAGACTTCACGAGGTGCCCGGCTGGAGACCTTCGTGGCCAACGCCATCTGTGGCCTGCCCATCATGACGTGGGACGGCAAGGAGAGCTTCTACAACGTGCCCAAGCTGGACTTGTGGCGCGCGTGGCTGAAGGAGCCCAGACTATGCGCCTACTGGGAGGACTGACGATGGCCGACTACGTCCCCGGGCTGGAGGTGCGCATCACCTCCGATACGGGCGGCGAGAAGGGGCAGAAGGACGAACGCTTCGGGGGCGGTGACCCGCTGGCGTTCGCCGAGCTGGCCCGTGTCTACGGGTTCGGCGAGCACAAGTACGCTCGCTACAACTACCTCAGAGGATACGCATGGTCCCTGTCGGTCGACGCCTTGTTCCGCCATCTGTTCGCCTTCCTAGCCGGAGAGGACCGCGACCCCGAGAGTGGGCTGCTCCATACCGCTCACGTGGCGTGGCACGCCCAGACCCTGACCTCGTTCCAGCTCCGGGGACTGGGGACGGACGACCGGTTCAGCGCGACCGACCCGACCGAAGGCGAGGAGGACGAGGGAGACGCTGAGCCCTTCATGTGCTGCGCCTGCCCCGGGGCGTACCCGCACGACGGGATGTGTCTCTACTGCGAGAAGCACAGTGGCTGACACGAAGGTGATGGAGGCCAAGGTGGCCGCCGCCGAGGTTGCCCGGGGCCTTGTCGACCAGTACGACTTCGTCGCCATCATCGAATGGCGGACCCCGCAGGGGCTGGTCCAGCCCGTGGTCTGGCAGATGCGACTGCGGTCCGTTCATCAGGGCCTGTGCAACGACCCGTTCGACGGCCACGTTCACAGCCACAGGGGCGACCACTGATGCGGCGCACCCCGTCCTTGACCGCCGAGGCGCGCCGAATGTTCGCAGAGGAGGTGCTACACTCAGGGGGGTGGCAGCCGGGAGGCACCATCCCTCGCATCGCCGAGGCAACCGGACTCGATGCCGACCAAGTCCGAGACGCCATCTTCGCCGAGTCGGCCGACCAGTGGAGACACACCCTTGCCGTACATCAACGGAGTCCGCGTGACGCTCGCCGAGTGGCGGAAGCAGAACCCGCCCAAGGCGCTGAGCAACCTGTTCGGCGATGAAGACGAGCCCGTGCCCGAGCCCGACGTGCCCGTGGCCGAGCCGGTGAGGCGCAAGCGAGCCACGACCAAGGCCAAGGCCGCTGCCGCCGTGGCCACCGGCGTCAAGCTGCCGGATGGCATCCAGCTTCCCGAAGACGGCATCGTGCCCCCCGTGGCACAGGCTAACACCCAGTCCACCCACCTGCATGACGCCGACCTCGTGCTCGACGAGGAGGAGGAGAGCGAATGATGTTCGACCCCAAGCAGCCCCTCTGGCTACCAGCCGGCAGTATCCGGGCCATCCTCGCCCTCCTGCTCGTGACCGTCGTGTGCGTCATGGCGATGCAGGCGCGCATCACCGGTGAGGCCTTCCTCACCATCGCCTCCGCCGTCGTGGCCTTCTACTTCGGCGCCAAGCTTGCGGCCTCGAAGTGAGTCTGCTCGACGAACTTGCAGCTCCGTCCTCGGTCCCCTGCAAGCTCTGCACCTTCATCCAGTCACGGCCTGAGGCCGAGCAGGCTGAGTGGCACACAGAACTGAGCAAGCCGGTGACGGCCGTGGGCAACACGGCTGTCGTTCGCGCCCTGAGGCGCCGGCTGGTAGAACTCGACGAGCACTCTGTGCGTCGTCACCGAGAACGCCATGAGCGCTGACCCTGTAGACTACATGGTCGCTCTGCGCCAGTACGTCAAGACGAAGCGCACCGAGGTTCGGCTGCGCTACGCCCTGATGGCTGACGCCGAGGTGGCCCGGTCCCTGCCGGTGTGGCGTGACGAGTTCGAGGCACAGGCCCGAGAGAAGGCGCCTGTCGTCCTTGACCTCGCGTCCGAACTGAGGCGGCTCAGTGCTGGGTCATGAGTGGTTCCCGGCAGATGGCCGGGCCACTCGCATCCTAGACTTCGACGTCGAGAACCGGCCGCTGTCCTACTGGATGGCGGACTGTCCGACCGCCGAGATTACGGCCATCGCTTCCTGCTGGGCGGACGACCCATCCAGCATGGAGGTGCTGCTGCTCGGCCCGAAGCACCGGGGCCCCACGACCCTGCTCCTTCCGTTCATGGAGCGGTACGAGCAGGCCGACATCGTGACCGGCCACTACATCCGCCGGCACGACCTGCCCATCATCAACGGTGCGCTCATGGAGCTGGACCTGCCGCTGCTCGGCCCGAAGCTGACCATCGACACCAAGCTCGACATGTTCAAGAAGGCCGACATCCCGGCCACGCAGGAGTACCTGCTCGAAGTGCTCGACGTGCGCGACGTGTACGGCAAGCCCTTCCGCAAGTACCACATGAGCCAGAACGACTGGCGCGAGGCCAACCGCCTGTCGCCAATCGGGCTGCGGAAGACGATGGAGCGCGTCGCGTCCGACGTGTACGCGCACATGGCACTGCGTCTGGAGATGACCCGGCTCGGTATGCTCCGCCCGCCGAGGGTGTGGGACCCGGGCTCCGGCTTCAGCGAGGTGACCGAGGGCCGGCGCCGATGAGCACAGCACGCATCTCCGGCGAAGACCTGTGCCCGCTGGACGGGCGACCGTCGGGCTACGCTTACGGCCCGTGCGGTGACTGCATCTACTTCAGGGGGGTGACGAGCCTCCGTCAGGAGCGCGTGGTCTGCAACTGGCCGCGCAACGGCAAGGACTTCGACGAGACCCCGTCGAAGGTCTACCGGGTGCCGGACGTCTTCCTGCGCTGAGCGTTTACACATGCCCCGGTCCGCAGTGGGCCGGGGCCTTTCTCTATGCTGCCGTCAGCAGCAGCAGGACCGCCTCGTCGTCCTGATAGAGGGTGTACTCGTCCTCCTCCCACCGTCGGCGCTTGCCCCTGCCGCCCGTGTCGCCGCCGGTGGCGGTGACCGTCGGCACGTAGCCCGTCAGCACGAGCAGGACCGGGTCCGGCACGATGATGACGTTGCCGCTGACGGTGACCGTCGGCACGTAGCCGGTCAACGCCAGCGTGGCTGCCGCTGGCGTGATGACGGTGGTGCCGGTCGCCGTGACCGTCGGCACGTAGCCGGTCAGGGTCAACGTGGCAGCGGCTGGCGTGATGATGGTGGCGAGGAGGAGCGTCGGCGCGTAGCCCGTCAGCGTCAGGGAGGCAGCCGCCGGCGTGATGACGGTGCCCTTGATGGCAGACGGCGCGTAGCCGGTCAACGTCAGGGAGGCAGCCGCCGGCGTGATGACGGTGCCCTTGATGGCAGACGGCGCGTAGCCGGTCAACGTCAGGGAGGCAGCCGCCGGCGTGATGACGGTACCAGCGACGAGCGTTGGCGCGTAGCCTGTCAACGTCAGGGAGGCAGCGGCTGGCGTGATGGCGGTGCCCGCAACGAGGGTCGGCGCGTAGCCCGTCAGCGTCAGTGTGGCTGCCGCCGGCGTGATGACGGTACCAGCGACGAGCGTTGGTGCGTAGCCCGTCAACGTCAACGTGGCCGCTGCTGGCGTGATGGTGTCCGCACGGACAAGCGTCGGCGCGTAGCCCGTCAGCGTCAGCGTGGCCGCCGCTGGCGTGATAGTGATGCCGACCGTGAGGGTGGGCGCGTAGCCCGTCAGGGTCAACGAGGCTGCGTCTGGCGTGATGATGGTGCCCTTGATGGCAGACGGCGCGTAGCCGGTCAGCGTCAGCGTGGCAGCCGCCGGCGTGATGACGGTTCCCGCAACGAGCGTCGGCGCGTAGCCGGTCAGCGTCAGCGTTGCTGCGTCCGGCGTGATGGTGATACCGACCGTGAGGGTCGGCACGTAGCCGGTCAGGGTCAACGTGGCAGCCGCTGGCGTGATGGTGTCTGCGCGTACAAGCGTCGGCGCATAGCCGGTCAGCGTCAGCGTGGCTGCCACTGGCGTGATGACGGTTCCCGCAACGAGCGTCGGTGCGTAGCCGGTCAACGTCAGCGTGGCTGCGTCCGGCGTGATGGTGAGACCGACAGCCGCGACGGTGACCGTCGGCACGTAGCCGGTCAGGGTCAGCGTGGCTGCTGCCGGTTCGAGGACGGTGCCAAGGACAAGCGTCGGCGCGTAGCCAGCCAACGTCAGGGCCGCTGCGGCCGGTTCGATGACCTTGTGGTCCGAGACAGCGGCCGTTGGCGCGTAGCCCGTCAGCGTCAGTGTGGCTGCCGCTGGCGTGATGACAGTGCCCGCCACGAGCGAGGGCGCGTAGCCCGTCAGCGTCAGGGAGGCTGCGGCTGGCGTGAGGACAGTACCCGCGACGAGCGTCGGGGCGTAGCCGGTCAGCGTCAGCGTGGCAGCCGCTGGCGTGAGAACGGTGCCCGCGACAAGCGTCGGTGCGTAGCCGGTCAGCGCCAGCGAGGCTGCGGCTGGCGTGATGATGGTCGCGAGGAGAAGCGTCGGCGCGTAGCCGGTCAACGTCAGGGAGGCTGCGGCCGGCGTGATAGTGACGCCGACCGTGAGTGTTGGCGCGTAGCCGGTCAGCGTCAGCGTGGCAGCCGCTGGCGTGATGGTGTCTGCGCGTACCAGCGTTGGCGCGTAGCCGGTCAACGTCAGGGAGGCAGCCGCCGGCGTGATGACGGTTCCAAGGACGAGCGTCGGCGCGTAGCCCGCCAACGTCAGCGAGGCAGCCGCCGGCGTGATGGTGATGCCGACGGTGAGCGTCGGCGCGTAGCCGGTCAACGTCAGCGAGGCAGCCGCTGGCGTGATGGTGTCTGCCCGGACGAGTGTCGGCGCGTAGCCGGTCAGCGTCAGCGTTGCTGCGTCCGGTGTGATGGTGGTGCTACCGGTCGTCGTGCCGATGAGGGCGAAGCTGATGACGCCCCAAGAGTCGCTGTCAGTAATCGACGACGTGCCGGGCGAGACGGTGGTGGCGGACGAGATGGTCCGAACCTGAACGTCGATGCATCCGTCCGTACCCGACGACTCGGCGTAGTGCTGGATGACGGTCCAAGTGCCGGGGCTGGTATAGGCAGCGACGGCATTATCGTCGTTGACCGACGTGATGAGGATGCCCAGCCGGTCCGGCCCGAGGGTCGTGATGTCCGGCGCCTCGGCCGTCGCGGACAGGCCGACGATGTTAGACCAGCTCCCGGCAGTCCCGTTCTCCATGACGGCTGCCAACGTCGTCCCGGTGTTGACGTTGCCGAACTCGATGATGCAGCAGTAGACGTCCTCCGACGTGGAGTTGGTGCCGGAGATGCCGACGTTGACGGTAGTGGTAATCTTCCGGCCGCAGTAGAGGTGGAGGTAGCCGTTGGTCGGTGAACCGACGACCCGCGTACCAACGTAGGTGAGGCCGGGAGACCCGGCCAAGGTGTTGACGTTGCTGCTGCCGGTCTGGGTGACGGCGCCACCCGTGGCCCCGTCTTGGAACACGAAGAACAGGATGAACGAGTACGAGGCCGACGACGGGAAGCTGAACGACCAGTCGCCGGTGGCGTCGGTCGCGCCTGCCGGGTAGGAGGCGGCAGTCGGGACAGCCATCAGAAGCCCCCGCCCGGCCCGTAGTCGATGTCAGACCGCCAGACCACGTCACCGTCGGTCCAGTAGTCGCCGTCGGTCGGACTGTAGACCTTGATGAGAACGCCGGGATTGGCCGCGAGGTAGTCGCGGGCGTTCTGAAGCATCTGCCCGCGCAGCACTTGGTCCGTGCTGTAGTTACGGGTCAGCGGGGTCGAGCTGATGACATTCGTCTCGACCCCACCGTCCGTGCGCGTGACGATGAAGCGGCGTTGAGGGAAGCTTACGCCGAGCTGCGGAGGCAAGGCCGCCTCCTTGGGCTAGGCGAGGGTGAGGACGCCGTTCGTGGCGTTCGCAGCAACCGTCAGCGTGTTCCCAGTCGTGACCGTAACGTCAGCCGGAGTCGAGTCGAGCAGGCAGTAGCACACCACGTCTCCGCCCACCTCGTAGATGACTGCCCAGCGAGCGACGATGCTGCCGCCCGAGGCCGTCCACACGGGGTCGGTCGTGATGTCGACCTTGACGCTCGTCGTACCCGACAGGGTCAGGGCGACAGCGATGCCGCCGGTCGTGTACCCGTTGGCGTTGGCATGCTCACTCGTGGAAAGCCCCGCCCACGTGGTCGTGCTCGATGAGGGCTGCGTCCCCGAGGACAAGTGCAGCGCCATCTTGAACGAGTCCGTGTCGAAGTCGAACGTGCCGTTGAGCATCCTCGTCCGAGTGACGTCGGTAAAGGTCCATGCGGAAGGTGCGGCCATCGCTTACTCCAGTGCTGTTGGTCTGCCGGCTGAGTTGCGCCTGACGGACATCTCTCTCGTGGTCCCGTCAGACATGAACTGCGTTACCCCAGTGATGCGGCCGGTGCCGCCCTCGAAGATGGTAGCAGAGCGAACGACCCAGATGCCATCTTGGCCGTCGACCCCGGGCTTTCCCGTCGGGCCGGCCGGGCCGGTTGCCCCGACGGGACCCCGGGGACCGGTGGCTCCAGCCTCCCCCTTCGGGCCGGCCGGTCCCTCCGGTCCATCGTAGCCCTGTGGCCCCCGTGGGCCCTGTGGTCCGGTCGGACCCGGCTCGCCCTGCGGCCCCGCCGGCCCGGTGCCTCCGGGCCCCTGTGGTCCGGGCTCGCCCTGCGGCCCGCGCATGACGTCGCGCCAAGTCTCGGCACGCTGGCGCTCGTGCTCGGCCAACGCCGCCAGACGCGCCGTCTCGGCGGCAGC
>Ga0316626_10000043_pt1 | contig 43760 bp, 56 predicted proteins | sample OWC_Aug_T1_C1_D5_FD_207656 | JGI IMG/M metagenome (GOLD analysis project Ga0316626, IMG submission 207656) | Wetland soil microbial communities from Old Woman Creek delta, Ohio, United States - OWC_Aug_T1_C1_D5_A | ecosystem: Environmental > Terrestrial > Soil > Wetlands | place: USA: Ohio...
AGGTGAAGCGTGCGCCGGTCAGGTTGTCCTCGTTCCACGCGATCAGAACGTTCACGCTGTTCGTCAGATCGACGGCCGCCGCCCAGTTGGCCCAGAGGGTAGAGGCCAGCGTATCGTAAAAGAGAGTGGCGATCGACGTTTCCGCCCAGGAGTTGGCCGAGTCGTCGAACAGCTTGCGGCTGATCTCGTTCGCGCTTGCATCCCAGAAGAAGCACATCAGATCCTGATTGTCGGCGCCCCATCCCGGCAGCAGGATCCATTGATCTGTCGTCGCTGCCTCGGTCGCGCTGTTCTTCCCGGTGAACGTGGCGCCAGCATCGGTCGACACGGCGAAGCCGTGCTCCGCCCCAGCGTCGATGCAGTACAGGACTCCAATGTTCCCGCCACGCGCTCTCGTGATCGAGAGCGCGCCACCGGCCGCCGTGCTCGTGCCAGAAAGGATCACAACTGGCGACGCGCTCAGCGTGTCAGTCGAGGCGTCTAGGCTCCTGTACTCGACGTTGTCGTTTGTAGTCTCGATGTACGCAATATGGATCACGTCTCCGCTGATGCCGCTCCATCGGTCGTACCAGACAGCAACAGCAACGGCGCCCCCAGCGGTCAGAATGCCAACGGGGTTGCCCCACGTGATACCGTGATCGGTCGACTTGTGGTAGACGATATTGTTGAGCCCGGTCGTCAAGAACACGTACAGATCGCCGTTCGGCTTCTCGACGACGTAGTTGGTCGACCCGCCCGTGAACTGCGAGGTCGTAGTGGTGCTTACCACCACGTCTTTAATCGCAGGCATGGCGTCTCCTTTAGGAGAGCGTGAACACGCTGGTCGTAAAGTCGACCACGAACTGCTCCCCGTCGTTCACGGTGATCGCCGACCCGTAGTCGTACCAGCCCACCAGTGGATCGGCCGGACTCGTCTGCGTATCGTTGTAGATCACGGCGTACCGGAAGGGTCCGAAGGATCCACCGCTCGCCGTCCACGTCACGTCGGTAGCGGTGACGGTGAGAACGCCGCCCGTTTCCGAGCACGCGTTCTGGATGTCAACCCCACCGGAGGGCGTGTACCCGAACTGGACCGTGATCTCGGCGATGTCGGTCTTGACCGTGTCGGCGGCGAGCGGCAACTCGTTCGACAGGTAGACCTTCAGCACGTGCCCCGTCGATGTCAAGTCGTGCTTCGCAGCGCCTAGCTGCTCGACGAAGTCGTTGAACTTGTTGAACGCTACGTTCGGCATCGGTTACTCCTTCTTCTTCGGCCGCCTCGCGGCCTACAGCTTACCCCATCTTACGTTGCGGAAGTAGATGTAGGGCGACCCGCCAAAGAGCGATAGCCCGTCCACGTTCCCGACTACTAGGTACTCCATGTCCTTCGAGTCACGGTGGATCGCGATCGTCTTTTCGCGCGATACGCTCCCAACCGTCGCCTTCATCCACAAGTGCGTCGCGTCATTGCGCCGCCATTCGAGCCGGAGCGTGGTCCACGTCTTGACGATGATCGGCACCGAGAGCGGCCAGATGTCGCAGACGATATCCTTGACCCCGCCCCGGTCGTACCAGGCGTTCCCCGCCGCGTCCGCGTTGTAGGTGTTGATACGCCAGCCATCGGTGCGGATCGTCAAGTCGGGCCGCAGCCATCCCCCGTAGGGGCGCGGGTCGCCGAGGTATTCCGAGTAGGATGTCGGCCCGCCCATGTGCTTCCCGCCACCCGTGCCGGGCACCTGCTCGGTCGCGAGATAGTAGTCAAAGGAGATCCAACCCTTCGGCCATCGTTCGTCTGTGGCTCCGAGTTGCCGGTAGGCTTGCGCGTTGGAGCGCATGATGCCGTAGCCGGCGGGATCGGTGAGGAAGTTGTCGTACTCGTCGCCGCACCAGTCCTGCCAGAAGCCACCGAGGGCATCGGCGCCGACGAAGCAGGCGCCGGGAGGTGGTGGTGGCGGGGGCGGCGGCGGGGGCGGCGGCGGAGGGTCCGGTGCGGTCGGTAGCAGGTCGAGCGAGTCGAGCACCGAGTACACGCGCGCATTGATCTGCGCGTCGATCGCCTGCTCGGTCGCGCCCGCGAAGGCCGTCGCGGCGAACATGAGCGGCACCAGGAACACCATCTTTCTCATCGCATCACGCTCCTTTTACTTGTAGACCAGATGGAGAACGATCGGCACCGCGAAGGCCAAGAAGGCGATCACCGCGCCAAGACCCCAGGTGACTCTCTCTAGTCCGACGACCCGAGTGGTCATTTCGCGGTAGCCGTACTCGTAGGCTGTCTTATCGATGAACTTGGCCTGCATTTCCAACAGTTGCGCGTGCGAGTGATTCAGGTCGCTGAGTCGGCGGCTGAGCTCTTCAGCCGCAAGGCGAAGCGCCTCAGACTGCGCAGCCATTCTTATGTCCACGTAGTCGCGCATCCGAATCACGTCACGGTCGTTCATGTCTTGATCCACGTCATGGCATCCTGTCAACAGCGCCGGCCAGAGCACGCCCGGCAGCTATCGTCCCGCCGTGCAGTATCCAGTGTAACTCTTGCTCGTTCGTCAGGAACGATACTTCCACAAGAGCTGCCCAAGGCCTCGTATCTCGGCACCAGGCAAGACGTTTTCGGGCTGACTCAGCATCTGACTTTACGCCTCGCGGGCTGCGGCCGATACGAACGAGCCCCGCGTGCAGCTGGGCCGCCAGCTCTCGCCCGCGCGCGCTCGATCCTGCATAGAACGTCTCGCAACCGGCCGGGTCAGGCGAAGAGGACCAGTTGAGATGCACCTCAACGGCGAGATCGCCCGGCTGCGACCAGCGATTGACCCAGGCGATGCGCTCCGTTAACGTGGCCATCGGCACGAGGAGCGGCACGCAGTTAGCCATCGAAAGGGCCATCTCGTCGGCGATCGCCCACACGAGCGCATCCTCGCGGACGTTCACGACGACAGCACCCGGGTCGTCGGGTTTCGTCATCGGTCGCTCTTGATGGCCTGCCGCTATGAAACAGCGCACGCCTCTTCTCCCTAGCTGATGTAGTACACCATCAGCGCGTCCGTCGTCAGGTCCACGTAGATGCCATTGATGCACTCAATCGCTCCCGGCATCAGCCCGGGAGGAGCATCACCCGCAGCGGCGATCTGGTCGATAATCGTACCTCCGGCATCCGTGCCGTCATAGATGATCGCCGAGTTGGTAGTACCAGAGATACGGCGGCAGCCGAGATACCAGCACGGGCCGCGCGCCACGATGCCATCTGCGGTCATCTTCTTGGCGCGCACGACTCCCGGGAAGGCGTTGAAGCGGCGCGTGAGCGACATGGTACGGATTTCCATCGTGTTCGCCACCGCGCTGCCTGAGTTGATGGCCTTGAAAAAGGCCTGGCCGAGCACGCCCGACTGCCATAGCCGAGAGACTTTGCCGCGCGAGCTGTAACTGGCTACCTGCACACCGTTAGCGATAAAGTACACGGCCTCCGGATGGACTCGCATCTCTAAGTCCATGTATGAAAGGTCGCCAGCGTTCGGCAGCGATATGGGAGTGTCGGCTGCGAACTCGGCTCCGCCCGCGTACACTCGGGCCACCCAGCTCGTGCCGGTGCCGAGGAACTGCGCGTAGTTGCTCGCATCGACCTTGAGCGTCATCTCACGCGCGCAATCAGCCACGAGAGCCGTGCCGAATCGCAGGTGAGCCTTGAAGGTCATCTCGGCGTACGGCAGGAACACGGCGGTGGGCACGCTCAGGATGCTAGCGCTGCCGGCTGTGTTCGTCGAGGTGTTGAGCGTGATCCCTGACGACTGCGTGACCGTGCCGCCCGAGCCGGTACCGGCTGTCCACTTGTCGGTGTCGACGGTGGTCGCCTCGAAGGCATCGAATAGTAGCGCGTGCTCCATCGCTACAATCTGAGAGCCGGCCAGAGCGATCGCGGCTGACGAGTCTGGTACAGCCGAGTCCTGAGCTTTGCTAGTGTACTGAGCCATAGTGGCCCTCCCCTTAGACGTTCTCCTCGAACGTTAAATCCGTGTATGCACCGCCTCCGACTACCGAGTACGACTGCGTTTCAGCGAAGCGCCCGAAAACGCAGGAGCCGTACGTGGACGACGGAGAGGCCCACAGGTCAGGCGGCGCGAGCACTGTAGGCATGTCGAGGCGCCAATGAGTCGCGGCGTGCGAGTTGGACCCGATGCCCCGGTGCATCAGCAGGCGATCGAGGGACACGCGCTCGATCTCGCTTTCGAAGCGCGTGCGCATAGACCAGAAGCGCGTGCCCTTTTCGTTGACCTTGTATGTGACGGGGCCGTTCGGCCTAGAGGCCATGATCGCTCCACCCTTCTGACCTCGGCCGAGCGGCGCTAGAATCGGGTGCGGGAAGGAGTAGATGCCTCCGGCTAACACGGCTCCGACAGCTGCGCCCCAAACGTTGCCGGTTCGAGTCGTCATGCGAAAGTCCACGAGCAGGTAGCTGCAGCTGATCGGGCTCGCAAAGTACGCGAAGAAGTTGGCTCCGAGATTCTGCCAGTCGAGTATGGGTAGGGGCGTCCAGTCGAGGCGCACCGTGATCGTCGTTCCTACGCCGGTGCGTATCCTGACCTCCATCAGGCGCTCAAGGTTCGGGCCGCCGCTGTCCGCGTAGTAGTAGAGCGAGTGGCACTCGATGATGCCCACAGCTTGAATGGCCTGAAAGTAGCCACCGAATCCGTAGGCCACCGTCGTCGTGTTCGTCGCAGGGATAGCAGGCATCGCGCGCCCGGGCCGGCCGGGCGTATACAGCATCGTGTTCTCCCACTCGTAACCCGGGTAGTCAGCCACTGAACAGGTCGGATCGACGCCCGAAGGAGTACCTGTGCGCCAGATCGTGGCCGTGCTCGGATGAATGACATTCCGAGCGATGGCGATCGCAGTCTCTTGCCAGTAGGCCATCAGTAACCTCCATACCGCTCGTTGTTGATGGCCGTTACCTTCGACAGCACGAGGCCATTCTCGCTAGGGAGATACGTCACACTGTCCACGTACCAGATAGCGCCATACCAGTTTTGGCCGCTCTGGCCCGGCAGTTGCCGGATCGGGATCTTGCACTCGAAGTAGTCGTCGGCCTCTGCGGAGAGTTGGAACACGTCGCCCACTCGCAAGTCGAGGACGTGCATGTTCACGACCATCGTGAGGCGCACACGCTGGCAGGCCCACCATCGCAGCAGGTAGTTGCGAATAGCCAAGGCTTCGTGCCACCGGAATACGTAGGGCAGATCCTGCCGGTAGCGCCGCGTGCCGTAGCGCACGTAGCTCTCGTTCATCAGCAGGCCCATCTCGGTCGCCTTGTAATCGGTGGCCACTGTATTGTTGATGCCCGAGTCGGCCCCGCTGTTCTGCGTGTTGCGCGGCATGCCGGTATCGAAGGCCCCTCCGGCTTCGCCACCGGCTGTTGCGTACAGCTCTCTCGTGTACGTACCCTTGATCGTCGACCATCCGTAGCGCAGGCGCACCGTGTTCACCACTTCCTCGCGCTGCGTCATGCGGAACGACGTGGAGATCGTATCGGTGCGAAGGTCGATGCGACGGCGGAATGTGATCGGCGCACCGGTCTGCGGCCACAAGCACCCGAACGAACTGCGATAGCGGTTGCCCACGTCGGCGCTAGCTGCCTCGGGGTAGGTCACGAGTCGCAGGCCTGGAACGCAGGTACAGAGAGAGCGCGCGATCTCGCGCACACCGTTCCAGCTCGAATAGTTGGCCGCGAGCTTGAACGTTTCTGCCGTGCCCGTCGCTGCCGCTTCGATCACGGCCGCGTTCAGGGCCGCCGCTGTCGTGTTCCAGTCGTAGGGCTGCGAGCCACCCGTCTCGAACTGATCTTGGTGAATCACCGGCCACGACGGGTTGTCCCAGCCGTAGTTGAGCAAATCCTCGCCACCGTACACGAGGATGGCATCGCGCAGGATGTAGGCTGGATTCATCACGCCGACGTGAGTGCTCGGCGCGCCAATCCAGTACGGCTCCGTGCCGCGATACGTAGCCACGCCCACTCCCGGGCCAAAGTAGTGTACATTCCGCATCGCGGGCGGCGTCTCGGCTCCGAACACTCGGTACAAGTAGCGATCAGTGACAGTGTAGTCTGGCCGTGCTCGACCGGCAGAGTCGTAGCCGCCATCCACGAGCCGGTCGATCAGGCGCTCGCGTATCTCAAGGAACTTGCGATGCGGGTTGAACTTCACCTTCACCGAGAACTGAATGATGTCCCACACATCGCCGGCCACGCTCTTCGTCCATCCGAGGCCGATGGGCATCGGCTTGTACGGGTCCACATCCTGCTGCACGAACTCCCAGGTCATCGTTTGCGGAGCCGAGATCAGGAGAGATGGCGAGAGAGAGATCAGCGCGAACGCGTACCCGTCCGTGTTCGGAGTCAGCACGGCACCGCCACTGCTTGAGTTGGCCGGGTTGCCGGCAAAGTCGATCTGCACGTAGACGTTCAGCGCGCCGCTGCCCGAGCGCCTGCGCGCGCAAACCTCGATCCGAATGTCATCGACGCAGCCCAGGTTGGAGTACTGGCCGCCCAGCTCGAAGTAGCACACGCGCAGGCTGCCCGAGGCTACGTCATCCTTGAACCAGGAGTACCGGTCGCCGTCGATCATGTTCTGCGGCCCTCGGCGGCGATGCGTCAGGCCGAACAGCGAGTCGAGATTGTCGAGCCCAAGACCGTTTACGTTTCCTTCGATGCGCTTCGACGGGAAGAGCGTGGCCTGGCCTACGTACTTGTCCTGAATCCGGCCATAGGCCACCGACTTAAGATCCTCAAGGCCCGCGTCGGATAGGTAGTCGTACTGCGGATGCGAGGGCAGCATCAGGCCCATAGTAACGTACGGCTTGAAGTCGACGCCCGTTCTGTCGGCCTGGAAACCGGGCGCGAGGATAGCCACCTCATGCGGAGAGATCGGTATCACGAAGGCCTTCGTGCCGGGCGCGTCTCCAATGGCGTTCGACTTGTGCCGAGCTATCAGCCATTCGGAGTCGCGCTGATAGTCTGTGTCGTGCGAGCGAAAGACGCCCATGCAGATCGTCTCGTGCAGGTTCAAGCAGACAGGGAACAAAGGCATGTTCAAGTCAGCCACTGTGCCGTTGACGACTTGATTCTTGCAGAAGTCCTTCGAGTGCCAGAGGCCGAACTGGCCGTAGCAGATAGGGAAGGACTCGCCGAGCGATTCCTGCGGGGCCACGACGAAGTTTTTCCGCGTCATGGAGTAAGGCCGCTGCCGGTCCCAGCGCGTGTCCTCGATGAAGCGCATGACAACGATCGTGCCCTCTTCGACGACCTCGAACTCGGCCAGCAGACCCTTGAACAGGTAGTAGTGATCGGCCGTCGCATCACCCTTCGGCGTCAAGTAGAGCTGTGCCTGCCCGGGCCGAAACGCGTACCCCGGAGTAACGGGCGGCCCCGCCAGTGAATACTGCGACAGGTAGTCCGACAGCTTGCCCTGCTTTAGCGAGGCTGGGATGATCTCGTTCTGCGAGTGCACGGCCATCGGCACGTTCAACGCTTCGACTGTCAGCGCAGCAACGCCGTCGCCCGACGGATTAGGCGTCATCGGGGCCGCATACGTGATCTCGGAGATGGAGCGGATAATGGCTGCCCCTCGATGATGCTCCTCGGGCGTTCCGTCGGCCTTGAACTTGATAGCCCCTCGCTCTTCGGTCGTCAAGATCAGCTCTAAGTCGGCCAGCGAAATGCGCAGCACGAGCTGGGCCACGTAGGCCGACGTATCGAACTCCTTGACCTGAGTGTCAGTGAAGGCCATCAGGACGTCCTCACTGAGCGAGCCCACCGCATCGCCTGGGTGAAATCCGCGCTGCTGAAATACTCCTTGGCCGACTTCGTGTCGACGCTCTTGACGTTGATCGTGATCTCTTCGCTGCTGCCCGCGCGGCCGCCCCTTTGGCCCGGAGGCCCCGGATCGGGGCTCGTGTCCGGATCGTGCCAGGGGCTGTCGTCGATGGTGCCGATGTAGCCTACCGGGTAGTTGCCGCCCCCTGATCTCGGGAGGCCGGTCGTCATGGCACGAGTGACAATCGGCCCACCGCCGCGCGACTTCTCTGCTTCCAGCTGCCTGTCGAGCTCCGCGTAGGCATCGTAGGCTTTCTGATTTCGCTGACTCAGGATGCCGCCGAGCAGTCGGCCTATGCCCATAACGGCCGTTGCGCCGATTGCCATGTAACCGGCCATCCCTAGAAGCCCCGAGGCACCCGTCACGGGCGCGCCCGCAGTGGCTACAGCCGAGGCCATCTCTTCGCCGCTCTGCGCGACGACGGTTGCGCTCTTCGAGAACTTGTCCGAGGCCTTGAGGATCGCGTTGCCGCTCTCCGTGATGGACTTGAACGTCTCGGCCGGCACTTCGAGGCGGGAGGCGCGGATGTTCAGGTCCTTCGGGCTCGGCGGGCCTTCCATTCCAGGCAGCGGAGCATTGCCCGCACTCTGTTTGCCGCTGCCGAATAGCGAGAAGAGCTGCAGGAATCCGGCGCCGATGCCGCCACCGCCTCCACCGCCTGCGCTCATAGACTGGAACAGCTTGACCATCTCCAAGGCGAGTGACGAGATGCTGGCCACGAGGGCCAGCGTCTTGTTCCCAGCGAACTCAGCTACCCGCCCGAGATCGTTGAACACGCTGTCGAGAGCGCTCATAACGGCGACCTGCTTGTTGGCCTCCTCCGTCACGCCTTTCATTTTCTCAGCGGCAGGGATCAGCGATAGAACGAACGCCTCGGCCTCGGCCGCTGACTCTGCTGCCAAGCGTTCGCGCTCTGCCCGTGCTTCGCGATCAGCGTCGACTAGCTCGCCCGTTCGTACTCCGGCGTAGTATCCGAAAGTCGATCCTGGGCGCGGTGGCCCCTCGACGCCCGGTATCGGCTCATTGCCGGGCTGCACCTCGCGCTGCCGCCTGAACAGCTTGTTCATGTAGTCGATGGCTGCCTGCACGCCTTCGAGATCGTCGCTCTCTTTCGGCATCGTCGGCTTCTTGTACTCGCGGGGCACGTCGTAGGGCGACTGCTCTCCGAGCCGCAGCTCGCCGATGCGCGACGTGTTGGCGGCCTCGTCGGCCATCTGCCGCATAGCCTCTGCTGCCTCCAAGGCCTTGTCGTGCACGGAGTCGATATGAACGCCGATCAGATCGAGCAGGCTTGGGTACGGCGCGAAGCTATAGAGCGCCCGCTTGTTGAAGGACTCGATGGCCTTCGCGTCCATCAGCTCGGAATACTTCTGCAGGATGAGCAAGTCCTCGGCTACCTGATTCAGCGGCTCTAACAGCGGTTCGACGGCTTCAGACTTGAGCGCCTGCCAACGCATGCTGAGGCCAGCAACGGTATCCTCAAGGCGCGCGGCCTTGGCTACGAGATCGGGATCGAGCACAACACCCAGCTCTCGGGCCTTGTCCGTCAGGTCGGTGATACCTTTTACACCGCCCTCGAACATCGGAAGCAGCGTAGCTCCCGCGCGCCCGAATATCTGCACGCTCAGGGCTGTGCGATCGGCATCGTTCGCGAGGTTCATCATACCCTGCGCGATGCTTGGCAGGATCTCGTCGGCCTTGCGAATGTTCCCTTCGGCATCGAGAGCCGAGACTCCAAGCTGCTTGAACGCCTTGGCCGCTTCGCTTGTCGGATCAGTGGCCGCCTCGACGAGATTGATCTGCAGGAACCTGATGCCCATCGCCAGCGAACTGAAGGCGACCTCAGACTGATCGGCCGCGTAGCGCAGCGCGCCCAGCGATGACGTGCTGATGCCTGTCTTGGACGAGACGACGTCCAGCTCCTTGCCAAGGGCCATCGTCGAGGTAACGGCCTCGGTCATGGACTGCTTGAGGCTGTTGAATACGTTGATGGCTGTGCTGAACACAAGGAAGCCGCCCGCAATCTTGACGAGGCCGCTGAACGCGTTCGTCGCTTGCACGGCCGACGTGCTAGCCATGAGCAAGCCGCCGCTAGATGCGGCCATCGCTGGCGTGATGACTCTGGACGCAACGACGGCCGCACCGCCCATGCCGGCCATCGAGGCCGATGCGACCCGGGCGGCAGCGGTCGTCTGGTAAATCTGCTGATTCAGCGGGACTATCGCGGCCGTTGCGGCCCGCGCAGCTGTTGCGGCCTCTACCTCTGCAGCGGCCATCGCGTTGAGAGCAGTAGCCGAAGCGTAGCACGACTGATTCAGTGGAGTGAGAGCGGCGGCTCCAGTCGCCCCCAGGCGCACGATCGAGGCGTCGAGGCCGGTAGCGGCAGCCGCTGTCGCGCCCGCCTGCATCTCGACGGCGCGCAAGGCCGACAGGGCCTGCGCGTTCAGCGCTTGAACCTCGATGCGTAGCGGTTCCATGTGCCTACCTTCTGCCCGGCATCCCGGCCTCGCGCTCCTGAATGATCCGAGCGTCTACTCGGGCCAGCATCGTCACCGAGGCTCTGAACTCGCTCGTGTCCATCTCAAGCACGTCGATCGGCGCGCAGGCCATGACCGTCGCGAGGCGCACTGCCCAATAGATCGTGTCGTCGTCACAAGCCGCTATCTTGGCCTCGAAAGGATGCGTCGGCCTCGTTGACAAAGGCGTGAACGGCTCCCAACAGGACGTAGAACCGATTCAGGCCCAGGTCAGCGAGCCAGACCTCCTCTCGTGGAATGCGCTGGCCTTCCGGCGTGATGAACTCCTTGACGACGTGCGGGTAGACCTCGGCCTCCCACACGCCAAGCTGCTCCGAACTCATGACGACACTCGGCGGCGGGGCAGGCGGTGCATCTCGGCCCTGTTCCTTGGACTCGATTTCAGCTGCGATTTGGTGCGGCTCTAAGCCGCCACGCAGCGTGCGCGACCAGCGCGTGCTGATCCAAGGTTGAGGCCGAACGATGACGGCCTGCCAGCCGCCGCCAAGGTCGACTGTCTTGCTCGCTCGTTCCAACGTCTCGCCCTCCTTCTCCTCAGGTTGGCCTTACGGCGTGAGAATGTCCGAATACTTCGTGTAGGCACCGATCGACGGCGTATAGAGCGGATCGGTCACCTGCGCGCGGAACGGCTCAGGGAATAGCGCGCTGCCACCAGCCTTGTAGATAGCCTTGAACGCGATGGTCTGCCGCTGCGGCCCCATACCGTCTGTGCCGCCGCCCGGCTCGGTGATGTAGGCGTTCGAGACGGTGAACGTCCATGCCTTGTTGGTCACGCCAGTCGATGCGGGATCGTCGTAGAGCCACACGATCGAGGCCGGCCTCGTGCCGCTCCATCCCCACTTGAGAGCTTGCTCGGTCCACACGATGTCCTGCTCGAATGTGAGCTTGCCCGTCACGTTACGCGGCGCACTACGCGCCGGCACGGACTGCTGCAGCGTGTTACCGATCGTCACCGTCTGCTCCAACGGGTTCTCGACCGTGATTTCCCACTCGGTCGCGTTCATGGCAGTCGACGCACCGCCCTCGAAAAAGATGACGCAGCTAGCCGGCGTCACTTGATTCCAGAGCACGAGCGGCCCATTGTACGGGCTGAGGCCGCCCGAGCTGTCTGGCGGAACAGTCGTCGTCTCCGTCTCGGCATAGGCGCACTGCTGGGCCGCGAAGTCGATCGACGCCATGACAGCCCCAGAAGTCTTGCCCGATAGGGTTAGCTTGGTCGGCTTCGTCCCGGTGAGCAGGTTCTGAGCGTACAGCTGCGTCGCGTCGATCCCATACGGGAAGATGTGGTACAGGGAGCACGACTCAAGCCGGTCATCCGTCGTGGCCAGATGCACGTTCGGCGTGCCGGCCGTCGATGCGCCCAGGCCCATCGCCCAGCTCAGCAAGCAGAAGTGGACCGGCGAGTAGCGCAGCGGGAAACTCAGCGTACCGCTCACCTCGCTAGGGCCGGCGTATAGCGCGGCCTCATCGTAGGTGTTCGAGCCTCGAATCTCCGCGATGCGTTCCGTGCGCACCGGCCGACGCAGCTGGAAGCTGTCGAAGTAGAGCCGAAGTCCTGTCGTCGCAGACAGGCCCGACGGCCCACCGGGCGATGACTCCCGGTTGATGTAGAGTTTGGCAAGGCCGCCGCTTGGCGCTCCAGTCCCAGCCATCAGAGTCCGTCCTTCTCGCTCGCCCTAGCCGCTCGTGATCTCACTGTTCGATTCCTGCAGTACCAGCACAAGATTGATCTCGATTGTGGAGCGCTCGCGTGCCCAGGCCACCGAGAGATCATTCTCGACGGCCTGGAACCGCACACCGCTGAACGGGATGCCGTCGTTCACTGCGCCATCGTAGGGCACGACGAGGGCCGCAATGGCCCGCCGTACGTCGTGGAACAAGAATAGGGCCGTCGTGTCTCCCGCGTTCACGTCATGCGCGAGCAAGCGCACGATGTACTCCGTATCGAGGCCCGCCCCCCAAGGGCCGCTGCCGATCTCTTGCGTCTCAATCGAGGCCATCGAGACGCCGACGACACCGATCCAAGGAAAGATCGCGATCTCTTCCCATTGCCTCATGGCCCTCTCGACGATGGGCTCCGTCGAGTAACCGCCTGACAGCTTGATGGCTGACAGAGCGCGCACGATCCGCAGCACGGCCCGCTCAAGTTTCGGGCCGAGATCGACGGACCATATCTCAGTGCCGGTAGAGCTGGCCGCATCAGCCGCCACCGTCACCGTTGCATCGGTGAACGTAGGAGCCACAGCGACGTTGTCCGCTAGCGGTACGATGAGAGTGCCAGCAAAGGCCGCCACTGTCGCACTGGCCGTGAAGTCGGCGGTGCCGTTCGTCGCGTTGTCGAGCGAGTCGTAGACCTTCACCGATAGGTCGCCGCCTGCGGTGGCCTTCATGAGGCGCACGTACCAACGTCGCGTCTCTTCTCTGAACAGGCGGGCGGCCTGCACCGTGAAGTGAGTGCCCGAGCTTCGCGTGTAAATGGCCATCAGAGCTGCCCTCGCACGGTCACGGCCAGGTCGTAGGCCATCTCCGTTTGCGTGTTTCCGCTCAGCGTGTCGTCGCTCGTGAACTCAAGCCAACCGCCGTTGAGCCGCCACTCGTTGACGTGGCGCACTACGCGATCCCACGAGAGCGGCGTGCCATCGCATACGTGATGCAGCACGTTCCTCGGGTCGCGCTTCCACTCAGTGATCGAAGTCTCGGCCGGCCGCATGTTCGTCGCGCTGACCGACCAGATGTTTTCGAAGAACCAGGGCATCGCGTGCTGGTAGGTGCCGTTCGGTCCGCTCTCGGGAACGTTAGCCAGCCGCCACGCGGGCTGCCCGATCATCGTGCCCGAGGCCGTGAGCGCGGCCACTTTCGAGGTCAAGTACGTGTACTTGTCGGCGTAGTCGCGCCACGTGCTCGTCGGCGTACCGTGCGCCGCGCACAGGTCGTTCCAGTCGGTCTGATAGGGCTCTGTCTCATAGGCCGTCTTGAGGAACGGGGCTGTCTCGCTCGTGTCGCCGTGCCCCGAGCCGTAGGTGTCATTGTTCGGTATCATCCAGGCCCGCATGTCGTGGTACGCGTTGTCGCAGAACACGCCCGCATTCGGTAGCTCGTACACGCCGTTCTGCAGCAGGTCGCGCGCAAAGCTGACCTGTCTGGCCGCGAGCGAGTCTAGCTCGGCGTAGGAGAACTTCTGCAGTGGCACCATCTCGTACCGCTCGCCGTACGTACCGTGCGAGAGATAGCCGAAGAAACAGGCTACGATGTCGGGCGTGCGAGCCGTGAGGAGCATGCGGTACTTCGTAAGCGAGCCGGAGGCCGTGCCGGCGAACTGCCAGTTGCCCCGGAAGTAATCGGACCATCCGTCGGCCCCAAAGTCGGTGCGGCTGTACGGATAGGTCTGCGTGATCTCGTACCGCCAGAACAGCTTGCCGTCGTTCACGAGATCCCGAACCGCAGCGGCCTGGGTCGGCTGCTCATACTGCAGGTGCGAGATGAAGCCGTCGAAGCTAGCGCGCTTGGACCACGCCGTACCGTTTGCCAGGTCGGTCCCGTAGAACACGCGCATGAGGTACCGGCCCGAACCCGGGGGGGCTGGCGCGCCGGGAGCCGGACGGGGATGCACGATCTTCTTCTTGCGCTCGATGGAGGATAGGAATCGGCTCATCACAAGGCCTCGATCTTGGAGACGCAGGTTCGTACGGCCTGCTCGAAGCGCTTTTCGACCCAAGGAGCGGCCTGCCGTCTCGATGCAGCCCACACGGCCCGGCGCGGTATGCGCACGGACTTCTTGAGCACGAAGAGGAGCTGTAGCTCGAAGCGCTTTCGGCCGCGCTTGAAACGGCCAATCTTCGTGCGAAGCAAGCGCTTGCTCGTGCTCTTGTGCAAGCGCTGCGCGAGGAGCAGATTCTTTCGCTTGGAGACGAAGAAGAACGCGTTCGGGAAGTCGCGCGCGCGGGGGCGCTCGGCACCGCGCTTGTCAGCCGGGCTGCCCGGGATCGGGATCGTGAGCCAAGGCCGGCCGTGTATCGTGCCGCCCGTCTCGTGAATCATGGCGTACGGCAGATAAGGCTCCTGCATGTAGACTGCGCCGACGATCGAGCGGTCAGCAGCTGTGCCGCTCAGCTCGAAGAGCACGCGACTGCGCAGCCTGCCGGAGCGGGAGGCCAGACGATCACCGGAGTACGACTTGGGGCCGCCGGGCCCCGAGTACCGTTCCTTCACGATGCGGTAGGTGTGCATGACGGAATCGCGTACAGCCCGGGCCATCTCGCCTGAGATGACGCGGGCTGCCTTTTCGTGTAACCGCGCGAGTCCGTTGTGCACGGGCATCGTGTTCCCCTGCTAGGGGCGGGCTCGGGAGATCGGCCGGGGCGAGACGTTTTCGGCCTCTCCCCCTCACCCGCCATCAGGCCCTGACTCCGAAAAAGCCGATGCTAATCGGCTGCGGGCCGGCTGTCGTTCCGATTCGACGCTGCCGGCGATACTTAGCGATGACCGGATTCCAGCGCGTGACGCGGAAGGCCTCCGAGAGCGTCATCACCGGATCGTAGTACGTGATCGATCCGTCCATCTGCGACTGCGAGGCCACGCCTCGGCGTCGGTTCAGCATGTCCTGCCAGAGCTGCAGCGCGCAGTCGAGCGTGAGCTCCCACAGGTCGCCGGCCTCAATCTTGATCGACGCGAGCGCGAACCCGGCGTCGTAGGTCACGGTGACGTTCCTGTGACCACGCGTCCAGAGGCGCTGCTGCAACTCGAGGATCGCGGGCGACGAAGCCGACGTGTCGTATCGAATCTGGTCCGCATCTAGCGGCGTGATCGCGCTCTCGTCCTCGATGGCCACGCTCGTGAGCAAGCGCAGCGGGTAGTTGTCGAGCATGAGACGCGGCGTGTCATTCCCGTCGTGCACCTCGGCCGTATAGGTCTGCTTCTCGAACTTGCGCAGGCAAGCGCCTTCGATGCGGGCCTGCACGCGCTCGATCAACTGCGTGATCTCAGCGTCGTACGCGGTTTCCGCTGACGGCACCCGCAGCGCCGTCTTGAACTCGCTCACCGCGACAAGGGCCATGACGATCAGCTCCCCGAGGCGATTCGACCTCGACTCTCTCCGCGCACGCGCCAGGCCGCGCCCTTGAGCGTGGGCGGTGCGCCCTCGCCCTTGCCGCCCTCCATGTGTGTCTTGGGCTCAGGTGGAACGGGCACGTCGCTGCTCACATCGGAGCCCGAGGCCACCGGCGCTCCCGTCCAGGGCACACACCGGCCCGCCCGCTCTTCGTTTAGAGCGCGCGCATACTCCTCGCTCAGCTCGTACACGTGATCGGCCAGGTACGCGTTGTGGCCATCCCCTGTCTTGATCGTGAACCTGTAGAGAGGCATGCAATCCTCCGTTCGGGCAGGTGATCCGAGCGGGCCGAGCCGTTTCGCTGGTCGGTGCGATCGGAGCCGGAAGGCTTCCACTCCGACCGCACCTAGACTCGGCCCACTCGGGTCAGCTCCTGCAGGGCCTACGTGATCGGCAGATTGACCAGGCAGGCCTCCGTCGTCTCAGTCGACTTCACAGTTTTCTGGAAGTCCCCGCGCCACCAGCAGTACATCATCGACTGATCCCACCACGAGAAGCGCTCGCGCTCGCTCGTCATGCCCCGGAAGTTGCCGAGGATGTAGCGGGTCTTGTCGAAGAGGATGACCTCAGTGGTCGTCCCGGTGCCGGTGTAGCGACCTGTCGTGGCCAGGTCCTCTCGCACGTACTCGTGCACGATGAGGCTGCGGCCAGCGATGAGGCCGACCGCTCCGGTTGCGAGCGTGGCCCGCGCACCGGCCTTGTCGAGCGTGATGAACGCGTCGGTATCCAGCACGTCCAGGTACGACTTGAGGCCGAAGATCCACATGGAATCGCTCGGCTGCAAGCCGTACCTGTTCAGCTTGCGGATCGTCGCGAACAGGTTCGTGACAGTGATTGACGCGCCCCCGCCATCGACGGTCGTGGAGTTGGCGCGCGCGAACTCGCGGAAGCCCTTCCAGGCCGTGCGGTTCGAGTACGAGCCGTCCGTCCCGTCAGCTGCGAGCACCAGGTCGGCGTCCAGCTCGGGCGAGTCGGTGTCGCCGTTGATCATCGCGTCCTCGATCGCGCGACGGATCGAGGCTGCGACCTCCTGAGCCGCGAACGGCGCGGCTGCCACGATCGACTCCTCCTCGAACTCCGTCGAGAATCCGAAGTGCCCGCGCAGCTTCTTGGCCGAGAGCGTGATGCCGCCGATCGGGTCCAGCGTCTCGTACAGGGCATTCGCGGCCTGCATGGCGGCCGTCGGGTAGCCCTTGTACGCCGTGTTCTCGGCCCAACGGCGGGCCTTGTCGATACCCGTCGTGATTGGGTACTTGTACGTTGACGTGGGCATCGGCACGGTGCGGATGTTCGGGAGCAGCGAGCCCGTCACTTCGAGGTAGCGCAGCAGCTCAGCCGACATGAGGGAGGGGATCCACTCGGTCGCGTCGGCCGTGTCGGCCGGGAACGCTCGCTTGAGGATTTCCTCGCCGAACAGCTCCTTGCGCAGCATCTCGTACTCGTACCAGAGCATGCGGGCCGCTAGGGTCTTGGCCTTCGTCGGGTGCCACCGCTGCGAGTACGGCTGTCCCGGGAGCTGCTGATTTAGGGCCGAGCCGATCACGGCTAGCTGCAGCGACAGCTCCTGGAACCGCTTCACCTTGTCGTCGACGGGCCGAGTCTGCAGCATGAAGTCGTAGACTTCACGCACCTGCTCCTTCGTCTCGGCCACCTCCATCGCCCTACGGGCCGCACGGATGGAGTAGTCGACGGTCGGCACGAGATCGACGCGCCGGTTCGTCTGGTCCTGCTTGCTGATGGCGATCAGCTCGCGCACCAGCTCCTTCACGTGGTCGTCGTTGGCCGCCGCGTTCCTGGCCTGCTCGAAGCGCTCCATACGCTCTTCGAGGCCGGCCGCCTTGGCATCGAAATCCGCCTTGAAGCCGTTCACTGTCTCGCGGATTTCGTTCGTTTTATCGACGATCAGCTTCCTGGTCGTCTCATCGAACTCGTTGATGGCCATCTAGGCTCTCCCGTCCTTCCGCGAGTTATCGGCTGCCAGCGAAGCCGCCACAATCGTTTCCACAGCGCTCATCGCGGCCGCGACCTTGTCGCGGCGCGTGCGCACGAGCGCCTCAAGTCGTTCGTCCACTACCTCGGCCACGACGCGCCTTAAACGCGTCTCGTCCTCGAATCCAATGCCCCGCGCTTTGCGCTCGCGCGGGGGGAGCTGCCTGAGCGAACCATTGTTCCAGCGAGCCACGCGCGCAGCAGAGCGCGAGTCGAGAAGCGCGTAGGGGTTGGCCGGCACGGACACGAGAGAGATTTCCAGCAGCGACATGCGGCCGAACACGAGCTGCCCGGCATCCTGGTCGATCTTCGGCTCCTCTTCGGGCAGGAAACCGACGGACATGGCCCGCAGGAAGCCGCGCTCAACCTGACCGGCCTTCTTGCGCGCGAACTCGTCGTCCAAGTCCATCTGCGCCTGCACATGCAGGCCGTTCTGGCGCGGATCGAAGCCACGCGTAGCGAACACGATCGCGCTGTGGTCGTGATTGAAGAGGCCAACCGGGTTCCTCATGTAGGCGTCCATGCTCGGCACGAAGCCCGAGACGGGCAACACCCACCGATCGTGGTCGGGGTCGATCGTCGACGCGTACCCCGAGAACGTGCCGCCCCAGCTCGCGTCGAACGGGAAGCCCCGCTCGGCCGGCGCTTCGACGGCACCCGAGGCCACGCGAATCGACAAGGCCTGCATCAGCTCGTCGACGATGAGGTTGGCGCTGCGGGCGCTCTTCAGGTCGGGCACCCAACGGGTCAGGCGGTCTGCCATTCCTGGTACCTCTCTCTCGATCCGTCCTGCCAGGGGCCGAACTGCGCTGTCGACAGCGAGCGGCGCACGGTGATCAGCGGCCGGCGCAGCATGTGGACTCGGATGCTCGGGTTGGCCACGTACTTTATGAAGAAGTCGAAGTGCTCGCCGTGCGAGATCATGGGGTCGAAGAGCACGCGCAGTGCCCGCTCCGTGCGCACCGCGTAGGACACGTTCGGCACGATCAGCTTGGCGCGTGTCGGGGCCTCAAGCAGCTTGGCCCGCGTATCGGCGTCGAACGGCACGTGATTGTAGGAGCCGCTGCCGTCCTCGAAGAAGTGCTCGCCGTAGTAGAGGTCGGCCTCCTTCGCGTCCTGCAGGTCGGCCCAGGCCGTAGGAAGCATCAGGTCGTCGGCATCTATGAACAGGCACCACTCGAAGCCGGCCGCGTCGGCCGCTCTGATTCCGATGTTGCGCGCCTCGCTGCGGCCAACGGGGTCGTCGGTCGTGATCACGGCCACGCGATCTCGCTCGTCCTCGAACTGCGGCGCGGGCGGGCTCTGCTGCGCGCCGTCGTAGACGACGACGTGCAGCGGGAAGGCCGTCGTCGACGCGACGGCATCGCTCACGTGCAGGCGGTGCGGCCCGCGCGCCACAGGCGTGATGACGGCGATTCGGCGCATGCTAGAACGGCTTGTAGGCGGTTTGGGTGTAGATGATCTGCGTGAGCCGCTGGGCCACGAAGGTCAGCTCGATCACGCCGTCCGTGAACCGACGATCGAATCCGGCTCGACCGGCCGGGTCGGCCTGATGAATGATCTCCGTCAGCATGGCGATCAGGGCTGGCCCCTTGACCTTCTCATCTTCGGTACAGGTAACAGTGGTAGGCATGCTCTTCTCCTATCAGGCCGCCCACAGCTCGGCGGTGCCTGTGAACGAGTCATCCTGCACCCCGTCAGCGTCGGCCGTCACGTAGAAGGCCACGCGAGCGAAGGCTGCCCCGCCCGGTATCTGCTTCACGTCGTTCATCTCGTGGACGATGGCAGTGGCCGTCGTGTAGGTCCACTTGCCGCCCGTACCGGCTCCGCTCTGCAGCGAAGAGCCCACGAGGATCGGCTCGGTCGCGTTGCCAGCCACACTCGTTGTCGAGAGCACGGGCACCCATAGGTCCTGATACGACAGCTCGACAACGGCGTAGGTGAGATCAGTGGCGTCGGTCGCAGCCGCCGTCACCTTGTAGTGCAGGATCAGCTCGCGCGTGCTCTTCGGAATCTGCACGGCATCAGTTACACCGATGCGCGTGGTCGTGCTGGGGGCCGAAGCGATACCGGCCGTCATCGTGCCGAGGATGAGTCGAAGGGGCACCGGCTCGTCGGCCATGCCGAGGCCGCTGCGCTTGTCAGTCGTGGTCACGGTTCCAGGCATCTACTCCTCCTCGCTGCTGCCCGTCTCGGACAGTCCTTCGACAACCGGCACCAGAGTGCAGCGGCAGTTGATCACTTCGCTGGCCGGCCCCATCGGGTCGCCTGGAAACTGCAGCTGGCAGCGGCGACCCTGATCGTCTACTAAGTCGAACAAGTCGTCGGCCGCACGCACCTGGCCATCAGCGCGCGCATGCGACGGGCGCACGAACGCGTCGTGCGACGACAGCCATTCCATCTTCTCGACGCCGGCCTGACGGAAGCCTTCGAGCGTGCCCGAGTTGGCCGCCGAGATCGCCTCTGTGCGCGCGATGCGCTCTGCGCGCATCGTTCCAACCTCATCGCGTATGCGCTCGGTCAGCTCGTCAAGGCCGAGGCCTGACTCGCTGAGAGTGGCGCGCAGGCCGTCGAGCAAGCTGTCGGTGACACGGACCATGCGCTCGGTGTCGCGTTCGACGAGGCCAAGCAGCTCAGGCGCTCCGTCGTCGAACGTCACCATCTTCCCGACCTGCTGCGCGATGCTTTTCGCTGCCTCTTCTCCGAAGCGCGCTACGACGGCCTGGTAGATGCGGCCGTGTCCGTCAACGGCCTCCGCGATCAGCTCGTTTGGATCGGGCAGGTAGAACGAAGCATCGAGGGGCAGCAGCTCGCGCACGGCTTTCGTGCCGACCTCCGGCGTCGGCGGGTGCGCAGTGAGGCGGCGCACGATGTAGGCCGCGAGATCGGAGAACAGGCTATCCCAATACGAGTGGAGCTCTCGCTCGGCCGCGCGCAAGCGACGATCGAAGCCGCGCCAGGAGGCTTTGCGCCGCCTGGCCCGCTCGGTGAGGGGGACGATCTCAGCATCGAGGATGCCGCGAGCCGCACGCCTGTCCTGCGTAGCGGAGGCCGCAGCGCGTTCTTGGCTCGCATCGGCATCCTCGACGTTGTCAGCCTCGTCCCCCTCGGGCGCGGGCGGGGGCTCGCCCGGGCCACCCCCCGCGTTTGGCATGATGATGGGCGGGGGTGGCGGCTCGGGCGGCTCAAGCATCTGGTCGACGGGCATCAGAGAACTCATTACGTAATGCGTGTCGCCGCCCTCGTACGTGTCGCGGCCTTCCTCTGCAAGGATCTCGTTCGGCGTGCGCAGGGCGAAGGAGATCAGCTTGGTCTGCCGATCTACCTTCGCGTTCTCGTCCTCCTGCAGGGCCTGCACGCCGCTCAGGTCGATGGAGAAGTAGAGGCCCGGCCGGCGCGGATCGGTGCTCGGCGCGACACGAGTGGCGATCGTACGGTTGACGGCTCCCTCGACGCGGGCCACGAGCGGCTTCTGCAGGTTCGTCCAGTACGTGCGATCCTGCATCTCGACCTGGGCGTAGTTGGCATTCTTGAAGTCACCGGCCACAGCGGGCGGCGTCGTATTCGCGGCCAGGATCTCTTCGCGGATGAGGCGCATCAGGGACTCGAAGCCGAGGTCCTTGTGCGAGGCCTCCCAGGGCTTGAGCTTGAGGCCCTTGTCGAAGAGCAGCACGCTCCACGCCTTCTCTTCGCCCTCGACTTGACTCACAATCTGCTCAAGCAGGCGGCCGAACGATGCGTCGTCCAAGTCCTCGTCAGTCTCGGCGATGGCACTTGGCCGAGCGCCCTTCTTGAAAAAGCGGGCGTTCCACTTCGTGGCCTTGTACATCGTGTCTAGCAGCAACATGATCGGAGACTGAGGGGAGAGGCCGAAGGCGATCGGGTTCTCGGGATCGAAGAGGGAGAAGAATGCTACGGACTCACGCGGGAATCTGCGCTCGATGCCGCCCAGCGTCGTGTACTTCCATTCCTTGATAACGTCGCTCGGTGTGAGGACGGGATCGAGGCGGTGGGGCAGTAGGGGCCACATTTCGACGACAGGCCCCTGCAGGTTCGGCGTGAGCGTTTCGAGCAACGAGCCGGCTGAGCCGGCCGTGTACAGGTACGTGACCTGTGACTCCATCCACTCCTGGTAGCCCATGAGCAGATTGGGCCGAGAGAGGAGCGAGGAGAGCGGGTTGTCCTCGGGAGCCTCGGGGTCCTCAGGCTTGGGGCCCGTGCGAACCTTGAAGGGGAGGCCGGAGAGATCGCGGGCAATGCGGGAGACGGCCGAGTAGACCCAGCCGATGTTCTTGTAGGCCTGAATGCCCCACAGGCGGTGATCGTTCCCGGTCTGGAACGTCGAGGTATCGAGGACCTGTCGATCGCCGCGAGCCGCTGTGGCCGTGATGCGGCGAACGTGAGGCATCCGGCCATTGCCGGTGTTCGCCAGCTCGAACCGATCTACCGAGACGGCCACCAAGCCAACCGATCTGCCTTCCGCTTGGCCAATCGGCGTGGACGAGTACCGCTATGCGGCCGGCGCCGTCAACAGGAAAAATCGCGGGGGCTTACCGGACAGCCTGCAGCAGGCGAACCCGATGCTCCGAGAGGAGCGTCGTGGCCCGGGCGGCGTAGGCCAGCGCGTCGACCTGGTCGTCGTGGGTGCCGGTCGGGAAGTGCACCAGCTCGTCGATCAGGTCGGCTAGCCAAGGGGCAGCCTCGGGTACGAAGAAGTCTCCGGCCGCCATCATCGCCTCTAAAGGCATGGCACGAGTGACTTTATCTCCTCGCGCCTCGATCGGCCTGATCTTGATGCCCTGAATCCGGCGCTTGCCTTCCTGCACGAAGGCGGCCTGGTAGGCGGTAGCCTCGACGCCGATCCAGTCGAGCCGGTGCATGAGGCCGACGGCCCGGGCCTGCTCGATCTGATTCGAGAACTCAAGGCGCTGCCGGTGAACGTCGAGCAGGAGCAGGCGCGGGCGCACCCACAGGAAGGCGGCCGTCACGGTGTAATCGGCCGTCGTCTTGAGCGAGATAGCCAGGTCCATCGTGCCGAACCGGATGCCCGAGGAGAAGGCTACGCGGCGCTCCACGCCCGAATCGTCGAGCACGTAGCAGCCGGCATCCCGGTCGATGCGGTAAAAGCGCAGGTACCCAGCCTTGAGGATGCCGCCCTCAAGGGGCTGCGGCCGCTGCCGGTACTGGCCGTTCCAGACGGTCGGCCCGCGCTCGGTTCGGATGGCTTTCAGCACGTGGGCTGGCCAGCGCTCGGGCCACAGCGCTTCCCCCTCCGCCCGGCCCAGCGCGTCGTCGGGCGACTCGGCCAGGGCGGGCAAGTCGATGATCTCGATGCGGCGGCCCGTCTCCTTGGCCTGCCTGATCGTGCGGCCGATCGGGTCGTCCTCGTGCCAGCGACTCATCACGAGCACGGCCGAGGCACGAGGCTCAAGGCGGGTCATGAAGGTGCCGTTCCACTCCTGCCAGACCTTCTCGCGGGTGGCTGGCGAGTTGGCCTCCTCCCAGTTTTTCAGCAGGTCGTCACCGACGAGGAACTTGGCCCCCCGGCCCGCCGCGCCCGACGTGATCCCGACGGCGCGCAGGCCGCCGCCGCGCGTGGTCTGGAACTCGCGCTTCGTTTGCATCGTCGGCCGAAGCGTGAGGCCTAGCGTCTGGCCGTGCTCGGCGATCGTCGCGATGCACTTGCCACTCCACACTTCGGCCAGGTCGTCGGCGTAGCTCGTGAGGATGATCGGCCAGTCGGGAAAGACGGAGAGCAGCCAAACGATCATCCAATGGGAGATCAGCTCACTCTTGCCGTGCCTCACCGGCATCTGGACGATCAGCAGGCTGTTCGGCGTTAGAGCCGTTGCCATTAGACGGCGGCTCAAGAAGTCGAGATGCCTCGCCCGCACCCACTTGCCACCCGACAAGACCTGGGCCATCGAGGCCGGCGTCAAGCGCCAAGCGATCGGCAGCAGCGTTTGCGAGTTGGCTGGCGAGATCGAGGGCGACGGGGTCGGCCGCGAACTGCTGGACAAGGATCGAGATTTGCGTGGCCTTGTCATTCCCGCTCCCTTCGACCACGTAGTTGCGCGGTACCTCTAGGCCGGGCACAAGCCGGCAGCGGCGCTCGCTGATTCGCAACGCGCGGTCGATCGCGTCGAGTGCGCCTTGCTGCACGGCCGGCCAGATGGCGAACAGCATGCGATCGAGGCGCAGTAGCTCGACGACGCGCAGCTCTTCGGCTGCCTCAAGCGGGATCGTGTCGACCTCGTTGCTCACGGCCGTTGCGCACGTCTTGGCGCTCTTGTACCCGGTGGCCTCCGCGATCTGCGCGTATGGCGCGCCCGAGATGCGCATCTGCACGGCCCGCGCGCGCTGCAAGGCCCAGTTGACTCGACGTGGGCTCGTTTTCGATTCACCTATGCCTTGTCCCATCACACGGTCCCCACGCTGCAGAGCCAGTTACGCGCCGGGTCGCCCCCGAGACGCGACGGCTGCTCGGCCGCGAGATCAGAGATCGGTTGCAGGCCTCGCGCGTGCACGACGCGCACGCTGCCCTGGTCGTTCCAGTTTTCCGGCCAGGACCACTTCTCGAACGAGCCTCGATTGATCCAGCCGACGAGCTGCACCCAGCGGCCCTCGGGTTGCTCGGGCATGGCGATCGCTAGCACGGCCAGGTCGGCGCGCATCGGCTTGTCGTCTCGGAAGAAGAGGCACGTGGCCGCGCCGAAGTCGCGGTCGCGCGTGCGCACCTCGACCGTGTAGGGCTCGCCCCACTGGCCGAGGATGATCGTATCGTAGTGCCGATCTCCGTCGTGCCGGTAGTCGCGCTGCAGGCGGCCGCCGCTGTACCTGCAGAATGCGATCTCGCCGGCCGCGCCGTCAATGTGGCACGCGAGCGCCGTCTTGCGTCCCGATCGGTGGAGTTGCTTCGACACTAGACCGATGCGGTTCCTCTGTCTTGCCAGCTCGTGGGCCATTTCACAATCGCTTCCGTCGAGCCAGACGCGCTCACGTATTGGCGCTTTACTGCCCATACGACTCTCCCTCCTGACGGATCGGTTCCGGCCTCGTACAGCGCGGCCTGGCCGCAGTAGGCCACGTCCATCCAAATCGAATCGCAGTCCAACCTGAGCCTCATGCCTCGTCTCCGTTGATGAACGAGTCCTCGATCTGCCGCCTGATAGCTTCGGCTGCGTCGCGCATCAGGAAGGCCTCGAACGACTCGGGGCCGATCGACTCGGCGCTCACAGTGACGGCCGAGCGAAAACGCGCGGCCTCGAAGCCCACGAACCGATGCACTGCGGTCGGCGCAGCGGCGGCCAGCGTTTCGAGCGCCTTCCCGGCGAACGGGAGCGCGAACAGCGCGGCCATGAAGCGCCGACGATCCATCAGTCCGTCTCCCTGTCGAGCGCGAAGAACTCGCGGCGCACTTGCGGCTCCCTGAACAAGCCGAGCAGAGAGCTGGTCACCATCTCCCCCCGCGCCTTGATCCCCCTCGCGCCCATGCACGTATGATGCGCGCGCACGATCACCCCGACCCCCTGCGGATCGAGCGCTTGCATCATATCTCCTGCGATCTCTCTGGTCATCCGTTCTTGGAGCTGCAGTCGGCGGGCGTGGGCATCGACGAGCCGGGCCATCTTGGAGAGGCCCACTACGAGCCCGTCCTTGCCCGGCAGATAGGCCACTGAGGCCGTGCCATGAAAGGGCATCAGGTGGTGCTCGCAGAGCGAGTAGAACGGGACCCGGCAGAGCGCTATCATCTCGTCGGCCCGCTCGTGGAACCGGGCCGCGCGTAGCATCGCAGCCGTGTCGATCTCGACGCCTCGCGTCATCTCGCGCAGAGCCTCGATGAAACGGCGCGGCGTGTCGGCTAGGCCTTCGCGCGTTGGGTCCTCGCCCAAGTGCCTGAGCACGTAGCGCACCGCGCTGCCGACCGCATCTCTCTGCCGAGCGGGGTCCATAGCTACCGCACGCCGATCCACTTGTGGGTCTGCAGAGAGAGACGCCATGAGGGGTTCTCCGTGATGAGGCCCAGGCACCAGTGCACGGCGCGCGGGTCCAGCTCTGGGCCATCGAACGCGGGCGAGATGAGGTAGTGCTCGGCCAGAATCTGCGTCTTGGGCAGCCCCTGCCCGTACGCGCGGACGTACTTGGCCTCGTGCGCCCGCGTCTGCCTTATCGAGTGCTCGGCCGTCTTGGGTGACACGGTGATCCAGTCGATGGGCAGTGCTTCGCCGGCCTCGTCGACTAGGGCCACCGTGCCGTTCGTCTCGATGGCCACAGAGAAACCGAGTGCGTGCAGGCCGTCGAGCAAGCGCCGATCGACTTGGAGCGCGGGCTCGCCGCCCGTCAGGCAGACCCACTCGATGCGGCCGCCCAGGCGCTGCCTCTCCTCGGCCACCTCGTGCAACAGCTCGGCCAGCGACAGCTCTCGCCCGCTCGTGAACTCGCTGTCGCAGTCGAAGCCCTGCGGGCTGTCCTTGGAGCACGCGAGGTTGCAGCCCGCGAAGCGCACGAAGAGATGCGCGAGGCCGGCATGCAAGCCCTCACCTTGCACGGACCCGAACACTTCGTTCACGTGGTACAGGCCGGCTTCGTGGTGCCTCATTTCTTGGCCCTCGCTTTGGCCCGCGCACGCCGGGCCGCGTTGAACTTCCGATACTTCACGCGGCAGGGCAGGCAGATCACGTGCCGGCCGTCCGTTCTCGCGCAGCAGTAAATGCAGAGGCCTGCATCGCGCCGAGCCTGCTCGCGGGCCTGCTGCGTCTCTCTCTCTTGAACGATGCACTTCGCGCACTTGTAGCGGCTGCCTCGTGCGAGAGGCCGGCCGCACCTGCATCGGCCCGAGCTGTTCAGCCGGCGCCTCATTTCCTTCGATGATTCTTTCGGGTGAGGCCCGAGCATGCGTGCGGCCTTCACGAAGTGCTCGCGGCGAGGCATCCTGCTGTCTCCGCTTCCCTTCACCCACTCAACGAACGCGAAGGCGCGGGCCAGGTCCATCCTCGCTCTCCTGTATGCGCGAAAGAACGGCGTGGCCATCTCACGACACGTAGGGCTGCATGATGGCCTGCAGCTTGAGCGCGCCGCGCAGCTTGGCCAGGTAGTACACGGAACGCACCTGCGTGAGCGTGGCCCTCTCGGCCATCTGAATCAGCTTGGCCTTGTTGCTCATGTCGCTCGCGGCCTTGGCCTTGCCCATCATCTCTCGTTTCAGCTCGCGCCACTCGTCGTTGATCTCCCACAGCAGCGCGTACAGGTCGGCATGCTCGTCGGCCGCATCGCGTGCCCGGCCGACTAGGTCGCTCGGGGTTCTCTTGCTCATCGGTAGATCCTCCGTAAAACATCGACCGTGAAGAGGCCCAGGCGCGCATGGAGCGGCCAGGGCGGGGATACCAGCTTGCCGCCAAGGCCGTGCCAGACGCCCAGCTCAGCAGCGAATACGATGCGATAGCGCCAGCGCTTGGCCGCGTAGTGCAGTCCGAACAGAGCAGCGAGGATCAAGCCCGCGCGGAGCGCGTCGGGCGCGATGATCCACGTCCACCAGGGCTCGTTCACCGCATCTTCCCCATGCCGCAGTCGCGGACGAGCAGCACGAGGCCAAGGATGATCCCCGCTGCCCACAGCAAGGTGACGATCAGCGATCCGATCTTGTCGTTCATCAGCGATCCGATCTTGTCGTTCATGACTCCCCCACGATCCGCGCCAGCGCGGCGTCGTCCATCAGAAGATTGTCCGGGGCACTCCCGCCGCGCATCCCTTCGTACCAGTCCCGCACCTTCCGCGCGGCGTCGAGGCGGGCGTCCTCCTCGATGTGCCGCATGTACTCGTCCACCGTCTCTTGACTCGGCCACGTCGTCTTACAAGCCGCGCACATCTCGACGTAGGCCACCTTCAGCACGCGCGGGCTTTGCTCGGCGTGACAATACGGGCAGGCGCTCATTCCTCGCCTCTCCCTTCGCTGACCTCCGCGTAGCAGTTTTCCGTCTCCCACAGGCGCACGCGAACGACGCGCACGCCCTGGCCGGGCTCGAACAGGCCCAGCCCTTCGCGTAACAGCTCGGGGCCGAGACGCAGTAGATGCTCGGCCATGCCCTCGGCTGTCGGCTGGCCCTTGGGCATCACCCACACTTTCTCCATCGGGTAGCCTGCGTGCAGGAGGCCGTACGTTTCGAGCAACGGATCGTTGGCCGAGAGAATCAGCTTGTGATCCCAGTTGGCCTCGATCCACTCGCCGTACCGGGCTTTGAGGACGCCGAAGTCGACGACGCGAGTGAGGCGGTCGAGATGATCGACGGCCGCGACGACGAGGGCCACGTAGTTATGGCCGTGCAGCCAGTTGCACTTCGACTCGTGGCCGTAGATTCGATGGCCGGCGCAGAACTGGAAGCGCCGGGCCACGCGGGTCGTGCTCATGGGGCCTCCTGGGCGACCTCGTACAGGTACTCGCGGAGCGTGCTGGTCGCGTTCTTGTTCGACGACGCGCGGCCCGCGATGCGCAAGCCCGAGAAGAGCGCGGCCTCGACGGCCTCTATCTCGTCGTCCACGCTCTGGTAGGCCACGAGGACGCGGCACTTGCGGGCCAGCAAGCGCATGATCGTGGTGCGCATGAACTCGCGGAACCGGGCCTCGCCCACAGCGTACTCGGCCGGCATCGGCTGCGGCCTCTGCCGAAGCACGCTCATCAGCGTCACGGCATAGAACCCGTAGGCTTGCTCGTTCGTCTTGTGGCGACCCTTGGGCGTAGGCCAGGCCGGGTCCCAATACACGAGCGCGCCAGCCGCTCGCTCGAAGAACTGCTCGGGCGGGTTGAGGTAGTCGACGGCCCAATGGGCCACGCCGTCGGGCAGCGGCATGATGAAGCGCTCGATGCGGCGCAGGTGCCTGAGCACTTCGCGCTTGAGCGTGGCCGTGTCCATGTCGCGGGTGCCAAGGAAGCACGAGTACATGGGCGCACGTTGAGTGATCGCGGCCGCGAGGCCGAGCAGAGCGAAAGAGCTGCCTCGATGCGTAGCGCAGTAAGCGTCGATGAACGCGGCCGTGTCGGGCCTGAACTCGCGGGCCAGCTTGGGCGACTGCGAGACGAACCCGGGCTTGGGTTGCACGTACTCGACGAGGGCCTTGATCGCGGCCTCCGTGTGACGCGGCCCGTATAGGGCCTCCGCGATCAAGTGCGGGTACGGGCTCACGTCATTCAAGACGAGCGAGCGGGTGCCGTATCGGTGCACGAAGTGGCTAGCCACAGAGCCGCCGCCGGCCGTCATGTCGACGAAGCGCGGCACTCGCGCCCGGCCAAGCAGCGAGCAGAACAGGTGCAGGTACGGGGCCTTGTTGCCCAGGTACGGCACGCTGAAATGCTTGGGCGCGGCGGCCGTCATCGCAGCTCGCTCCCCTGCTGCTGGGCCAGGTACTGAGGCCAGAGGTGAGACTTGCGCGGCGGCTTGAGGTAGCGCGTGGGATCGCGCTTACCGAGCAGGTGCCAGGCCACAGCGCGTTCGACGCACTTGTAGCACAGGCCGCAGTGCACGGCCGAGTCGGCCAGGCAGTTAGTCGTCAGGCCCATGATCTTGCGGCCCATCGTCGAGAGGCCTAGCTCGAGGCGGTCCTTCTTGAAGCGTGCTGGCCGGCCGAAGTCCGAGAGCGTGAGCAGGCGGTAGGCCGGCCCCCACTCGTGCCACAGGTACGCGACGAGGGCGCGCGTGTCGGCATCGGCGGCCGCGACGTGATCCTGCACCACCCACGTGTCAGCGCCCACGTACTCGCCCATGCCGATCGTGCCGGCCGGTCCGCAGCAGCGCGTGATCACGTAGTCGATCAGGTAGCGGTTGCGGCGGGGGATCTCGCCCTTGGCCGTGAAGGCCGAGAGATCGAGGCCGTCATAGGCCATGTAGTTGTAGAGCAGGCGGCGCTGGGCCGGCAACGCGCGCTGAATCTCGGCCCATATGCGCTCGCGCGCGCGGGCCTCGCGGGCCGCCATGCGCGGGGCCGAGATAGAGTAGAACGGCACGGAGATGACCTGGGCCGGGATGCCGGCCTCGATCATCAGGCCGATGAGGGCGGTCGAGTCGATGCCGCCCGACCAGAGCACGTAGGGCGTATGGCCGCCACGCCAGAGCCGCTTCACAGCTCGGCCTCCTCGAGGTCAGCGTAGCGTGGCTTGATCGGCCGGCGCACGGCGGTCAGCTCGCGCGCTAGAACCCAATCGTCGAAGCGCGAGCACTTGGGCACGGCCGTCGAGAAGCGCTTGCGCGCGACGACGTGCGAGCCTGCGCCCATGTCCTTCAGCCGCTCGGCCAGCGAGACGTCGCCCGAGCCGAGGCCGGTCACGATGATGCGGGCCGCGAAGAGCAAGGCCGCGTGGCAGGCCCGGCGCACGAACTGCCGTTCGTCCTCGGCCGACCATCGGCGCGCGAAGTCGGGTGCCGATTCGGGGAACAGCGGCCGGCCGTCCACGATCGTCGGAGTGCCGAGGTACATAGCCTCGACGCCCCGGTACAGCTCGGGCTCTGCGATCGTCAGCCAACCGAAGCGCGAGAGGGCCGAGAGGAGGGCCGGTGAGGCACCGCACGGCAGCCAGATCACGGCCGGCTTGGTACGGGGCGGTCCAAGCGCTGCGATGATCTCAGGCCAGATCAGGGACTGCCCACCCGGGTGATCGTCGACAAGGCCCAAGGCCGCCCGCAAGAGGTCAGGGTTGAGGAGTTGCTTCGTTGATCGCACGTCTCGCCTCGATGGCCTCCATGACGGGGCGCCACTTCTCGCGCGCCCGCGCTTCGAGGCTCAGGTAGTAGTTGAACTCGGCCCGCAGGTTTTGGCTCGAACCGCGCAGGCTCATCTTGCCGAAGGCGCGCCAGTTTCCAGAGCGACACGGCCCGGCCTCCCAGCTCGTCGCGTCGACAGAGTGCCAGGGGTAGGCCATGAGCATGCGCTCCGTCGCCGTGCCGAAGCCGTGCACACGCGTCGGCCCCGCTGCGCGCCAGATGCGGGAGAAGCAGGCGGCCACGTACTCGTACTTAGCCTCGCCGCGCAGGTCGGCCATGCCGCCGATCGCGATCTTCGGGTAGTCGCGCGCGAGCGCTTCGAGCTGCGCCCAAGGCTCGTGGCGATGGAAGGCGGGGACGGCCTTGACGCCTGCAGCCCACATGGCCTCGGCGTTCTTGATCGAAGCCCGCCAGTCGCCGATCACGTCGAGCGCGAACACGTCGACGAGCGTGGGATCAACGGCCAGGATGCGCTTGGCCACGTCGATGTACTCGGCCAGCTCGATACGGATGCCCCGAGAACGGGCCGAGAACGCGCCCGAGTCGAGCGCCCAATCTCGGTACGCGTACAGGTGTTGGCCGTTGAGCCAGTGCCTGAGGTAGACGAACGAGATGAGGAGGCCCGGGTAAAGCAGCGGCCCCGAGTCGATCTTGTCGCGGCGGTTCGGGTAGCGTCGAGCGCCCCCCGGCGCAGGCCCGAAGAGAGCGCCGAACGCGGCCAGCCGCAGCGTTGGCGGCCCGAGCTTTTCAGCCGCCTGCGTCATGCGGCCGTCGTGGGTGTGAAAGCCTGCACGTAATAGAGGCACACGGCCGTGATGGCGTCGGCATCGCTAAGGCCAGGCTTCGAAGCGCGGGCACGCGCGATGGCCTCAACGAAGATCGCGTACTGGTCGGCGTTCAGCTTGGGCATGACGTGGTGGCCAAAGTCGGCCATCTTCTGCTCCTCAGCGCTGGGGTCTACGGCCGGCGGCTGCCAGTCAGCCGTGACGAGCGGGTTGATCACGTAGTCGGGCCAAACGAGCTTGTGCACGGCGGCCTCGTCAGTCTCGAGGATCTTGAATAGCTGGGCCAGGATCGCCGAGTCCTGCTCGGCCATGCCGGCGAGCGGGTCAAGCGTCGCGATTGCCTCGCGCGCTTCGGCTTCGTCGAGATCGACGACGAGCACCGGCACGAGCTCTTCGGGCTCAAGCCCGGCCCGGAGGTGGCCGTCGATGATCTGCAGGTCGCCCCCGGTCGTCTCGCGCACGATCAGGGCGTCGATGAAGCCGAGCCGTTCGATCGCAGCCCGCAGCGCGGTGGCCTGCGCGGCCGGGTGCGTGCGCCAGTTGAGCGGGTGCGGCTGCAGCGAGCCGGCCTTCACGCGCAGCAGTCGAGTGATCCGATCTCTGGCCATCAGCGCCTCCATGTGAGCACGGGCCGGGGGCCGCCGCCGCCGAGATGTCCATCGTTCATCCCTTGGTGGCCCGAGCGATGCCTTGAAACCCGGCCCGCTGCTGGAACCCTATCGCCGCTCGCTGCGGCGGGCAAGAAGTTTCTTCGGCTGCGCCGTAACGTCAAGGGTGCGCTCGGGTTGGCCTGTGCAGGACGAAAGAAATGCCAGCCGAATACTTTTCTGATGTACGCGTAAGCGTGGCCCGGGCAGCGAGTTACGCGCTGCAAGAATGGGCCTCTCATTCTTGCACTGCTTTGGCGAGCACGTCTCGCAGGCGGGCGGGCATGAACGTGGAGCGGCGGTTGTCGGCGGCCGAAGCCCGTTCCGCTGCAGCAGCCCCGGCGTTCGCGCGCTTCTCGCGGTACGTGTCCTCGAGGTAGGCGTGGGCCGAGTCGGGCGGGTCGCCTCGTTCGAGGCGCAGGGAGAGAGCAAGTAGGGCTGCGAGCATGGCGGGCGGGAAGCGACGGCGCTTGAGAGAGAGGCCCCACCAAGCTCCCGGGTCGAAGGCATCGGGTGGACGGAGTGCTCGGATGCGGTCGATGGTAGCAGTGGCAGCGCGGTCGAAGGCGTGTGGGTCGCGCTCGCGAATCGAGGCAATAGAGTCAGCATCGGGCCGCGCTATCAGCGCGGGAAGGGGGCGGGCGTCTTTCTGCGAGCTTCTATTGCTCTCTTCCTGCTCTTCGAGCAGCAAGAGAGCGCTCATGTTATCTTGATCTCTTCTCTCTGTAAGTCTATTTAAGTCACGAGAGGGCACCGAATCGTCGCAAGGTGAAGGGCCGCAGTCGGTTACGCTGCCTGAAAACGTTTTCACAGCTGGATGTTCACCACCACCAGGCTGGATGTTTACCACCACCGGTGCGGGCTGGGGCTGGCCCGGGAGGATGTTCGCCACCACCGCCGAGGATGTTCGCCGCCACGAGGGGCCTCGCGTCACGGCCCGGCCCGGCCGCTCGGGCGCGGGCAGCGGGGGATCCAACGCGGCCGCCTCAGCCACCCTGCCGCCCTGCCCTGCCCTGCCGCCCTGCCCTGCCGCGCCGCCTGGGGAGGGAAGGGGAGAGCGCGACTCAAGAGCACTACACCAAGGAGTAGCGTTCGCGGGGGTGTCTCTCCGCTCGCTGGGGACCCCAGGGGACCGTCTCGCGGAGGGGGGTGACGCAGCATACGCGGGGGGAGCTGAGACGGCGTCTAGAGTCCCCTGTAGAGCGCACAGCCCGCTTGAGAGCGCCCGCTCTGCGCAGAGCGGGGGACTTGCTGCGCTCTGCGCTGCGCGCTCGCTCTGCGCGCTCGCTCTGCGCTCTGCGCTCGCTCTGCGACGAGTCGACGAAGCGCTCGCTCGCTCGCTCGCTCGATCGCCTGACTCCCCGAGCACGAGCGCGCGCTCCGTCGCGGCCCGGTGCTGCGCGAGCCGGTCCGGGCCCACGCGATCGAACAGGGCCAGGATGGGCGCGAAGAACGCGACCAGGACCTGCCGGCGCACGGACCACGCCGTACCAGCCCGACCGCCCACTGGCTTCCCGACCAGGCGGGCCAGCTCGTGCGGGTCCTCAGGGATCCAGCCCTGCCGGAACTGGACACACAGGAGCCGCAAGTACGCGGCCTCCTGCGCTAGAGTGAGCCCGGCCACGCCGGCCGAGCCGTAGAAGTCCCCGTACCAGAAGCGCATCCATTTCGCGCGATGGCCCGCCATGCTCCCTCCTGCCAACGACTTACGGCCCCTCGATCGCTGAAGCTAGCGCCGGGGGGAGCACTGGTCAACACGATTTTTCGTATTGACGGCGCATAGCGCGGCCCGGCATGCTCGGGCTTGCGAGAGGACAGCCGAGACACGGGCCTTCTCGCTCGGCTTCGATCGACTCCGCGCCGCTCGGCTCCCTCCGGCGCTGCGAGAGCACGATTGGCCGGGCAGAGGCAGAGAGAGCCGGGGGGCCTCATGACTCCCCGGCTCTTCTCTTCTCGTCAGGCGCTGTCGCCGGCTAGGTACTCGAACCTCTCGTTCACGTACTCCAAGGCCCGTTTCCTACTGCGAGCGTCGAGGGCCAGCAGGATGCGCACGAGCTGCTGCATTGCCCGTACCTCGGGATCTCGCTGCCACTTCTTGAGCGGGCCGCTCGCTGCCATGATCGGGCTCGGCTTCCGGCCCGCCCTGCTCCTGCTCGGCATGCTCTTCGCCTCCTTCCTTCGTCTCTTCCACAGGCGGTGCGACCACCGCTCGGGCGCGCAGCCGCTCGGCTGGCGTCCCCGGCGCTTCGACGATCGACGCGAACCCCGCGCCTGTCGACTCGTCGTCCGCTTGAATGGCCTGCACGGCCAGGTCGTCGAGCGGCAGGTACTTGCAGTGACGGCGCAGGACCGTCTTGCGCGCCATCTCCTCGTACCAGTCCTTCCAAGGCCCCGAGTTGCGGGCCTTCGACACGGCCCGCACTTTCTCGATCTCGTCGCGGGCCATCATCTCGACCGACACCGCTCCGTTGAGCAGCCGCACCATCGAATACGCTCCGACGATCTCGCCCCTCGGCGGGATCGAAGGCACGTGACGGAAGCGCTGCTCGAGGCCGTATTCCAACTCGATCATATCGCCGTCGCGGATCACGCGGGCCTCGATCGAGGCGATCTCTCCCGACCGCCGCACGAGCTTGCACAGGCCCACGTAACTGCGGATCAGCGTGCATACGTTCCCGAACGGCACAAGCCAAGCGCCGCCGAACAGGCCGGTCGGCTCAAGGCCCTCGCTCGCTGCCTCAAGCAGGCAGCGCAGGATGGAGTTGGGCGTGCACGCGAGAACGTTCGGGCTCTTGGAGAGCGCGATCAGCGTAGACCGCACGAACCGCTCGCGGTCCATGCTCTTCGGCAGGACCTTGCCCAGCTCTTCCATCCTCTCGAAGATCATGCCGCGCACGATCTCGATGGTCGGGCGGCCCGAGGCCCCCGCGACTTGAACCTGATGACTTGTCATGCTCCCTCCTCATCGTAGTGCACCATGAAGCGACGGCCGCCCCCGGCCTTGCGCGTATGCTTGGCCAGGCGCGGCGCGAGATCGTCGGGCTGCCAGCCGAACTCTTCGGCTAGCTCCGCGATCAGGTCCTTGTACTCGATGCGGTCGAACTGCGCGGCGTTCTTCCACGTCACGTAGAAGCCTTCACCTTCGAGCACGGTGGCCTCGCCCATCCGCGCTTTCAGCCTGTTCGACGCGAGTAGCACGCGCTCTTCGGCTGCCTTCAGAGCCTCGCGCGCGTACTTCAGCTCCTCCGCTGCCGCGTAGTCGTCGAGCGTGGCCGTAAGCACTTCGCCCTGCTCTCTCGGCCAGCGCTTCGCTAGGTACTCGGCGCAGGCTTTCGAGCCGTCGACAGGCGGCGGGTCGCCTGTCAATACGTACCGCTGCCAGAACTCGCGGCCCTTCTCGACGATCAGGCCCACCATGTCGTCGTCCAGCGCAACCGTGTACACGGCGGGCGGCCATGCGCCCGCGACGAGCGCCACCACGTCGGCCACTTGCTCAGCCGCAAGGAACAGGTAGTGCTGCACCTGTACGTAGGCGTCGAGCGGAATGCCCGGCCCCTTGCGGTCGCCCCATCCCTCGCGTACACGTGAGGTCTTGATTTCGACGATGCGGCTCTCGGGCTGCTTGTTCGTGCGATGCCATCGACGGTCGATGAACCCGATAGCCCAAGTCTCGATCGGGTGCCGCATGAAGCCCGGCCGCGTCAAGATCACCCCGCGCGAGTCCGCGTACCACTGCGCGAGCTTCGGCTCCATTAGCTTGCCGAACTCCTGCTCGGGCCGCTCGGGCTCCTTCGGCACGAGGCCGAGCTTCTGTGCCCATACGTCGAGCGGGGATCCCCACCGCGAGGCCCCGAGTAGCTTGGCCATGTCGCTCCCGCCCAGGCCCTTGTTGGCCGTGCGGCGCGCGATCTCTTCTTTCGTCAGCGCGTTGCCGACGATCTCGGCCCCGTCGGCCGAGTCGATTGTCTCGCTCATCTCGCCCTCCTTTGCGGCGGAGGCCCTACGGCCTCTGCCTCGTCCAGCTCCCCCAACAGGCGGAAGCGCAGGCCTCCGTACTCCCGCGCTCCCCATAGTGCGATGCAGCACGCGTCGGCTAGGCCGCTGCGCCGCTGCGCGTTCGCTTCCCAATGCACCGAGTCCGTGATCTCAGGCAGCAGCATCGAGGCCATCTCGATCGCTCGCTCCTTCGTCAGGCCGCGATCGGCTCGCAGGATCCTCTGCCACTTGCTGGGCAGCACGAGGAACGAGCGCGTGCCGAGGCCGGCCGCGATCCCTTCGATCATGCCCTGCGCTTGGCCGACGGACTTGCGAGAGATCGCGCCCATGCCCGGGATCGGGAGCTGTTCTTCGCAGACCACGATCAGCCCCGGCTTCACCCACTCCCGCAGGTAGCCCGCGAGCACGGCCGCGTTGATTCGCCTCGGCTTGACGCCCTTGGGCTGCAGGAAGTCGGCCATGCTCTTCGCGTCCACGAGGTGCACGCGGTCGCCTACGGCCGGCCGCGCGTCGAGTAACACCACCGCCCCGTTCAGGCCTGGGTCAATGCCGGCGACGATCATTCCTCCTCCTCACGCAGCGGGAGGCCGTCGAAGTCCTTCCGCTTGTAACCCCACTTCCGAATCATCATGGCCCGGTGCTCGGCGTCGTCGCACTTGCACGTGCCGTCCATCCGGTAGTGCTCTGACACCAGGATGAGAAACCGGCAGGCCCGGATCGCGGACTGCTTGATCATCCTCACGTTCGTCATGGCCGCAGCCTCCTTCCCGCGCTCTCCCGCGCGTAGGCCCAGCACTTGTCGCACAGGGCCGCGTAGTACACGCCCTCGGGCCACACGCGGCGCTCGACTCCCGGCCGCTCGCCGCATTTCGCGCACCGCATGCCCTCGGCCCTGTAGAGCGCGTCCATATGCTGCCGAAACAGCGAGGCCTGCCTGAGACACCGATCGCGCTCTCGACGGATCGCGGCTCGTCGTTCCCTCCATTCCAATAGCGCGGCCGCCGCGCACGCGACGAGCACGAGGCCGAACACGAACAGCGCCGCCTCCGTGAGATTCAACCGTTCCATCTCTCCCTCCTTCCTAGTTACGCTTGGCCGATTCGGCGACCTCGCGCTCTGCCGCGCGCAGGGCTACGTAGTGTTCCGGAAACGTGACGAGCGAGAGCAGCATGGCCACCGTCGTCGACAGCTTAGCGACGAACGCCAACTTGGCTTCCTTGCTCATGTTCGCCATCGCGGACAGCGTCTCGATCGGCGCTGCGCCGCGCCACGCGATCTCCAACGCGCCGTCATTGTCTACGTTGAAGCGGCCGGGCGCGACGAGCAGCGTCATCGCTTCGTCGACTGTGGCCTTGGCCTTCTCTCGCTTTATCGAAACATCGACGCGCCAGGCTTTTTCGACTACGTGAAACAAGGGCTCCATCTCAGGCCTCCTTACGCGGTAAACCTGCGAGACGCGGCAGCTCTTGGACTTCGATGTTATCCTCAAGGGGCAGGTCCTCGGCTTTCTCGGCATCGAGAATCAGCCGATCGACGGCCTTCCGCATGGCCTCACCTTGACTCTTCGCTTCGATCGTGCGCGCGACGATGCTGCCGTCAACTAACTCTACCGACACGAAATAGAACATCATTGGCTCCCTTCTTCGAGTTTCGAGCGGGAGCGAGCGAGGCCGACGTGGCCCCGCCCGCTCCCCGCTCTCGGGCGCTCCCCTAGCGCACGATCACGAGCTCGCCGGCCATCTTCTCTAGGTCGAGGCGCTTGTCGAGATCGGCCTCGTCTCGGGCGATGAACGACAGCGCGTTCGACAGCCGCCAGGCCGTATTACCTGGGGGCAGCATCTCCACGTCGGGCCGATTGAACACCTCGGCCACGCTCTTCGCTGTCTCCTGCGTCATGGCTCGCTTGCGCGTCAGGCTCGCAAGCACCTTGTCTACTTCGACCTCCTTCGTCGAGGCCTCGCGGATCTGCGCCATGAGATCATCGACCCGACGCGGCGCTGCGAGCTGCCGAGTCACGTCACGGACGGCCGAGATCGTGGCCCGCTGATCCAGCTCGTACGTGCGCTGCGAGTAGGCCATGTCATCGTCCAGACGGCCGCCGAGATGCACGCTCCGCATCTCGCGGGCCGCGATCGCTCCGTTGATGCAGACCAGCCGCATCATGAAGGATCGCAGCTCGTTGGCCCCCCGGCCGAAGTCGCTGTTCGTCCACGAGAACCCGAACACCATGTACTCGCCTGGCACCGGCTCAAGCATCTGCGGCCGAATGAACCGCATGCTCACCCGCGTATCGTTGGCCAGGCCGTCAGCTGCGATCAGGCCTCCGCGCTTCGTCTCTTCCACGAGCACGTCGACGATCGGCCGTGAGTCGATGCGCCGGAACCGATCCGACAGCAACCCGCGCGCCTCGCCCTTCACCGAGCGCACGAGGAACCGTGCGTCCTCCTCGATGTTATGCAGCAACAGCTCGTTCAGGTTCATGGCAACGAGGTCCGTGCCCCAGTCGCCCTTCCCCATGATCTCGCTCGCCCACGAGTAGGGCAGCCCGAACTTCTGCGCTGCCTGCTGCAACGCGTTCGAGTGCATGCCCAGCTCCAAGCCGCCGTTATGAAAGTGCATGCGAAGCGCACCGGCCGTGTTACCGAACACCATCGCACGGCCGCGCACGACGCGATCCTCAGGTACTTCGTCGAAGATACGGGCCACCACGCTCTTCGCGCGGCTCTGGCCGTCATTGATGAAAGCCGACAGGCGCGCCTGCGCCACTTGGCTACGATGATTCGATTCCATGACTCCCTCTCTACGCTTTGCGAAGGCGGGGGCTACGCCACTTTGGCGCGCCCCCGCCCACGCGCGGATCACCCTACCTGGCCGACTGCTTGACTGTCTCTCGTGCGATCTCGATGCCTTGCATGAGGCCATCGAGGAACAACAAGCAGGCCTCGCGATCCTTCGCGCTCAGGCCGGCCCGAAAGATGTCGCGGCAGATGGTGACGTGGGCCTTAGACTTGCGCACAGACTCTGCGATCGCGTCGAGGTGATCCTGCAGGGCCTGGGCATTCTCGCTGGCCGCACGCGACCGCGTTCGCTTCGGCTTGTCATCAGCCTCGGCACGCACCCGCCGCGTCGTCTCTAGGGTCTTGTCGGTCATTGTATGGCTCCCTTCCTTGAGAGATACGCGCCTCGGTACACGAGAGGCCCGCGCGCGCCGTGAGGCGCAACGGCGCGGTGGGCCGGGCAAATCTCAGCGACACTTACACTCGGCCCGCACTTTGCAGCACGTCTCACACTGCGGCGTGGCCGCTCCGAAGAGAGAACCGTCCCAGCGCTTCGGTGCGCAGGCCTTGTGATACGGCATGTTCTCTACCTCGCCGTCCTGGTAGTCGCGGTTCGTCTCTTCGACGACCCACCACTGATCGGACTCGTCGATCACGGCACCGCATTCGGCGCAGGTCCACTCAGGCGTCAGGCAGTCCTCGAAGCATTCCTGATGATAGTGCCCGGCTGGCACTCCGTACTGCTTGGCAAACGGCGGCGCGACGAGCACGGGCAGCTCGCTCGTGATCTCCCGGCCGCAGTGCGCGCACTCTATCGGCTCCATGACTCCCCCTTCTTCGACTCTCGGGTACCACGCGGGCAACAGGTGCCGGTGCGCCTGCTCGCTCGGCGTGCGATCGAACGGCCGGCACGAGATCGTGCTCAGCCCGCCGTGCTTGTGAAAATCGCAGCACTCGAACACTCGGCCATCAGTCCGTGTCATCGCCCCCTCCTTGTTAGCGTGGGTCGCACGTGCAACCGTCCGACGTTTCGTCCACGTTCCGCAGCGAGTACAGGCCGCCGCACTCCGGGCAGAGATTGTCGAGATCGGCATCGGCCTTGCTCATATTCCTGAGCGCACGATAGTCGGCCGCCTTCTCGGGATCATAAACGAGCGGCACAAGCATGGAGGCCGCTTCGCGCAGCACAACGATAACCTTGCGCAGGTCTGATGCCGCATCGCCCTTAAGCACCGGCTCCTCGATGTAGCCCTCGGCCGCTGAGAAAAGAAGCTCGTCGCTCAAGGACTTCGCAGCATCGAAAGCCTGCGTGCTGGCATCCGCGATCTCAGCCCGAAGAGCCATGACTCGCCGGGCGCTCTGCAACGGACTCGGGACTCCCTCTCCGATGATCTGGCCACGCTTGGTGTTCATTGTCTCGCTCCCTCTTCGTTCTCGCAGTGGGCGGCCGCTCTCTGCGCTTTGCAGAGTCGGCCGCTCGCTTGTCTCTCGCTTAGCGCTTCGGAATCCGGCCCACGTTAGCAGTCGAGCGCGCGAGGTCGCTGCGCTCGCTCAACCCGCTCGCTCGCAATGCGCGATCGAAGCCGACCCACACTCCCGAAGTGTTCAGGCCACGCGCCGCGAGCACCGCGCGGGACATGCGCTGCACGTCGACACGTCCATCGACGATGGCCACGAGGTCGTTCGTCGCCGCGCTGCAGAGCAGGTCGGACGCGATCGTGTTCTCTTCGCGAGTCAACCCATACCGGGCCGGGTTGAATGCGAGCCGACGCGTGCTGGCAACTCCCTGCATCATGTCGGCCGCCCGGCGCTGCGCTTGCTCTGCGCGTATCACGCTCGTTTCGTTGCTCTTCGTTCTCATGGCCCAGCTCCCTCTTCGATCTTGCGCTGCGCTCGCTCGCTGCGCTCTGCAGTCTCGCTGCGCTGCGCTCTCCCACGTCGCACAGCGAGCATAGCACGCCCTTATAATGAGAAGAAAGCGAAAAAATGAGCTCGTAAGTATAGCGTTTTCAGATACTTACGGGGGAGAGCGCTTGAAATAGGGGGCAGCGAGCGCTTCACGCGCGGGGTGTTGACACAATCTCGACACCAAATATTGCCATAGCAATAATGGGATTCGAGAGCGGGGATACTTGCGCTAGCCCGCGAAAACTAGAGGCAGCCGAAGGCCCGGCCGGACCAGGCCCGCACGTCCTCGCGATCGCTCAACAACATCGTGGCCGGCTCAGCCTGATCGCGCACGCTGTACGCGAAGGCCCAGCGGTCGAGATGCGGGCCGAAGAACTCTTCCTGTGAATCATGGAGCACGAAACAGCGGACGCGCGGCCGAAGGCGATCGACAGCCTCGATGCGGGCCTCATTCGGGGCTTGATCGACGAGCGCCACGTCCCAGGCCTCGTCGTAGAAGGAGTGCGGAGCGGCCCAGTCGCCGGCCCAGTAGAAGCCGTGCGTGCCAGAGCCGAGCTCCGCGAAGCGATCCAGCCAGGCCCGATCGTGATCGACCGTGAGCAGGCGCCGGCCCCGAGCTGTGACATGCAGGAGCGGCGTGGAGGCCCACCCGCAGCCCAGCTCGAGGACCGGCCCCTTTGTGTTCAGGATGGCCGAGAGCAGCAGCCGCCAGTGCGTGCCGCCGCGCTCGACCATCAGAGCGTGGTAGGTCATGCCGTCTCGTGCCTGGCCTTCTGAGCTACCATCCCATCGAGCCACCGGCCGATCTTCCCGCCGATAACGGACAGCGCCCATGCGAGCCAGAACTTCGCCGACTCGGCCGCTGCTACCTTTGCGCCCTCGGCAACGGTAGGATCTTGCGCGAACGCTGGGAGGACCATCGCGAGCGCACCACTGGCGGCCCCTCCTGCTGCCGCCGCGCCCAAGGCCGACACGATCCCCACGTTCGATCTTGCCGCCGCGTACCCGCCCATGACCATCCCCAGCAGGATCCCGCCCTGGACGAGCACTTCGCTCATCTCTAACGGTGTCCTCCACGCGGCAACGATCGTGAACAGATAGCAGGCAAGCGCGGCGATCGTGTACCGCCACGCCTGCGGGAACTTGGGCAGCAACACTGCCTGGACCGGCGACAGGACCGCGTTGAACACGCCGATCCAAACGAGCGGCCAGTTAGGCGACAGGGGGCTTCCCATCTTTCTCAACCTCCTTCCGGAACGTGGCCCGGTTGCCGCACGAGCAGGCCAGGTGCCAGAACGACCCTGCATCGTGCACGTCTGGCGATTCTCTGCAACCGAGGCAGGTCCAGACGTTATGGCCTTCCGTCAGAAATGCCCACTCCGATCCTTCCACTCTGCGCCCACGCGACGCGGTCGGACTCGTCTGCGACTTGAGCGAGCGGTTCGCCCTCTCCTCGTACCCCATCAGCTCCTCCTCGCGGTACCGGGCGGGAAATACTGCGGGCTGTACGGCCCCTGGCCGGTCCTCCCCGGTCCGAACCCTTGGATGAGGACCAGGTCAGCAGCCGTCCCCGCGATTACGAACGCTCCCGATTGTATCAGCATCTTGCGCAGCGCCTTCAGCGTCGCCGCAGAGCCCGTCACCAGGAATGCGCCGCCGTCTGTCACCATGATGAAACGCCGACCGATCGAGGCATTGCTCCCGGTCAGGTTGAACACGCCAGAATCAGGAACGATGCGCCGGTTCGCCCTCAGCCATGCCGCCGACCCGGAAACGGAGAAGGCAGTCGAGAGCGGCGTCATCCGACGGTGCGCCTGCAAGTTGACAGCGGTACCGCTCAACGTGAACGATCCGGGCAGCAGGACATACCCGCCGCCGCTGTAGATCAGGTTCGCATTCGTCCCCACGATCTCAAACACGCCCGGCAGCAAACTCATGCGGCGGTGATACTTGAGATCGACCGCTGTTCCCGACAGAAGGAACTCGCCGACCAGCCCCGTCATCCTCCGGTGGTACCGCAGGTCGGCGTTCGTCCCGGTAAGCGCAAAGGCCACCGTCGTCGCCCCGAGCGTGTACCGTTTCGCCATAGTCGCGTTCGTTCCCTCAAGCAAGAACGAACCGGACTGCGGCGTCATCTTCCTGTTCGCCCGGAGATCGACTACGCCAGCAATCGAGAACGCCACTGTTTGCGGGCTCATTCTCCGGTGCAGCCTGAGATCGACGTTCGTGCGCGCCAGCGCGAACGAGTCCGTCGCACCTGTCAACTTCCGGTTCGCTTTCAGGTCAACGTTCGTCCCTGCCATCGCGAACGCAACAGTCTGCGGCGTGATCTTCCTCTGTGCTCGCAGATCGACAGCGGTTCCGTCCACAGAGAACGATCCGGGCTGCGCTACCAGCGGGTACTTCTTGATCAGGTTGACGTTCGTTCCCGCGTACCAGTGGAAAGCCGCCTGCGCCAACGTCATCTTGCGGTTGGCTTTCAGGTCAACGTTCGTCCCCGTCAAGGCAAAGCTGCCCGGCAACGCCGTCATCGTGTAGACGGTCGCGGTCGCCGGATTGCCGAAGAACGTTGTCGACTTTGCCATCGTCTACCTACTGTGTCGTCGGGATCGAGAGGACGAAGTCGTTCCACTCCTTCGGCGTGGTCTGGTCGATGCCGACAACCGTGACAACGTCGGCGTTCATCTCCGTCGCGCTCAACTCGATCAGCACGAGCACGGTGGACGACGGACTTACCGTTGGCAGGGTCGCTAGGCTCGCCAGCGCCGTCCCGTCGATCGCCACCTTGAAGTCTCCCGCCGCGATCGTCGGATTCGACTTGAACGATCCCGGAACGTTGGCGTCCTCCAACGCGATCCTAATCTTGAAGTCCTCGTTCTTCTTCGGCGGATTGTACGGCGCTGCCATCCTACACTCCTATCCGCGCGTTCGCCGCGCCTCCAACGCCGCAGCAGAATCGCATCTGGTCGAAGGTCGTGCTGTTGTTGTCGTACCAGAGCACGCTCGGGCACTTCGAGCGGTAGAATCGCGGGCAGATGAACAAGGCCGACACCGACGGTGCGCTTGCCGACGCGTACGCTGTCCACTTGAACTGCGGACCCCACGTCGTCCCACTATCCGCGCTGATCTTCGCGTAAATGTTGCCGATGGGAAACGATTCAGCGCTCGTACCATCGCCAAGGTAGAAGGCCCACCACTGCTCCGTCACGGTGTCGATCGCCAGCCCCGCGAACCCCTGCCATCCCCCCGAACTTGCGATCACGTCTGTTTTGGCCGTGATCGCCGATTCGGTGACGGTCCAGCAGGTGAAGCGTGCGCCGGTCAGGTTGTCCTCGTTCCACGCGATCAGAACGTTCACGCTGTTCGTCAGATCGACGGCCGCCGCCCAGTTGGCCCAGAGGGTAGAGGCCAGCGTATCGTAAAAGAGAGT
>Ga0316626_10000044_pt1 | contig 43666 bp, 76 predicted proteins | sample OWC_Aug_T1_C1_D5_FD_207656 | JGI IMG/M metagenome (GOLD analysis project Ga0316626, IMG submission 207656) | Wetland soil microbial communities from Old Woman Creek delta, Ohio, United States - OWC_Aug_T1_C1_D5_A | ecosystem: Environmental > Terrestrial > Soil > Wetlands | place: USA: Ohio...
CGACCACACCGACAGACTGAATGGCGCCGGCGAGAACTGCGCGGTACTTGATGGGGCGATAGACGCGGTTGGACTTGTCGGCAGGTACCGCTGCGCTCACCTTCGGGAGCCACACTGACCAACCGGAGGCGAACACTCCTTGCGACTCCGCGTTTTGCAGGCACGATCGCATGACACCAGCAAGCACGGCCGCGCCCTCATCGGTGTAGGGGAGCTTGTCATTGTTGGCGATGGCGTCAACGAGCGCTCCCTGGGTTGTCGCCTCGAACCAGTCCATGTCGCGCGTCACGTCGGCCCACTGCCCGCCAAGCATCCGTCCCTCGCGAAGCAGTGAGAGAGAACCGTAGCTCGTGTACGACAGCGCCCGCTTGGCGGTGATGTACCCGAGCTCGGTCGAGCTCAGTGTGTCAGTGGTGATGCCAGTCATCCGCTTACCGCTCAGCACCACTGCGCCAGGGTCGCGTGCGAAGAACATGCCGAGGATTGCCCCGCCGATGCATTCGTGGCCAGCACGGGCATGAAAGGGGACGGCCACATAGTCGGTGCTCGTGGCGCCAATCACGCTCGCCACGTCGGAACCTCCCGCCGCCTTGATGGCTGAGTCTTGCGATCCAAAGAAAGCCATCTTCTTGTTGGCCGTGCACCACGCCGCCGCCGCAGTGATGGTGGCCGCTCCCTGGTCATCAGCGAGTGTCACTCCGTACCACTCTGGATTCTCGGCGAGGATCGCAGCGAGGTCCGTGGCAATGCCCGGATCGGAGTGGGTCTGTGCGAGCGAAACGAGCGAGAGGCTCGCTGCGACCGGTGCGATCGCAAAGTAGGCGCCAGGCACATCAGCGACAACCGACACGTCAATCGTGTTATCGGTGGCCGTCAAGGCCGCGCCAGCCGCAAGGGCGTTGATGGCTACCGTAAGTCCGGCGCAGATCTCGGCGACAGTTGCGCTCGCATCACTGGTGTAGCTCGCCACATAGTCTACACCATCGGCACCGCGAACGTCGAACGAGTAGAGGCGAGAGTTGGCGGCACCTGGGGTGATGACGACGCGATTGGTGCCAGGAAGCGCCCTACGGCCCACCCCTACCTTACTGACCGTCGGATCCTGGGCAAACACCGCGCTCACGGCCCGATAGACCGGAGACGTCACGGCGAATCCGTCGGCCTCCACAGCAGACAACTCGGTGTAGGAGCGGTACCGCTCGACCCATGCAGGGGCGGTGAAGTACGCCGCGACCATGGGAATCCCGAAGCTCTCGACCTGGACCGATGGGCCAGAAACGGAGGTGTGGATGTCAACAATCAAGTCCAACGATGCCATTGGGTCAATCTCCTGTTAGGCCGATAGGGCCAAAGGGCATGGGTGGGAGCCCCGTCACGGTACCCTCGCCATAGACGGTTTCGATGTAGGTTGTAGCTCGAGCTCGAGTCATCCAAAACCACGCTACGAGATTGATGGCTGCTCGATCCTGGTGTCCGGTTTCGAACAGTGTTGGAACGTGAGAAATAGATGACTCGGAGACGGAAATACCGAGCGCATCCGCCGCGGCCACAACGTCAGACTGACGCAACTCGCAGTCGGTCTGCGCCGCAAGGCCGAATGCTCCGGCCCCGTAAAACTGGACGCGAACATCTGCGCGGTACAGGCTCGACTCGGACACCTCGATCTCTGTGCCCGGGGCAGGGACTGCTGCATCTCGCACGAGCCTTACTCCGCCATGGCGACGCAGCGTCGGGCGCTCGACCCTGGCATACACGCCCGACTGTGGCGCGGGCCCAGGGAGGTGCGAGAAGCATACGGACGACCCCGCCAAGCCCGAAGCGGTCATCACCAGTGAGTGAAGCGCATCCTCGAACTCAGTGATCGTCATGGCACCACCAAGGCAGTAGACACCGAGAAGCACCCGCTCGGCCGATAAGAGCCGGTCGACTCCACCCGGTAATTGCGCCCTCCGATCGAAAACCTATCACCAGGCTCAAGCTCGATGGCCGAATACACGTCCACGGCACCATACGTCACGACTCCCTGCGACTCCTCGGAGCGACGGCGCTTGGCTGGCACCACCATTGCCTGTACCGACAGCACGGTTGATGTCGACGTGGGCCTACCGTCATCACCCCAGATCGCGACCTCGCGAGCCACAGAGAGAGTGGTGTCAGCCATCCCGAGAACAACGCCAGAAAGGTCGATCACTTGCTGTCCTCCCCATCGGCAACAACCCTGTGACGCAGTGATCCAAGAAGAGATCCGGTGTCGATAAGGGGCTTGGACGAACCCTTGCGCGCAATCGTCTCTGGTGTGTTTTCTGGAGACGCCTTTCCAGCCGACACCCACGCCCGGACATCGGCCACACCGACAAGCCCGAGCTGCCCCATGAGTTGGTCCGGGTTGGCACCCTTCGCCACCCGCTCGCTGATGGCCCCGAGAGACCTGGTGTACTTTTCGGCGTTCTCTGTGAGCGGGCGCGACAACAGGCCGCGCGCCGGGATGGTGGATGTTCCGTACTCGGCCCACGTAGCCACGGCCGCTTGCTCGGCATCACCAATGACTCCGACCTCGACGCGCTGGCGGGCCAGACGTTCAAGTGCCTTCTGGATTTCGGTGAACCGGTTGACCGACTTGATGCTGCCCACGAGCCCCATGGTCACTCCGCCATTAGGAGTGAGGCGGCGCAGAGTCGTGCGGCCGCAAGCAACGCCTGGTAGCGCAATCCGTAGGCAGTGCGCTCGTACCCACTCGCCACGGCCGCCGCAGCGGCCGCTGCCGAGTAGGTGATTGATACTGGGCCGACGGTGACCGACTGCGCCCCTGGAACCACCGGGGCAACCCCACCCCCGCCCCCACCGGAACTCGGAAGGGTCGCGATGAAGTGCGCCGCCAACCAGATCTGTGCTCGGTCGGAGTCGGCCCCGAATAGCGTTGTGTTGACGAGGGTGACCGTGACCTCAAGCCACAATTCCACCGTGGCATCTGCGGTCGACGCCATCTCTGGAACGTAGTGGCGAAACTGTGCGAGGGTAGCGGCCATGGTTGGTCTCGGGACCCGACCGGAGTCGGGCCTCCAAACCAACCCCCGTGCACCGCACGGGAGTGGGAGGCCTGGCGAGGGAGAGGCGCCAGGACTCGAGGACTAGATGACGCCGGTCGCGACACAGACCGCCGCGGGGCGACGGATCACGGTCCCACCAACTCGGCACTTGGCCTGGAACTTCGTGGCGAGCTCCTGGACGTCCATGTTGATGATGCTCGGGCCCATCGAGACGAGACGGCCGAGGTTGAACGGAGCACTCTCGAAGGCGACGATGCGCTGTGAGAGCTTGCCGCCGGTGGTGGTCACGGCAACGGGAGTGTTGTTCATGAAGTAGGTGCCGACCACTCGCACGCCAGGACGAGCCTGATTGAAGGCCTGAAGAATGGTCTGATCCGTGCCTCCGCCAGAGGTGCGCTTCATTCCTTGAATCAGGAGTCGGCGGTCCTCTCCGATGACCAGGGTGTCGGCCTTGTGCTTGCCGTCGGAGCCAGTGCTAATGGCATCGACGACCGCACAGAGGTCACGAAGGATCTGCTCACCCGTCTTGTCCGCCCATGCCGCGCTGGAACCGGTTCCGTCGGCGAGAATGGTGTAGGTTGCCTGACCCACGGCAGATGCATTGAGGATGCCCTTGGAGACGCCGTCTCCGATCATGGCCATCTGGTCCATGCGATCCTGCAAGTTCGCACTCACCGACTGCGCACCGAACGTCTCGAGAGGAACACCAAGACGCGAGGCCTGGCGAACTTCCTGATCCGTCAACTTGAACGAGTCGCGATACTGCACGATCGGAGCACTTCCAGGGTACCCAGTGAGGTCGCTCGGGGTGATGACAACACCATCGGCCGTCTGGGTCGCACCATTGCTGGCGCCGTACACCGTGTAGCTATAGCTGTCGGCTCCAGAATCCACCGACACGAGGGGGAGGATGGCGGGAGCCTCAGCGGTCAAGCGCTTGTAGCTGATGAACGCCGCCTCGACCTGGTCCAACTGGGCCGCGGTGAAGAGGTTGACGTTCGCGTCATTGAGGATGACGCCCTCGCGCGCGAGCTCGGCCGCAACGCGCTGGGCGCGCTGCGAGACGCTGTCGGTGGTGACCTTGTTGCTGTCGAGATACTTCTTGATGGACGACATGATTGCTCCTTAGAACCCCAGCCGAGCAACTCGCTCTGCGCGCGCTGCCTCGACGGGGCTGGGGTTGGACTGCGTGACGACAGTGGTTACCGCCTCGACAGGCGCGGAATGGGTTGGCAGGGCCACAATGAGGTCAGCAACCTGCGAGGGCGAGAAGGAGTCGAGCTTGAGCCCGGGGGCACGGGTGGCCAGTACGGCACGGCGAATCGCGTCGGTTGACAGCGAGTCGGTCTTGATGCCGTGTGTGGAGGCGAGCTCCACAACCGCGGCGCGCTCAAGAACCAGCGCGTCAAGGGCCTTGGGTGAAGTGGCGTCAACCAGCTGAGCCGCAATACGCTCACGATCCGCGGTGAGCTTGGCGACCTCGGCGCGGAGCGAGTCGATGATGGCTACGTTGGCATCGACGACAACTGCGACCTCCTGCTTCACTTCCGGCTTCGCGTCAACAACCACCTCTGGCTTCACCTTGGCGACAGGCGCAACCTCGGGCTTGATTTCGGGCTTCGATTCCATCGCAACTCCATGTGAAGGTGAGGTCGAATCCAAGAGCAACCGCGCGCCAGGGCCAGCGCGCGCAGAGTCGCAGAGGGCGACATGGTTGGCTCTGATCTGAGAAATGGTGGCGTTCACCCTGTGTGCTCTACCCTCGGGGTCCGTCCACGTAATCGGTGGGTCATGGGGAGTACGAACCGCCATGTATCCAGCGGACAACTGCACCTTCCCCGACCCGATCGCCGCGATCGCCTCCGCGTCTTGGATCAGCAGATTCGCCGCAACCCAACCCGGATCCTCGGCAGACGCATGGGCTCTAGACACCGCACCGCGCGCCAGGGCGCGAAACGACTCCGAGGTCACAACACCATCGGCCGGATGCTCAAGCGTAACAGGAGTCGCCTCGAATGACGCGAGGGACTCAGGCGCGAACACCTCGGACTCAGGACGCAGCTCGACCGACAGGCTTCCGTCCCCGAGAACGTACGTCTGTACGCCAGACCGAGCAATGCGAGCGCGACACCGCAATGCACCGGTCGAGTCACGATGCACCTCGATCGCATTCGGCGAATCGAGGCGCGTCACAAGACGCGGAGTAAGCGGAGGAATTGCCATGGTCGGATTATGCGCCGACCATCACCGGTGTAACCGGCTCCTCCTTGTCCTATCCGCGCTTACTTTCCTTCGAGCACAAATAATACGCATTGATGTTGGTCGACGTCAGGAGTGGGTTCACCTCTTCCATCTCATGACGACCCCTGCACACAACGTGGGTCCCATCATCATAAATCAGAGTCCAGTGAGGATAAGTAAATTCAACCTCAACCAGAATGGTCCTGGGCCATGGGCGAGAAGAGCGCGGCATTCCGTCGTACAGTGGGCGCGAGAAGATCACCATTTTGTTTCCTCCACACCAAGTATATTGAGGTCCACCACGCATCGCCACCAATCCTCACCGGCGTCATGACGGACGCAAATCCGTTCCCCCAGATCAACGACTTACGAATCCTACTCGCAGCGACCTTGACTAAACTCAATCGATAAACACTTGATATTGTTCTTGTTTTACCATTCGGGTAGGTACGGTGTCGGGTGCCCAGGGTACCATCTTCTTCTCTCTACGTACCCACCTCAGATCGTCGGTCGGTCGGTCGGTCGGTCGGTAGCCCAGCCAGTCTACACGACAGGGGCGGCCCAGAGCCGACCCGCTGAACAACGAACGAACGACATCAACGAACGCCAGCCAGCACTTAGTGGTGTGGTGAAGGTTGGAGTGGATGAGCACGACAGAGCTGAGATGATTCGTAGGGTGAGTGAGTCAACGGAGCTTTGGGTGTACAAACGACGACACGGAGATGATTCGTAGGGTGGTCAGTGGTTGGTCGGGCCAATGGCCCTCCCTCCCACGGCGACGGTTGGAGCGACCGCGACGGAGCCACGGAGATGATTTGGAGGGTGACAAAAAAAGACGCTGGGCGTCTAAGGCCAAAGCAGATGGCCCGACTCAGAATCATGTGAACCTATCCATGATGCTAGTTACGGAATAACCCATCTCATTGGTCCAGAATGACACAGGGTAATTCGCTGTCGAGGTGTCGCAACTGACGACCCAGATAGCGCGACTCGAGCTTCTTCGCCCCCATGCCCAGATAGCACCCCGAGCGAGATCGTCGTTCCTAGGGCAAATGCGGCGGTCTGCCTGTGGCCCTGGGGGAAAAGAGGCCTGGCACACTTCCAGCAATACCTCGAGTCATGAGGAAGATACTCCACAAGAAGGCAACTCGAGGTACGACGAAGGCGGCAAACGCAATCCGTCTCGCCCTCACGCTTCGCCGCACCGTCGGCCGCCCCCCGCTACCTCCCCCATCACCCAAAGCCTGACCAAAGGAAACTCACATGCTCGCACTTGGCGCAGTAGTTGTTGGACTCTCTGTACTCGCTGGTTTCTGTACCATCGTAGGCCTGGTTTTCGATTGGAGCTGACATGAAGACCCACACGGTCCAGGTCGATCATCTCTTCAACGGCGAAATCTCGTACACCTCACAGCACAAAGTCTCGAGCATGGTAGGTCTCATTCGTATCCTCCGTGGCTTCTTGGTGGGAGACAGGCACGGTATTCGAATCTCCGTGTCCTGGGCATGCGCGGCCGACCTCGGACTTCGCGAGGCTGGCGGTTCAATCTGGGCCAGCGCCTACGAAATCGCAATCGGCAGCATCAAGGGGTAGCACAATGTCCTTCACCTTCTCAGTGACCATCACTCCTCCTCAGTGCTCCACCTTGAAGTCGGAACTCGTGGCGCTCCTCGAAAGCCCAACCACCTTCACCGTGCAGGCGGAATCAGCCGATGAGGCCTGCGACCTCGCATCGCTCTCCATCCCATGGAAGCTCGACCCGCCATATTGGGACATCGAGGCCACGTGGGTTCCCGGCTCTGTACCGTGGTACGCCAGAGGGACTTGACATCGCAGTCGATGTTCGATACATTTACTTCAGGGAGAAAACAAAATGGCAAAGTACGAGGCAACAATCCACACGGAGAATCCATTCATCATCGAAGTTGAGGCTGGGTCGGCTGCAGAGGCGGTCGAGTTCATTGACTCGGTGCACACCGGGCCGGCCGCAGTCACGATAGTCGAGCTCAAAGGCGAGGTGGTGGCCATGCTTCCGGAGTACAAGAACACCTTCCGTGAATGGACACTCGTCTCCACCCCGAGCCCAGCGTCCTACGCCGATGTCGTCAAGATGCTCTGGACGATCGCCGACGGCGTGGGTCAGCGAGATTCGCTCGACACATTCTCTCAATTGATGCGCGTCATCAAAACTCTGGAGTCGCGATGAATGAGCGACCATGGCTGCTCGAGAAGCTCGATGAGCTTCGCAATGATGGGGAGCTGACGAATTATGCTCTTCACTACCACACCAGGACGTTCGCGGCCGAGCAGGAATTGGACCCCAACAAGGTGCTACATGCCGCACTGCGGTACCTGGCCCTGGGCGCGTTCGAGGTACAAAATGCTCGCAAGTGATATGATGTATTCATGCCTGGTGTGTGGTCGCATCACCCCGCTCAGGGTTGAGCTCGATGGATGCCCACCGGCTCCAGCCTGTTGCGACGCGTGTGCACTCATCATCCTGGCGCCATGCGAGGACGAGATTCCATCACCCCCATGCCAGGACACCACCCGGGTAGAGATCGTCGTTCCTGTGGCAACCATGGAGGTCACGCAATGAGCGCCAGCGTTGGGCAGCATAGAATGGTTGCGGCACGGAGGATTGGAGTCCTGGCCACATTGCTGCGACTGCAGCGTCGACAGGAGTTCGTTCGCTGGTATGACATCAGTGCAGCCTACGGCGGGATACCGGACAGCAGTTCTCGAGAAGTCATGATGAGGCGAGATCTCGCCGCGCTCAGTGGACTCAAGTTGGTTACTGGGTCAATTGGATGTTGGTGGGTTGACACGGACCGCATCCATGACTTCGCGACGCACCGACAGTTCGCCCTCGATGACTACGGTCGAGAGCTCTGGGCGATGCTGGCGGCGCTTCACGGGGTGCTCGAGTTCGCTTCGCCCGATCGTATCGAGGCGATGCAGCTATCCGGATATCCGGAGTCCGGGCCGCTCGATCTGCTCGACCTCAAGGCCGCGCCTGACTGTGTGGTGGTGTATGAGGACCTGGGACTTCTCGATGGGTTCGAGGCTCCACCGGCGGCACGCGTCGTGCATTGAGATTCGTCATGGCCAAAATCTACAGCCCGACTGGTGTCGTAATAGGTTACACGGATGACGACGCGAAGCGCGAGGTACTTCAGCCGCGCTTCGAGTTGAGGTGGTGCGCCACTGATGGCGTGGTGTCGGAGCATAGGACCCTGTCCGGGGCCGAGCGAGCTCGGGACAAGATGTTGGGCGACGGTAAGATGGTGTGGGTTTCGTGGGTGTATTGACCGACCGGGCGGTTCCCCGGATACAGCAAGGGAGAAATGAATTGCAGATTTCAAAAATCAAGACTACCGAGGAGATGTGTTACAATCCCGAGGATCGTGGTGGGCGCGACGTGTGTGTCACAGAACGCATCGTGTACGAAGTGAAGTTCTGCAGCCGCGGTTTCGATGTCGCCAGTGGCACTCAGGAGATGGTGCAGTTTCAAATGACGGAGACAGTCGCAGAGGAACTGCTCAAGCACTTGAAGGGGTGGTTGGAGCGGTAGTCTTGGAGTAGAAAGACACAGAGTACCGACCGGGCGGTTCCCCGGATGCAATGTAAGGGAGAGTAGGAAATGGGACGACCCAAGGGAAGCAAGAACAAGAGTCAGAAGAACCCTTTCGATGCGCTGTCGCAGGACTGGCGCGACGCGATGGATGCGCTCGGGAACGACGAGAAGGCGCTTCGAGACCAGATCGCCAAGGTGTCGCTCGACAACGCGGCACTCCGAGAGGCTCAGAAGGAGGACCAGGACCTGGCCGAGAAGAAGGCAAAGGTCGCAAGTGCGATGGAGTCATACACCCCCCACTACAAAGCACACAAGCTCATGGTGGCCTACCTTCGCAATCGACTCGGCGACATCGGCAAGGACACTGGGGACTCTGGGTTCGAGGAGTCGGGTGACGCAAGTGTCGGCGTTGAGCTCTCGATCGTCCGGCCCGAGCCGGCGACGGAGGACCCGGCGACGGAGGACCTCGAAGACCTCATTCGTCAGTCCCTCGAGAACGTCAAGGCCAAGATCGGCGAGCCAGCTTGGGCGCCAGTGAAGTAGCGTAGGGTTGTAGCCAGCCGGACTCGTTCCGGCTCAGCACGGTGTCGCCACGAGCCAGGCAATTCGGGGCAACCTACTTCTTGATGGTCAACTTGGCGGCCATAACCTCAAGCGACTTCGGAAGCATGTCGTGCGTAGACTCAGCGAGCTCAGTATAGCCCGGGTCGCCAGGGCGAGAAACGACCCATGCGTCTCCGATGAAATTCTTGCCATAGATCGGCTTCCAGTAAACAATCATTCCGTATTTGTACCAATATGAGCGATTCATTTATTCTCCGAACTTAATATTGGGGTCGATTGACTTGAGTGTGGAAATCATCTCGTTGACAATTCCATCACCCCATACCGATGCGGCGTGCGCCTTACCTTTGGCGATGGCATGGGCGTAGACTTCCGCGAACGCCTCACGAGGCCCAGTGGTTGGATCTAGGAAGTAATCGTGGGCCCATTTGGTTGTTCCTGGGTCGGGTCGCTTCGTCCATTCCTGCCACATCTTTCGCCACGAATCTGTACCAGACAGCAGTTTCGGGCCAGCCTTGAAATCCAAAACGTGACCATATTCGTGAGCCAAGATGGATTCGGTGCCCAACCCCCCTCCGCTCGCTATAACCAGGTGCTTCTCGCCGATGACCATCCCGGTGACTACCCGGTTCATGCCTTCGATTTGGCCAGCCTCTTCGTAGAAATTCTTGAGTTTCTTGCTGTATCGAATAGCTTCTGGAACCGACTTGGATACCAGGTCGATGTTGAGCGTCGCCCCCTTGTCAACCAATGTCTTGGCAAGCAAAGGCGATGCTTCGGTAACTAGCTGTAGGTCTCGGGTGATGGTTTCGGCTTGAGGGGTTTCCGTCCTTGTGAACCTGAGCGCCTCACCCCAGACCTCACTTGTCGTCTCCGCGGGCTCAATTGTCTCTGGCTCTACAGCTAGCTCTGATTCCGGCTCCACCATTGGCTCCAGCTGTGGCTCTGGTTGGGTTTCTGTCTTCTTGCCGAGATCGAGCACGGGCTCGCAGTAGCAGCGGCATTGGATTTCAGACCCGGGCCAGATGTGCTCGCCACGGAAAAGGATGCCAGTGGCCAGGTCGTACTCTTGGCCTTCGAGCTCGGCATGCTCGTCGCGCACGCGCTCGTCACCCATCGTGCGCCAGATGCCGCGGGTGACACCGAGTTGTTCCATGGTGTCCTTCGACACCTCGGCATTGAGCTTGCCGGTCTGGTCCCGGGCGATGCGTTCAGCGTTTGACTTGCTGACGCCGGCGCGCTCTTGGAGCCTCTTTGCGATGGTCTCCCATCGCGTTCCAGCCTCGAAGCCCTTGGCCACCATCTCGCGCACGTCTTCGAGGTAGCGATCCTCTACCGTGCGAATGAGGTCGACGTTTTCTGCCACCCACTTGTCGACACGCCCATTTCCGGCCACGTCCTTCGCGTCGATGCCGGTGAGACGCTCCACATTGCGCTCTGCCAACTTGACGGTTGCCGTGCCTACCGGCCGAACTGCTCCAGCCAGACGCTGTGCTGGCCACGCCTCTGCCATCTGGCGCTCGACCCCACTAGTCACGTCGGTGGTGATGCCCTCCGCGTCCGAGATGACGTTCGCGATGCGCAGTGCGCGCTCGACCGCGGACTCCGTCTTGTGATGGAGGTCCGCCAGGAAGGGCCCGACGCGGCGCATGTACATCTCGGCCTGGCGGTCGGGATGGATGGGTCGCGTGATGGGGCGACGCCTCACTTGGGCTCCACCTCGCCCTTATTCCCGTCGGGCTCAGGGGCAAGCGACCGGTCCGGCTCGCCGTAGGCCGACTCGGATTGTTCGGCGAGGTCAGGAAATACTGCGGCTCGGACTTCATCCGGGGCGATGGCTCCCGCTTTGACCATGAGGTCGTAGGCCTGTGCGGTCGTCAGGAGTGTCTGGGCCTGCTCTTGGGACGTCGGGGCCCACAGGGGGTTGAATTCGATCTTCCAGTTAGACGGCTCCTTCGCCCCCCACTTGGCGCGAAGTACTCCCTCGAGGGCCGGTCTCACATACTCCGTCTGGATCGTACCAGCAAAGGCGTACCATGCTCTGGTTGAGTCGGCTCCGGTCGCACCGAGTCCTGTCGGTTGCTGCCCCATCAGGACGGGCACAGGGATACGAGAGGCCATCGACAGCCGTTGGGCTGCGCGGTCGAGTAGCTCGGGGAGGCCTGTGACCGGGGTCGGGTGTCGCTCGTACCGTTCGGCTGGAGTGGTGCCATCCCCGGCATCGAGAGGAATGGGGCGATGGAGCGATCGGCTGGCGTCGATGAGCTTGTAGCGCGCCGCAATGGCTGTTGCGCCAGCCGAATCCGTGGACGTCAGGGCTCGGAGGAGGCCAGAGAGCGTAATGCTGCCCTGTGCCCAGTCAGGTAGGAGTCCCAGGGCCTCCGAATACGCGATCTCGAAGTCCTTGATGATTGGAACAAGCGTCTCGAGGATCGGCTGAGACCATCCCATTCGCTCGATGATGCCGCTTCGCGATAGGCCGCGCGGCGCGATACGGACGATACGGGAGTGGTGAATCCTCTGTATGGATGACATCACCATACCAAGGGGTTGTAGGTCGTAGTAGGCAGGGAGGCCGAACGACTTGGATTCGAGTGATGTGACGTACTCCGAGGTTGCGCGCAGCTCGGTGGCGTCAAACACAATGAGGCCCTTGAGTTTGCTTCCAGTGCCCCATGGCTTACTTAGGTCTGCGTCGCTCGACATCAACAGGATTCCAGCACCACCGAGGGCCCTTCCCTTCCGGATTGAGTCGAGTAGCACCGAGTCGATGTCAAGATCTTCGAGCTCAGCCTTCACCTTCTCGGTGATGTCTTCAGTCCCAGAGGTAACCGACCACCCGGGCCGCAGTGCCTCCGACACGGGGGCATCAACGATGAGCTGCGCCACATCGGACGAAGCCCAAAATGCAAGGGCCTCGCTCGGCTGGAGTTTGGACCCAGACAGGCCATACTGTAAGCGCTTGTCGTATTTACCTCCTCCTCCATTTGGCGAGACGAAGGCGTCTTGGATGATTTTCGCCGAGTGGTCCACTGTATCCATCAAGACGATAGACACACCGAGGGCCGTTGGTCACTGGGTCGTCGATATTAACCCACCAACAATGAATGACCCATGTGATTCTACCGTGTGTTGCGGTAGTGGGGGCTGGCACATGGGATGCATGATGATGCTGCATGCAAAGACAAGAGTGGTTGGATTCGCTCAAGAGTGGTGATGAGGTCGCAATGAAGTCGCGGTATTTGCCGGGATTCGGCGGGGAGAGGGGCTGGCAGATCCGACTCATCTCCAAGATCTCGCCCGGACGAACAAAGTTCACACTGTCCGACAATGACCGCGTGAAACCCGAAATGCTCCACCAAGTCACCGACGAGGTACGCGCAAGCATTGATTTTCACACTGCCGCAATCGCGCTGTGCCATGAAGCCAACGTGCTTCGGGATGAATTGACGACAATCGCAAACTACTCCAAGCTCCTTAGGACACAGGACGCGATCGACCTGAAGGCCGAGCTCGTTGGGGTTTTGAATCACATCAGGCTTGGCATACTGTCTGCAAAGTCATTCTGACATGAAGAGGATCGCACAGCAAGTAGATGTCGATGGAATCCGGAAGGCTGTTGAGGTAAGCGCCGGGGACTCCTCGCGAATCAGTGATGCCACGATTCGAGCCATCCATGCCGATGCGGCCCGATTCGCCGCAAGGGCTGGGTACTCGAGGGCCCTCTGTGTCGAGATTGCGAATGACGTGACAGTTCGCGACTTGACCATTATCGTTGGGATGTGACCGACCGGGTGGTTCCCCGGTGAAGGGAGAGATGTATGTTTCCGTATGTGATCGTAATGATTCCGGTGTTCGCATCGTTCTTGTTTCAGGTGTGCTCGGAGGGTAAGTGAATGGCTGATATCGGGAACCTAGTTGTGTCGAGGACGTTTGGTCTTAATGATTGGGTTGAAGAGTCACACGGGAGGGCGGCCGAAAAGGGTTGGTGGGACGATTGCGCATACCGTGGCGAGAATGATGACTTCGAAATCCTGAACGAATGCGTCTACGACAAGATCCCAGAGAAGCTGGCGCTCATCCACTCAGAGGTCAGTGAGGCCCTCGAGGATTTCCGCAACGGCACAATGGTGACTGACTACGAGGAGAACGGGAAGCCAGTTGGCTTCAATACCGAGCTCGCCGACATCTTGATTCGCGTGTTCGACCTTGCAGGGGCGTTGGGTATCGACCTCGAGAAGGAAGTGCGCATCAAGTCGGACTTCAATGAGACCCGCCAGCGTCGCCACGGCGGGAAGCGCTGCTGAGTTGAACCGGGGGTCGCGTAGGCGCCGAGTGGGATTCGAGACCCACGCCACCATTGCCGCACAAGGGAGAAACACATGATCGAGAAGCAGCTTCGTAGGAGAGACGTGCTCACGAAGGATGACATGTATGAGCGTTGGCAAGCCATGGAGTTCGGAAACCGGCCGCGCTCATGGGAAAGCTTCGAAGAGTGGAATGCAGATTGGACCTACATGGGTCCGGTGGCCATTCGATACTGTGAGCCCGACAGCAAGCGCAAGGCCTATGGTGTTCGTGTTGGCAAGGTCCTTGATACACTGCGTGAACTCGGTGGTGAAATCTCGAAGTACCGCTTCTCTGAGCAATCGAATCTCGATGATGTGGTGATTCAAGGTGAGTTGACCGACATCTATGGCGGGGTGTTGTTGTCGTACACCCACGCCAATAAGCCGATGTCGAAGGTGCGGGACACACTCATCGACGTGCGAGGCTCGGCCGCGATGGCCACGCTCGACCGCTGGCTTGACCCGTGTGACGCGGAGGATCTTCGCTACCTGCTCGCCTCCTACCCGAGGCACGTCATCGAGTTCGGTTCCTACCGACGGCCGTTCGGGGTGTGTCATCGACGCATGTGTGTGTGGGAAGTGCGCAAGTACTGACGGAACGATGAGTGCATGGAGCTGTGGCCATGAGGAAGAAGAGCCGGAAGAGCAGTCACCACAGCAAGCGAGGCAGCTCGAAGGCCAGGGCAAGGCGTCGCTCATACCTACTACACGTCTACCAATCTGACGTCGGGGTTGGTACGTGTAGATGTTACAGGTGTGGCGCAGTGTTGACGGAAAACACAATTACAGTAGATCGAATACTCCCGGGATGTCTCGGTGGGTCCCATGTGCGCGCAAACATTCGCCCGGCGTGCGGTAGGTGTAACTCGGAAACGGGCGGAATGCTGTCAGGGAGAAACCGATGATTGAAGTCCACGCGGAGACTCGAGTTGTCAAGTTCCCCACCCTCGCCCGAGCGATTCACTACCTCGAGGACGCAAAGCGCCAGGTACGCAAAGCAAATGACGTGCTCGGGAATGTATATCTCGTCGACACGAAGGCCACGGAGTCGTACACCGCGAAGCACCCGAATCGCCTCAAGGGTCCGGTGTTCGTTCGCCGGCCAGGAACCTACGTGCCGATGGGTTTCGAAAAGGCATGGGGAAATGTGGTCAGTGTTCTTGGCTTCATTGATGCATAGGCCCAAGCCATGACCTGGAACATTCGACGCAGTGCGCTTCCGAACGACCGCAGATTCACGCTCCCCAGCACGATCCAAGCCGTGAAGAATCTCGTAAAAATCGAGGAGTTCAGTCTTGATGTCGCGGCTGAGCCACTCTCGCACCACGCGGAGAAGTGGATTGGTCCGCTCGGTGAGCCCGGGCAGGGAGGGTGCGTTGGACTCGATGGGATGGTGGCAGCGTGGAGCGGACACGTCTTCTGTAACCCGCCATGGAGCCAGAAGGATGAATGGGTGGCCAAGGCATGGAGTGAGTGGTCCTCAGGGCTCCCGAACACCATCACCATGCTGCTTCCGGCGACGACAGATCAGGCGTGGTGGCATACGTTCGTTGAGCCGCATCGAATCAGCGGCGCCCTCGGTGTGCGGTTCATGGAGACACGCACCAAGTACGGCAAGCCCGAGGATCCGACCGGCAAGGATCAGGGGAGTCCGCAGTTTGGATCGGTTATCCTCCATTGGTCGTGCGTTACTCCGCGAGACGCTCATGCCGGATTGAGCATGAACCATGCGGCCTGGTGACAGGGTCGTCCACACGACCGGAGAGTTCGGCATTGTCGTTGGCATCGGCCGCACCATCAACGGCTTCGCCGGACTCGTCACGGTGGATTGGGAGCTCGGGGGAGAGGTGTGGGGGCGGTCGGATGCGCCGCAGTGGTCCCTGACGGTATGCCCACCCAAGGCCGAGATGGGTCGTCAATGCGCACCCGTCGACACCAAAAGACCCGTCGCAGCCAAACCGAAGCAGCTGGATATGTTCGGATGAGTCGGTGGATCGATTCCTGTAGTACAATCAGGCATGAACACAAAACAACCAGTGCAAGATGTCAGGATTACGCACACGCTACACGACGGCGACAAGAGCCTCAGGGTGCGCATGTATGACGGGCGCATCCTGGATTCCGGGGGCTGCGAGATTGGCGCTTATGGCTTGACATGGTGGCACGGAGAGCCCATGCTCTCTGAGATTCGGTTGCACGACCGCCAATACACCAGCCCGCGGACCGTATGGGTGGAGTGTGTAGGGGCCGCATAGTACCGACCGGGCGGTTCCCCGGATGCAGTGTAAGGGAGAGAAGATGGAAAAAGGAAAAATCAGTCACAGGCCACTGGAGATCGAGGGGGCACTCTATACCGAGATCACCAGGACGTACAAAAACTACACAATCCGACAGACGCTGGCGGAGGGAAACCCGCGCGAACCATGGACGCTGACCAGTGCGCTCAGTGATGGCGAAAGCGTGTTGTTCGCCTACTCGGGCATGTACGAAACACAGGAGTCCGCCATTGACGTGGCTGATGAGCACCTGAAGCAGGCCAATCGAATCATCGTTGGGAACTTCTCAAAGAAGGGTGGGTGATACATGGAACTCGACAAGGCGGAGCTCGAAGTACTGGTTGCGCGTGTGGCACAGGACGAAGTCTCGAAGGTGCTTGGTCGGATTGTGGCGGAGTTGACCGTCAATGCTGAGGCCATTTCCGAGATCGAGTATGCGCTTGAGGCCTTGGGTCTCGACCCGGACGAAGAGGACGATGGGGCCAAGGAGCCGGATTCCCTGGACGAGTTCATTGCCGGGCGTACAGCCTCCAACCCCGAGTTTACCAAGATGGTGGCCATCGCAAGCGCAGCCCTGGCCGAGGAGGCGAAATGCAGTTGACCGACGCAGTGAATGGGCTGTTCGAATGTCTCGGCGGTGTCCTCCTTTGGATGGGTGTCCGCCGGCTGTGGATCGACCGAGAAGTCAAGGGCGTCTACTGGCCCGCGACGATGTTTTTCGGTCTGTGGGGTTGGTGGAACCTGTTCTACTACCCCAACCTCGGGCAGTGGCTCTCGTTCCTTGGGGGACTCGTCGTTGTGTCGGCCAATACGACATGGGTGGTGCTGTTCTTGGTGTTCCGGGCGAAGAAGGCTGCACATGACCCACTTAAGGAATACATGAGTCAGGGCCGATGACTCACCAACAATGAATGACTCACCTGGCCCTCGGTAACCACTCGGTTGCCGGGGGCTTCTTCTTGGCATGCCGCAAGCAACACGTGGATGCATGGAAACCAAATTCATCAACGGAGATGTTGTGATGGTGTCGAGGTTCGGTCAGTCCGTCAGTGGTGTCGTGACGGGGCGATTCGACTATCCGGTGACATCGGGGTACCCGGGCGGAACACGTGACTACAGCGTCGCGCTTGTCACGGGTGAGCTGGTGTGGGCACATGAGAGTCGCATCATGTTTGTAAGAAGTGCCTTTCTTTAGAGACCCACTGACGACGAATGACTCACTCGGCCCTCGGTAACCACTCTGTTCCAGGGGGCTTTAAGTTGGCAAGGGGGATGCAGAACCAACGACCATGATTACCACAAACCCGAAGCAAAATGCAGTGCGATATGCCACCTCGATGATGCTGAGCATTGAGGATGACGAGCAGACTGGTAGCGTGAGGCACACCGACAGCACCTTCGAGACTTGCCAGCGGTGCGGCGGCAGTGGCTGCAAGACGCACGAAGTCGCCCCATGGGTGCGCCCGGTGGCCAAGCTCGATGGAGGCTACGTCGAGGCTGAGGTGACCGTGACGTGCGACGCGTGCGGCGGGAGCGGGTTGGTGCGGTCGTGACTCCGGAGCAGGTTGAAGTGTGCTGCGATGCCATGAGGGAATCCGGGGTGCCGGATGAGCTTGTATCGGAGATCGTCGAGGCACTGTGGCTACAAGGTCGGCCAGTGAGACTCTGTGTGTCTAGGACGATTCCCAGGGAATTCGATGTATCGACGGTGGACTTGGTTGGGAGGCATATGTTTCGCGAACTGGCCAAGGGGATTCTCGATAGGGGCCTGGCCAAGCGGTCAGTCGTGGTGGTGAATGGAGATACAGTCCTTGGGCTTAGGATTGATGTGGTTCCACCTTGTCCACGGTATCCGCACGGATAGTTGGCTCGCTTCATGCATGACAGAAACACAGCAAGGGAGAAAACATGGATAAACGATTCAAGGTGGGTGATGCAGTTCGCGTTTGGCGACTCGGAGACTCGGTGGACGGGATCGTCACCGGTCACTTCGACTTCCCGGTGACGAGCGGTTATCTCGGCGGGAGAACCGAATACAGAGTCTCAACAAAGGAGTATGGGCTGGTGTGGGTTGTTGAAGGAAGAATCATGAGGGCAGAATGAAAACATACAACCCAAAGTCTGTTGAGGTGTGGTGTGGCGGAGTCCGAGTGGACGACAAGCAGTCCTTCGAATGGAAGGCCACAGAAGTGAAGTCCGATCCGTACATTCAGACGTACTCACACAAGAAGCTACACCTCTTCAACCCCAAGCCCGAGGAGATTGAGCTCGAGGACATCCCCCATGCCCTGGGCCTCAAGACGCGCTACACCGGGCACTGCAAGTTTCACTACAGTGTCGCACAACACTGTGTGCTTGGAGCCAACCTGCTCGAGGATTCGCACGGACCATGGTCGGCGCTCGCCTTCCTGCTACATGAGCTCGGGGAGGTGTACCTGCCGGACATCGCCTCACCCCTCAAGCCCCACATCAAGATCGAGGTTGAACCCGGTGTGCTCATGGGGTGGAAGGAACTCGAGAGGCGGCACGAGGTCGCCATTCTCGAGGCTCTCGGATTGGACCTCTGGCTCGCACGTCTCCATCACCCCATCATTAAGGAAATGGACAACTCGATGCTGGCCGCCGAAGCCAACGCCATCATGTCCCCACTCATCCCGGGATGGGGGGGCGATGCGATGCGGAATCCCGCGAAGACCGCGATCGTGATGTGGGAGCCGGAGGCCGCCGCAGACGTGTGGCTCATTACGTACAAGTACCTACGCAACATCATCGGCTAGCCGAAGTGCGCGAGCGATCTGCTTGACGGGAATAAATCACCACGTTACACATTAAATCAGAAAGGAAGCAAAAATGAAGGTCACAAAGCTGACGAGTCAGGTCCTCGGTACCACCAACACCACAACAACCTACTGCATCAACTCGGAGGGTGAGGTATTCACGATCAGTGAGGCGGAGTTCATTGAGTTGCGCAATCTTGTTCGCGAACCGAATACCAGCTTTCCGCAATACGTCATCACCGAGATCAGGGCTGGGCGCAAGATTGACGCCATCAAGGCGCTTCGCGAGCTCCGCGGTTTGGGTCTCAAGGAGGCCAAGGACGCTGTCGAGAAGTGGGCCGACGACAATGGCGTGAGGTGGCCCACCATGCCTCCATCGAGCTACTGATGAAGAAACCCAAGTTCAAGTCCGGCGATGTCATCGTGAATGCGTCTGTCGTCAGTGGTGACAAGTACACCTACATCAATGAGGATGGGCGAGGAATCATCTTCGGGGTTCGGGTGGGCTGCAAGAAGGAGCAGGTCTTGCAGCTCGGTGAGCGGGAGGCGTACGAACTTCATACCCCCTGACGACGAATGACTCACTCGGCCCTCGGTAACCACTCGGTTGCCGGGGGCTTTAAGTTGGCAAGGGGGATGCAGAACCAGCCACCATGGAAGCCATCTTCGCTCTCGCCATCGTCATCATCCTTCCGGGTATCGGCCTCATTCGCCTCGCATTCAACATCTGACGAAAGGTAATCATGCACACAGTGTACGTAATGTCTGGTATCCCGGGTAGCTGTAAGTCCTCGTACGTCAAGAGGCACATGCCGATGGCGGCCATCGCTTCTGCCGACTCGTACTTCGAGCGCTCTGGCGCATACCGCTTCGACGCGAGCAAGCTCAGCCTGGCGCACCACCTCTGTTGGCAGAGGTTCGTTCAGCTGGTGTCTCGCGGGTATGGCGAGGTGGTGGTCGACAACACCAATCTGACATGGGCGGACTGCTCTCGCTACGTCAACAAAGCCCTGGCCTGTGGCTACGAGGTGTTCTTCGTCAGGATGGAGGTCGACACCAAGACGGCAGCAGAGCGCAACACACACGGGGTCAAGCCCGAATGTATTGAGCGCATGGCCATGAAGAAATTGGAGATCCCACCCGAAGTACTAGGGCATCGGAAATTCCACTACGTTAGAGTTGACACATGAGCGGCCGCATCGCCGATGTTCGACACCTCCACACCCAACGTCACGGTCTGGCATGGAGGTATGTTGATGTCGTGAAGTTCTCCCTGTTGGCGTTGTGGTATGGCGCCTCAATGATCGCGGCTGGCCTTGCGTGCGCACTGCGCGCCCTGCTTTGGTGGCGGCATGTCTGACCATCCACCCTTGAAGCTCTGGGACTCGGTGCAGCGCGGAGGTGACGGGCCCATTGGCCTGGTAGTGGTGGCCGACTCCGAACTCGTCATCATCGCCTGGCCGCAGACGGACTGTGGGTGGACGTACTACGAGACGATTCGACTGACGACTTGACAGCACCAACCATCCTCGTTACACTTCAAATCATGGCTCGCTGGCTCGACATGTTTCAGTGTATCACCCTCGCCACGGGGATCGTGGCCGCAGTGGCATGCATCATCTGGTGTGTATCGTGACTACAATCACACTCACATTTCTTACGACGGGGTCTCGCGCTGGGCAAGCTGTTCAGGAGTTGTGGGCGGAGGATTTGAACACCGCCAAGATGGGCGCTGGTCCGGCCGACAAGCATCGTATCGCGCTGGAGATTGAGAGGCGCAAGAACACCCCCGGACTTCGCAGGGGCTACGCTATTCGAAAGGGGAAGTAAAATGAGCGGAAAAAACACGGAAATCCCAGTCACCTACAGTATCGTCATCAAGCGAACGAATGGCGGCGTTCTCGAACTGTGCCTGAACGAGGAGGAAATGAGCGCCCTATACAATGCGGTAACCAGCGCTCCGGTGGGTACGTGCCAATGCTGGCACTGTCGAGCTGCGCATGCGCCTGGCGCACAGCCGTCAACAAAGGGGAAGTAAAATGAGCGGAAAATGGCAGAAGGAAGTCCCGGCAGTCAGCGGTCAGTACCACACGGCCAACTACCTCGGGGAGTACGCCGGGATCAGGACGGTGGCCTACGACAAGCACGGAAACCTCGTGTATGCCGATGGTGTTCCCGGTGGGATGTGGGGTGGATACTGGCACACGACTCCGATTGTAGCACCGAAGTTCGACGTCGACCTCTCGCCACTGGGATTCAAGCACCACGTCGGGGTCGACCCGTTCACCGGGCTCCCGAATGGACAGGAATGGTGGAGCGTCAGGACCCCGGATGAGCTGCTTTTGGCGTTCAAGTAGATCACATCAACCCAGCAAGTAGCGTGTCGACCGACGATTGCTGAACTTCGCCAGTGGCCGGTGCTTCCGAGAGAAGGCGGGAGCACGCGAGCGACAGCGTGTCCACGCACTCGTCGTGTAGGGCCCTGGGGAAGGAGATGACTTCCTTCCGGAAGGCCTCGCACCACGTACCACCCTCAGGAAACAACACGGCTCCAGACTCGAGGTACGGCGTGATGGCGCGCAGCCTCGTCTCCTTCGGGCCGTGCGGCGGAACACCCACAATGTACGGAATGCGCAGTCGAAGCGTCTGGACGATAGAGCGGCCGCTCGCCGCTGCCTCGACGTAGATGCTGGTCGGATTGTACAGCCTTATTGCAGCCTCGACGTGCTCAATTTGCTTCGGAAAATCCCACACGCCAGTCTGGTAGTTAAGCAGGCGTAGCGTGGCGCCCTTCTTCGATACGACGAGGAGTCCGCTCGGGTCGTTGTCGGAGTTCTCGCCGTGCGAGCTGTCGACAATGACGAACGTCTGACTGCCCGCGGGGAGCTCGCCAGTCCACGTGTGCGCCAACCACTCAGGTTTCACGATGCCACCTGATTGTGGGATGGGGTCCTGCATGTACTGGGCGGAGAATCCAGCGCTGCCGAGGGTCGCCTTCTTCTGAGCCAGGGTGCGCTTGGAGAGGCGCTTGGGCGCGAGGAGCTCGTCCCCCTTGCGCGGATCCGTCCACACGGGCGTCGACGTTCCTGGGCCAACGGCGGGCATCACCAGGGCGGTTGCGCCTCTGGCCATGAGGATGGCGGGGAGGTCGGCCTCGTGCAGGCGCTGGGCGATGCAGACTTCGAGCTTGTGGTTCTCGTTCTTCCAGCGCGACATCAGCACTTCTTCGTGCCACTCGTTGCGCGCAAGGATTGCAGGCGTGTTGTTCGAGTCCTTCGCATCCACGAGGTCATCAACGATGATGACGTCTGCGTGCGATCCGGTGATGCTACCGCCGGCGGAGACGCCGATTCGTTCCCCCAGGGCCGTCGTGCGCATCGACAGCTTGGAGGCAGTATCCTTGGACAGCTGCACGTACGGCCAGCGAAGGCGGAACCAGTCGCTCTTGATGAGGAGGCGGAACTTGGCGCTGAAGCGGTTGACTAGTGCGGCAGTGTGCGACACCGCGATGATGGTGGCCGACGGATCGCGCGCCCACAGCCAGGCAGGCCAGATGACGTTCGAGAGGAGCGACTTCGAGGAGCCCGGCGGGACGTTGATGACGAGTGTGTCGATGGGCAGCGAGCCGTCTGTCACTGCTTGAAGGTGAGTGGTGATGGCTGCCTGTGGCAACTCGTACACCATGGGCTGCGGACACACAACCGGCCACGCCGCACACGCGAAGCGGTCGAAGTCCTCGAGGAACTCAGTTGCCTCTGTGGCCAGGATGCTCACAACTCCCCTTCGAGGTACGCCAAGATGACGTCTCCATGGCAGGGCCCGGGGTGACAGAAGCAGCCCAGCCGCTTGCCTCGCAGGGACTCCAGCTTGGCCTCGAACTCCTCGTCCGTCATTGCGCGATACTTCAAGTACATCGAGTAGCACGGCAGCGTAGCTCCGGCCGACATGTGTGTCTCACCACACACTGGACACACCTCGCCGATCACCACGGGGTTGCCGAAGTAGCCGGTGTAGCCCTTACCCTTGCGCCCAATGTAGACGTCGAAGGGCTCGAACTTGAGGTTGACGACGGAAGTCACAGGGAGAGCTCGGCCAGCCTTAGCTGACATGGAGGATGTGCAACTACCGGGTGCGTACCAGCATACAGTCGCGCATCCCTGTCTACAGGCCAACAGTCGACGCCCGGGAGACCCGAGTAGCATCCGTCTGCCTGAACGTAAAGGGCCGCAATCATTTCTGCAATTTCTCGGGAATCGAGGTGGTGTCGGCCGACGCGTTCTCGCGGTAGCGCGACATGAGGGCCAGCTTGGGCGACGGCGCAGACGGGATGTCGAAGACCTCGTCCTCCTTCGTCCCCTCGGGTGCTGGCAGCTTGATGAGCGTGTCCAAAATGACCTTCAACAGTGCGACCTGTCGGCCGAACGTCTGCTGAGTCGTGCCGTCGGCCGTGTCAGTGCGCGCAGCCGCGATGCACTGCGACATCAACGCAGGTCCGTCACGGCGAGCGATGGTGATGAAGGGATGTAGCGCCTCGTACGCCCCCATCACCCTGTTGGCGTGCCGTTTAATCGTGGTGTCAGTCGCAACGCTCATGACCGATGCGAGTCATAGACCGCTAGAAATGTAACGCAAAAACCTACGATCGATTGTTCCGATATTCACCCAGTATCAACCACACGATCGTTAGCGCCATGCACAGCCACACCCATTCTGGAGTAGTCACGATGTCTCCCTATAGTGGGTCCTTCGACATGAAGCCATTGAGGTAGGCCTCTGCTTCACACTCCGACATGCCGAAGACGAGAAACTTCAGCACAAGATCGACCACATCCTTCCTGAGTTTGCGTCTGGAGACCTCAGCCCGGTCGGCAACTCCGAGGTCGTACATGTACTCAATTCCCTCACGAACATCCGCCTTGTCACACATCGGTGATCCCCATGTCCGAGAACCATGTCTCGGGTTTTCTGTCGTTCGCTGCCGCGATCATAAGGATCGCATCCATCTGACTTCTGGTCACATTCAGGTCGAGTGTGGGCTCTGGCTCAGCCTTCCAGTAGTGGACCCAGCCGGATGAATATGGCTTCGGCTCGCCAGCATTGGCGGCAGCCCATGTGTGGTCGTATGCTTCACACGAAACCAACTCCCCATTCCTCTTGACCCAACCGGTGAACTCGATAAGGTTTACGTCCGTTGTCTTGGGCATGCCGATACACAATGCAATCCGCACTCCAACTACAAACCCCCGACAACCTTGATGGTCATCGGGGGATTCCTGGGTCATTCTTTGACGGTGGGTGCCGAATGCGCTACGTCTTGAAGGCCTTAAGCTTCTTGGCCGCGCGCTGACGCCATCTCCACGCTGTCATTCGCGACACGCCGTAGTACCCGGCAATCTCAGTGTCGGTCCTCGAATCAGACCACATCTCCACCAGATCTGGTGGGAATTCCCACAGTCGATCCGAAGCCCCAATTGCGTCGTGAGTAGGCTGTGTGGTGGATACCGACCCAACATCCTCAGGATTCCATTGTTTCTGATGAAGTCCGAGGTCGGCCGGGTCCCACATCTGTTCGACGTGCACAAGCTCGACCGCCGACTTCGTGGCGATGATCTTGCCACGGGATGCGAGAGCCCGCCGCACCGACAGGATGGCTGCCGAGCACGCAAGTGGCCAGTCCTTGCCCTTCCGAATGTACTCAAGGTAGGTGAGCGCCACGAGCTGGAGCTCATCGTCCGAGAGAACCCCGGGGAACTGCGCCATTGCTGAGCGCTGACAGAGGTCGATTCCGACTTCATCCGGGATCGGCTTCGAAGTGTCGAGGTCGTATGTTTGCTGTCTCATGGTGTTACCCACACAGGCGCAGAGAGGGAGAGACCGTGCTTCGGGTGGATGACGAAGAAGGCCTGGCGCGGAGGCTCGGGCGAAGCAGCCAGGAACTCGGCGAACGTCGAGTAGCCAATCAGGGACCCATTGACGATGAAGTCGCCTCCATTGATGAGGGTGTGGAAGTGGGCGAGCAACGTCAGGTCGGCCTTGATGGCCTTGTCCCAACCCATGATCTTCTTTCGGACTGGGATTGTGACACCACCCACACCGCCCTGGTACCCGATCTCGTACCCATGACACAGTCTCATGGTGAAATCGCCAATCCGGCGATAGGTTCGAGCCCCCGCCGCTGGCGTAAGGTCGACCCTGGGGTTTCCAGCGAATTTGGCCACGAGCCCGCGATACACGATGGTTTCGAGGGAGGTCCCGACTGGACGACAGCGCATCTTGTCTGTCAACCTGCCGTGGTTTCCACACACCAGGTCCCCGACGATCTTGAACTTGGAGTTCCGCAGCCAGTAGTTGATGCCGCTGGCCAGCAAATCACCAACGAAAATCGCCGCTTCGACCGGGGTCATCGAATTATTCTCAACGAGGTCGTCATGGATCCACCCACTGATGAGGTCGCCAAGGACCGCCCAGTAGAGCACGTCGATCTTCGAGTCTCGCGCCGCGCCCTTGGCCAGGGAGAGGGAGTTGACAAAGAAGGCCTCCATGCGCTGTTGCGCGACCATTGGGTTGAAGGCATTGAGCCCGTTCACGTGCTCGGGTTTCACTACCTCATCGACGTGCAGGTCGCTGGTGATGACGCACGCAACGGCCGAATTACGCACTCCCTTGGGGGCCCGAATACTGTGGATCCTGGGCGCGCGAACCGCATTGATGGCGTCGACCTCTCGCGACAGGCGGGAATGCTCGCGCTTCAAATACCGGATCTCGGCTGGAGTCATTTTCTGTGTTGTCATTAGTAGTTTCTCACTTCCCAGATTACGACATTTCGGTTAGGTGTGTTACCAAGGCAGCGCGTGTAGACAGCGAGTTCGATGACGTGTCCCGGGTACGACTCGAACAGGCACTCAATCTCATCGAACGAGCCCTGAGTGCAGATGGAGCGAATATACTCCTTAACTCCGACACCGACGGCATGGCGGCCGTGCCGAGACAGTGCGGCGCGCATGGGTTCCTTGCTGAATGAGTGGTAGAAGTACCACCCACCAACACCTTCAACCAACTCCCCCTGGACGATGAGCTTGCACGGCGAGTTTGGGTCATACTGCTCTGGTGTGCCCTCACACACGATCTGTTCCTCAAGTGAAATACCAGAGGACCTCAACACATCAACAATGTCCCAAGGGTCGACAGGCATCTTGAAGTCACCACCGGGAACAAGACTCCGAATGCCGACAAACGGCAAGCAATTGATGTAATCCCAGGTACGGAAATCAGATGACAAGTACTCATCTCCAGTCCACGCCCCCATTCGGTTTCCGAGTTGACCCGACAGCCATAGATCGTAGAACTGCCTCTTTGTGTTTATTTGCATCATCTCTCCCTACTTCTTGATGTGCTCTTCATACTCCGTTGTGAACTTCTCTCCTACCGCGCCAGCCTTCTCGAGTGCCTCCAATACACCGCGAACCTTCGCTGCCTTCTTGCCCTTCTCGAACCCAGAAACCTCAACCCCGCGCTCGATACCTGCCTTTGATGTCTTCTTAGCGACCGCGGCGATCGCGCCCTCCGCCCCAAGCAACTCAACAAGCACGGGCCATGCAACATCTGCGTCGTACGTCTTTTGAGTCCCAACCACCGGGCCCCACACCCTGCCCCCACCAACGTCGATTGGGTACTGAGCGGCATAGGCCATGAGGGCACGCCCAACATCATTTACGGCCGTCTTTGCCGCCTGGTAGCGGACAAGCGCCTGAGTCGCCATCTCTGGAGTCAGCATCGACTTGATGGTCTTCGCCAACCCGGGATCCGCCAGCGCCTGGATCTGCGCAGTGTACGCCGGACAAGCCCAGCGCCCCTTGCAGCGGCCGCAGTGGCGCCCGGGGAGTGGGTTGAGCTTCCCCATCTCCCCGTATTCCTTTGATGCCTCGATGACGCGGTCGCACACCAGCGACAGCTCACCCTGAATCAGAGATAGGTCGAAGCTGTCTAGCTCCCCACGGTCCCACCATGTTGCCGAACCGGTTGCATGCAGGATGCCCACCACGGCGGAGGAGCATCCGTGGGTGCGACACACCATGAGAGCCAATGTCCGAAGCTGCCTTAGGTCGACGGCCTTTCCGGTGTCGGAATGACCAGTCTTCAGGTCGTCGATATGGGCGACATCGCCGTCGATGCGCACATAGTCTGCGGTTCCGTACACCAGCATTCCGGTGCGCGGGTAGTTGCGATCTAGATGGTGCCCAACCCGAGCCGCAACCTGTGCGTATGGATCCCAGGAATACGTGACCTCGGACTCGGAATACACAAGGGGCTCAAGGTGCTCGTCATCGATCGAGTCGAGCCAGGCCTTTGTTTCGGGGTCCGTCGGGGGGCCACCGAATCCAGTGACACGATTGTCGAGCGCCGCATGACGAAGAGTTCCCGCCTCCATCGCATCTGATGTCTCTAGCGCCGCCGGAATCACTTGAGATGACGGACACCTTTCGGCGATGTCGACGGCACTTGCCGTCGGAAGAGTCGGTAGAGTCACGACTTGACCTCGAGCGCGCGGAGCTCGGTCTCGCGGGCCTTGAACGCCGCTCGCAACGAATCGAGCATGGGCTTGGTGGTCGCCGGGTCGGCGTGCCCAGCGAATGATGGACCGATCTGGAGCCCGAGCTGCTGAAGGGCCCTGATGTCGGTCGCGGCCTTGATTTTCTCTGCGTGTTCGGCGCACTTATCGGCCAGGGTGGGCCCGGCGGCCGGCGGAGGAGGTGGGGGACCATCATCCACAGCAGCCTTCGCCTGTGCCTGTGGGGCCGGCGACTGGTTCGGCTTCGAGTACTGCGTGACCTGGGCCCTAGGGGTGGGAGAGGGCTGGCGACGCTCGACCGTGTTGGTGCTGGCGGCCGCCGCAAGCCCGTCATCGTCGTCATCATCAGAGACGACGCCAAGCATCGCAGATAGGGCGTACCGACGGGCATAGGACAGGGCCGACCCGATGCCCTGTGGAGTCTGCTGGGCCACGGGCATCTCGATGAGGCTAGACACCCAACCGCCAGACGCGTGTTGTAGGCGAGTCTCCACAAACACTTTGCGCTCCCCGATGCTCGGCAGCTGAATGACCGAGAGGCCATTCTCCGCCAGCGGCTTGCGCACGACATCCCAGATCGCAGACAGCGTGGCGTATTTGAATGAGTAGGTCCCTTTGACCTCGCGGTCCTTTCCGACACTACTGAGTGCGCCCTGACATTTCGCCAATGCCGCAGCAAGCTCGGGCGTGAAATTCGACTGGATCTCTTCGGCCATGTGTTTTTCTCCCTACGTTGTACTACATTTAAAATGGAAGCTCTTCGTACGCCAGTGACTCAAACGGCACCACCCCGCTCGGAAGCAGGTCTGATTCGACGAACGGCCGATCTCCGCGACACGTGAGTGTCTTGGTGACATCGAGACCTTCACCACTAAGCTCGAGATACCATCGACACCCACACTCGCCCTCAACCATCACAGATAGAATCGGGTCAACATGGACACCAAAGTCATCCTCAAGGAAGCGCTGATCCTTTGAGAACCTGACTGACGCCGCCGGTCCGAACTGCTCATCAATCACTCGGAGTGCCACATTTAGCCCCTCGAGTGCTTCCGCAAGATCACTCATGACCGTTACCTTTCGTGTTTTGCGATTTCAGCTGCACGAATGGTGCCACTGTTCGCCCAAGGCAATCCACAACCCTCAATCCATCCTCGGATCTATGGAACCCGTGAATACCCTTGACCGACATCATACCACCACACACGCCACACTCGACGTACGTGCGCATAGCGATGAACACCTCGTCCCAACACCCGTCGGGCGGAGGGATCGGCTCCTTCGGTTTGTATCCGGGTGGATATGGTGCTCCAGTGATGATTGGTTTCGACTTCTTGGCCATGGCAGAGCGTGTTGCAGGTTTCGTGCCCAAAAAACGACCTCAGCATTTGCCCTAGGAGCGACGATCTCCACTAGCCCGGTACCTCGGCATGGGGGAGAACGAATTCAGGACACGTCATGGGTCGTCGATATTAACCCACCAACAATGAATGACCCATCAAAACATCTCGGACTTCACTCGGAGAGACAATGGGCATGGGACATGCATCACCAGGACACCAATGAGTCAACCCAGTTCCATCGACATCGGGGCACTCCAGTCGATTACGGATCTGTCTCAGATACCAAGCGAGGCACAGGCCGCAATCAGGCTATCCGGACTCACCATTGAGGATATACCGGAGAAGGTACGACCTGTATGGTCGATGGTGTTTGACATCATTCGAAGCGGGAATACGGTCGACTCGGCGGTTGTGGCCTCCATGCTTGAGCGCACCAACCGACAGGATCTGATTCCGTATTGCGTCGAAACCGTTGGATTTCCGATGTGTGCCTCTAGCGCCCTGGTAAGGTGCGTAGAGGTACGCAAAAACGCAGTGCGCGAAAGAGCCATTGATGCGGCCCGATCGGCCCTGCGACAGCTCGAGAGCGGAGTTGATCTACCAACGGCAGCAATTACCCTGGCCCAAGCAAACGACATCGCGGGATCGGCCACCACAGGAAGTAGGGTGCGCAACTGTAGGGGGAGTGCAGTATCGCACATTGAACATCTCGAAGCGCGATGGGCCGACACAGCCCCGAAGCCGCTGATTACCGGGTGGCCAGACTTCGACGATGATATTGGGCTCATAAACAATCTAATCGTCATCGGGTCGCGCGCTGGTGTAGGTAAATCTGCGGTCGTTGCCGGTCTAGTCAGGCAGTGGTTGAGTTCTGGCGTGAAGGTGGGTATCCTGTCGTATGAAGACGATACTCGCAACCTGATTGCGCGCCTAGTGGCGCAGCGAAGCGGGTCGGATCTCAGGACGGCCTCCGGAGATCGTCCGGGTACCGAGCACGAGCGACTCGAGATAGCCAGCGCGCTTGAGTGGTGGAATAACGTAGAGGGCCTACTGGAGTCGGACGACGAGCGCCCCCCTGGCACCATTGAAGATGCCGTTGCCAGCGTTCGTGAGATGGTCAAGCGCGGCTGCAAGGTGGTCATTCTCGACAACCTTACATGCCTGAGGTTCGGCGGATCATCCGAGCGATTCGATCTCGAGGTGTCGCGAGCCCTACTTGACCTTCGAAGCGAGGCTCAGGCTGGAAATATTCCCGTAATCGTCGTGGGTCACATCAAGCGCGGGCAGACAGAGGCAGAGGAGAGCGAGAGGCCCCCGCGCATGAGCGACTTCAAGGATTCGTCGGGGTGGGAGAATTTCGCACGTGTCATGCTTGGGTGCTGGAGAGATGAAAATAGATTGATGATGAGAATATTGAAGCAAACGAACGGCCCATCTGGCATAGATTTCGAGCTTGAGGTTGCAACTCGAGCGGCTGTTGTTGTAGGATGTACGAGAGCAGTAAAACCGACCGGGCGGACCCCCGGGACAGGGAGAGACGAAAGATGAGCAATCTCACACTCGCAGCAGCATGGGACGCAGTCACCAAGGGCGCGGTCAAGTTCGCCACCGATCAGATCGACACCAAGGCCTTCCATAGCCTCGTCGTGACGTACGCCACGGCCAGGGCGGACGAGGCCCGAGTCGTTGCCCCCAAGTCAGCACCGGCATCCTCCGGAGGACCCACGATGCCATTCGGGCGCAGCAAGGGGCGACCGATCGCCACTGCTCCGGTCGATGACGTCGAGTGGATGCTCGGTGTCGTGACGCAGTCGATCGATGACCCAAGCAAAGCCCGCTTTCGCGATTCGAACATCAAGCTTGCGGCCGCGCTCGAAAACCGACTCAATGAGGGGAGAGCTGGCGACACACCCGAGAAGCCCGACAACACCAAGGCCTCGTCATCCGAACCGGAAGACATCCCCTTCTAATGAGCCGCTACGCTCGAAAGGTTGATGGCAACCATGCAGAAATAGTGCGAGCTCTCGCCTTGGCCGATGCAATGGTGCAGTCCATTGCGTCGGTCGGCGCCGGATGCCCTGACCTACTTGTCGGTTACAAGGGCCGATGGGTGGTGATGGAAATCAAGGATGGCTCAAAGCCACCTGGCGCGCGAAGACTCGCTGAATGCCAGCGAATCTGGCACCTTACTGCAAAGAGACACGGACTTCCGGTGTTCGTCGTTACGAGTCCACAGGAAGCACTTGATGCACTGAAATAGCTGGAATCTACTGGGCCCCCTTTCGGGGGCCTAGTTATTTCAGGCGTGCGAGTCGAGCCACGCCCACACAGCGGGAATTCCACCGGAAGCGTGCGCCTTCTGGAGATCGGAGAGCTTGACCGGCAACTGTACGTGCGGAACGTCAACAAACGACACCCACGCGCCGCCCCACTCCAACCCCAAGGCCTTGGCCTGTGCCCCCAGGGTAGCGTATGCCGCCAGGTGCCAGTCCGCCTTTCCGTCGACAATGCGCGCGAAGTCGACCGCTACGCCATAGTTGTGGTAGCTTTGTCCACCCTTGGCCTTAGTGACGAAGGCCCCCTTGACACCCGTCCCGCGTCCGATCGCGTAGAGTGCATCCTGCTCCGCGAACGTGCGCACACCTGAGGTGATGCGGTACTCGCAGCCCAGCGCCTTGCAGCGCTCTTGGAGCCCGAGGGCCTTGGCGCGAAACGAGGGGTAGAGAAGGCTGAGGTCAACGGTCATGTTAGAACTCCAAGGACAGCGAGAGGCCAGCGGCGCCGTACGTCGAGACCCAGACCCCTCCCGACAGGGGTCCGATGAGGCGCCCAGAGAACTCGGCCCCCAACACCAGCGGCCCAGCCAGGGGGATGAAGGGGGCGTTGATTGAGGCCCCCGCCGAGACACCAACACGCCAATTCGGCCGAACCGGGGTTGTTGTGGTGCTGGTTTCTGTGTGCGATGACACCGACCGATCGAAGGCCTTGGTGCCCTGAGTCAGGACCTCTGAGACCGCCACCGACTCCGAGCGTTCGACCGACGTCTCGTGGACTGCACCCTCGGGCGACACGGTACGGTCACGGTACACCACGACCGTCTTTGCCTTAGCGGCCACCTCGCGGACCTCGACCTTGACGACCTCACGCACCACGTCGCGAAGCTCGACCTTAGTCTCCGTGCGAACCTCCACCCTTGGGGCACCAAGATAGCGCTGGGCGAGTCCGCCAGCGAGCGCGCCAGCCAACACGAGGCCAGCGCGCAGAGACCACTTCGAGACTTCGGGCGACGGTGTCATGGTGTTCCAGGATCAGGCGGAAGTGTTGTGAGGTAGGCTCGCGAAGTCTGTTGCGGCCCAAGAGCGTCATATGGGGATAGGCCGATGTAATATGGAGGCGTAGCTCCGGTTGATACCTGATACATACAATCAGACACCGGATCGAACTCAAACCACCCATCACCAAGCGGTGTGCACTCAAGACTCGGCAATGGGCCAGCCAGCGTGTAACGGTCAACGACCGGTCTGGCTGTTGGGAGTGGTATTCCTTGGGTGTCATACACTCGGAATTGAATCATGTTACACCAGTTTCAGGTCAGAGAAAGTTCCAGAAACCGAAGGAAGACCCCATCCAGTGTCGTCACCTCCGGTCCACAAATGGACCCGCCATGGCACCGTATTACGCACCACCGATCCAGCCAATACCCATGCGCCAGCCTTCCAGATATAGGCGCTCGCCAGAGTACCAACCCGCGTGAAACGAAATGAGCCGCTCACCTGATCCGCGGTTCCAAGGTCAATCCAACCCAACCCGGGATAACTCAAAGAAGAGCCAGCCGCATAGGCTCCCTCATCGGCTCCATGGCCATACCGCTGCAAGGCAATGGAGTTGGTTAGGGTTCCAGCGGGGTCGAATATTCTAGCCGAAAGCCATCTATTGCAGTTTGAGCCAGGCCAGGCCCCCGTGTCGTAACGCATGCGCAAATCGAAATCACCAGCAACACATACACCCCAGGTTTCATCAGAGGACACACGACTGCGAATCCACCCGCCAGTTGTTGTTGTGGTTCCTGACCTACTCAATGTGACACCACCGTTGTGGTCAGTGACATACACTGCGCTACCAGTCCCGGGCGTAGTCATGTCTTGCCAGAATTTCCCTACCCCAATTTCCATCGGAAGCTGCCCGTAACGCTCCAGACGACGGACATCATCTTGGATCATGTCCGCCATGATATTGGCGATCATCAGACGTTACCCACAAGCCTACAGGTGGCGTATGTCGTGTCATTTCCCACATAAAAGAAAAGCTTGTCTCGGGCCCCTGGGGTGGGTGTGATGTTCGGTATGAGCCCCCCCGAGAACTTCCAGAATGGAGAGAATAGTAACGACCACAGCGAGGTTCCGTTTGTGATCTCGATGCATCCCGCCATTCCCGCTAGGACATTGGTGGGCGTGTTGAGCGTGGCACTCTCCGTGAGGGTGGTGTACCAGTTGCGGTGCGATGCGAACGACAGGTTGAGCTGCCCACCACTCGACGCAAATGACTGGGGTGTGTCGATCTGACTGGCGGTCGTGAGCAACGGGACATAGGCCCCACCGTTCGCCGAGATCTCCGCCACGTTGGCGTTGTTTCGGAGTCGCACCTCTCCGGCCGGAGCCACCGGAGCGGTAGGGGCGCTCTGCATCCCGATGAAGGCCTTGAACGTCTTGCCGCCTGCACCCATGACCTGATCCGAGGTGCTGACCTTTCCGGCCACACCGTCGGCCGCGTCAGCCACTGTCCCGCCGACCGGTGCGTAGGCCCCACCGTCGAACGACACCTCGAGTCCGGCCGCGCCAGCCTTCGCGCGCACGCCGCCAGCCGGCGCAACCTCGGGATTCGCACCGCCAGCAAGGCCGAGAAACTCCCCCGCCGTCAATGCGGTCGCCAGGGCGTTGATGCCGTTGACGGCCTCGTTCCATTCCTGGGCCATGACCTTCTTGCCCACGGGAACCGACGGCTGACTGTTGCGGTCGGTCTTGGTGTTGCTCGTCAGTGGGTTGCTGTAGGGAAAAGCCATTGTGTGATCCTAGGCTGGGGTGGCCGCAAGAATGAACTGCGGTAGGTCTACGGTGTCCTTAGTGAACACACGAGACCCAAATGAGGCGGGAAGCACACCATATCCGAGGTCGGAAACGTCATTGTAGGCCATGTGGCAGTGAGACCACCCGTCAGGCACACATCCAAATGGTGCGCCCATATACTCCGAATGCCAGCATCGAGCCCCGATCGACACATCGAACGAGTAGGCAGCCCAGTAAAGCACGTGGGGAGCAAGTGCGATGACGAGTGGTGTAGTATGGAATCCCTGGGCCTGATTATCGGCCCCGAACGACCACACCAACAGGGAGTCAGGCAGATACCCTGTTCCCGACACGTACCTACTTGAATAGATGCCGCAATTCCAGGTTCCGGCTCCACTCGTAGACGACCGATACATTCCGCCCGTAGTCACATTTACCGCCAGCGGCACAGAGAACGGAGTCAGCCACATGCGCCTCGTAGGGAGTCCACCGCCGTCATAGACGGCGCTGGGCCCAGAAGGAGCGGTGAGGCGCCCGGGGGCGAACCGCGTGAAATTCACGAGCCCGATGTCGGTAGCGGCCGCACCACCGACTCCTCCGCCCATGCCGCCGAACGAGAAGCCCATGACTAGGTGCTCCTCGAGGAAGCGAACACCGTGACGGTCGCGCCGACCCCGCGCACCCACACTGACGACCGCACATGGTCCGAGTAGGCAATGGAGGCGGTCGCTGTGCCCGGGGTGAGCGAGATGACGTTGGTCCCGCCGTCGAACGAGATCTGGGCCGCGGCGCCATCGACGACAAAGCCCTGTGAGTCACTCCAAAACCCGAAACCCTGTTCGACGAACGAGCCAGTACCACTGATGACGAACTGCTTATCCACGTTGCACCTCGTGTTGTCCGGTCCGCTCGCGCATGCGCTCAAGCGCCTCGTCAAGTCTTCGACCGGTCTGTTCCAACTCCACCGCACACGCCTTCATCGCCCGAGCCATCTGGGCGCGCACCGCGCGCGCCGCTTCAAGTTCCTGCTTCACTGGCCACCTCTGCACTTGGATGTTGCTCTCTCGAGTGAGTCGAGGGCCTTGGCGATGAGTGCCGCGCCATCGGCAAGCTTGGTCGACAGCGGGACTGTCTGCATGAGCAGGTCGCGCTGGGCAGCAGCGTCGGCCTTAATGGTCTCGACGAGCTCTTTGCGCGCGGCCTCAAGCTGGCGGTAGAGGTACCCAGCGACGATCGTGGCGATCGTCGTCAGGCCGTATCCGCCGCTGGCGGTCAATAGCGCCTTAAGCTCATCAGGCGGCATCTCACTGCCTCCCGTAGACCACAAAGCGAAACACGCGCGCCCTGCCGTCTTGCCAGGAAATGGGCGTCTCATTATTCCGTGGGTGGATACCGAATTCGATCACGCTATTTGATACCGCAGTCCCATGAAGCATGGTTGGCTCAAAATACCCACCAACCTGCAACCACCATCCATACTTAGCCCATTCAGTGGTCACGACGCTATCTGTGTTGGCCATCGGGCTGGCGAGCGTCACTTGGCATTGAGTGTTACCGGTGAACCCCACGGACGCGACATTCAGGCCGCCAGTGACAATAGCAACCCCACCAACAGTAACAGTGATGGTTCCGTATGCCTTCACCACATTGTCGGGTGTGACTTTGTTTAGGATCGCTGCATCCTGGGCCGTATTGGGCCCCGTCATACTGACGTTTCCAGATGTGTTGACTCCAGCACACCCAACAGCACCCGTGAACGACCCGGACGCACCCGACACCGTGCCAGTGGCCGACACACCGCCGGCGGTGCACGCAATGCTCTTTGTGGCCGACAGATACCCATCAACGACCTCGTCGCCGATCACATCGAGCGCGCGTTGTAGCCCGCCGGCATGAGTCACCACTAATGCCGGGGCTGTGCTGCCAGGATCACTGTTGGTGATGGTGGCGGCGGTACCGCTCGCCGCGATCGCCGAAAGCGAACGGGTCGCAACCGAGTCCGCATCGATCGAAGTAGAATCGAGCGACCCGGTGGTCGATGGCCCAGTCACCACCAACGCCTGACCTCCTCCGGTGTTCGAGATCTCGACCGCCGACTCAGAGGCATGCGCACGGATGAAGGAGTGACGACCTGTCCACGCCCACGCATCGGCCGCCATTCCAATGGCACTGTTGATGTACTCAGCCCAACGATACGTCCAGTAGTGCAGCCAGTTGAAGACCTGTGCCGATGGAGCCTGATCTGTGCCCCAACCAACCGACTGCTCACCGACCGGCGTGGTGATGTTGACGGCCGTCGTATCCCAAGTCGGCAGTGTAGTGGGCTTCGGCACGTCATGCCTCCATTGAATACAGCACGGAACCGTCACCAAAGGATGACGTTCCAAAACGAAAGACACTGTGGTGGGTGGTGCGTATCGCACCAATCAAGACCCTGACCCCGGCGGGTGCAGCCGATCGAAGTATCCTGGCCATGGCCTGGTAGGTCTGCTCGCTCATTCCGTCAGTGCCCTCGACGCGAACCTGTCCTGAGTGGCATGGGGGTGATGACCATGGTGAAGTTGCATCCGATGATTCGCCACCATCGTCCAGATAGACCCCGGACGGAAACATATTGGAGGCCACCCCCAACAGATCCGAGATGCGACCCCAGCTCGAATTTGCGGCCGCACGAGCGAGCACGCGTCGTCTCGCAAGAACATCTGGGTCAGTGGTTGAGCGACGCTCCCCAACGATCCTAGCGCAACCAGCCAGCCACACATTGTCTGCCGGATAGAGGTCGGAATCCGACACATGAGCCCCGCCGGCCCCAACAGAGATCGGATCACCAAGGCGCATCGGGCCGGTGATGTCGGTGAGGGTCAACTCCCACTGCGGTGAGATGCTTCCGCCACCGGGGTCCGTCTGGACGGCTGCGCCGACATGTCCAGTAGCCAGCGTCTCAAGATCTGATACCAGATCTCCTACGGCCGGAGTTACCGAACTGCGAAGTAGGATGTGGTCATGCGTGTAGGTCCTATCGAGGTCGCGCACCGCCTCCCCGAGAGCCAAGATCGCCGAGTCTGCCGCTTGTAGCTGGGCGGCAAACTGACCCATGACGCCGCCGGCCACTGGCGACAAGGCTGGGGAATCCACGAGGCGCGCGGGGAGGCGAGACTGCATCTTGGCGGAGTAATCCATTTATTTTACCTTGACGATCTGTGAGGTGTACCCAGCTGCGAGCGCGGCTTGAAGTGTAGTGGCGGCAGTCGCAATCGGACTCAGTGGACCGACACAGGCACACAGCGATGTAACGAAGGCGTCGAATGCTGTCTTGAATGTGGTACCCAGCATGACGGCTTCGGTAGCGGAAACTCCGTGCCCAACCCCAAGGTGAACCACCGACGAGCCAATTGCGACGCGCGGAGAGCCAGAGTCAGAGGCCCCAAAGACGGCCCTCGATGGGTCGACATTGGCTAGCGGGGCCGACCCCGGGCGTCCCCCTAGAAGCGCGAAACAGTCTGCGCGTGCGTGTGAGCGCGCATCGGCTGGGGTGGTTGCGCGCCCAGTCCACCATTCGTCAAGCGATGCGTCGACGAACACCAGGATCACCCGGTCACCCCTGGCCACCGGCAGTGTCATGGCGTATCCCCCTGACGACGGGAATACGATTGGCACCTGCGAGATGACGCCCTGATCGGCCCCGATGCTCGGGACCGCATCGATCGTCTGGTTGGCCGAATCGTATGACTCGACGGTGGCCGGTAGACACACGTGCAACTCAGAGGCCTGTCGCGCCAGACTGGCCGCCATCATGTCGGCAAGCGTCATGGATACACCTCGATGCTCGAAAACCACTCAGAACCCTCAGAGTCGCCACTGTGCCCGACCGACTTGACACGATACTGCCCGGTCAACGTAACAGACTCCACCGACACCATGGAACCCGGGTAGATCCTGGGCTGCAATAAGGCCTTGATGGTATGACCCTTTGGTGATTTGTCGGGTGGAGACCCAGGGGGCTTGCGGCCTGCAACAGTCGGATACCCGACAAGGCCAGAATTGGCCGTGAGTGACACCACCTGGCCAACCCCCACGGCGGACGCCTCCCGTAGCACCACGAGATCTCCAGACTGCACCGACACGGAGAGACCCCCAACCGCCAGGACGCGCGCGAGCTCGGACATGGCGCGACCGCGACAGGAGTAACCCCTGGGATAGGCGGGTGCGATGGCGGTCGAGATGACGGAGGCCGCGTTTCCAATCCCGACCCCACACGCCCCGGACACAGCCCTGCATGCAGCCATGGCCACCGTAGCCCAGGAAGTGGAGCCCTTGTAGGCCAGGGAGATGGAGCCGGACCCAGCCGCATCCGACGCCTTGATGGAGGTGATGACGTCACCCCCTGATGGGATGGCCGGCTGCACCTCGTACACGGCCCCACGAAAGATGCTTCCCGACACGTCCACAAACCCAGCCGACAGGTCCAGGATGGCGCCACGCTTGATTTGCGCTCGCGTCGTCTCAGCCAGGTTGTAGATCTTGATATCGGCTAAATTGGCGTGGGTAGAGTCATCACGCTTGACGTCAAACGCAACCCTGGCACCGGACACCACCATCACCGTGGCTCCTACGCGCAACTCCAGCGACACCACACGCCGATACAGGTCGATCATGTGTCGCTCACGTGGGTCACGGAAACCGAAATCCGCGAGGAGTCGAACGATGCCACCTCCCTCCGATCCAACACCACCTCGCGCCCCCCAGGAAGGGGAGTGGTATTAACAGAAACCGTAACGTCGTACATGTAGTCAGCAATTCCGAGGATGGCAGATTCGATACGACCCGCCACCACGTTATTGCCTGGACGGTAGCTGCTTTCGAGGGAGATGATTTTGGCTTTGACGGCAGCAACAACCGCGGCACTCGATGGCTCTGTGCCATCGGTCCGAACGGCGACACTTACGTAGATGTCGAGATCGTAGGGTCTGGTGTAACGCACTGTCCTAAGTACTCCACCCGAGTCACGAGCGGTAAGTTCGCGCGTGCCATGTGACCGAATGCCGGCGGGCTTGGCCGCCAGGATGGCGTCTGCAATTGCCTGCTGCTGCGCCAGGGAGTCATCGACATGTGATGCCACGACCTCGAATGAGTGGCCCGGGAGGCCATCTGAGTCGGTCGCGTCATCATCATTGTTGTAGACGTAGCAGTCGCCCACGCTGCCGGTGGGCTTGACGGCCAGCACCCTCGCACGAATTCCGTCGACCGATGCACCCCCAATGCCGCGCAGCGAGGTCTCACGCCGCGCGCGCCACGCGACCTCGGCCTCAAGATCCGACCCCACGTAGACAGCGTCAAGAGGCTGTGACACCGACAACAGACCCGCCACCGGGGTGTCAATAGTGGTGAGGTAGCCAGCGTAAAACGGCAATGGACCCGTCTCTACGGCCTTGACTCGCGTGCTCACGCCACCACTCACCAGCGTCACCACTGACGTTGTTTCGGCCGCGTGTGTGCCAGGACCCGCCGAAAACACGGTCCCGATCGGGACGATGGTGCCAGGGGTGCCATCAAGCACCACATCAATGAGTGAGCTCTGGGGTTGGAGACGGTCACACGCCGTGAACCTGGCGATAGCCGCGAAGCTCGCACCGGTCGCCCCGTCTGGGTACGCCTGGCAGTAGGCCAGGTAGGCCTGTTCCCAGACTCCAGCCACGGCATCGGCCATGAGGCCAAGCTCAATCCCAAGTACGGAATCCGATGACGTATCGGTGTCTGGACCATATTGGAGCAGCGCGGCATCTTGCAATTCGGCGAGAATGACGGCCCTTGGCTTGGGGACGAAACCAGTTGCAGTCACACCGTATTCAGTCGTCATACCGTAACCCCGATCGAGCCGAGCTCACCACGAATCCTGAGCGACACCGACACATGGCGATCCGTATCCGAGATGTCGATCTGTGTGACCTCGAGAACCCCAGCAACATCCATGACCTCGGCACGGATTTGCGTGCGCAGACGGTCAACGCGAAGCGGCTTGGAGCCCAGCACATCGACTGGCAGCCCGGACCCAAGGTCCAGATACCACTCCCCTTGCAGGCGCGACAGCCGCAAGAACACGCGCTGACCCAAGGCCTCAAGACCCGTGACTACTCCACCGGTGCGCGCCAACGTGCGCCTGTCAATCGCCAAGTCCATCAGACCCCAAAGTAAATCAGCTCACACCGACAGCCGTCGCCAAGATCCGATAGCCCCGGGGCAACATCTCCGTCACCAGACACAGCCACACACACAAGCACACCGCCATAACCAAGGTCGTGCCCAGAAAACAATGGACACCCAGTCAACAGGCGTTGGCCACTCACGAGGCGCTCACCCGACTCGGACTTGGCCGAAACCGTCCACCCGCCCACAATCTCGAGGTAGGCGAACTCCAAAACCAGGCGCGCACCTCCGAGATCGACCGGGAGGTCATACCACCATGTCCCATCATGACGTGTAGGCAGGACCGTCATGTCTCCGGTCCACAACTCCTCGACAACCTCAACCAGCGATGACGAACCAGATGGAGCCACCTCGTCACCAAAAACCCAAGCCAACTCCCCGAGCGTAGCCATTTACTCAGCCCCCATTCCGAGCCAACCACGGATCGCGTCGACCCCGCCGTCGCGAGCCTTGGCCGCAAGACTCTTCCGCTTCCTGCCGCTCTTCTCGGCCTCCTCCTTCTTAGCCTTGGCCTCGTCTGCGAGCTTCTTCGTGCGACCCAGCACCGGCTTTCCAGCGACGACCGACACCGTTGCCAGGCGCACCCTTGAGAATGTCAGGCTCAGCTTTTGGGTGGACGGGTCACCAGTGCGCGACCATGACAGGCTCTTGAGCACCATTGCGTCCCAGATTCCTCCGTCAGTCGTCACCCGAAGCAGCTCGCCATTGGCTTGCAGCATCAAGAGTCGAGACTTGACAGCCTCAACCTGTCCGGGCATGGCGTCTCCATACAGGCCAATGTCCGATACCATAGCATCAATACGTAGGACGATCGACTTTACCGAGCAGTCGAAGGCCACGAAGCCCGATTGCGTCGGGGCCGACGGCACATCAGCCTCATAGCTCGGGGCCTCAACCAACAAGGCCTCGAACGCTATGCCGACCCCATTTTCCCAGTCAATTGTTGTTACGTTCATGGTGACCCCATCGAAACGAACTCATCTCGCACCTTATTATCCCACCATGCGTCCATGGCTTTAGCCACGTGTCCACCGACTTCAGACGTGTTGACGCCGGTGGGCAACTGCACATTGACGGTGCTGTTGATGGCGACCGAAGCGGCCGCTTTGCGTTGCTCTCCGGATCGGACCGCGAGGGCCAGATCGAGCGCCTCCTCAGAAGCCGTCTTGGGGGTTCCCGGGAACACACCGGGCTCGCTGCCCGGGGGCATGAAACCTCCACCACCGGCAATTCGACCGACCACATCAGCTATCGCAGTAGCCACGGTGAAGATGTGATCCAGGTAGGGCCCGAGCGTGTAGATCCAGGAATCGCGCGGGAGGTCCCCTGAGAGCGCCAGCACCACGTCTTTCAACCCCTTCAAGGCCTTGATTATTCCGGAGTCGCTCTCTTTGATGGGCTCCATGAACATGTCGCGAATGCGACCGATCATCGAGTCGCCGCCCTCCATGAAGGTGGAGATGTCGTCAGCAAGGATATAGAGCGCCGCGAACCCGGCGGCAAAACCGATCATCGACGGAAGCACCGACGCGAACGCCATGGCTACACTCGGGAGGACATAGAGCGCCAGCCCCTCAAGGGCGGTAATCAGGACGTTGATCCCGGTTTCGGGGTGCGCCTCAAGGAAGGATGCCACGCCCTTCGCGAGCTCGGCCAACGCCTTCAACACCCCGCCCATCACCCGCCCCAATACCTCCATGGTGGCCTTGGCGCCCTTGGAGCGGGCGATCTCCCCCAGGGCGTCTTGGAGTGCTGTCAGTGCTCCGATGACCTCTGGCGAAGCAAAGGTGTTGCGCAAACCTTCAAACGACATGCGCATTTTCTTGGCCGACTCATCCCATGCACCGGAGGCCTTGATTGCCTCTTCCGAAAGTACGACCCCGGTGGCAACAACCTGCTCGCGTAGTGCCGCCAGTGCGCTGCGCCCCATCCCCATCATTCCCACCATGTCACGCGACCCACGACCCATCAGCTTGAGGGTTGCCGCGACTCGAGTGGCGCCAGCCGGTAGAGAACTGATGTGGTCAGCAACATCCCCAAGTACATCCATCAGCGGGCGCAAATTACCCTCAGCATCCGTTGACGAGATACCACCCATGGCCTCGACGGCTTCCGTCGACCCCTCCGCGGCGGCCGCCATCTGGCGAGACAAGAACCCAAGGGACGAAGTGAATGTCTCGGCCTTTACGTCGGCCAATTCCGCAGCACCACTCCATTCCTGGAATTCACGAGTCGATACACCAAAGGTTCCTGCCAGCGACTCAATTTCATCGCCGGTCTCAGCCGTCTTTCGGATTGCATCTACCGCGTATTCGAACGGCTTAACCAATTGCTCGGCAACCGTCTTCAGGCCGTCGAGCGCGGCCTTGGCATTGGCCCAGTCCCCAGTCTTCATTTTGACGCCAAGCGTCGCTACGAGATCCATGACATTCAGAGCTGCGCCGCTCATTTTGAAACTCGCTTCCTTGTGGCTTCCATGAGTCGATGGATCTCTCCAAGCGCTACCACGTCTCCAACTGACAGGACCGTATCAGCCTCGACGTAACTACAGAGCGGAGGATCGCGCAGGATGAGCGGCATTAATATGCCGAGGGCTTCGACTTCTGGGTCGACTCCGGTGCTTGGGGTGGAGACTTTGTCACCCGTACAGTCGGTACAGACGCCACAGGTGCAGCCGGGAGCAGACCCTTGAGCAGACTGACCAGCCCCGTCGGGTCGCTCAGAGCCCCCAGGGCCTTCGAAAAAGACTTGGGATAGTTCCCACGGAGAGCCACCCACAACAACTCGAGCACTGTCTCCGCGTCCGAGAGGTTCATAAACCTATCGAAGTCGAAATACTCCACCTTGCCGTCGACCTCACGCACTCCGACTCGAGCCAGCAGGGCCCGCTGAACGAACTCGAAATCCTCATCCGTGAGCCACGCGAGCTTTGGTGAGCCGATCGAAGCAAGGCCCTGCGACACGATGGACCCCAGCCTGTTGGCCAGCCGAAGGGCCTGTACCGCAGGGAGTTGCTTGACCTCAAGCACCACCGACCGGCCACAGAAGGTCGTTTCGTGTCGCAGGGTCGCGAGCATTAGAAGAGGCTCCCGCCGAGCGCGGTGACTGCAGATGCGCCCTCAAGCTTCCAGGTGACGCTGCCTTCGGACTTTCCGAACTCACCCGGGGGTTGCGCAACAACCCAAGCGATGGCCACAGAACACACCATGCGGCCTCCAAGATCCTCGATCTGCAGTGGGAACGGCATGGTTCCCGTCTCCGAGTCGGTGTCGAAGAGCGCCTGAAGGTGGGCGTTCGAGGGCGAGCTCGCCAGAAGCACAATCTCGATGTCAACCCGACGGTCGGCCGACTTCGAGCGCACAACGGCGCCGTCGGCCCCAACCGTGGTTTCGAACCTGGGGGACTTGGGGGAGATCTTCAGGAAGCCATCCTCCCCCATGCCAGTGAGGGGGACACCCTCTGCGGTGATTACGACGCGCTGCGCAGAATACGTCTTGAACATGGTGTCTCCTTACTCCGAAACGGTGCCGACCACACCGACAGACTGAATGGCGCCGGCGAGAACTGCGCGGTACTTGATGGGGCGATAGACGCGGTTGGACTTGTCGGCAGGTACCGCTGCGCTCACCTTCGGGAGCCACACTGACCAACCGGA
>Ga0316626_10000045_pt1 | contig 43506 bp, 65 predicted proteins | sample OWC_Aug_T1_C1_D5_FD_207656 | JGI IMG/M metagenome (GOLD analysis project Ga0316626, IMG submission 207656) | Wetland soil microbial communities from Old Woman Creek delta, Ohio, United States - OWC_Aug_T1_C1_D5_A | ecosystem: Environmental > Terrestrial > Soil > Wetlands | place: USA: Ohio...
GGAAGAAATCCAAGGGCAGGTATCGGTGTATCAGAAACTCGCTACCCGCGCATTGGAGATCGGCACGGAATTGGGATATGACGAATCTCAAATCCGCGATGCTTTAGCCGAAGACCCGGACGGCACCATTGCTTTTCTCAGAAACAAGCAATCAGAAGCGGAAAAAAACAGCGGGCAGCCTCCCGACATCAAAAAGCTCTTGAAGGAAGAGCTATCGAAGGAGCTGAAACCGTTCTATCAGGAGCGCGAACAGCAAGCTATTGAAAAGGCGCATGCGCTCTTCGATACCGCTTTCGATGCCCAAATAAGCGAGTTGTTCAAGGATGAGAAACTTTCATCGGATGAGCTGGATTTCCTGTACGACTCGGCTTTCTATCTCCTGGAGCGCGATCCTGCCATTGTGAAGCAGATCAAGGCGGGCCAAGCCTCCGGAGTAGCAAAGCTGGTTGCAACGGCAAAGACGGCATTCGATAAAGCCTATCTCGCCCGCAACACTCGTGAAACTGAGCGCATTGGCGGACCGAAACCGGCCACCGGGGAAAAGCCAGGAGAAAAGAAGTTCACGATTGATGACATAATTCAGGGCAATTTCCCGGAGTCGATAAAGTTCCCCAATAGTGCCTGAGGAATGATAAATGCCAGTTACAACTTCTAACTTTGCTGCAAACATGAAAATTGTTTACGGCGCGATTCAGGATCAGATCAGCACCGAGGCCGCTTTTATGAATCTTCTGGGCGATGGCTCGAAATTCGGTCGGCCGGTGAACAATCTCGGCTCAAAAGGCTACGTCTTTGAGGCCAGGTTGCGTCCAAACTTCAACATGGGGTTTAGAATTGAATCCGCGACTGCCGGTGTAGGCACTTCGGGAAATCAAGGCTTGGAAAACTCCACGGTTTATCTCAAATACGGGTATGTGCCTGAAGTCATTACCGGGCAAGCCGATGTGCTGAGCAAGGGCGATGCGCGCGCCTTTATGCAAGCCAAGGCTTTGCAGCTCAAGTATGACATCAAGGACTTCGTTTCCCATTGCAACGTGGTCGCAGTAGGGGCGGAACGAGGCGGACAGTTGGCCACTGTCGCCGCAGCTCCGGCTCCTTCATCCACCGTGTTTTATGCCGACGATGCGGGATACCTGCCCGGGGCGCTGTATCTCAGGATCGGCATGCCGATTGACACCAATACCGTGGGCGGGGCGGCACTCACTGTCAGCTCTGAAACGATTACGGCGATCAATTACGCTACCCGGGCCGTGACCAAAACCACGACAACCGGAACGCCGATAGCCGCAGAGGGCGTACACCTCGGCGGTGAAGCGGCGCTGACCAGCGGCACTTTCCCCTACACGATGGAAGGCTTGATGTCCATTGTGACCGATAGCGGAGCATTGCAGGGGCTTAATCCTGCAACTTCCGGCCAGGAATCGTGGAAAGCGTTTGTTCAGGATGCGGCAGGCGATACGCTCACAAGCGCAGCCATTCACAGGCTGCGGCAGTTCGTGAAGAATCGCTCCGGCTTGAATCCCGACTTCTTCCTGTTCCCATCGGCTCAAGTGTCTGAAATGGTGAAATTTGCCACTCAGAACTATCGTTTTGAGACAAACGGCGCAAAGGGAATCGGCAAGAAAGCCCTCGATGTGGGCTACGACGTATTCGAATACGCCGGGATACCGATCATTGAGGACAAAGACGCCCGCCCGGATCGTATCGTATGCGGGGTGTCTGACACGATGAAGAAGTTTGAGGCTCTGCCGCTTCAACTCCTGGAGAATGAGGCGGGAGCATGGACCCGAATCATAGCCACAACCGGCATCGTTGATGCGGTTGCGGCCTTGCTCGGAACCTATCTGAATATCGGAACATTGCAGCGGTCAGCCTGGGGCATGATTAAAGGGCTCTATGCCGACGATGTCTGGTATCAGAATCCTCAGACCGTGTAATTTGAGATAGAAAAATTCAATCTCGGGATAGAAATAAAGTATCTGGAGATAGAAACGAAGTATCTCGGGATAGAAAAATTCTATCTCAGTTTAAGGCTTTTCCCACAGCCGTAGAGTTAGTTCTATGGCTGCCTCCGGGGAGAGGGGCTGCCGCGCCTTTCCAGCTCCTCTCCTTCGCGAGAGAAGGAGTGTATGCAACACATTGATAGCGAATGTAATGCCATGATGGACGTGGCGGCCGCTTTGACGGCCGAACAGATAAGCGTTTGGCCTAGAGTCAGGGAAGCGATCATGGGACGCTTGCAGATGCTTGAAGCCGGAGTGATGCAGGCTCCCCGATGGATGCAGAAGCGCCTTGAGGAACTGGACCCTCTGCTTAATCTGAGATGGGATTTTTGGGAAGGCTCCTGGGTGGTTGACAGGTTCACCCGGGTTGAAGGCTGTTGGACGCCTGTATGTATCTGGAAAGATGAAAATGGACCGAAAAGACTTGATTTGAGTTTGATTGAAACGCTGCAGGACGGTGATATGTGGCGGTTTGCCAACTACAAGGAATACCTGGCCTATAAACGAGAGAAGTCCCGCTTGATACGCGAGAGGAACCGCAAGGCAGGGGAAGATAAGGTTTTAGAGGCAGTAGGCAAACTCAGCCGTAAAGATATGGCTGAATTTCTGGAAGTGGGAACGGCTCTCAAGACAGGAGAAACAATCGAATGTCATGGGAACGATGAGCATTTTTTCCGGCACTATAACGAAGGCGCAAAGTCCGCTATAGCCGCCGATTATCAAAATAACAGGAGGATTTGAATATGTGGCTGTTACAGGCAGGGAAAGAGAATATTACCGAACAGGTAAGCGGGGTGGGATTGTTCGTATTCCCGCCGGAGGAAGCAATTGAGGTCAAAGACGATTATCTCGCCAGAACCATTCTGGAACATAAACGGCTCGAAGGACTCGTTGAAGTGCCGATCATTAGGGACAAACGAGGCGTTTCCTTCGACATAGATACCGCAATGAAGAACGCAAAAGCAGCTCTGGCTAAAGGCCGCGCCGAAATGGTGAAACAGTACATTCACGATCAGCGGGAAGACCGAATCAGGCAGGGGAAGCCTCCGCTTCCTCCAAGCCCGAAGGTGATGAGGATCATCGAGGAAGAAGGGATCGACCTGGCCGCGGAAGGAATCAACATCTCCGGAGCCGGATTCAAGGTGCAGAATCAGCAGGCTGAAGTGCTTGCCAAGATGGAGAAGATGGAAAGCACCATGACGCAGCTCATGGAGCAGAACGCGCTTCTGGCCGAGCAGAACAGGATGCTTAAAGAGCAGATCGAAACGAAAGGCAGAAAGGCGGCTTCGTAATGGATCTTGAAATGATGAGAGCCGATTGCGTCCGCTGGTTGCGCGAAGGCGTGTCGGTTGAAATAGCCAACGATGCGATCAACGATGGGATAGAGAGCCTCTGGCAAAGCCTGATAACGGCAAATGTCGGGGAGTACATTTCCAGAAAGCCCGCGCGGTTGACCGGCAATGACGAATTTATCCCATTTGATGAGCTGTCGGCTCTCCGTTTCATTCGCTATTACACGATCAGTTTTCTGTTTCTGAGCGTGTTTGAGTTCGATGCCAGCGCGGAATGGATGCGGCGGGCGGAAATGGCGAGATTGCAGGCCGTGCAGGAAGTGCGGCAATCCAGCCGCCGCGATGAAACCATAACAGCCTACGACCCCTTTGCTTTGGGAGATTCAATACCAAGATAATGGCTAGACGATTAAGCACCAAAACGATCAACCGGTTCAAGGGAATCAATGCCTGGGAAAGCGTTGCGATAGTCAAGCCCGATGAGGCTATCGACTGCTGCAATGTGTTTATCAGCGGCTCGGGCGGATTGGAAAAGATGAGGGCGCCGGTTGACTTGTCTGAGCAAGTCCCCAATCTGACAGGGATCGGGAATATCGTCAACTATCAGAATGCTTTAGGAATAAGGCAGGTTATTGCGGTGTTTGAGGGCTATTTCTACAAGTTCGATCTCGATACCTACGCGGCCACGCAGATTGAATACAACGCGCTTAATTCCGGAGTGACTTCATTCACTCAGAGCAATAACATAATGTTCATGGCGAACGGCTCCCGCATGATGAAGTGGACGGGAACGGCTCTACAGAATTGGGGCATAGCGCAACCGGCGGCTCCGTCTGTGAGCCTGAGCACTATACCAAGCGTGGCCGATCCCGCCGTTGCTCCAACTCTGACGATTATATACCCCGGCAGTTATTACGGCTATCATTCCAGAACTTACAATGTGACCTATACCTGGGTGAATGGAATCGGTGAAACGCTTCAATCGACTCCCGCCGCTTTAGCTCTTGCATCGAATCAAAGGTTGAGGATTACCGTCCCGGCTCCTCCAGCTGGCGTTACGGGATACCGATTATATCTTGATCCTCTTGGCGCTGCGGCTAGAAAGCGAATTGACTCTGAACGCCTTGAGGCGCTTGGCAATTCCAATCCTATTTCAACTACCATATTAACCGTCGATGAGCCAGGTCCGTTTATGTGGGAGGATTTTCTTACGGATGACGATCCGCCTGTCCTAAATACCACGGGATCGGGCAGGATTATGACAACGGGACGGTCCTATAGAGTAGCCTATGGCAATTCGGTGACAGGCCACGTAGGGGCTGCAAGCGATCCTTCCGCCTCCACCGGCGCAATAACAAATACGGATCAGATAGACATAACCGTAACGACTCCCACGGACACGCAATGCGATCAGATATGGATATTCTCCACGATGGATGGCGGCGGAGACTACTATCTGCTTCCAAACCCAAACTCAACGGATGGCAGCTTCACTCCGTCGGTAGAGGATAAAACGACAATTATTGATTGGGTGGCCGATGAGGATTTGAACAAAGCCATTATCGCTCCGTTGCTTAACTTCCCTCCGCCTGTGGGCAAGTATGCCTGTGAATGGGGTGGGCGAATATTCGTTTCCAACCTGGCGAACAGCAAGCAGGAAATAGCCTATTCCGGCTACGAGCGCATCTATCTCGGCAGGCCGGAAGAATCCTTTCCTCCAAACAACAGGTTAAGGCTCGCCATAGGGTCCGATGAGATTTCCGGGCATGGGGTGATACAGGCTGGCATAGTGGCATTTTCCATCAGCAACGAAATGTTTATGCTGCGCGGCACGGTAACGGATAAATCCACCGATGCCCCCGTCGAATACTTGGCGGAACTGGAAAAACTTCCGTGGAATACCGGCTGCGCCAGCCACTTTTCCATCGCCCGATCGCCTTACGGTCTTATCTGGCTGGCAAGCGATAAGACAATCAAAATCTATAACGGCATAGGTGCGCCGTTGACATTGGCCGGAGGCTTACTTCCGTATTTACGCCGAATCACTCCGGGGACCGAAAATGATTGTCGAGGCGCATTTTACTGCTTCCTGGAGCGTGAATGGTATCTGCTGCTATGCAGCCTGGACGGATCTCCGGCCAAAAACTATATCTTTGTTGTCGATCTCGAGCCCGACATGGACAAGAACGTGGGCGGCTTCCCGCTCAACGTGCAGGCCGATGCGATGGACATGGTTGAAGATGTTCATGGAATCAATCACCTGGTAATCATGCAGAACGGCTATGCAAAGGAACTGATTATCAATAGCGACACCACCGGGGCTATCAGCGTGGAATATTCCCAAACTTCAACCATAGTGCCTGCCTTTTGGCGAAGCGGTTACTTCGGCAACGAAAGCCCGGACACCATCAAGCTATTCCGTTTCGGGAAACTTGAAACCGATCAGCTCGGATTCAGCCTGCAGCATTACCTTGTGGACGGCAATTTCCGCAATCCCGAGATCGTGCCTTTCAGCATGCTTATGGGACAGCACTTCGAGATCAATCAGAAAAACCGCAGGCTGTCGACCGAGATCAAGTTTCCGGAAGAAGATGTTGCCGCCAATGTTCTGGGATTGTCGATTACGCATATAAAAACGAGTGAGCGATGAAAATCAGCGAAATTCCGAGTCAGATGGATTGGAAGACATTGCGGAAGATTCTCGTTGAGATGCGCTCCGGGATTCATTCTGTGGCCGCCGTGACCGATCCTCCAAGGCCGGTGAAGAACCTGACTGCAACCGCTATGGCAGGCTCGATTCTCATTATGTTCACCCGAACCGATGGTGATAACTACGTGTTATATTGGAACACGACTCCTTCCTTGAACGGTTCCACTCGCATTGAATTGGGCAACAGAGGGGAATACACGGACAATATCGGCGATGCCGGAATCAAACGCTATTATTTTGTCAGAGCCAAAAAGAGAAATGGCATGGAAAGCTCTATCGTCGGTCCCGTTTTCGCCACTTCGTTGGCTCTCAACATAACAATTACTCCGCCGACTCGCCCGCCTGCCGTAGATGAATTCGTAAGGTCGGACGAAGTAGGCTATCCAGTGGAGCAATAACATGGGATTCAAATATGGTGCAAATTACATGGGGGGCATAGGGAAGGAACAGTTGAATGCCCAAAGAAAGAATCTATGGTCGTCCTCTCAGGCTTTGGGAACAATGACGGGGCTTGCCGACAAGACTGCGAGCACGGTCAATCCTATGGCCGAATACTACATGAATCCCGAAGGCTGGAAGCGCACTCAGACCGTCCAGCGGACCGGGGACACTACGAGGAGTTTCAATAATGCCCTGTCTCAAAGCAGATTAAGGGCGAGAATGTCCGGATTCGGGTATGAGCAGCCTGCAGAGCAGATGGGCGAAACCAATATCGAGAATGCTCGAGCGTCGGCATTGGCCAGAATCCCCGGCGATGTGGAAGCAGAATCCGTTCCAATAGCATTCCAGGGGATGCAAACTCGATTGGGTTCAGGACAGCAACAGGCTGGAGCTTATGGAACTGCCGCGGCAGGACAGTTAGGGATAGCGGGAACGCTTAATCCTCTAGGGTATTTCGAGAACGCAGCCATACAGAATGAGCAGGAACAGGCCCGTAAAAGAGCATTGTGGCAATCGCTACTTCAATCAGGAGCTAACATTGCCGGAAGCTTCATTTGATTACTAAGGAGCTGTCATCATGGGCGGATTAAGTTTATATCCTACGGGTCGCAAGCGTTCCGAAGTCTTGCTCGATGATTTGTTTCGGAATGGATTCAGAAATCCCTTTGCCAACCAACAGGAAGAAGCGCGGGAGCCTGGGCCGGAGGATTTGCAGCAGGACGCCGCTCCTCCGCCCGCTCCTCCGTCCATCCCGTTTGAAGGCCCGCTTCCTCCAACCAGGGCCGAACGCATGGAGCAGGAATTAAACGCCCAACCTTCGCGTCTCAGACGGATTCTAGGGGCCGCAGTGCCAGCGGCGGGCATAGCATTAGGAGCCGCATTCGGCGGTCAGGCGGGAACCACAGGAGCCGCGCAGGGAGTGAATGAGTCCCTTGATCGGGAGTCAATCCTTGAAGCGAATCGCAAGAAAACGCTTATGGAGCAGATACAGGCTGAAAGAGAACGGGAAGACCGGCAAGCGCAGAATGAAGCGGTTCTGAATCAAAGAGTGGCGGAGATGAATCAATCTGCGGAACAGGGGAGATTAGGGCGGGAGAATGCATTAACGATTGCAAGGATCAGAGACACAGAGCCACAACCAGGAAGGGATATTCCATTCAGTCCGGAAGTAATGGAGCAGCAGCTTCAATTAAAAGCACCCGCTCCAGTTGCAGGGCGGGATATACCGCTACCTGAAGCCGTTGCTACGCAGCGAAAAGAATTGAATGCTCCGCATCCAGTGCCAGGAAGAGATATACCGCTACCCCTGGACGTTGAAGCGCAACGAGCAAAACTAAATGCCTCCAGGGCGCAATTAAACGGACTTGCTCCACAACAATTCAACAAGGTCCAAGCACTCGCTTCTCAATTCGATTCGAATCCGGTCATCAAGGATTTCAATGTCACATCCAATAAATATGCAACAGTAAAACAAATCCTCGAAAGGCCGCTCGGCGGCCCTTCGGACTTGGCCCTTGTCTTTGAGTTCATGAAAGGACTCGATCCGACATCCGTTGTCAGAGAATCAGAATACGAAACGGCGGCAAAATCCGGAAATATTTTTAAAGGCATTTACGCCAAATTCAATGGATACCTGAAAGCGGAAGGAGGGTTTTTGCCTCCAGAAGTGAAGAGATCGTTCTTAGGGATTCTCAGGCAAAAACTAAATTCTTCCTCCAAGCAAGTGAGAACGATGTACAGCGATTTTGGAAGAAGAATCGACAAAATTACAGGGCAGCCAAATACGGGGACGGAATACTTGACGGATTATGCAGCATTGATGGACACGGAATCACAAGTTCCCGAGGCCGCCACTTCTTCCCGGAAGGCTCATTATGTCGGAGAATCTATTCTGTTAAAGGGCGGGAAGCAGGGGAAGATAACCAAAGTTTATCCTGATGGTTCATTCGATGTTCAGTGAGGTTAAAAATGCCACAGGGAAAATATTCAGATAAAGACTTGGAGCAAAAGCAGGGAGCCTATACCGACAAGGATGTTGTTTTGTCTTATCCCGCAAAACCGTCTTTGTGGCAGCAAGCTAAAGAATCAGGCAGGCAGATCGCCGGTGAGTTTGGAGATTTGGGACTTGGGTTAGCCAAAAGCGCGGCCAGTACCGTATATGGTGGGGCTAAAATGATCGGCATTCCGTTGCCCGATATGTCTCAATACACGGAACCAAAAGGAGCATACCAGAACGTCGGAAAGGTTATAGGTGACACAGCGCAATTCTTTTTACCGGGAGCGGGAGCAACCGCCACAACAGCTAAAATAGCGTCTAAAGTTCCCGCTCTGGCAGGGCCATCCGCTAAATTAGCCACAAAAGCGGCTATTGAAGGTGCTGGCATGGGCGCGTTATCTAAAGCCCAGGGATCGAGCAACACCGGAGCTGCCGTAAATACCGCAATCGGCGCCGCCTCGCCTTATGCCGGGATTGTGGCGAGAGCGATAGCGGAAAAATGGCCCGCGGCAATCGTCAACAATATGCTTCGTCCATTCGCCAAACAATTCAGATTCGGGAAAAATCCAGGGCAGGCGGTTGTTGATGAAGGGATAGTTGCCCGGTCAATGAATAGCTTGCTGGAACAAGTAAGCGCGGCCAAAAAAGATGTTGGAAAAGAAATCGGGCAAGTGTTGGGACGCCCAAAACCACTTAAAACGAAAACGGGCGCTTATATGATGCCGCCGCCCGATCCCGGAAATATTCCGCAAATTGTCACAAAAGAACATCCTAGCTTCAATGAATTGGAATTAGCCAAGAATCGCGGAATCATTGATAGCCTGAACCAGGCAAATAAAATAGTTCCTCAAGAGCAAGTTGGTGCCATAGATGACGCCATTGCGGAAGCTGTTAGGGGCGGTCCGACAAATCAGCCAATCGTCGATCAGTTGCTTCTTTTCAAGAAATCCATACTCAATGAATCGAAATTGAATCCTGCGGGACAGATAGAATTCTCCGGTCCACGCGGCCCCATGACTCCAGCGGAAGCGCAAAACCTAAAGCATTCCATAGGCGAAAACACCCGCTGGACAGGAGAGGCTTACGATAAGCCCTTGAATCTGGCGAAATCAAAAACCTATGGAAAGCTTGCATCGGACGTTGAGGCAAAAGTGCCTGAAGTTGAAGATCTCAGCAGGCGCTACTCCAATTTGATGGAAGCCGAAAAGATTGCAGAACGCAGAGCGAACGCCAATCCAAATATAAGAATGAGCGAGATCAGCGCTGGTCTGATTGGAGAGGATTTAATGCCCCATGCCGGGATTCCGGCGGCATTGACAGTGTTCGGATTGAGGACGGCTCCGGGAGCTACGATCCTAGCTCAGGGCATAAAACGCGGAACGGTGCCTGCGGGAAGAACGCTCAAGGATCTGGTGGCCGCTTTCGTTTCCCGGAATATTGGCCGTAACTCGCAACAGATTGGACGATGATCCAAATGATGCCGATTAGAATTCCCACCAATATGGCTTGCATTCCTTCAATTCTAAATCCGCAGACATAGGAGTGTCAACATGAAACGATTTCTCGGCCTGCTTGCACTGGTCCTGGCGGTAGCCTGCCCGATGATGGAGTTCAAATGACCGCACTAACCGGGACAATCAAGCGTCCGGACGGTACGACGCTCACCGGAACGATCAAGATCACTCTTTCTCATCCGGCGCATGACGTAGCAGGCGGCATAGTCAATCCGATCACCAAGACCATCACGGTTACCAACGGCGCCCTGGTGGGCAGCCCCACGGTTCTAGGCAATGACGTGCTTGAACCGGCGAACACTTATTACTGGGTCGAATATTTTAACAGCAAAGGAACTAAAGTCATGGTGAATCCATTCTATATTACCGGAGCCAGTTACGACCTGGGAAGCGCTCGTCCGACCACGATCACCACTTCCAATATTTCCTATGCGGACCCGGTTATAAAATCTGAAATGGCGTCTATCGCAGAACACGCGGATAACGCGGCGGCGGTTGCAGCTGGCCTTGTGGCCGGAGACTTATACAGAACAGGAGATGCCCTGAAAGTAGTGCATTCATAGAGGGTATATTATGACTACGCTCACAGGTACAATCAAGAATTTCGATGGTGCGCTCTTTACGGGACATATGCGGCTTACGCTCTCCAATCCCGCATATGATCCTGTAAACAACTACGTCATACTCCCTCAACCCGTTACATTCGTTGTGACATCAGGTGCGCCGATAGCCGCGTCAATAGTAGGTAACGATGTCCTCCTGCCCGAGAACACCTACTATTGGGTTCAGTACATAAACGCCTCAGGAGCAATAGTCATGGAAAATCCAATGTATATTAGCGGCAGCACATACGATCTCGGCAGCGCCAAGCCGACCACTGTGACTACGGGCAATATTGCCTATGTTGACGTAGCTACGCAAGGGGACTTGCGGGAATTAGTCACCAACGTGAAAGACTCGTTATATGGCGCGATCGGCAACGGGATAGCGAATGATACCGCTGCGCTCCAGACGGCCAACGACGCCGCCAGCGCCGCTGGCGGGACCCTATACTTTCCTACCGGCACATATAACATTACTTCCGATCTCTACATAACCTGCAATGTGATAGCCGGACCCGGAGCCACGATCAGGGCAGTGGGCACTTCCTTTACCAATGGCGCGGTGATTATCCAGGCCAACAAAACCCCTGGAACAACCGCGATTTTGAGCTTCAAGCACATCGATCTGCCCAAAGTAATAAACAGCGAATATGCCGGAGGGGCGTGGGGCAGCTACAAAAAAGGAATCATCTGCAACAACCTCAATGTGTGCAAAATAAACGTCCCGTACAGCTACGGCTTCTCTGTTGGGCTGGACGTTATCTCATACGGAGGGGTGGCTGGCACGGCATATTCTGTCTTTAACTTGGGCTACATCATGGATTGCGACTATCCCCTAAAACTTCAACCGAGCAATGCTACCGGATACGTCAACGAAAATACGTTCATAGCCGGGAAACTGGGGCTTAATAGCGGATCTGCGGCTGGGGCGGCAACGCTGGCGCTGTTGCCTTTTGCCGGAGGCAACAACGGGCCAAATTCAAATAAGTTCTATAGTCCCTGCGTGGAGGGTGATTCTGCGGGGGCGTATGCGCCCGTTTATCACATTATCGTGGGCGGCTCTTACAATGAATTTTATGGCGTTAGGTGGGAAATCGGTGGAGGCACTGGCAGGATACGCTTCAATGGCGCCGATCCCAATTATGCCATATTCAACCTGTTTATCGGCAGCTACGCATCCTCAACGCCTGTTATCAGCTATGAAGGCACTTGGGCATGGGCGTACGGCAATCGCTTTATCGGGTGGGGTTCGAGCATCGACAAGATCAGCACCACGGGTCAATTCTTCCAGAATCCCAATGGTGGAACTGATCCTATTTTCAGATTTTTTAATTCAAGCAAAGACGTACTTATCGCTGTTCTTGGAGACACCGATTGGGTCACGGAAATTGATTCAAGCGGATTGATAAACACCAAGGGAATAATGACCACATCGAATATTTATCCAATCGCAAATGACACGCATTATCTCGGCAAAAATTCTATCAGTACTCCTTTGGCGTGGAAGGGGCTTGTCGTTAAAGACACGACCAACGGCAATTATTACAGAGTAGAAGTGATCAGTGGCGTATTGACAGCCACGCAAATAACCTAACAATGAACCATTCATCAACCTACCAACGGATTTTATATGACACAAATAGTGCAAATGATAGTAGCTGGTGTGGCGCTGGCGGGCGTAGTGGGGTCACTAATGGGGGTATGGTGGAAAGTAAGCTCTGACAACAAGATCATCAAGCGCGATCTGCTTGAGCATGACAGGCAGATCGTCATACTTACCACGACCAAGGCAGAAGCAGCGGACTTGATCAAGCTTACAGAACTGGTAGCTAAGATCGAACAGAGCCTTGCCGGACACGCTTTGGACACATACAAGCACAGGACTCACGACTTTGAAGCGCGGCTGGAAAACTGGTTCAAAGCCGTGGAGCAATGGGCAAACGAGAACCGTAGTGAACACACTGAAATCAAGCAAATGATCAAAGACAGCAAATGATTCTTGAACTCATCCGCAAATGGTTCTCCGACAATTCGACCATAGGGGAATTGTTCGTTGACGGCGAGTGGTTCTGTTTCAGCTTGGAAGATGTGGTTCGGGATGGCATCAAGGTTCAGGGAGAAACAGCTATCCCCACAGGAGTCTATTCCGTCATCATCAACTACTCGCTGCGCTTCAAGCGCGATATGCCGCTGCTGCTTAATGTGCCGGACTTCTCCGGCATTAGGATTCACGCAGGAAATACCGATGAGGACACAGAGGGCTGCATCCTGGTTGGACAGGAGCGCGGTGTTGATAGGATCATGAAAAGCAAGGCGGCGTACAATGCCCTATTCGCCAAATTGAAAGCGGCGGAAGAAGAAATCACCATTACAATTTCAAATTACGTGAGGCCGATATGAAATGGACAAGAGGTTGGGACACTAAAGCCTGCCTGTGGTCCGGCATGGTTATCTTCATGTTTTTGACAATAGGGCTGGCAATCCTCAAGGTTGACAAGGAATTTGTAATGGCATCATTCGGTCTTACGGGGCAACTGGTTGCTGCCCTGATGACCTACGTTAATTCAATGAAATCTCTCATCACCAAAGAGGCGGGAACAAATGAAACAAAACCTAATAACACTGGCACTCCTGCTGCTCCTTAGCGGCGGGTGCGCTAAATCCATCCATCCCGGCAGCATTGATGCCGTGGATAGCAAAACTTACGACACATTACTGGTGGCTCAGTCGGTCTTGGACAACGCCAAGATCGCCATAAAGCAAGGCAAGCTGCCCGAATCCGCCAAGCCCACAGTCAACCGCATGGGCGAGGCTTACACCCTGCTGCGCGACCTGTGGCTGGAATACAGGGCCAATCCAAGCGCTGCCGTTGAGCAGAAGATCATAGCAGCCACATTACAGGTTAATCGGTTCATCCTTGACCTGCGGGGAATGGGGGTGACTCAATGACAAGCCTGATAATCCTGATAATTCAGACGGGGTTGCAGATCCTAAATCAGCAACTGGGTGGCGCTCCCAAGATCACCAATGCGGAGGCTTTGATCGACATCGTGGCTAAAGCAAAAGCGGCATACGAGATTGAAATCGGCGCTCCATTGGATGTTGAAAAGATCAAGCCGTTTGAGCCGATTAACTAATCTCCGCTTTTAATTCCAGCCCTCATGGCATAGACGTTTAGATCAACGACCTTCGCCGCGTGGGGGGAAGAAGCGCGCGGCCGCTCAAGCACGACGCAATTTACGCTCCGGACTATTTTGAGGGAGCGTGCTGATTTTCCCCGCAAGATAATCCCGCTCCTCCTGGGTAATGACTTTCAAGGGAGTCAATCCAAGTGCCTCCCTTATCACATCGCCCAAGGGGGCATAACCTAAAGTGCGCTCTTTGGCCTTCGCGTGAACAGTCATTATCTTCTGGTATTCATCTTCTGGGAGCCGGAATCCTATCTGCCGTGTTTTTGCCATACGCAAATCATATGCCAACTATTTTACCGTTTATATGCTTTTTCTATTGACTTCTATGAATACATGTCCATAATGAAACCATGAATATGTTGAAACCATTCGCAAACGCTCTTAACCAGTACAGGCTGACGAGAGAATGGACTTTCAAGCAGCTTGCCGTTGCCACTGGAATTCCTCTTTCGACGCTTCACAGCATCATTAAACGCGGTCAGGAGCCTAGCGAACTGACCAGGCAGAAACTTTGTAAAAGACTGCCCGGTCTGTGCGATGGGGAGCAGTTAGCAGCAACCGATCGGCACTCTGAAAGCTGCTGAGTTTGTGCCGTAAAGCTCCCGGTATCACCTCCGCAAGGAGGGCAGCATGGACAAGAAATCGGAAACAGTAAGCATTCGTGTCACGCCTGAAGAAAAGGAGCGTGTCGTGAACCTCGCCGAGCAAGAACAGCGCAAAGTAAGCGATACGCTCCACAGGTTAATCTTTGCAGGTCAACACAGTCAAGATTTGCTTAGTTTAGCAGGTAAACATTGCAAACAGAGGCGAACGGCATGACTCCCCTTGACGAAAATCCAATCTATGAGCAGCAGCAAGCGGCAAGACAAAGGATAGCGGAGGCCGAGCAAGACCGGCGCTATTTCTGGCTGATGCTGGCGGTGCTCGCTGGCGTTCTGGCTATTGGCATTTTGATAGGGCACTACTGGGGAGGCTGACATGGCATTTTTGTGGGATCTGACGGAGTACAAGCCGCGCAATAAGCCCTACCTTGAGGAGTCCATTAATCCCTTCACCCGTGGCTTCCTCTACCTGGGGCTCATGGTTATGGGCTTCGTGTTTGCGGCGGGGCTCTGGCAGATATGGAAGTGGCTATGAAATCCGATAACGGCGCGCAACTTGGCCGCTACGAGCCTCCGAGCGTGAAATGTGATGGCTGCGGGGTAGTTGATGGCTGCGATTGCAACAAGTCGAATTGCCCGAATTGCAACCGCCGATGCTATGCGGCGGCGGGAGTCAGCGAGTTCGTCTGCATGTTCTGCGGCGAGATATTTTGGGATGAATCATGAAGATTTTAATTGCCTGTGAGTTCAGTGGAACTGTACGTGAAGCGTTCAGAAAGCGCGGCCATGTAGCATGGTCATGCGATCTTTTGCCCGCCGAAGATAATAGCTATTACCACATCAAGGGGGATGTGCGGGATTACCTGACGGCTGATTGGGACATGATGGTTGCCCACCCTCCCTGCACCGATCTTGCTGTGAGTGGCGCACGTTATTTCGCGGAAAAGCGCAAGGATGGCAGGCAGCAGTCGGCGATAGACTTCTTTATGGATTTGGCCCACGCACCGATCGAGTTGATCTGCATAGAGAATCCCGTGGGAATAATGTCCACCGTTTATCGCAAGCCGGATCAGATAATTCAGCCGTGGATGTTTGGCCACGCAGAGAGCAAGGCAACCTGCCTGTGGCTCAAGGGACTGCCCGTATTGCAAGCGACGAATATCATACCCGTACCGGAATCTGGTAGGTGGAGCAATCAGACTCCCAGTGGTCAGAATAAACTCGGACCATCACCGGACAGGTGGAAGAAGCGATCAAAAACCTATCAGGGTGTGGCGGATGCCATGGCAGAAACATGGGGATGTTTATGACCTTAACAACCTTGCCCATCGGATGTATCCGAGTTTTAACTCGGCGTTCGGTTACGGTGTACGACGTAGCCTGTGGCCACAGATGGGCAGACCTCACCGGCAACGCAGCGGTTCTGCAGGTAACCGGCGCATCACGGTAAAGTCTCAACGGAGTCTGCTCGTTTCACTAGCTTGAGCGGGGGATGCGACCCGCTCAGTAAGAAGGCAATTATGCCCACGTGTAATCATAACCACCAACTTATCGCCTACAGCATCGGGAGAGAGCGATGCCCGTTATGCGCGGCCCTGGCAGAGATTGAGAGCTACCGCAAGCTCGAAGGCGAGGCGTTTAAGGCTACACTCGAAGATCGAATTGCGGTTGAGTCTGCGGTGAGCGAGATCAAGCACGTGAAATTCAACGGCATTCAACCCTCGTAGAGGCAATATGAAATTTCTTATTGATTTTTTCTCCCGCATCTTTAGTCCCAAGCGCAAGCGTGCTGCCTACGGGCGAAAGAGGCAGAAGTGTACCCGTTGCGGGAAAACCATCACCGTGCTGCTTAGAGGTGGCCTTCATCGTCATAAGTGCCTAGACGTGGGAGAGGGTGTTTAAATGATCCAGCTTGATCGCGCAACGCACATCTACACTGATAGGACCATTATTAAAGGGAGGTTCTCGTGAAATTAAGAATCGACAGATTTCCCGACATCAAGCGGGGCGATGGAGTATGCGAATGCGGATGCGGTCAAAATACAAATATCAGGCAGTCAACGGATACATACAACGGATATGTAGCCGGTCAATATTATCGCTATGTTGCCGGTCACAGCGGACGAAGAAAGCATTTATATAGAGTCGATCCCATAACGGGCTGCTGGTTGTGGCTTGGACACATCAGAAAGAACGGATATCCAAGTTCGCTCAAGCTCAATGGGAAAATGGAATCAGCGCATAGATATTATTACATAATTAGCAAGGGCCAAATCCCCCTCGGGATGCAAATAGACCATCTTTGCGGCAACCGTGCATGTATAAATCCAGAACACCTTGAATCGGTCACCCCTGCAGAAAATTCAAGACGATCCAGATCTACAAGACTATCAAAACAGCAAGTTCTGGAAATTCGGAAAGAACTAACTTCGGGGAAATTACATAAAGAAATAGCTCGTCAATTTTCGACAACTCGCAGAAATATTTCAAGTATCGCTACGAATAAATCATGGGCATAGGAAACGCAGTCGAATTTAATTCGGAAAAACATCAGTACAAAGCATCTGGAATCCTATTGCCTTCGGTTACGGAAATCTTGAAAGGTGCTGGATTGATTGATGCAACATTTTATACAGAAGAATCCAAGGTTAGGGGTTCCTATGTGCACAAAGCCTGCGAGTACTACGACCAGGGCGATCTTGATGAAGACTCCCTTGATCCGCAGATTGCCGGATACCTTCAAGCCTATAAAAAATGGAAGGCGACCTTTGGCTACGAGTTCACTTGGATCGAGATGCCTATGCAGGATAAAACCGGAGTCTATGCCGGGACTTCCGACCGCATCATAGAGCGGCGGCCACGGCAGATATGGGACATCAAATCAGGCCCGTATCAGAAGTGGCACAGAGTGCAGAGCGCAGCATATGTGAACATGCTGGACGATCCGTTTTCCTATACACGATTGGGCTTGTACCTGCAATCAAGTGGGAAGTTCACTGTCCGTGAATTTCCCAAGACCGACTACATGGCGGACCTGGCAATTTTTCAAAGCGCCTTAAATATCTACTATTGGAAGGAGCAAAAATAATGGCGGCGGAACTAAAGGAAATAGAACTAGAACAGCAGGCTTTGACGGTTGCCGATGAAGCCAGGGCAATCACCGTCAGGGATCAGGCATCGTATGATCTGGCCGCACAAAAACTCCTCGGAGTCAGGGAGCTGATAAAGCAAATCAACGATACATTCGACCCCGATATCAAGCGATGGCATGAAGGCCACAAGTCCGCCCTTGCCACAAAAAAGAAAGTTCTGGGCGATCTCCCGGCGGCGGATGGAATTCTCGTGCTCCTCATTGCCAAGTGGGAAATGGAGCAGAGGCGGATTCGAGAGGAAGCCGATCGCAAGGCATTGGAAGAGGCCAGGAAACGAGAAGAGGAAGCGCGGCTGGCCTTGGCGGTAGAAGCGAAAAAGCAGGGTGCGACAGAAGAAACCGTGCAGGAAATCGTCAACACGCCAATGCCCATACAAGTGACACCCACGGCCCCATCGTTCCAGAGGGCAGTCGGAATTGGAGCAAGCCGCAAGCCCGTCTACCGCTGGCGCGTGATTAACGAATCAGTCATCCCGCGTGAATACCTGTCATTGAATGAAGTCAAGATCAACGGCGTTGTCCGTGCAATGGGCGCGACCGCGAAAATTGCCGGAATCGAAGTGTACGAGGATATCCCGACCATTTCAGTCAGGGGAAGGAACTAATATGTCAAGTCAACCAATGGAAATAGCACAATACAATCAAGCCACGCTGGTAAGGCCGGATCAAATGGAACTTACCGTTGAAGAGATCGTCACGAAAGTAGCAAAGGTCCGCCAGGTCGCGCAAAGCGTGATGAAAGACGGCGTTCATTTCGGCACCATTCCGGGAACGCCCAAGCCGACGCTCTACAAGGCAGGCGGCGAGATCCTCTGCTTGACCTTCCGGCTCGCTCCGAAATACGAGAAGGAAATCATAGACCTGGGCAATGGCCATCGTGAATACAGCGTCAGGTGCGACCTGTTTCATATTCAGAGCGGGGCGTTCTTCGGCTCCGGTGTAGGCTCATGTTCGACGATGGAGAGCAAGTACCGCTATCGCCCGGGGCCGGTGGAATCAACGGGGCATCCGGTGCCGAAAGAATACTGGGACTATCGGAAATCAGATCCCAAGAAGGCGCAGGAATTGATAGGCGGCAAGGGCTTCTCAGCCAAAAAGATTGACGGCTCCTGGCTGATCTGCCGCGCCGGGGAGGTCATCGAGAATCCCAATATCGCCGACTGCTACAACACGGCCCTGAAGATCGGAGCTAAACGCGCTTATCTTGATGCGGTCCTGAAGGCTACGGCGGCGTCAGAAGTCTATACCCAGGATTTGAAGGACGAAGATGATGAAGATGACGAAGGTTCGCCGGATAAGCCAGCTCCTATCCAGCAGCCGCAGCGCAAATCGGAGGCACAGGACGCTAACGGCAAACTCATCAACGAAAAGCAAATTTCCCGGCTATGGTCCAAGGCGTATGCGTTGAACCTCAAGGACAAGGCGGCGGAGCGCAAACTGGTTGACGATATCTTGGCAACCTACGGCTATCAGCACGCAGACAAGGTGAAGGTCACGGACTACGACGCGATAATTGCCTGGATAGAAAAGGGGCAAGTGCCGTCCTCCGATCCGGAGCCAGGCGCATAGCCTTCACCCGGAGCGGCGGGGCATTACCCACGGATGCCGCTCTCTCCGTGGGCGGACGAGGTTGGTTGAAGGGGAATATTATGAGCTATCACAGAGATGAATACAAATCTGAATATGAACTTAGGCGTGAGAAGGAACGGTTGTCTGATAGATGGCACGATCCTGATGTGCAACGAAGATGGGCCGCAGAAGATCGTATTAGAGAGATCAATTACGAGTTTAACAGGCGTGAAGATCGGCGGAGAGAGGAAGAAGAGGAAAAACAACGGCAGGAACGACAAGCAAGAGATCGCCGAGAGGCCGCACGGCGAGAACAAGAGTATTACGAATACGAAAGAGAACAACGGCGCTTACATGAAGAACAAGAGCAGGAATCGGACGCCGACAGGGAAATGTTCGGTGATGACAATCGCGGACTTGAAGACATAGGGAATAAATGAGGCACCCAAGCTCACTCGAAGAAACACTGGCGTACCAGATCAAGGTGGTGGGGCTACCGGCGCCGGTGAGGGAATTTAAGTTTCATCCAAAACGCAAATGGCGTTTTGACTTTGCTTGGCCCCGTCACAAGATCGCAGTCGAAGTTGAAGGGGGAGTTTGGACCGGAGGAAGGCACATGCGCGGATTCGGGTTTCAGGCCGATTGCGAAAAATACGCAATGGCGCTTATCGCCGGGTGGCGGGTGCTGCGAGTTACCGGCGAGATGGTCAAGGATGGCACGGCATTGAATTACATCGAGGAGCTTTTGAATGCAGCAAGCTAACCTATTCGATGCTCCTGCGGCAAAGCAGGCCGCAACGCGCGGCATGGACAGATCCCTTCTGCGCCGTGGTGACGAATGGAAGGATGAGGTCATCGACATCATCCGCCAGGTTGCTACCAGGCAGGAGCTGCTGACTTCCGATGACGTCTACCGCGTCCTCGAGGATCGGCACATGGGAGCCTATTGCCTCCGGATCATCGGCCCACTGATGCTGAGAGCGGCAAAGGCCGGGTACATCGAATCGACGCATACAGTGCGGCATTCGGAACGGGTGAGTATGCACGCGGCATGGGTGACGGTGTGGAGGAGTAAGATTGCGGGGATGGCGTGAACGGAATTAGCTGGACTGACCAAACCTGGAATCCAATTGTCGGTTGTAGCCACGTTTCTGCTGGCTGTGATCACTGTTGGGCTGAGCGGATGGCCAAACTGCATTACCATTCCAAATTTCCGAACGGTTGGAGCAAGCACGGCCCGATATCATTCCCGGAGCGCCTTGAACAGCCGCTGCACTGGCGCAAGCCGCGCCGGATTGCGGTTGCACTCATGGGCGACCTTTTCCACGATGCTGTGCCGGATGAGTTTATCGACAAGGTTTTCACAATGATGGCGTTCTGTAGGAGACATACATTTCAGCTTCTAACTAAACGGCCGGATCGCATGCACGCGTATTTCTTAAATGATAGACCTGGTCACATTGATTACACCGCTGGTCAATTAATGAGTCAAGATTTTGGATATATGGTGGGCTCCTTTAAGTGCCTCCGCCAACCAAATGTAGCCGGTGGCATTGAAGGCTGGCCACTTCCAAACGTCTGGCTTGGTGTCTCCTGTGAAAATCAAGCCGCCGCCGCCGAGCGAATCCCGCTGCTTCTGCAGACTCCCGCAGCTGTCAGGTTTGTGAGCTGTGAACCGCTCCTGGGGCCGATCAATTTAGACGGCGATGACGCCGAAGATATACACGCGCTTGGATGTGGCGGGGATTGCGACTGTGCCCCGAAGCTAGATTGGGTAATCGTTGGCGGCGAAACCGGACCAGGCGCAAGGCCAATGCACCCGGACTGGGCGCGATCACTGCGCGATCAGTGTCGGGCGGCTGGCGTTCCATTCCATTTCAAGCAGTGGGGCGAGTGGCGAATGTTCCCGCGTGGATCGGATTGCTTACTACAAGGCAATATTCAAAGTGCATCACAGGATGATTCATTATGGTTCAAACGCCTCGGCAAGAAATCCTCTGGCCGTCTCCTGGATGGCCGAGAATGGCTGGAATTCCCGGAGGCGAAGGCGTGAAAGAGATTAGATCAGCAGGGAAGTCCCTGCAGTAATTACCGGCAACACACGATATGAGTACAGGGTGTGTATATGGCAAATTCGGACGATCTTAGGCATTGCGGCAACTGGTTAGGCAAGGCGCGGCGCAATTTCAACCTCACAAACCGCTCATGGAACCTGCTTCATGCGCTTTGTCTGGAATACGGCCTCAACCATTCATCAATGCTGGAAATTTGCATCCGTGAAAAGTTCATCAAGGACATTGGGCCGCTGCCGCCGATCGAGTACGCCGGAGGAAGGAAAGCCAAATGAGGACGGATAGCCAGAAAAACTCAACTTCTGATAAGATATCATATGTTTTAAACCCACGACAGCCGCACAGTAAACACACAAAAAAGATCCTCGCACTGTTCGATGACGGCTACACGTACGGCGAAATCGCCGCACGCCTGAGCCTGAATCCACTCCACGTATTCGACATCATTCACAGCCATCTGCGGCGCATGGTGGGGGTATAGATGTGCGCACACAGAAAAAGCCCGATAGCACTCTGCCCATATTGCGGAAAGAAGATCTATGAACCTATTGCAAACCATTCCATATTCAGATGCGAAGGATTCAAGGAACGACTACGACAAATTCCTGTCAGCAAAGCGAAATCTATAAAAAATGACTTACCAAAACTTCCTAAAATCTAAAATGCAGTTAGAGGGGGATTTCGGATTTGATCCATTATGGATGCCCGATTCCCTATTTGATTTTCAAAAATACCTTGTGGAATGGGCGCTCAGAAAAGGCCGCGCGCTCATTGCTTCCGATTGCGGAACGGGAAAAACCCCAATGCAATTAGTATGGGCCGAGAATGTCAGACGTAAAACAAATGGGAATATTCTTATACTGACTCCGCTTGCCGTTGGCCCTCAAACGGTCAAGGAAGCCGAGAAATTTGGTGTTGAATGCCGACGTTCACCTGATGGAAAAATCAAGCCGGGAATAACAATTACCAACTATCAACGGTTGCACTATTTCGATCCTTCCGACTTTTGCGCGGTAGTGTGCGACGAATCCAGCATCCTGAAAAACTTCGACGGAACGACCAAGGCGGCAATAACTGAATTTATGCGCCTAATGCCTTATCGATTACTTTGCACAGCTACGGCCGCGCCGAATGACTATATTGAACTCGGTACATCTTCTGAGGCTCTTGGGTATCTCGGCTATATGGATATGCTGACCCGCTTTTTTAAGAATGAGCAGAACACCATAAAGCCGATGACATTCCGCCATCGCGGGCAGAACTTCACAGCCCTGTATGACCGTGCCAAATGGAGATTTAAGCGGCACGCAGAACAACCTTTTTGGCGTTGGGTGTGTAGCTGGGCCAGGGCGCTAAGAAGGCCATCCGATTTAGGATTCGCAGATGGGAAATTCATTTTGCCTGAATTGATTGAGCGGCAAACCATCATTGAAAACACCAAGCCCTTACCGGGGTTTCTCTTTACTCAAGTGGCCGTGGGGCTTCACGAAGAGCGGGAAGAATTGAAGCTCACCATCAATGAGCGATGTGAACGGGCGGCTGAGATTGTAAAGCGCAATGGTTGCTCAGTGGTTTGGTGTAATTTGAATGAGGAAGGGCGACTTCTTAGAAGGTTAATCCCCGATGCGATTGAAGTTAGCGGTTCTGACTCTGACGAGAAAAAAGAGGAAGTATTTGTTGCGTTCAAGGCCGGACAAATAAAGCGCCTGATTACAAAATGCAAGATTGCGGCATTCGGTCTAAATTGGGAACACTGCAATCATACCGTATTTTTTGCCTCTCATTCCTATGAGCAATACTACCAAGCTGTTCGGCGGTTCTGGCGATTCGGGCAAATCAATCCAGTTGAAGTCGATGTGATCGCTACCAGTGGGGGAATTGCCGCACTCGAAAGCCTTCAGCGTAAATCCAAACAAGCGGAGAAAATGTTTTCTAATATCGTGGAACTCATGAATGATTCAATGAGCCTTTCCCGATCCGTGGAATACAAAACCGAGGAGAAAATACCGGAATGGCTATAGCCGATCAACACCTAAACGATCATTATGCGGTTTATCTAGGCGACTCCTGCGAGCTTCTTCCCAAGCTAAAAGATGAGTCGGTGCATCTATCTATTTATTCACCGCCATTCGCCACTGAACGCGGTGGGGCTTTGTACCACTACACATCAAGCGAGAGAGATTTGTCGAACTCCCGCACTTATAATGAATTTTTTCAGCATTATGAATTTATTGTCAGGGAAATCTATCGTCTGACATTGCCGGGAAGAATGAGTGGTGTGCATGCCACGGATATTCCCACGGGAAACTCAGGCTGTGATGCGCTAAGCGATTTCCCTGGAGATATTATCCGGCTCCATAGAAAACTCGGATTTGACTACACCGGAAGATATTGCATTTGGAAGGAGCCATTAGGGGTACGCAACCGGACAATGGCTAAGAATCTCGCACACAAGACCATTGTGGATGATAGCTCTAAGTGTTCAGTTGCTTCTGCTGATTATCTCTTGATGTTTAGGAAAAAGGGCCAAAACCCCATACCAATTAATCATCCTAATGGATTATTGGAATATGCCGGTGAGCGGCAGATTCCACAGGAACTGATATCTTACCGTGGATGGAAGGGTAATCAGATTGAAAACCGATATTCTCATTGGATCTGGAGGCAATATGCTTCGGCGTTTTGGGATGACATACGAATCGACCGCGTTTTACCTTTCAGGGAGGCCAGGGATGAGGAGGACGAAAAGCATTGCCATCCACTCCAGCTCGACGTAATTGACCGCTGCTTAGTGCTCTGGAGCAATCCAGGTGAGGTAGTACTAACTCCATTTATGGGTGTTGGATCCGAAGTATATGGTGCTGTGAGTAATGGCCGGAAAGCTGTGGGTTGTGAACTAAAACCATCCTACTATCGGCAATCGTTGAAAAATCTAGAGTTTGCCTTATCGAACACAACAAAACAGAATGAACTGTTATTTAACGACCATGCTCGCGCGAAAACTAAATGTCACGAATCCGAAACCTGAAGCCTGAATATTTTCTCGATGAAGAACTCGCACAATGCGGAAGGGATGCACAACTTCTATTCGCTGGCCTTTGGCTCCTGGCGGATCGCTGCGGGCTCCTTGAGGATAGACCGGCCATGATAAAGGCAGTCACGTTTCCCTACTACGATGACATTACCCCGGCAGTAGTTTCCACTCTTCTTGACCGTCTGGCCGCCTGCGCATTTATCGTTCGGTACGAAAAAGAGGGTAAAAAGCTGATATGGGTGAGAAACTTTGAAAAACACCAGCACGTTCACCCTAATGAGGCCAAGAGCGTATTACCGCTTCCATCTAAAGAGGATATCGAGTTATCCGGTAATTTAATTAAATGTAATTTAATTTCGCATTCTTTTACTTATACTTCTACTGATACTTCTACTTCTACTGGTGGGGACGCTTTGCGTCCCACACGCGCCGCAAAGGGGCGGCGCTCCAGCCAGAAAACCTCAGCGCCTGATGTCTTCGAAATCTCGGAAAGCCTGAAAGAATGGGCGAGTAAGGTTTGTCCTAATATCCGCCTCGATGAGGAGACGGAAAAGATGCTCGATCATCATCGCGCCAGAGGTGACTGCTTCCGGGATTGGGATGCAGCTTGGCGGAAGTGGATGCGAAATGCGGCCGAATGGGGCTTAGCGCGCAAAAATATCAGCGGAAACAGCAAATCCTACAAACCCGACACCATCGGCGAAAGCCCCGAGAGCGACGATCCGCCATGTGAAGCGGCTATCAAGAAAGCGCATGAGCTTTTTGGAGGATTCAAATGAACTGGTTTGAGCTCCGCACACGCGGCCGTTTTATGCGCGACGTTGACTTGCTAGGCAACGCGGTGATGATCGCCATTATCGCGTTCGTTTTGGGGTTGCTTATTGGCGGGGAGAATGGGAGGTGAGCATGGAAGTTAATCGAGAAAATCATCTGGCGGATTCTTTTAGGTACGCCTTGTCGATTAAGCTGAAGGAAAGGAAACGGCTCCAACCTGATTTGGACGGATGGTATTGGGTTAAATTCGCGTTCTCACCGCGACCATATCCGTTTCGAGCGTGGAATAGGAAATTTCATGGTGTGGGTTATTGGCTGTTGTCCAAACTCAGCAAGGTTGAATGGATAGCGGGGCCGCTTGACTATCCAGAATAGGGAGAAGTAATGGAAAAAGAATCCCTGCGAATGTGTACTAAGCATATGGTCTCTTGGACAAATGAACAATGCGACATTTGTGACCTTGAAGCGCGGCTGAAGGATGCGGAGGAGATATTGTATGGGGTGGCTAACAACGGTATAGATTGGGGCAATAGGGCGAGAGCCTACTTCAAGAAATGGGGGAAGTAATGTGTAGCAAAGAAGAAACAGCGGTCAAAGACAAATACACGTTGCATCTTAGCTCATGGGCGCAACAGATAATCTCCGACCTTCAGCGGCAGCTTGCGGAGATTGAGCGGCTGAGGGAGGGGTTGAAGAGGTTGGAGTGGATAGATTTATTTCCCGCTTCGGTGAATATGGCAAGAAAAGAACGGTGTCCAGTGTGCCTATGTAGCAAGAAAGAAACAGGTGGTGATGGGCATGATACCGACTGCTGGCTGGCCGCACTATTGGAGGGGAAATGAGAATCTGGATTAGGGCATCAACCTTGTATAACAGCTCTGATTCGGTTGACGTAAGCACAGACAAATATGGATATAGCAGGATTGTGGTCTGCCGTAAGCACATGTCCCGCCTTCTTCGCGGCTCCAGTAAGCGTCTGCCACGGCACGGATCGGATGAGGTGGTGGAGGTGGAACTGGAGGCGAAATGACAATCGCGGGCGGCGTGGATCGGCCCAAAACACGCAAGGAGGTTGATGATGAAACTATGTAAAAAGTGTGGGGTAGAAAAATCAGAGGATGATTTTTATTGGCAATTTGGAAAGCCAAGAACTTATTGTAAATCATGCTTCAAAGCCGCTTGGCATGAATACAGAACGGCCAATAAGGAAAAATATTATATACACAATAATATTGGAAAACAGAAATATAGATCACTTTATCCCGAAAGAATATACGCCCAAAGAGCATTATCGTACGCTATTAGATCCGGCTTAATAAATAAACCGAATCAATGTGAACAATGCGGGACGGAATGCAAACCGCAAGGGCACCATCCAGACTATGCCAAGCCTCGTAATGTTGTGTTTTTATGTCCTCTTTGCTATAAACATGTACACAGTAACTATCAAACCGAAACTATTTTGATGGGGAAATGCGACGATGAAAAAGCGTAATCAGGTGTGGGTGATTGAGGTAAATGATTACAAATCTAGATGGCTGCCGCTTGATTTAGAACTGACGCGGAAATCAGCTATAGAAACTATGAAATCCTACGGTGGATACCGAAGGACTCCACGCGACTACCGCATCGTCAAGTACGTGGCCGAGGAGGGCAAGAAATGATTAAGCTGAGCGAAATTGAGAAACGATGCAATGAGGCTACAAAGGGGCCGTGGGAAAAGAGCGTTGCAGGAATTGAAGGCGATAACTACATAGCAGGAACGGGGCCGTGGTATCGCACCGTTGGGGCATGGAACGCAAAAAGTGATAATTCCATAAACGATGCCGACTTCATTGCTCAAGCCCGTACCGATCTCCCCGAAGCCCTGCGCTTGCTGAGGGAGGCTAGAGAAATCATTGAGACACTAGGAATATTTCAACCGGATATTCTCAAATTATCCAAGGTTGAGAAGTGGCTATCAGAGGTGCAGCCATAGCTAAACGAGCGAGGGAGAAATAATGGAAAACAGAAGGTCGTTTCTAAATAAGCTAATAGCAACCGCAACAGTTCCCTTTGTCATCAAGTATGCGGATGGGTCACAGGAGAAAATTCCTGTGCGATACGCCAAGAGAAAGGGCTTGCATATAACGATGCTCACTAGCGACGGCGAATGGATCAACGGCCCTGCTATCGGCACGCTGAAATGGTTAGATAAGCTGCCGAAAGACAGCGGTTTTTATCCAGAATGCGGATACCTGATTGCTACGAAACCCTTACTTCTGACAAAAGGGACCGTGATATTTGATAAGAGAATCACGCATTTTCGCCTATTGGACGACGAAGGAATTGTTATCAGCGAAAGAAGCATGGAGGTTAATCTAGGTGGAAGCCTCAATGAATATACGCTGACAGTTACCTGGGCGCTGGCTTGCGGAGTCCTCAAAGATAATTCAATAGGGAAATATAGTGCAAGTTTGCTACGTAAGAAGATAGATCCGTATTTGACGAAGGGTCACGGAAATGACCGATAAACCCACCTACAGACCGGATGAGCTGGCGGTAGCCCTGGAAATCAAGGTGCGGAAGGTGCTGGACATGCTGCGCCGTGGAGAGATTGACCATGTTCATATTTGCCACAACCACACAAACGTCAGGATACCGCGCAAGGAATATCTCAGGCTGGTAGGTGAAAAACGTGTATAAGTTTGCAAGAGTTTGTAACAGTTGGTAAGAGTTCGTATGTTATTTCTCCCCGCCTCTTGACATCGCAATATCAATAGCTCTACCGTAGATTGACTGACAGGACGCTGCAACCTGGTAACAGCGCACGCATAGCGAGTTGGCAGTAAGATCCAACAAGATACCCTAATAATGTCAAAACATAAATCGCAGGATCGCAAATCTGTTGAGTTAGCAGACCCGCGCCCAGGCCAAGCAACACACATATCTAGAAATCGTGCTTATGAGCACTGTGCCGCGGGTCTTGCTTATTTTCTGAAAGACGGAAGGCTCAAGTTTCGTCAGCGATTTGCCAATAATCAGAGCCGATCCGGTTCGGATGTTTACGTGCAGGGCGTGATCAACTGGCGCGGCGAAGAGCCGATAAAATCCTTCCACAAACCGGGAGAGGTCAGGTGTTGACATGGTTCGCCACGTAGGAACGGGCGGCCGCATTCCGGGAGCAGGCCGCAAGCCCGGATGCAAGACGCTCGTAAAACGCGCCGAAGCTGCCGACATATTGGGCTCCATCGACGAAATGGCCCTATGGCAGAAATTATTGAAAAGCAAATCCGAGAAAATCGTTCTGGATGCCATAAAGTACCTGACTGACCGCAGGGACGGCAAAGCGGTTGAGGCCGTGAAGCTGAGCGGCGATAACGCAAGTCCTATTGAGATTCTTGTGAGGCATATTGGTACTGACGATTGATCTGCAGCCGAAGCAGGGGCAGCTCTACGACCTCATGGAGCATAGCGACTGCATCAACATCGGCTATGGCGGATCGCGCGGCGGGGGCAAGTCTCACGGCGCCCGGGCGATCATGCTGCTCCGGCGCATCGAGCATAAGCGGACTCCCGGGCTTATATTCCGCCGCACTTATCCCGAGCTTCTAGCTAATCACATCGAGCCGATCTTCAAGGAATACCCGGCCCTGCGGCCATATTACAACGTGGGCGATAAGATTCTGCGCCTGCCCGAGAAGATGGGCGGAGGCTCAATCAGCTTCGGCTATGCCGAAAATCCCGGCGATCTCGGGCATTTCCAGGGCCATCAATACATGGACATCCTGATTGATGAGGCAACGAAGCTGCGCCAGGATGAGATTGATTTCCTGCGTACCATACGCCGATGCCCCGGTGTTCCAGACCTATCCTGTAAGATGGTCCTGACCTGTAACCCGGGCGGAGTGGGCCATAACTACATCAAGCGCGTGATGATCGACCGGCTATTCCAGGAAAATGAAATACCGGAATCATTCGCGTTCATACCGGCGTTTGGATGGGATAACGTCGAGTGGGCTCGTGCTGCCTTGGCCGACGATAAACTGAACGCCAGGGCCTACTACTCCTGGACCGACGATCAGCGCTTCCGGTACTTTATTACACGGACGCAGTACGGCCGGGATCTGAACGCCCTGCCTGAAACTCTGAGGATTCAGCATCTATTGGGCCGATGGGATTATTTCGAGGGCCAGGTGTTCCCCGAGTTCAACGCCAAAGATCACAATCTCGACAACTGGCTGGACCCCGATGACGAGGACGCGATTATTGATTTCGTCCGGGATCAGCGCAAAGTCAATGCCCACGATCATGCCTCAACCGGGATCAGCGCGCATCTGCTTACGGCCATAAACTGCGATGAGGACGTGTTCGCCTATGCCGAGTATTACCGCAAGGACCGGCTGATCAGCGAACATTCCAAGTCGATCAAAACTCTCATCGAGCCCTTTGGACAGCCGGAATACACGCTGATTGACCCGAGCACGGAAGCCAAAACGCTGCAGAACGGCAAAGAGCTTTACTCCGTGCAATACGCTTATCAGTTGCAGGGATTGTCTATGCTGGCAGCGCATAGGGCGAGCATAGAGGTCGGGATTGATCTCATCAAGGAGCACTTGAAAGTCAATCCGCTGCATCGCAATCCATTCACGCAAATGGGTCCGTCCGCCAGGTTGTTTGTTTCGCAAAGGCGCTGCCCGAATCTGTGGCGCGAGATGAGCGAGCTGCAGGTGCAGAACGAGGACGGCAAGATCACTTATATCGGCTCCGATCATGCCAACGATTGCCTGAGATACATTCTCGTCAGCCGTCCAAAAGCTGCGGCTCAGAAGCAGATGGACATCCTGCAGCTTCCTACCATACAGCAGATAGCGACTCGGGCGGCGGATAAGTTTTCACAGACATTCGGGCGGGATCGCAACGAAGGGAGCTGGTACTGATGGGACTGCATATATACATCGACGATGGGAAGGGGGATGAAATGCCAGCGAAAAGCAAGGCGCAGCTCAGGGCGATGGCCGTAGCGATGCACAATCCAGGCAAGCTATTTGCCCGCAACAAGGGATTGGCGGAGATGGACAAGAAGGACTTGCGGGATTTTGCCGGGACGAAAGAGAAGGGATTGCCTGAGAAGCTAGGGGATTGGAAGCGGAGGAAAGGGAAATGAGCGACAAGGTAGTGAAGATCAAGTGCCCGAAATGCGGCGGGGACTTGAGGATACATCAGCCTGTGATCGTGAGGCTGGATAATGGCGTGATGAGCCAGGTAACGCTTGTTCCGGGATGGAGCGCGGATGAGCGGATGTGCAAAGGATGCGGAAGCATGGTGAGTCCTGTGTTTACGGCTGAGCTGCCGATTATGTGGGCGGCGATGGAAGCATCCCAAGAGCCGGAGGAGAAGAAGATCATTCAGCCGAACATGGTGCTGCCTGTGGACTTTAAGAGAAAGATGAAGATGTACTGAAGCCGTGGCGAAGACGATTCTGAAGTATAAGATCAGGTCCGGGGAAGCTCCGGCGCTGCCTGGAACGCCGACGCTGCCTACAACCTTCTCTACGTCATACTCCGCTCCTGCCACTACCCACGAAGTAGGAAGCGGGAAGGAATACACGGATCTTCAGGTTGCCTTGGATGCCGCCGCAGATGCAAATGCCAACTGGACGCTTATCCTGACTGCAGGGGAAACATTCACGGGACTATTCAAATTGAAACCCAAGAGCGGGCCTTATTGGACGTATGTTATCTCTTCCGATCTGGCAAGCCTTCCTGAAGGGATTCGTGTGGCTCCGGCTGACGATACTCACATGCCGATCATAACGGCTCCTGTGTATGCGGGCAACTATATTCCCGCTCTGGCATCTTGGAAGAATGCAAGTTACTATCGGTTCTGCGGGATAAAAATAACTGCGCCGGAGCAAACCACAGCAACAGTCGTGAGTCTCGGATTGGGTTCCGCTAATTATTCAGACTCTTATTACAGTTGGGACTGGGTTACAAGCCAAGCGGATTGCCCTTCCTATATCTGGTTTGACAGATGCCATGTAACTTCGGAATTAACCAAGTACGAAGCCAACTATTGGATGATTTGCGCTCTTTCGCTTGCTGGCAAGTACATTGCAACCATCGACAGTTACGTTGATAATGCCCACTACTACGGGGATGAATCATACGCCATCCACATAAATCAAGGGGAAGGCCCATATAAAGTGGTCAACAATTTCCTTGAAGGTAACGGGATGAATTTCTTTGTCGGCGGGTCCGACACCCATATTCTCGATGACATCCCTTCTGACATTGAATTTCGCCGCAACTATTGCTTCAAGCGGGCATCTTGGGGAGCGAATACAACGCTATCCGCTGGTATCGACGATATAGTTACAACGATTCCAGTGGTAAGCACGGCGAATTTTGCGTCATCGGGTTTGATAACAATAGACAGCGAGATAATTAAATACGCATCAAAAGATGCGACTAACTTCCTATCGTGTACCAGAGGTTATGATGGTACTGCGGTATCTCATCTTTCCGGCACATGGGTAAGCGTACCCGGATCTCAGAAAAACGATGTTGAAGTGAAGTTCGGAAAGCGCATCCTGATCGAAGGCAATTTCTTAGGGCCGGTAACAAAAAATAGCGGCCAGCAAAATTGCGTTGCTATGTCCTTCACAACCAAGAATCAATACGGAACTATGCCGTGGAGTGAAATCAGCGATGTGACAGTGCGCTATAACAAAATGCAAACATGTGGACAAGGCTTGAGATTGACGGGAACCAGTTATGAGGCCGGGGGGAGTGGTGGATATACAGACTTGGTTGCAGCAAGCGATCACAATACCAGCAAGAAGGTTTCAAGCGCAGTTCGTATATTCCCTGCTGATTACGACGGGCAAATGATAAAGATCAGCGGAACCAACTGGACTACAGGGTATTACACCGTTGTTACAAGGATTGATGACCACACCATCACGCTTGATGCGGTTGCAGCTCCCAATAACACAACAGGGGGCACATGGAACGAGTGTATGGGCATGAGAAGGATACTTGTTCACGACAACGCATTCCTAGACATAAACGGAAGAGTTGTTGGAAATGATTCCGCCTATAGCGTTCAAATCAGTGCTAATGACGAATGGCCCATCACCGACTTGGTTATAAAGAATAACCTATTTCTCCATAACGGCAGGGGGTGGATGTGGGCTTATGTTGCGGGCGGTACAACCAATCATACCGGTGCAACGGGAATGAAAATATACGACAACATATCAAGTCCCGCAGATGGACTTGCGTATGGAGACAGTAAGGCCAACGGCACATCGGCCCTCGACTACTATACGCCAAATAATGATTTCCAGAAAAACGTGTGGGTGCTCAGAACCATAGATACTACCCATGCGGCTGATGTGGCGTGTTTCGGTGGGACGGAGCCTTATCCCTCTCTAGATGCCAACGGCAAGTTTCCCTACTCTGCAAGTCTAGTGCGTGGTTGGGGGCCGGACGGCATCCCTACTGTTGAGTTCACAACTGCTCCGGCAGAAACCGTTACCGACCCGGAAACCTATTACGACGGAACGTACGACTTCACACTTGCGGCTGGCTCCCCATATAAAGGGCAAAGCACTACAGGCGGTGATCCTGGGCCGAATTGGACGCTTCTTAATTCTTATACTCTTCACAGTAAAGACGGAGACTGGTCATGACGAAGTTATTTGATTGGCAGATGGAGAATACTCTCACCGCTGACTACAGCGCAGGGGATAGTAGCGGAACAGGTAGCGGCACTTATGAGTTTGATGGAACCACAAAGCATGACGGTTCATACAGCTTAAAGGCTCTTGTCGTTGATGACATGGTTTTATACGATGTTGTCTCTCTCGATATAGTCAAAAACACAGGATGCATAAAGGCATGGGTACGCTTCAATGGAGCGATAGCGGCTAACATCAATCCTGTCTATGTAACATTTGATGGAAGTAATGAGCTATACCTGAATGTGACCAATATCGCCAGCACATTGTATGCCGGAATGACTTATATTGGCGGTGGAGCCAGTGTCTATCCCGATGTTGATGCAAACACTATTGTAGTCGCAGACACCTGGTATGAGTTTATTGCACGATGGAGGACTGGAACTACAAATCCGTCATTGTCTTTTCAGCTTGGGACTGGGACTGCGATCACGGTTGACACCGATCTAACCGCATGGACTACAACGACGGGCTTGCTGCGAATAGGCAATTATGGTGTCAGCTCGCCTACGGTGTGGGTAGATAACCTCCGAATCTACGATGATTGGGATGGGACGGAGGGGGGGCCTCAACCTCCGGTTCTCCTCAGGTATGAGGTCTTTTGATGGCAACGGCGACTCTAACCACGGCGGATAATCCGAGCAGCCCGTGGGCTACGCCTACCAATGCCTATAACCTCATAATTGAGTGCTTTGGCGCAGGCGGAGCGGGCGGCGGTTCGATGAATGCCGCTTCTCAGGGGGCCGGAGGCGGCGGTGGTGGTGGAGCGTATGCCAAGCTGACGATTGCCGCTCCTTCCGGGAACTACAATTACAGCGTAGGAACGGCCGGGATCCATGTTTCAGGAGCGAATAAGGGCGGAGATGGCCTTGTGTCATGGTTTAAGAGCAATGATTCAGCCGGATGCGTGGCAGCGCCGGGAATTGGAGGCGATCCGGGCACAGCGGGAGCTGGCGGGAATGGAGGAGCCGGAGGGTCAACCGCTTTAAGCTATGGTGACACGGAATGGGCTGGAGGGGCTGGAGCCGCAGGCGTGCAGAATAGCGTGGGCGGTGGCGGCGGTGAAGGTTCCGGCGGAGCCGCTGCGGGAAATGGCGCTATAGGTCAGGCTGGAGGCACCGGAACGGCAGGCGGGGATGGCGGCGCGGGCGGAGCCGTTCACGGTGACGGCGCTACTGCCACAGGCAATGGAGGCGGTGGCGGCGGCGGCGGACATGCAAACAACACCAATTCCCGGCTCGGAGGCGATGGCGCTCCGGGCAAGATCATTTTGACATGGGGCGTCAGATATCTTCCCACGCCTAGCGATAATTTAGAGGATTAAGTGCCTACAGAAACCCTTACACCGGCATCCGGCAGTCCGTGGGCAACTCCCATAGGGACTGTGAATCTGGTAATTGAATGTTGGGGGTCGGGAGCTGCGGGCGGCGGGAATGCAACTACATCGGATGGTGGCGGAGGAGGCGGAGGTGGAGCTTACTCCAAGAAGACTATTGCTTCACCGTCAGGTAATTACAATTTCTCCGTGGGCTCTGGAGGCGTAGGAGTTCAGGGCGGGAATGGCAATAACGGCAACACGACCTGGTTCGTTTCAAACGATGCTGCCGGATGCGTTGCCGCAGGCGGTGTCAGCGGGAAGGCTCCTGTCGGCGGGAATGGCGGCGTAGCGGGCTCGGGAGGCTTGGCCGCTTCCGGATATGGTGATGTTAAATACGATGGCGGATGGGGCAATACGGGGAGAAATGCGACCAGCGGGCAGGGAGGCGCCGGAGGATCATCTGCCGGAACTGCCGCTGCCGGTGTAACCGTTGGAACTGCGGGAGCGTTTTCAATGACTCCGACCACTCCCCCGACTGATGGCGGGATCGGCGGAGTAGGCGGTGCCGCTGGCGGGAATGGAGTCGCTCCGGCTTCCGGAAATGGCGGAGGCGGAGGCGGGAGCGGAGATTCAACGGGAACATCCAGGACCGGAGGGGACGGGGCTGATGGCAAAATCGTACTGACCTATACCATTTCCTACACCCCGCTTACGTATCCTTTTGGGGAAAATTCGGAGTTATAACATGGGCGCAGAAGATAAATTGAACATAACGGAAAGTACTGCCGCAGTTCTTGTATGCGCTCGATGCAAGAACGCAGTCAAATCCAACGAGCAACATCAATGCAAACAACAGGAGAATAAAAATGAGAAAATCAAAGAAACATGGAGCCGTAGCAACTCAGGGACTCCATTCCGCATTTGAAACGATTGGGCTGCGTGGCGGCATCGAAGTCTGCATGAAAAATGCCTTCACCGGCGAGGACATCATACACGAAACCGGGGAAAACGTCGTTCTGTATATCGGCAGAAACATGCTGATGACAATGGCGCTGGCTACCGCGACGCACAATGCAATCGTTCCCTGCCTTGTGATCGGCTCGGGCACAACCGCTACGGCCGCAACGCATACCGGCCCTCTGGCCTACTTCACATTCAAGACAGGCGGGATTGCCCAGACTACCCAGAGCGGCGGAACGGGCCAGCCATTGTTCGCGTTCACGGGCTCATGGGAGTCCACGGAGCTGACCGTCACGGGATTCAATGTGATTCAGGAGTTCTGCCTTGCGTTCAATAGCGCAACGAACTCAGGCAGCTCGAACGCCACGTACTTTAACAGGTATCTGAGCGCAAGCGCAATAAACGCCACGACATCAAATCAACTGTTGGTGACTTTTACTTGTTCATTCTAAACAACTTACAGACATGGAGGTGTTGCTTACAACATGGGAAATAAGGCGAATCAATCCGTAGTCGATGATTTTCACAAGCTCTGGTACAACCTGCAGTTCACGGTGAACTGGCAGGGAGTGGATATTCAGAAGAATCCGATGGATCTTATTATGTATCAAGAGATCCTGTATGAGTGTCGGCCCGATCTGATCATAGAATGCGGCACATGGCATGGCGGGTCGGCACTCTATCTGGCCCAACTATGCGACTTGCAGCAGCATGGAATGATCCTGACGATTGATCTCAATAGATGGATCGGTTTTCCGCAGCACTCCCGGATCATCTATATGACCGGGAGCACCGTGGAGGACAAAATCCTGAAACAAGTGAAGGCTTTCACCGGCGGCTTTCAGAAGGTGATGGTCATCCTGGATAGCGATCACACAAAATCTCATGTGCTGAAAGAGCTGGAGGCATACTCGGGATTCGTAACCCCACGGCAATATCTGATAGTGGAGGATACGAATATTCATAATCATCCGGTCAGAGATGATCTTCCTGCGGGGCCGTATGAGGCGGTTCAGTCCTGGATTCCGAAGCATGAGGAATTCATTATCGACAAGGCATGTGAGCGGTTCCTTTATACGCACAATCCTTCGGGCTACCTGCGGAGGGTGAAATAGTGCCATACCCACACATGAACAACATGCTGTTCGGTATGCCAATGACCGGAAGGCCCATTCCACCGGCGGTTATGTTTGCATTCCATAGTATGTGCCTGCCGATGAATTTCAATTACAGCATGTCCCAAATCATCGGCAAGCCCATTGATGAGGCCAGAAATATATTCGCTGAAACAGCGATTGCAAACGACTGCAAATACATCTTCACCTGGGACGAGGATGTCGCGTGTCCTCCGCAAACGATTCCCGAGCTTGTTTATAAGATGGAGCATACTCCCGATGCGGCCGTGATCGGCGGCGTGTACTGTTTAAAGCGCGATCCGGCTGAACCGCTTGTGTTTCGTGGAAACGGAAACGGTTCCTATTGGGATTGGAAAGCGGGGGAGTTTTTCGAGGTAAGCGGTATCGGAATGGGCTGCACGCTGATCCGCACGGAAGTGTTCAAGGATCTTAAAAAACCCTGGTTCAAGACCGAGTTCAATTACTCCCGAATGCTCGACGGAAACGGCGGCCTGGAATCGTGGACCGAGGATTTGTGGTTCTGCGAACGGATAAACCAAACCGGCAAATGGAAAGTGTATTGCGATGCCTCTCTGCTATGCAGCCACTACGACATGACAACCTGCAAAGCCTATTCGCTTCCACCGGACAGTAAGCCTGTGCAGCATTTGCAGGCTCCCCGGGGAAAATTGAAGATGCTCGATCTCGGCAGCGGCATGACTCCATACGATACGAAAGAGGGATTCGTCATTCATGCCGATTCCAACGAGAAAGCAAAACCGGATTATAGATGCGATCTCAGGAAATTGCCTTTCGCTACGGGCGAATACGACATTGTATTCAGTCCTGCGCTCGAGCAGTTCGAGGAAACGAACGAAGTACTTTCCGAATGGATACGGTGCATGAAGCCGGACGGGGAACTGCGCCTGGTAATCTCGGACGTTGAATGGGCGGCAAAGGAACTGCTGGCGGGGAAACTGAAACCGGCGCAGCTCTACGGAGCAAAGAAGCTATCCGCCTTCACATACGAAAGCCTGGTGGAAATTCTGAAGGAAGCCGGACTCGGAGATATTGAAAAAGTGAAGTCCGATCCGGCGCACATTGCGGTAAGAGCTAAAAAGGTGATCTAATGGCTTGGGCTGATGCAGCTTCAGGGCAAATGGCAATTCTGGTAATCGCTGCGGAATTGTTTGTCCCGACTGAGGCTGTTTTGAATATCCGTGGCGTTGCCCAATACAATTACGGCCATGCCTATGAGATTACAGATGCGGTTTCAGAAACCCATGAGGGAGCAGCCTATACCCCCATAAACTGCCCTGACCTTGCCGATGCTGTTGTAATTACGGATAGCGTTGAAGGGTTTCAGCCTCAATATGGCATAGGAACCGATACATTTATTCCCACGCAGGCAGTCGGCGGGCTGACAAGGGATTTGGCTATAGCCTCAACGTCCTTTGTCCCGATTCACGCGCTTGCGTGGATTGCTCCAACACTTTATGCCCAATCGGAATCCTTTGCTCCATCGGACACCGGAAGTGGGCTGTTTATACATTTTGGTTCCGGCTCTGATTCCATAATCCCCGACGATCTTGTAACCTACACCAAGGTAGAAGTAGGGCAAGCCACGCCGCTGTCGTATCCAGACCTCATAGATGCAGTTTCCTATGATGACTCTGCCGGAGGTCTGCTCCGCCATTATGGGACCGGCGCGGATTCATTTACTCCTACGCATGCTGTGACGGCGCAGCATCGCGCCTTATCCATATTCTCTACTTCATTTGCTCCTTCGGATACGGCAAACGGATTATTCACATACCTCGCGCAGGATGCGGATTCCGTTCCATACTCGGATATAGTTGATTATTCAAAGCCGAATATGGGAGCTACGCCGCTCTCTTATCCCGATGGCGGAGATTCGTGGTATCCGGTTGAAGCTGATCTTGGGATCAGGGGAGTTTACCAGTACAACACCGGGATCGAAGATAACGCCGCTTCCTTTGCCGAAGCGATAGAGTACTCCACTGAAGCAAGCATACTAGGCGGGTCATTTTCGGATGAAGTGCAATTATCCGATTCGCTCTCCGCTGTGCTTCGGCACCTCATTGCATTATCCGAGAAGGTATTCTACAGAAATCAGATTACAGAGGCCACTCCTATACCCGTTGCCATATCGGATTTATTCGAGATTACGGAAAGTCCCGTATGGCTGCAGGGTGAATACGCTGTCGAATTCGAGGAGGATCAAGGGCAGAATTTTGCCGACCTGGGTGTAAAACAGACCACCACTGTAATCCTGCCTATCGAGAAGGCTTTCGGTGATGCGGATTGGCAGCTTGCGGATTTAATCGAATATCAGAAAGTTGAAAGCGGCCTGCTGCCCTTGCCTTATTCGTTCGGGGACACGCAAGGAGCTAACTGGTCTGACGGCGCAGAAGCCTTTAAGCCGATTCTGGCAGACTTTTCTGATAGCTGGACTGCGACCGATTCGGCGGCATACCGCTTCTCGCTCATCTATGCCCCCTCAGACTCATTGAGCATTACGGATGCGGCTAAATTAGCATTAAGCCTGCGCTATCAGTTAAGCGATGAACAGACCTACGACGACTCGGCAAACAAAGATCTATACATAATTCTTCCTGAATGGGTTCCGCTGCCCTATGCGTTTTCGGATTCATTCTCGCCGACCGATGCGTTTGATGCGTCCAGAAATCATGTAGCCAAATTCGCCACGGAGTTTGTTCCATCGGATTCAGGTTCCGCGCTGTTCGCTTATCTGGCAACCGCTACGGACACATGGGCGCCTGAAGACCTTTTGGATGCATATGTAAAACCTTCTGAAACCAAAGAGGCGCAACCGTTCGATTCTCTCACCCCATTGGATTCAGGTGCGGCTATTCTGAGGCAGTTCCCCGTATGCGGCGATGCGATAACGCCGCAGGATGTGATTGCGGCCCAGATGCGGATCATGTTCAGCCAGACCGAGGAGTTTGCGCCTGTTGATGGAATGTATCATGTCCCGTTATTGGCAAGAAGGATTCGGCGGATCAAGACGCATCTCGGGCCTACCGTCATTGTGGATGGATCGCTGATTCCCGCAGTTCATACGGATGGAACGCTTACTCCGGCAGTTCTTGTAAAAGAATGGATAGAGTAACCTTATGCCAAACGCAAGAATAGTACGAGGCAACAGGGTCAGGTCTTACATAGAATTCTCTGATTTGACCGGCTCCTACATTGATCCGCCTCTCTTACGCTTCAAGATTCAGACTCCGGACAATGTTTCCAAGACATGGACTTACGGAACGGATGCGGAAGTGGTCAAGGATTCAGTCGGCCATTACCACGCAGACGTTTCGCTCGGGACTCTTAAAGTGGATGCGAAATACATTTGCCGGTGGGAAGCGTTTGATCCGACATGGAATGAGGATGATTGCCTTGCCGCCAGGGAAACGGTAATAGAAACGGTTTCGGATTATAAGGAGATTCAATCGTGATTTGGCTTAGCGTCTCCGTCGCGCTTCTCGCTGGCTTATGGTTCTGGGACCATCGGGATAGTGCAAAGCTTTATATGGAATTGCTGAAGCGCATGGATGCCCTGCAAGCCGACAATCGCGCCCTAACCGAAGCTCTTGTGCGCTCCGAGGGGAAACCTTTGATATTCCGCAAGCCGGAAGAGAAGGACGGCGAGGGATGGTGGGACACAATGCAGCCAATAGCGCCACAGGTGAAAGACAATGGCAACTCTTGATGATTCGGGCAATGCCCAAGATTTGATGGCTAGAGCCGACAAGTTTGTTTCTGAAACCTGGACTCGCGTAAAAAACGCCTATTGGGTTAAGCATCAGCGGTTTTGGGAAGCCCGCCTGTTCTATGCCGGTCAGTTCTGGTTCGACTTCGACATCTACCGCAAGCAATTCACCCTGCAGCAGCCGAATGATGACTTTGTTCCGCAGCCGCGCATCAATCGCTTCTCGCCCGCAATCGACAGCATAGCAAGCAATTTCGCCAGCATCCCAGAAGTGGAGGCCGTGCCGGTCCCGCAGGACGACGAAACTTCTATGGGGATCTGCGAAGTCATCAACGAACTGACGAAGCATTGCATCAAAGACAATGCCCTGCGCTCTGACTACAAGAGCGATGAAGACAAGGCGGGATACGCCGCGCAGGAGTTCGTGCTTTCCGGCTGCTGCTTCACTCAGGTTTATCCCGAAGATGAAGTGATAGGGAAACGGCCCAAGCAGGAGAAAAAGCAGGTAAACGCCTTCCAATGCCTGAATTGCGATATTTACCAGCAAACGACCGAACCTGTAATGGCCTGCCCTAAATGCGGCCAGCCTGTGCAACCGGAGACTGCCGAGCAGGTATCGCCCGTCCTGGGCGAAGACGGCCAGCCGGTGATGGAAGACGTAATCCGCAAAAAGATCATCGTGAAGACCGGAGATCCCGGCCATGAGTTCCCGCGGCTCGGGGCCAGGAACATGGGCGAGTCCCCTTTCCATATTTGGGCCGAGCGATTCACCCTGGATGAAATCCGCAAGCGCTGGAAGTTTGAAGCCACGCCGGACGCGCTTCAGCCGGACGGCTTCTCGGTTGTTTACGATCATGCCCTGTCGTTCTGGCTTGTAGGCTTCAATGCGGTCACGTATCAAGCAAACGACGCCGCGCTTGTCATTCAATGCTACATCGCGCCGGACTCGATGAAGGATTATCCCGAAGGGCTTTATGCCGTGATGATCGGGGAGAAGGTGATTTATGCCGAACCGTGGCCTTTCGTCGAGCATCCCTTGACCAAGGGCGATTACATGCAGTTACCTTCCTTATTCTTCCCGAGATCGGTTGCGGACGATCTTGTCGAACTGCAGCGGAGGAAGTGTATTTATGAAAGCATCATTGAGTTACACGCCAAAACCAGCGCCGTGGACCCGATGGTTATTCATGAGGATACGGTTGTCACCAAGCCGACAGGGAAAGCGGATAAAATCATTTACTGGCGCTCAATCGCTCCGGGGATCAAAGAGCCTCACCGCATGGGGCATGGCGTCCTAGATCCTGAAGTTTACGCCAAAGTAGATAAAATCGACATGGAGTTCGATGTGGTATCGGCGGCATCAAGCGTATTTAGGGGAGAGCAGCCGGGAAGCGTGACGGCGGCATCGGCTATCGAAACATTGCGCGGCCAGGCCGAGATGCGATTTGCCAAGCCCGTGCAGAACTGGAACAATCTCTGGAAGGAAACCATCCGGAAAGTCATCAAGAATTACCAGAAATATTTGAGCTTCCCCGAGCTTGTTCAAATCTGCGGTGCGGATAAAACCATTCAGGTTCAGGCGTTCATTCAGGCCGATATTGACAAATGCTGCGAATTTGTTGCGACCAATAACGGATTGCCGCGCACGCGCGATGAGCGCCGCCAGGAAATGATAGGGCTATTCGACAAGGGAATCATTGACCCGGCAGACCCGAACGTAAGGCAGAAGATATTCGAGCTATTCGGCGAAACCGGAATGATGAAGACATTCAACGACGATGCCCGCAGGGCTAGAGTGAACGTCAGCCGCATCAAAGCGGGGCAGCCCGCCATGTTCCGGGCCGGGATAGACGATCCGCTCATTCACATGGGGATTGCGCTTGAAGCGGCCAAGAATCTCGACTTCGATCAATGGCTTCCTCAAGCTCAGCAAATGCTTCTTGGATACATTGAGTCAGTCAGGGCGGCGATCCCGCCTCCGGTTCCAGTAGGGCCGGACGGAAAGCCTGCGCCGCCTGAGCAGCAACAGGAGAATAAGCCTCCGGTTGTGCAATAACGAGTTGCCTGCGCGGTAAGGGTTTGCCGTGCAGAAGCAAGCAGTTGAAGGTCGGGAATCAACCCGGCCTTCTTTATTATAGGAGAAACCCATATGTCAAATAACTATACGGGTCAAGCCGCATTTGGCCTTGGCTCTACGAATACTGATGGCGTGCGAGTCTCTAAAACGGGAGCGCAGGTTGTCACGCAGTTGCATGGCCAGTACACAGAGCAGATGCTTCGAGGAAACCTGTTTATGGCTACTACGGTCGTAACGGGTATTGCCTTGATCACTACTGCTGCAACCGGCAACCATCCTACTATATGGAATCCGGCCAATAGCGGAGTCAATGTCTCATTGGTGCATTTGGCGCTAATGGGTATTGCCGCAGGCACTCACGCTCCAACCGGCATCGGCTGGTACAAAACCGCTTCTGCCGGGTCATCCGTTGCTACGGGCGCTCCAATAGCAACATTCACCGAAGTCGCTCCGATAAATTGTCTTATCGGCGGCAGTCAGACATCAATGGTGAAATGGGCTCCTGCAACATGCACCTTCACGGCCGCGCCTGCATTTTTATGCGGCGTGGATCTGACGCTTGCGACTTATGTGGTTACGGCGGTAGTGCCACCGTGGACCGCAGAAAAGAATTATGACGGCAAAATGGGCATCGCTCCGGGCAATGCCTTGTCCCTGTGTTCGACGGCGGCCACTACAACGGCGCTTCTGGTAGTCAAACTTGTTTGGGAAGAAATCCCTGTCTAAAAGGAGGCTACTATGGGTGCTAGAAAATTCACTTTACAGCCGTTGACCACGATCACCGCAGCCGCTCTCACGGCGGCAAGCGGGACGATTCACGGAAGTTTGAAGTATCTTGGCGTGGATGGCATTAAAAGGGCCGCCCTCGGGCTTCACGTTACCACTCACGACAACACCAACGCCAATGAAACCTATCAGTTCTACATCACTACGGGCATCAAGCTCCCTAGCGGCGTGTCGATGTATTGGGATCTTGGAGCCTATATCGTCGTTTCCGGAGCCGATGCGGTTGTTGGAGACATTATGATCATCGGTGAAGGTGCAAACGCGCCAACCAGCGTGGTTGCAAACGGCACCTTGACCGGCATCGCTCCGACACTCGCCAATGGAACCGATCTGGATACCAGGGGAACGATCACCACGGCCATCGTAAGGGAAGGCTTTTTCGGTGATTGGTTGTCATGGACGATTACGGGCGGCGGGACCACTCCCGGCCCAATCACATTCCAAATTGCAGGAATTGTCTGGAGTTAGGAAGTAAAGCAGTTGATTCAATTCAAACGAAAAGCCTCGGATCATCCGGGGCTTTCGTTTTTATGGAGGAATGAATGGGAAACGCAATAAGTCCGGCGGTATCGGCTGATGTAACGGTAGCCTCGCCAGCTCCAGCCGGATCACAGGCTGAATCGGCTCCCTCGCCAGGAGCGCAGCAAGGCAGCGGCACACCTTCGCCAGGTGTTGCACCTGAGTCTCCGAACATGAGGCAGCTCAGGGAAGCATATGAAGGTCTGAAAAAGCAGTATGAGCCTTACGAGAAACTAGGCAAGGCGGAAGAAATCCAGGGGCAGGTATCGGTGTATCAGAAACTCGCTACCCGCGCATTGGAGATCGGCA
>Ga0316626_10000046_pt1 | contig 43038 bp, 66 predicted proteins | sample OWC_Aug_T1_C1_D5_FD_207656 | JGI IMG/M metagenome (GOLD analysis project Ga0316626, IMG submission 207656) | Wetland soil microbial communities from Old Woman Creek delta, Ohio, United States - OWC_Aug_T1_C1_D5_A | ecosystem: Environmental > Terrestrial > Soil > Wetlands | place: USA: Ohio...
GCTACGCCCTGCCTCGTGCCGCTACGCCCTGCCTCGTGCCGCTACGCCCTGCCTCGTGCCGCTACGCCCTGCCTCGTGCCGCTACGCCCTGCCTCGTGCCGCTACGCCCTGCCTCGTGCCGCTACGCGACTGGTGGCGCCTTTAACCGTTTATCCGGGCACGGTAGCTTATGCCGTTTAATATGTTGCGACAGTGCTGCCTGGCTGATTCCCATCTGGGCCGCCGCTGTCACTTGGTCGGAATCGTTCGCAATCATCCAGACGTATGCATCGCGTGCCCCCGTGCCGGTGGCCAGCGTGGCGGACTTGCGCGCGCGGTGTAGCAGGCGCGTGAGTTGGTCCAGCGTGGCGACGTATCGGCCGTCGATATCCATGCACACACCCTCTTCATTTAACATGCTTAGTATTTTCATCGCTTCGCGTCCTTTATCAGTTGATCTAATACGGCGCCGGGTGTCTGTGGTTCGTCGGCGGCCTCATGGAGTGCCGCGCGTGCGTTATCCACGCCACGATCTACCGCGCGCACCGCCCCGGAGAATCCTACCGTTGCAAGAGCCGCGCCAACGATTACACCGATTACGAATTTAATCATAGCGTCCCCCGTTTGATCATGTCGAGAATCTGACTCACCGGGCGGATCGCCCGCCAAAGTTTTGCCCGCCTTGCATGTCTAACGTACATGATCTACCCCCGCAATCAGTTGCGCCACGTCATCCGCGTAATAATACCCGGTGGATGGCTGCGCGATTGTTTCAAGTGCGGCATCAGCCGCGAGCATTGCCGCTTCCGTATCGTGCCCAGCGTTCCAGAACATGCGCAGCGCGGTGCGTTTATTTATTGCAATTCGATCGTTCATGATTGTTCACCCCCTGTCAATATAGCCTCAATCGCTGCAACCTGCTCGGCTGTGAGGTTCATGCAATTAGTATGCCCGTGCTCACTGCGTAGTTGTATGGTCACGGGGTACGCAAGCGAGCCCCATCCGGTGAAGCCTTCCGGCTTCAGGCGGTCGATCTGTTGTTGTGCATAGTTCACGATTGCAGCCCCTCGGCAAACGTCGCCCATACTCCAGGAAGTGTTGCGCCCTCACTGCGCGCCACGTCGAGAATATATTCGGCATCGTCAGCGTGGATATCTTCGGGCTGATTCTCATCCAACAGCTCGTCAATGAAGCCCTCCAGCCCGCTATATGGCGTGCTATAGAACGATTCGAGAGTGCCGCCGTTCATCATTGCGCACTGATAATCGGAATTAACCAAAAAAACGTTGCCGCTGTTGCGATTGAATGCGAACTTTACGCCGTCATCATCGAATGTCTGGGGCAAGCCCGAGGCGTCCCATGCGTTTAAAATATCGCGGATCATTGCGCGTTCGCGGGCGGACGACATGATTGTTGCAAAGTCTTCTGTATAGCTCATTTTCTCTACTCCTGGAAAAGTGGTTAAGGCCATTCCTTAACCGATGTGTGCATTATTGTATAACTGTTATATCCTGTCAACACTTATTTTCAACTATTTTGCAATTTCGTGCTGAATCAATGATTTAAACACTCGTTCAAACGTCACTTTGTCAAAATACGCGCTAGACTTCAGCCCGTGCTTTACTGCGCGCCGCCGGTACAGTTCCCATACTGGCATACCGTCGATTGTGCCGCCATCCCTCACGCCGTAGTTGCGCATCGTATCGCCAAAAAACCGCATGCTATCGCGATCAAAGAACAGTGAACCGGTAGCGCTGACGCGGTATTTCAATTCGCAGGGTTTCATGCTGCCACCTCGCGAAGAGCTGCCGCGAAACTGGGAACAACCCCCAGCCCGTGCCAGTTCCATTTTCCCGAATACGGGTTAAGCGTGCCGCTTCGGACCACTTCGCGCGCCTTCGCGACATCTTCGAAGCGGCACGCGATCCAGTCATCATAAATGTATACCTTTAACAAACCTGCGCGCGTGGTTACGGTGTATTCGATCGCCTCCTCGGGCATACGGTCAGGAATGGGCACGAGTGTGCCGAGAATATCCAACACGGTGCAGGCTTCGCGCTGGAATGCGTCGCGGAATTTTTTTGTGATTTTACGCACGATCAAGCCCTCCTCACATTTTCAATAGTAACGGTGCCGCGATACGTGCCAATATCTGCAGTCACTTCGCGCCCGTCATGATTCGTGATCGAATAACCCAGCGAACTATCCACGGCGGTCCGGCAGGTGATACCGTCGAGGCGCACCACGTAACGGGGATTACCGTTGCGGGATGATGGTGCGCGCTCTATCACTTCGAGGCGGCCGGTGTGTTGTGTGGCGTTCTTCATGATCAGATCCCCCGTGCCAGAAATTCGGCAATAGTTAAGAGTTCTACGATTTGGCCGGCTTGGTTACGTATTGCGATCATTTTTTCTCTACTCCTGGAAAAGTGATTAGGGCCATTCCCTAATCGATGTCTGCATGATATATAACAGTTATATTGCCGTCAACACTTATTTTCAACTATTTTGTAATTTCGTGCTGAATCAATGATTTAAATACACACGCCGCCGTGCACAGTGTGCCGCATGCGCGCGGCGCGATTCGCTATCTACCATTCGCCCGCGCTGCGCGGCGACGGCGCAGCGTTACGCTGATATTTCCCTGCGCCACATCAAAGAGGCGTGCGGCTTCCGACTGCCTCCGGCCCGGCGCCGCCTGCAGCCACTCGATTGCAGCGTTCATCTTGCTAGGGCCAACAAGGCGTAGCGGTGGCGCGTCTGGATCGGCCGGTGCGGGCATGCAACCTTTTGGCAGATCCAAATAATAACCGTCGTACGTGTGCCGATTGTTAAACACCAGACAATCGAAAATCTCGGTTAAATCGTCCATTAAATATGCGTAATCCGTGGCGCACACTGTCGCAACCCCTGCGCGCGGCACCTTCAACGACTGGTCGGTTGTGTGCCGAATGACTACACGGTGCGATTCTAGCATGGTGCGCAATTTATTCCATTCTTCACCATCGCGGGGGACATTAAACCAGCGCACAACAACTTCGATTGTATTCATTTTATATACTCCTTTGGAATTAACAATTTAGGGTAAATCTAACTACTTTTCTTAACTATTTCCGGCGGTTTTCTCTTTATATCTTCTCCTTATTATATCTACATTCTGCCATATTCTCTTACTATATACAAATAATACTCTTCACATGGGGATAGGAAAACGTTAGAAATAGTTAAAATAAATAGTTAAAACCACGCGAATCGGTCGGGTATTCAGTCAACCCGTTACAGTTGCGGCGTGCTGGTGCGAGTGCTAGACTCATGAAATTAAAGGGGGATTTATGGCGCACTTGCTAGACTTGATCGGGATGGATGAATTGTGTGATCGAATAGAGGCGGGCGACTCGTTCGCGGCCATATCGGCGGACTACGCAGTCAGCCCTATGACACTACGGGCATATTTGCGCGCCACTCCTGAGAGAGAAGCGGACTACGCACGCGCGATTGAGGCGAGCGCCGAGGCATTGCTAGAGAAAGGCCGCGAGATCATCGCATCATCGTTGAATAAAAAGGGCGACATTGACCCAACCGCCGCCCGCGCCCTTGCCAGCGAATACGCACGCCTGGCTGCAATCCGTAATCGTGCGTTCTCTGACAAGCCGCAAGTGGCGATCCAGATCAACAACAACCCCCAGCCGCTACAATTGCCTGATAACCTCGACCCGATAGCCGCATCGAAGGCATACGCAGCACTTATTGATCAAAAGTAAAAACGCCTAATTTTTGCACAGCCCTTTAGAATCAGTCACTTGCACGAATGACGCGTAATGGTCATTATGTAAAATGGGTTGATTATTAAGGGCTTTTTATCGTGTGGATTGTTTTGTGGATAACTTCGCACGATCCGCCCTTGTGGATAACTCCGTTATAATGCGCCGCTTTTTCCCCCGTTTATTCTTTTAAATCATCCAGTTACACGCGCAACCTGTGCAACTTCGCACGAGTCCGCCGCAAGTAACTTGTGGATAAACCCCCGCAACATCCAACAAATCCCCTTTGTAATCAATACGTTACGTGCGGCGCGTGCCTATATTTTAGGCAATCGTTCAAAAAATTGACCCCGGGGGGTGGCTCCCTACGCCTGTTTATACCCATTCGCAAATTTGCTGTGAAAAAGCCGCAAGGTCATATTAGCCGTTTCTAATACTCGCACCATGCGAATCATCTCGCACCATGCGATCAACAGTTGCCAATGAGAATCGTCCCGCACCGATCCCCAAAATTTTTTATATGGTATTTTTTCTATAGGGCTATTGACACGCCCGTCACTAACGAATAGGATGCTCCACATTGACAAAGGAGGACGCGGAATGCTCAGAGCAGCGATCGTAGCGATGAAGGGTGAGAAGTTCGACGTGCGTGACATGCCATCGATTCGTGCGGCACGACGAACGTTGGGTCGAATGGCGCGTAATGGTGAGTTGAGCAGACATGGTGTGGTGTATGCAGGCGGCAGTTCGTACACCGTCTATCGTGAGGCGAAGCTGCTGCCCCTGCCGACACCTGAGCCTGCCCCAGTGCAGAACGTGCCTGAATGGCAGAAAGCATGGCCGAGGTTACGATGGGTGACCCGGTGAATATCTCCGAGACTGCTCGAGCGTTGAACGAGATGTCCGATCACGCCGACGAACTCGGGCGGCAGATCGATGCGAAGGCTCAGGGGTTGCTACAGTTGGATAAACAGCGCAGCGCGATCATTGTGATGATGAAAGCACTGTGCATATCACAGATGAATGGGGGGCTTCATGATGACCGATCACGATGATATTGACCGCGACCCGCACTCGGGTGGACCGATGCGTTTCCACCGAACCGACCCAACGGGCAGGCTGACACCGATCAGTGTCGATGACGAAGTGTCTGATGTGGAATTCGAATGGGCGATGTATTCTGCCAGTGTGTTCATCATCGTCATCGCAGCACTGGCGACATGGTGGCTCGCGTGACTAACCTGCCACATCACCGCCGCAATAACTGGGGGATTGCCGCCCGTAACTGGAGGCTGAAGCGTAAAGCATGGCTGCTAGTTGTGGCTGCCCTGCTAGGTTATCTGGTCTATCAGGGTGAAGAGTTGCTGCACAGTCAGACACGGGAGGCTAGGGCGGAGAATGCTTATATGAGCCTCAAACTGGATGTATTACAGGTTGCTACGTTTGGCGCGCCCCGTGTGAATGACGATGATTTTTTACCTAAGAAAGGACAACTGAAATGACTATCTACAAATCGCGTGGCGAGCTGCTGATTGCCGCTGGGGAAAGTATCTTGTTGCAGGAGAAGGCGGGGATTGAGCCTGTTGGAAAGTTCAACGGGTGCCTGACTCGAATGGTCGTTTGCGACATCACACAAATCATCGGATGGGAATTCCCGCTCTGCGTGGTTGAGGGCAAGCCTGTGTTTGTTGGGGATGCTTTGTATGACGCGTACAACAGGCAAGTGCTGGCGGAAGTCGCTGACGATGACGGCAACCTGAAAACAGATAGCCGGTGGTATTCAATTTCATCATACTCATGGAACCCGCCGAAGCCTAAGACGGTGATGGTTGAGTTGTTGGTTGAGGATGCTAAATGTTTGGCGAATCCTACTTGGGTAACAGACGACATATTACGTCTAGCAAATGCCTGCAACAAAGCACTGGGAGAACTGAAATGACCAACGAAGAGGCAATGCGGGAAGAGTTTGATGCTTGGCATTCTAGCAACATCCCTCAGTTTAATGGCGAATTGAGGTACAAAGATGTTCAATTGGGGCCATTCGACGGATGGCAAGCCTGCGCTGAGCAGAAAGACAAAGAGATTGCGGAGTTGAGCCAAGAAATCGAAGCTGGTAATGTCGGGCTTCACCACTACAAAAAGAACAACGACGCGCTCCGCGCTGAACTTGACACGGAACGATGCATATCTAAAGACCTGCGCGACGATAACGATATGTTGCGCGAGAACTTTGCAGGATTAAAGAACGTGCTACATGGTGCGCAGAAAGAAGTGGGGGAACTGAGTGAGAAGATTCTCAACTGGGAGCGAAAGTCTGAATCGCGTGAGAGCAAGTTAGGCCAACTTGAGGCTAACGTGGAAGTGGTAGAGTTGCGCGAGAAGCTGGTTTATGCAGCGCAGATGCTAGCTAATCAAGAACAAGGTGGTAAAGAACTACGAGCGCAATATGAAGAGAAGTTGGCAGCGCAGCAAGCGATAATTCGGTACTACTGTTTTGCTGATGTAGGACACGCAGAACTCACCGCAATCAAAGCAGCGGAGTATCAGCGCGGGGTGCAGGAGGTTTCTAACCGTTACCTGAACGGCTACAGCGTAGAGAAGCTACAGCCTGTCCTGATCTCACTGTCAGCAAAGCTATTCAACCACGGCGGCATATTCTGGGAGACCACGATAGACAGTATGCCGGAGAGGGTAGAGCGGTTGCGTGAGCAGATTGTAGCAGCCAAGCAAGCCGGACGCGAAGAGGCTGAGAAGGAAGCGATAGATCAGGAGCCTGTTGGCCTATTTGACCAGTATGCAAGGGCCGATGATGGCGGCAAATTGTATCGTCAGGTATATGAAGACGGAACCAACGAAGGCGCAAACTTGGTAAACTTATTCGACAAGCCTTTCCCGCAGCAGAAGCCGCTGAGTGATTGGCAGCCTATAGAGACCGCCCCGAAGGACAACAAAGTACCACTACTGCTGGCATGCTTCAACGATGATGGTTCAATGCAGTCGTTTGATACTAACGGAAGTTGGGAGTCTGATAGGGAGTCGTGGGAAATGCCGCAAGTCTATTACTATTGGGAATCAGATAATGGAAATGTAGAAGAGCCGACACACTGGATGTATCAGCCAGACTTCCTATCCAGACTAGAAGCCGCCCACGGAATAACTGAGAAGGAGTAGATGATGCTGTCAATTTACAAACTGTTTTGTGCAATAGGGCTTCACCAGTGGGTGCGCGGTAAAGGGTGGATTGAGGATGATGCGCACAACGGGCATTACCACGAAGGGCATAGATGCTGCTGGTGCGGCAAAGAGAAGGAGTAGATGATGGACATAAGGAACTGCGGATTTTGCCAGCAATGTGCCGTGGGCAACTACGACAAATGCGAAACTCATACCGAAGAAATGGCAGATATCATACGCATTGCACAACTCGAACAGCAACTCACCGAAGCAAAAGCCGAGATTGAGCGGCTTGCCGCAATCAACAGCATAGATAACGAACTTTCGATGCAGGCAATCAAGGTGTCGGTGGCAAGCAACGTGGCTTTAACTGACCGCATCGAGCGGCTGCAAGCGCACAATGCGATGCTGGTAGAGGCGTTCATGGGGTACATGAGCGACGAAACGGCAGAATCTAAGTATTATCAAGACGTCTTCAGCGCCACCTCCGAATCTATCCAGCAATGGCTAGGCACGCGGGATGCGGAGATGCTGCGGAAGTTTGTGCGCTATGTCGATGCCACACCCAGTTTACGACTATCAGAGCGTCAACGCGCAGAACTTCATCGCATGGCGAACGAGGTGAAATCGTGAGCCTCGAACAATTTGAGCGCGAAGTATTGGTGCACCGGTATCTCTATTACGTTGAAGCGTGCCCCATTCTCCCTGACTGTGAGTATGATAAGATCGAGCGCGAGGCACGCGCCGTTCTACCCGAAGACAATGTGGTTCACCGTGTCGGTTCGTCCTTGTTGTCGAGTTATTCTGCGGATATAATCGCCGAAGCCAAACAACGTGCTGGGATATGACCAAATCATTCGACTTTCGCACGCCAGATTACCGCCCGATATTTGACGCACGTCTCGCGAATCTTGCCAGGATACGCAAGAACCCGGAGATGTTGCCGGATCTCAATGCATTCTATCGCGAGAATCCCGCACAGTTCATCAACGACTGGGGTGTGACGTTCGACCCACGTAACGTGAGCCGAGGCGTGCCGGCACTCGCGCCGTTCCTGTTATTCGACAAGCAGCGTGAGTTCATCGACTACGTGCTACGGAAGTGGAGGAACGGCGAGGACGGCTTAGTCGAGAAGAGCCGTGACATGGGTGCGAGCTGGGTGGCAATCGCCCTTGCATCCACGCTATGCCTGTTTAACAGCGGCATGGCGATTGGATTCGGAAGTCGAAAAGAAGAATACGTCGATCAAAAAGATGGCCCCAAGTCGATATTCTGGAAGGGTCGTCAATTCGTCCAAGGTTTGCCGCGTGAGTTTAAGGGCACATGGACGCAATCTGACGCGCCGTTCATGCGCATCGGTTTCCCCGACACGGGTTCGTTCATCACGGGCGAGGCTGGTGACGGGATTGGTCGTGGTGATCGATGCGGTATCTATTTCGTGGATGAGGCGGCGCATCTTGACCGACCCGATCTGGTTGACTTCTCGCTTTCGCAGACCACGAATTGCCGCATCGATATGTCCAGCGTGAATGGTATGGGAAATCCTTTCGCCGAGAAGCGTCACAGCGGTCGAATTGAAGTGTTCACGTTCCATTGGCGAGACGATCCGCGTAAGGATGACAAGTGGTACGCTGAGCAGAAGGCCAAACTACCGCCCGTGGTGGTCGCGCAGGAGATTGACATCGACTATAGCGCCAGCGTGGAAGGTGTGCTGATACCATCCGAATGGGTCAGAGCGTGCATCGATGCGCACATCCGGCTCGGCGTCAAGCCCACAGGTGCCCGTAGCGCGAGTCTCGACGTGGCCGATGAGGGTAAAGATAATAATGCGATATGTGGCACGCACGGCATCTTGATCGAATATCTTGAACAATGGTCAGGCAGGGGCGCAGACATTTTCAAGACGACGCAGCACGCGATGAACACGTGTGATGAGCTGAAGTACGGTTCGCTTGAATACGATGCTGACGGTCTCGGTGCAGGTGTTCGGGGTGATTCGCGGATAATCAATCAGGCACGTGTCGCAGCGGGCAAGAGCGCGATCGTCGTTAAACCGTTTCGCGGATCTGCCGGCGTTCACAATCCGAAGGGCGAGGACATCAAGGGACGATCAAACGAAGACATGTTTGCCAATCGAAAGGCGCAGGGATGGTGGGCACTTCGCACCAGGTGTGAGAAAACGTTCAAGTGGGTTGTTGAGGGAATCCCGTGCGACCCAGATGAAATTTTAAGCATATCCAGCGCGTGCAGGGGCTATCAGGATCTGGTCAGCGAGCTGAGCCGCCCCACATGCCAGTGGAACACCGTGGGCAAGATGGTCATCGACAAGTCGCCCGAAGGCACCCGTAGCCCGAACCTCGCGGACTCGGTGATGATTCGATACTCGACAGCGAAGCACGCCCCAATGATTATCGCTGCAGGTGCACTGGCGTTATTCGGCGCGAGGCGTTGACACATGGCACACATATCTGTACGATGTGCCACATGAAGATGAAGCGCACCAATTTTTATTACCCGACAACAATGCTGGCACGGTTGAAGGCAGCTAAAGCGAAGACAGGTGTGCCTGTGAGCGAGATCATTCGCCGTGCCGTGGATAAGGCATTGACGGAGATGGGTGAATGAAAGTGCTCGCCTCGTACCGATACGGCGACCCTGCCGAATGTGTCGATCGCATCCGAGCCGAAGAGCGCCGTGACGCCGAGCACCGTAAGAAACGCGAGCAACGCACAGCGACTGGTCGGCATGCCACGTTCACCGAGGAAGAGTTGAAGATGATACCGAAGGAGTGGGTACGATGACTGCGCCGACGCTGAGTATCACAGCCCACAAGCGGTGGTCGTACCCGTTGCACGTATGCATGGCGCATCTGTTGTGCATGTTCGATTCGAGTGACGCGAATATCGAGGCACAAGCCGAACTGGTCATTACCCGAGGTGTGGACATACGGGTCGATGGAAAATCAATACGCATCACTACCGCCGGGGGCAAACGATGACACGCACCGTGACTGAGCGAGATTTCCGTAAGCCTGAGTTTGCCGACGCCGATCCGAATGATTATGAGTTCCGTGCAGATGGCGCCGTCGTTCGCAAGGATCGCTGGGAGACGGGCATTCGCCGTATTCATTCGGTGTTGGGAATGAACGTCCGTTCGGAGTTTGAGATATCGGACATCGTATCCGTTGTAGAATCGCTGGTCGCAGCGCAACCCGACCTCGCCACGAAGCTTATTACTACCATCCCCGATCGTTCTGACCACAACCCCAAGGCATAGCCAATGAAAACTATTCGCGAGCAACTGTTTACCGCATTCCTCCGCATGGGCGAGGTCACATCGGCGGAACTGGAACAAGAACTGCCCGACATGGATCGTTCGAAGCTGCTGAATAACATCAGTGCGCTGAAGACTGAGAAACTGCTCGATAGCCGACGAGACGATGTGACGAAGCGCGCGATGTACAAGCTGACACCGCTCGGCGTGCTCCGTGCCGGTGGTGACGAGATGACGACCCCTTGTGCACCGCGCGCCACACGCCCGGCTCGTGAGAAACCTGCAGCGATACAGACATGCGAGCCGCGTGTCATCCGTGACGCCGAATACGGCTGTGCGATTCAGATGGACGGACGCCTCAGTATGTGGAAAGGTGATCAAACGCTGGAATTCGACGACACTGAGTCTCGCGAAGTCATTGCATTCATCGCGCGGCAGGTGACAGAATGAACAACATCGCACTGTGTGTCGGCTGGTCGGTCATAATAGCCGTATCGGGGCTCGTGATGTGGCTCGTCATCGAGATGCTTGTCGCAGTGGTCGCCGTCGCCAGTTGGTTGCGTTGGGCATTAACCCGTAAGCGCATGGGTACCACACATCTGAATTGGTGGGCTCTGCCCAAAACGATGTTTTTTCTGTGGGTAGATCTAACCGGGCATCGCAACACAGGTTCGAGCACGTGGACGGCACCCGATGGACAATGGCGTGGAATAGGTGATTGGTCGGTGTGGTCCACCGCTAATTATAAACAGGAGAACGACCGTGGCTGAACAATACGCAATTCATTTTCATGTGGTCAATGTGAAGACTGGCAAACGTGCGAGCGAGACGATGATTCAACCGTTACCGATGAGTGATGCGGAACTGGCTGAGCCAGGCTTCATCGGTGCGAAAATTAAAACGACGGCACGCGCGATCGGCAAAACGCTCGCTACGATTCTGAAGAAGCACATCACTCCGCTGCCGTCACGTAAGACCCCGCACGCGGTGCAGAAGTCCGCAGCACTCCCGAACTAGCCCGCGATGAAACGTTCGCAGGCGTACACTGAAGGATTGACCGGACAAGCAATATCCATCGTCATCGGTATCACGATGAGCGTGTATTATGGTGGAGCAATTGGTCTTGCTGTGGGGTACGCGATATACGTGCTCGTAGACATACGGCAATACGTTCGAGAGCTACACAAGGGCAGCGATGAAACCTGAAATCGTATGGCTGCACTATCTACTCATCCGTTGGGGTAAATGGTCGATCCGCCAAAGTGCCGGTGGTCTGGGATATGCACGGATGAGTCTTCTCGTCGGCGCAAGTGCGGGCGATGGCGGGCATGATCCATCGCCACCCCCTGATGTGACTGATATTGATTTCGATGCGGTCAGTGCCGCCATCGGGCGTCTGTCTATAGAATCGGCGGCGACACTGGTCGGGTTTTACGTTCATGGTGCAGATCGATCGTTCCACCGCATCGCACGTGAGGCTGGGGTGCACCGCGATACGTTGGAACGGAAGATACTGAGTGCGCATCGGCTGCTTGAGCCGATGTTGCGGAAGTAGTACACTGAGCGTCTTCGCCGGGTCAGTGCACATAGTGCCCAGAGGAAAAGCTGACGCGACGAGGTTCAACAGAGCTGACGACTGAAATAGCAGGTCGGCCGACACATTGATTCGTGACAGCATTTTACGCGGCGAATCGTTGTTTCAGTCGTCAGCTCTGTTGATGAAAGCGCAAACTGACGCGCAGAAGAGCCAATCTGGACGTACAGAAGTCTCGCAAATAATCACCCGAACGCTCAGCGATGAGAACTGACATATTGGTGTGATGTGGGGACTGTGGCCGAAATCGTCCATGCCCGAGATCAGTGCGGGTCATCAACAACCCATGGGGACGGTGATGAGCAGGCTCTATTTGTGTGCCGATACCATAACAGTTATAAAAAATAACGCTTGACGCGTATCTGACGAGCGGCAATAATCTAGTCAATTCAAGTAGTGGTGAAACTTTCCTCTACACAATCTAGTCCGCCGCATAGGTGGATTTTTTTCGTCCCGACGTATGCGATAGCTGGATTCAGTGGGCATACGTGGGGGCGACAGCCACGATCAAATATCAAACGCGCCACATGTGCGCAGCGCCGTATTAGTATGGCACCCATGGTCGTGCCGCCGCGATAAGCGGATTCCCTCTTCAATTTGACAGGTAGCGATGAACATCTTCCGACGATTCGTTGATAAAGCACTTGCACCGTGGCGCGCTGTTGCCCCCGTGCCCGTCGCCGAATCGCGTCGTCCTATGAAGATACGTCTGGACGCGCTGGCGACGATGCGCGGGCACAACGATGCGCCCGTGAACGCATACGTGTTACCGAAGCTGGCGCCTGGCGTGCTACCTAAGGGTCAGAAGATGGCGATGGACGCCACGACGACCAGCCTATATGCATACGCGGGTATTGAGTCGGCATTCGCTGAGGGTGTAGCATTCATCGGTTTCCCGTCACTGTCCGCATTGACCCAGCGTGTTGAATATCGTCGTCCGTCCGAGGTCGTCGCGAAAGAGATGACTCGTCGTTGGATCAAGCTGCACTGTTCGGGTGAGGACGACAAGACTGACAAGATGTCGAAGATCGAGGCTGAGATGCGTCGGCTCAATGTGCAGGACTTGTTCTGCAAAGCCACCGAGCAAGACGGCTTTTATGGTCGTGCCCAGATTTACATCGACACGGACGCTACTGAGCGACCCGACGAGCTAAAGGTTGCGCTCGTAGATAAGCCCGAGAAAATCGGCATCGGTTCGTTGAAAGGTTTGCGTCTAGTTGAGCCTATCTGGACATATCCGAACCAGTACAACGCGACCGATCCATTGCGCGCCGACTACTTCAAGCCGACCACATGGTTCGTGATGGGCAAGGAGGTGCACGACACGCGCATGCTCACATTCATTTCGCGCCAAGTGCCCGATCTGCTGAAGCCTGCGTATGCGTTCTCGGGCATCTCGTTGACCCAGATATTGATCCCATACGTGGACAACTGGTTGCGCACACGCCAGAGCGTCAGTGATCTATTGCACAATTTCAGTGTGTTCGTACTCAAGACTGACTTGTCCAGCGTCCTGAACGCAGGCGCTGGCGCGGAAGAGCAAGCGCGATTCGCGCTGTTCAACTCGGTGCGTGACAATCAGGGTCTGATGGCGATTAACAAAGACACCGAGGATTTGAGCAACGTGTCCGTGCCGTTGGGTAGTCTTGACCATCTACAGGCTCAGTCACAGGAACACATGGCCGCTGCGGCGGGCATCCCGCTGGTCATCCTGCTGGGAATCACACCATCTGGTCTGAACGCATCATCTGCTGCGGATCTGGACGTGTTCTATAGCTGGATTGCGTCGCAACAGCAGGCACTATTCACCGCCCCACTAACTAGACTGTTGAACATCATTCAGTTGTCGTTGTTCGGCGAGATCGACCCGACTATCGGCTTCACTTACGAGCCGTTGCAGTCGTTGAATGAATTGCAGATTGCGGAATGTCGTAAGATTGAAGCGGACACCGATGCGGTGTATCTGGATCGCGGTGTGATATCGCCTGAAGAGACGCGCAAGCGCATCGCGCATCAAGCTGCTAGCCCGTATCATGGGTTGGATTTGGACGATGACGCCGTGCCAAACGTCCCTTCGATAGACGCACCGTTGGACGATGAGCAATGACACCCGTGCGGGGAGAGACAACACTGCCCGCCGTACATGCGAACGCAGGTATCGAAGCCGCCTATCGTAAGCAACTGATAGCGATGGTGGATGAGATGCACAAGTCAGTCACGTACTGGCTGACCGCTACATATCGAGAGCAAGTGGCACGGGTGGGCATGACCTCGGATGCATCGCCTGCGAACGAACTGCGCGATACGATGCGCAAGCTGACTCGACGTTGGGTTGGCATATTTGGCAGATCTGCACCCGGTCTGGCCAAACGATTCGCCGAACGCGCCGCACGTCAAGTTGACATCACGATGACAAACCAGTTGCGCAAGCGGGACTTCGGCATCGAATTCAAGATGACCGATGACGCGCAGAATGCTGTGTCGGCGGTCATTGGCGAGAATGTAGGTCTGATTCGTTCAATCGGGCAAGAATATCTGACCGATGTCGAAGGTCTGGTGATGCGGTCAATCGCACGCGGTGGTGACTTGAATTCGTTGGCATTGGAACTGGAGAAGCGATACGGGATCACCCGCCGCCGAGCGAGTTTCATTGCGATGGATCAGAACCACAAGGCTAACGCGGCGATGTCTCGCGTGAGACAAGCAGGTCTGGGTGTCGTTGAGGCCGTTTGGCAACATAGTCACGCTGGACGTGAGCCACGCGCGTCACATGTGGCGTTTGACGGAAAGCGTTACGTGATCGCCGAGGGTGCGCACATCGATGGTGAATACATTTGGCCGGGTGAGAAGCCTCGTTGCCGCTGCATGAGTCGTCCAATTTTGCCGTTTTAACCGATATGACACACAAACAAGACAAGTCACCATTGCTCGCGATGGACCCGCCGGTAAGCGAGTCCCAACGTCGAGCAATGGAAGCCGCTGCGCATGGGCACAGCACGCTAGGCATCCCTGAATCCGTCGGTAAAGAGTTCGTCGGCGATTCGTCGATCAAGGCAGCAGGCATCTGCATGGTAGCACCGACTGGCCGTGCGTTGTTCTTGTTGCGCACGGACGGCACATGGGGGTTTCCAGGCGGTCGCGCTGAAGGCGATGAATCGCCGGAACAAGCCGCTCGCCGTGAGATGCAGGAAGAAATCAAAGCATCCCCATATGGTGAGCTGAGCGTCATGTCGCATGTGACCGGTTCGAACGACATAGAGTATGTCACATTCGAGATGCCAATCATGCGCGAATTTACGCCGAAGCTGAAACTGGACGAGCACACCGAATATCGCTGGGCATCAGCTGACAACGCGCCTGAACCGCTTCATCCGGGCGTTCGTGCGACGCTGACCGGTGAGATGGCGCAAGATTACACCGTGCATACGGCGGGTGCTGCGAAGTTCTACGCCTCGCCCGTGGCTAACACGAAGGTGTCGAACGAGACTGTGGAAAACACCAAAGTGGGCACATCCTCACCGAACTACAAGCGTGACGGTTCATCTGCGGCCGGCAGGCAGGGGTCGTCGGGTGCCGCAGACTCAGCAATCGCGCCTCGTGAAGAAGATGTCGTGCTTGCGTTTGACCGTGCCAGTGTGCGTACACTCGATGCTGATGGGCGCATGCATGTCGAAATAACGAACTTGAGCAAGGCGAACATCTGTCCGTATTTCGGGTACGAGATACCCGATGGCGATAAACTGGGACTCGAACCCGATCAGGTGTACATGTTGTTCCGAGATCCGGCTGAGCTAGAAAAAGCCGCACGAACATCAAACAACATCCAACTGCTCGAAATACATGAACCAGTCAGTGCCGACGACCCGAAACGTGAGATCGTCATCGGCTCGACGGGTACTGATGGGGTGTTCGACGCACCCTATCTCCGCAATTCCCTAGTGATATGGGATGCTGAAGCAATCAAACGAATCGAACGACGCGAGACACAAGAGTTATCATGCGCGTACCGATACAAGCCCGTGATGGATGCGGGTACTTACGAAGGCATACCCTATGACGGGCGTATGACTCAACTGAGCTTCAACCATGTGGCACTTGTTGCCACTGGACGAGCTGGCCCCGACTGTGTTGTCGGAGATTCTGATTTACCTTTGGAGAGTGAAAACATGAGCAAGCCCTTGAGCAACAAGGCGGCTTTGGCGAAGGGGGTCTTGCTGGCCGTCCTGAAGCCACAGTTTGCCGCCGACAAAATGCCCGATCTCGATTCGATTCTGGCAGGTGTCAACAAAAAGAACTGGCTGGAGAAGAAACCCGGCATCGTTGCGGCGATCAAGCCGAAAATGGGCGCAGACGCGGACATCGAAGGTCTGGTCAATCTGCTCGACAGTCTCGACAACGCCGTTCCGATGAGCGAAGACGCGGACGAGGTTGATAACGAGATGAGCAAAGACAGCGAAGAGGACGACGCTGTTGAGGCCATCATGGCCACGCTTCGCGGTAAAATCTCTGACGAGGATTACATGGTTGTTGAAGCCAAAATCCGCGAGATGGCGAAACCTGTCGCACACATTGCGCCGGGTGCATCCGATGAGCCTGCGCCGTTCGAAGGCAAACCAGAAGTCGGCGGTGAGAAGGTCGATAAGCCCGCAATGGACGCGGCTATTCGTAGCGCAACCAAGCTGGCCGAAGACGCTGCTGTCGCACGCATCAATGCTGTTCACGCCGCACACAAAGCCGTCACACCATACGTGGGCGAGCTGAGCATCGCTTGCGACACAGCTGAAGGTGTATATCGTGCCGCGCTGAACGTGCTGGGCGTAGACGTTGCAGGTGTTCATCCATCCGCATTCGCAGCCGTCCTGCGTGCTCAACCACTGCCCGGTAGCGAAGTGCGCACCGTGCGTCTGGCTCACGACTCGTCTAAACCTGCGGGCTATGATGAACAGCGTATTGCGCTGGGTCTGAAAGCTTAATCAATCAACCGGAGATAAAAAATCATGGCAGCTAAAATCACAGGCGGAGGTTTTCCTTCGCAAGTCAACACAGTTCAAGCCCCAGGCGTTGAAGGCGATTTCGCATCGAGCAATCCTCGTTCTACCGTGGATGCTGGCGAAGGCGCGTTCGTCGCAGGTGTCAACGGTTGTGCGGTTGGTCTGTTCGCATGGGCTGATCCAGTTCTGACCAACGAACTGAACAACTACGGCACAGGCTTGCCGACTGGTTTCATCCACCGCGAGCAACAAGGTCTGATCACCTCATTCCTTGACTACGCAACAATGGTCGTACCAGCAGGTCTACCTGTCACTGCATTCAACGGCGGCGACTTCTGGGTACGCAATGCCGGTTCCGTCTCTGCCACCATCGGCATGAAGGCTTACGCACTGAGCAACACTGGTGAAGTGACCTTCGACGTGACTGGCAGTGCGCCTATCAGCGCATCGGCAACGGCTGCAACGCTGCAACGTATCATTTCTGCCACAACTGGCGGTGCGCTGCCGACAACCAACACTGCCACCGCATCTATCGCTGGCAACGTGTTGACCGTCACGGCAGTTGGCGCAGGTTCGGTTCTGGGTGTAGGTCAAACCATTACCGGTGCAGGCATCGACCCAGCCGCAGTCGTGTCCATTTTGGCACAACTGACAGGCACAGCGGGCGGTGTGGGTACGTATACCATCAGCCAGTCATATGGCTTCGCTGTCCCATCCACAACCATCACTATGTCCGGTGGCGGTTTGACTCTGACTGGCGCAAACACCAGCGGCGTATTCGCAATCGGCATGACCATCAGCGGCACGAACATCCCTGCTGGCACGGTCATCACTGGTTACGGTACAGCAACTGCTGGCGGCGCGGGTACTTACACTACCAACCAACCGGCAGTGACCGCCGCAACCGCATCCACCATCACCGCAACCAGCGCGATGTTCCTGACAGTGGCCGGCACGCTGACTGGCACATGGCATCTGAACGATGTGCTGACTGGTACAACCGTATCGGCTGATCAAGCTATCGTGGCGACTGCTGTCGAGAATGCGAATCTGACTGGTCTGGGCGGTGCGGGTACTTATCTGACTAACGTGTATCAGGCTGCGCTGACTTCGCAAACGATTGGCGCGAATGCCGGTGTGGAAACCACATGGGTTGCCCAATCCGTCGGCGCACCCGGCGAATTGGTCAAATTCAAAAACTCGGCTAACGTTTAATTTCAAGGATAGATAACATGAAAATTGATCAGACTCTCGCCAAGCACTCCTTGGACGAACACAAACGTCAGTTCGGCATCGACACAGGTGCCATCGGCTTCATCGAGCCAGCGTGGAAGACAGACTTCTCGCTGGCGATGGATGCTCAGCCAACACTGATCTCCGCACCTAACGGCGCCATTCCGGCGTTCCTGACCACATTCGTCGATCCTGACGTATTGCGTATCTTGACCGCGAAGAACGCCGCCGCACGTATCTACGGTGAAGAGCGCAAAGGCTCTTTCGTTGACGCAACCGTAGTTTTCCCGGTTGTCGAAATCACCGGCGAAGTGTCCAGCTATGGTGACTTCAACCAGAACGGCCGTTCTTCGGCCAACACCAACTTCCCTCAACGCGAGGCGTATCTGTTCCAGACCGTCATCGAGTGGGGTGAACTGGAATTGGAACGTGCTGGTCTGGCTAAAATCGGCTGGGCTTCCGAACTGAAGCAAGCATCCATCCAAACGCTGTCCAAGTTTATGAACTTGACCGCCTTCCTCGGCGTTCAAGGTCTGCAGAACTACGGCACGTTGAACTCCCCAGGTCTGGCTCCAGCATTGGCTCCAGCACCGAAGGCGTACAACAGCAATGCGTCTGGTCCGTGGATTACCAACGGTTCCGTGACGGCTACTGCAAACGAAGTGTATGCAGATATCCAAGCACTGTTCATCGCGCTGGTCAATCAGTCCAATGGCAACATTGACGCTGAAAGTGATCTGGTGCTGGCCATGTCGCCGAAGTCAGCAACGGCTTTGACCACAACCAACACCTTCAACGTGAACGTCCACGACTTGCTGAAGAAGAACTTCCCGAAACTGCGCATCGAAACGGCTGTGCAATTCGGGGCGTTGTCTTCCAGCAATTCGCAAGGTTCCGCTGCAGGTGAAATCGTTCAGATGTTTGCCGAAACAGTTGAAGGTCAGAAAACGGTTTACACCGCGTACAACGAAAAACTGCGTGCGGGTCCAGTGATTCGTGATCTTTCATCCTACAAGCAGAAAGCCACCTCGGGCTCGTGGGGTTCGATCGTTCGTCAACCGTTCGCATTCGCAACAATGTTGGGTGTGTAAGTAGCAACCGAGCGGCCTGAGTAATCGGGCTGCTCAGAATGTATCGCGCTGTGTTACGATACATTCTGAGCAATCGTGCTCACAATAGGCTCCGTGGACAGGTACGGACTTTCACCGCATTTCTCAAGAGGAAATCATCATGGCAGACCCAAAGGCAACATCAGGTAAAACAGTTTCAGTGGCTTGCAAACTCCCGCACGGTCTCGTGCTCCGCGTATTCAACATGGTTGAACGCGATGAGCCGGTTATGGGCGGAGGCTTCCGCAAGGCTCGCATGGCCGAAGAACGCGCGGAACGATTCGTCGTTCACGGCTTCTCGCATGCGCAAAATGCCGCCCCCCACTGCACGATCGTGGCCGGGTACGCCATTACCAGCGGCATCCCCGAAGAACACTGGGACTTATGGTTGTCGCAGAACAAGAATTCGGACATGGTTCGAAACGGACTCATCTTCGCGCAGAACAGTACCGCGTCGATCACTGACAATGCGAAAGACGGCCACAAAATCAAATCCGGTCTGGAGCGTCTTGACCCGACTAAGTTGCCGAAAGCGTTGTCCACATCGGACATGATGAACGCTGATCTGGCGCGACAGATCGCGGTGCAAGCATAGGAGTGAATCATGGCGGCAGGGGTTGTAGTTTTTGTGTATGCAGACTGGGCGGCACGGTATCCAGAACTCGCCGCATGGTGCAGCTCCACGCTCTCGCAATTGTATTTCAATGAAGCAACTCTCTATTGTGACAACACGCTGACCAGTCCCATCGCCGACGTGTCGCTGCGCACACCGATGCTGTATATGGTGACGAGTCACATCGCCGCGATGAACGCGTCGCTCAATGGGGTGCAGTCGTCGCCATTGGTCGGTCGCATCAGTGACGCAACCGAAGGATCTGTGACTGTCAAGGCGCAGATGGACTTTTTGCCAGGTTCTGCTCAATGGTGGAATCAGACAAAATATGGTGCGGCGTTTTGGGCCGCAACACTGCAATATCGTTTGGCAAGATATACGCCGGGGCCGGTTCGCACTTTCCAGCCTTACGGTGTACGATTAGGCCGGTATTAACCTTTCTCTAGGAGCGCAACATGAAAAAAGTAATTCAAGCCATCATCGCATTCGCATGTGTCGCCATGCTCGGTATGTCGTGGGTCAACGCCGCATCCATCCCGCAGCCGTTCTCTACGTTACCATACGTGTATGACAGCGCGTTCCCCGCAGCGCAGATGAACACCGACTTCGCGTATGCGCTGGGCTACACTGATACCACCGCCGCCAGCGCAGCAAGTGCGGCCACATCGGGTCAGATGACGGGCAACGCGGCGACAGCATCCGCAGTGATCCCAACATGGTCAGTCACGGCAACATCTGGCGTGGTCGCAAGTGGCACATATACTGCAGTTAACACAGCAGCGGCTGCTGTGACGATAACCTTGCCTGCATCCGCCGCCGCGAGTAGCGCGACAATGCTAGATGCGAAAAACACGTTTGGCACAAACAATCTGACGATCAATGCGCCGAGTGGCGTGAATCTGAACAGTGCATCAGGGGCGCCTGCAGCGGCAGTGTTCGCCACTAGCGGTGTCATGGTGTCCTGCTCGTATCTGAATGCTGACATCGGATACCGCTGCATCGGCATGTAATGTCCACCGCGTCGTTCAAAGGCGGAGACAAACTCCGCGCACATCTGGCGAAGCTGACCGCAGGCTTAAAAACAGCCTCGTCTGTGGATGTGGGGTGGAACAAAGAAGCGACGTATGGACCTGAACATGGTGGTCAATATGTCGCTTCAGTCGCCGCGATGAACGAGTGGGGTGGGGCATTTACCGTACCCGAACACGAACAAACAATCACTCGCCAGATGAAAGACTCGGGTGAGTTTTCTAAAGGCGCGAAATTCGTCAAGGCATCGAAGGGTAACTTCCAGACGACGCACACCATTCCCGCACACACCGTCACGGTGCCAGCTCGACCGTTCTTTCGGTCGATGATTGCCGCCAAACAACCCGAGTGGGCGAATGGCGTTGGCAATGCGCTCAATGTGTATGATTTCGACACCGAGAAAGCCCTGAGTGCAATGGGTGAGACGATTCGATCGCAGTTGTCAGACTCGATTCGCGACTTCAACTCACCTAGAAACGCACCGAGCACTATCGCACGCAAGGGGTTTGATAACCCACTCATCGACTCAGGTCACATGATGAATTCTACGAATTATTGGGTGAAATAGCATGAACCTGCACGGTATCGCCCAAGGTTACGTCGCAGCGGTGAACCCGCCGCTGATGTGCTCACTAGAGGCATCGACCGGATACGGCACAGATACGGATGGCTCTCGCGTTCCGACATACGCAACCCCCGTACAAGTGCTAGTTCAGTGCCAAGCGTTGAGCTACACCGACTTGCAACAGATCAGCGGCTTGGATATTCAAGGCAAACGTCTGGCGATGTACGTACAGGGTACATGGAACGGCATTGTTCGTGACGAACAGAAGGGTGGCGACATCATCACCCTGCCAGACGGCACACGTTGGTTGGCCGCGTACATCCTTGAGAACTGGGGTCTGACTGCCGGCTGGACTAAAATTGTCGCAACACAACAGAACAACCTTCAATTATGACCGCCCCCGTCGTATCGATCACCGAGTCGCAGATGCTTACGGCATTGCGTACCGCGCTGCTTGCGATCATGCCCGTCGGCACCGAGATCATCAAAGGGCAAGGTAATCGAGTACCTGAACCCGGTGCAGGTAATTTCGTAACGATGACACCATGGCTGCGTGAGCGGCTTGAATGGAACACCGACACGTACAGCGACATCGAGACGATCGGCTTCACCATATTGAACGGTGCTCCGCAGATCGGCGATACGCTGGTGAATAGCACTCTGACAGCCAGCGCGACAGTCCTGTCAGTCGATCCGATCACCATCACGCTGACAGCTGGTGCAGGAACGTTCGCGACATTGGATGGGGTGGTGAACCAGACTACAGGTCTACCCGTAGGACTCGTCGCGTCAGTATCGGTCACGGGGGGCGTGGAGACGATTGTTGTCGAAGCGTTGTCATCAATACCGTCCGTGGCGGACATACTGACCAACATCACGGCCAGTGCCAACGGAACGGTGCTGACTGTATCGGGTACGAATGTAGTGCTGACTCCAGGCGCGGGCGGTTATTTCGCAATCGGCGATATCGTGACCGATTCGACAACTGGCGCATTGATTGGAACGACCACCGCCGTTTCGTATGGTGGCAATGCGATATTGCAGCCGACCCAAATCACTACACAACTCAACGTGCATGGTTTGAACGGCGCGAACAATGCGCAGGTCATAACATCGGTGTTTCGCGACCAGTACGGCGTGGATCTGTTCAACCTGTCGGGATTGGACATATCGCCACTGTATGCAAGTGACCCTCGCCAGATACCGTTCGTCAATGCTGAACAATTTACCGAATACCGCTGGGTCGTCGACGTAGTGGTTCAGTGCAACATTTTTGTCGTAGTGCCTGTACAATTTGCCACGAGTGCTGTGGTGGGTCTAGTTAATGTGGATGTGGCATATCCCGCATAATCACTTTTTATTTGGAGAATACAGATGGCCAGCATTCCAGCATCACAGATCGTTAACGTAAACCCACAGGTCATCGGCACAGGTGGCGCGGCACTGGATCTCGTAGGTTTGGTGCTGACAACCAGCACGCGCGTTCCGTTGGGTCAAGTGCTGTCGTTCTCGACACAGTTGTCCGTGGCCACGTATTTTGGCTCGACTTCACCAGAAGCGTCTGCTGCCGCGACATATTTCGCAGGCTTCGATAACTCGAACGTGAAGCCGGGAAGCATGCTGATCGCGCAATACAACCAATCAGCAGTCGCAGCATACCTGCGCGGCGCGAGCGTTGCCGCATTGACGCTGGCACAACTGCAGGCTATCTCGGGCAATATCACGATCGTCATTGACGGCAACACTCACGTCGCAGCGATCAACCTTGCCGCCGCAACCAGTTTCTCATCTGCTGCCACCATCATCCAGACCGCACTCAATCTCGCCGTAGTGGTGACAGGTAGCGTCGCTGCGAACGTCGTGACAGCTTCTATCGCGCCAAACAGCGTGACAGGTTCTATCGCGGGCACGACCATGACAGTGAGTGCCGTTGCTACCGGCTGTTTGGCTGCAGGACAAGCAGTCACAGGTGTTTCGGTCGCGTCCGGAACGACCATTGTTGCGCAACTGACCGGCACGGTCGGAGGCGCTGGTACATACCAAGTGTCCGTGTCGCAGACCGTGACCAGCCGTGCGCTTGCCACGTCCGGTGGTGGCTTGACAGTCACCGCTGTGACAAGCGGCACATTGGCTGTCGGACAGATCATATCCGGCACTGGCATCACATCTGGCACCACTATCGTTGCGGTCGGCACCGGTGCTGGCGGTACAGGCACATACGCCGTATCGGTTGCTCAAACCGCGACAAGCACCGCCGTCACCGCATCGGGCGGCACACTGACGGTGACTGGTGTGACCTCGGGCATCCTCGGTCTGGGTAATGAGATTAGCGGCACTAACATTACGGCAGGCAGCACTATCACCGCGTTCCTGACAGGCGCAGGTGGCACAGGCACGTATCTGGTCAGCGTGGGCGACACGGCCACGAGCACGACCATCACTGTGGTCGGTGCTGGGCCGACTGTTGTCTACGATTCGGTGTCCGGTGCGTTCGTACTCACATCCTCGCTGACCGGTGCATTGTCAACAATGGCGTATGCGTCCGGTGCGGTTGCGACGAGTTTGAGCCTGACCGCAGCAACTGGCGCCGTTCTCTCTCAAGGTGCCGCCGCCACAACCCCGACCACCTTTATGAACGCGATCATCGCGAAGTTCACCAACTGGGTGTCGTTCATGACCATGTTCGACCCGGATGGCGGCTCGGGTAACACTGTGAAGCTGGAGTTCGCTGCATGGACGAATGCTCAGAATAACCGCTACGCGTATGTCGTGTGGGACACTGACATCACGCCGACTCTTTCGACTACGGCTACGTCTAGTCTGGGTAACATCCTCACTACGACAGAATCGTCGGGCACGATCGTCATCTACGCGCCCAATTACACGAAAGCAGCATTTGTTTGCGGCATGATCGCTTCGATCGACTTCACCCAACTGAATGGGCGGATCACTATGGCGTTCAAGAGCCAATCCGGCATGACGCTGGATGTGACTGATGTGACCGTGGCGTCGAATCTGATCGCGAACGGCTACAACTTCTACGGCGCGTATGCCACGGCGAATCAGCAATTCAATTTCTTCAATCCGGGAACCGTGACCGGTCAATATCTGTGGGCCGATGCGTATATCAACCAGATTTGGCTGAACAACGCGTTCCAGCTCGCGCTGATGAGCATGCTGACGCAGCTCAAAGCCGTTCCGTATAACCAAACCGGATACAGCATCATTCGTGCAGCGTGCATGGACCCGATCGCTCAAGGTCTGAACTTCGGCGCGTTCTCGGGCGGCACACAGTTGTCATCGTTGCAGATCGCGCAAGTCAACTCTGCTGCAGGTTTGCAGATTGACCAGACGCTCGCTGCGACAGGTTACTACTTGCAAATCCTGCCAGCCACGGCGCAAGTACGTGGTGCGCGACAATCGCCGCCTATGACCTTCTTTTACACAGATGCGGGCGCTGTGCAGCACATCGAACTGGCTTCTGTTGCAGTCCAATAAATCAACCTCACGATAAGGAACTGACATGGCAACTTTAACATCGGCCAATAGCGTATTGGCCATCGGAGTGACCGGACTGTACGGCGTGGCCCAAGTGCTGAAGGGCTTCGCCGAAGGTGACGCATATTCAATCGACACCGTTGACGTGGCTGAGACAGCACTAGGTGTTGACGGCATCCTGTCCGCAGGCTACGTGCCGCAGCGTATGGTGATGAACGTGAGCATCCAGGGTGATAGCACTTCGATCAATTTCTTCGAGGCGTGGTACGCCGCGCAAGAAGCCGCTCGTGACGTGTTCCCTGCGTTCGGCGTAATCACACAACCCGCCGTTGCCCGCAGTTACACGCTGTCGCGCGGCTGGTTGAAGAACTACGCACCTATCAGCGACGCTAAGAAAATCTTGCAGCCTCGCAAGTTTCAGATAGAATGGAACACCGTTGTACCTGTTCCGCTGTAATTCATTCTGATGCAGTTGACATGCCCGAGGGTTGAGTATAAATTGACGGTTCTACCGAAAAATCATCTCAACCTTTCAGGGGGAATGAATCATGCGTAAATAACGAACAGGACGCTCGATGGGCGTCCTTTTTCAATTCATTCTGAGGTAACGTATGGCACGTAAGCAGATTCTGATCACCATTGAAGACGAAGGTCGCGACAAGGGTAGGCTGTACCAGTTACAGGAGATGCCTGCCCGCCAGTCCGAATGGTGGGGCTTACGCTTCATGACCGCGCTGTGTAACAGCAATGTGGAGATGCCGCAAGAACTCGTCGGCGCAGGTTTGGCGGGTATTGCGGCACTCGGTGTGCGCTTCGTGCTGGGTACGTTGGGTAAGCCTGAGATGAAAGAACTGCACGATGAGATGTTCGAGTCGTGCGTGTCGTTTATTCCGGATCCAGCGCGTCCACACGAACCCGCGTTCATGCGTGGCAAGAACGGCAACGTCCCGATGATCGAGGATGACGTTGAAGAACAGCAGACCTTGCGCCGCTTGCGCGAAGAGATTCTGAAGATGCATTTGGATTTTTTTCCACCCGCCGTCCGCTCAATCTTGGAGGTCATAGTGGCAACGGCGAGCAAGAATATCACCGATACCCTAACGTCCCCGCCGCCATCGGAGCAGTAGTATCGGCGCGTCTTGCGACGTTGATTGAATTGGACACCGTGCTGGGTGCGGAAGATTTGTACGATCTGCTTGAGATTATCAACGTCGATGCGGCGAATCAGCGTATCGCTAACGAAACAAAGGACAAGTGATGGGCGCAACGGTGATTGACGAGTTGATTGTGTCGCTAGGACTGGACGCGAGTCAATTCAACAAGGGTCAGAAGGAAGCCGTTGACGCGCTGGATAAGACTGAGAAAACTGCTGGGACAACCAGCAAGCACATGCAGGAAGAGGGGAAAAAAGCTGCCGGATTCTTCTCGGCTATCAAGGGTGAAGTATTTGCCCTGACCGGTGCGTTCCTCGGGCTGAGTGCGCTCAAATCGGCTACCACTGAAATAACTCGTGCCGATTCGGCGTTGGGTCGATTGGGGCGTACCCTGAATCTGGCACCGACAGATTTAAAAGCGTTCGAAGGTGTTGCGCAGAAGTATGGTAGCAGTGCAGAAGACATGGATTCGGCGTTTCAGCACACAGCCGATGTAATCGCACAATTTCGTACTCGCGGCAAAATTGATCCGGACTTCCTGTTCAATCTCGGTCAAGCGCAGATTGATTACGCGAAGTTCTTCGCGAAAGAGACCGATGACATCGAGCGTTTCAAAATGGTGGCAGATGGGCTGAATGAATCGATTGAATCTGGTCGCCGCACTCGTGCTGAAGCGATGACCATTGGTGAAGGCATGGGCTACAGCCGTGAGACGGTCACTATGATGATCGAGACGAAAGGCAAACTCGATTCATTGATCGCATCATACAAGGAACTCAACAAAGTCACCGAAGCAGACACGATTGCCGCGCAAGTTCGCACCGAGGCATGGAACACGTTTACGGGTGCGGTTGAGAATGCGTATCGAGCAGCATTAAACGGTGTGACGCAGTTAATGTCTGCGGAAGCAGGCGTCGCCAAGGAACGCGAAAAGGGTAAGCAGGGCGTGTTCGCGAGCGGTCGGACGTGGTACGGCGCGACGCAAGTGTTTGAGCAGGCTCCGTCCCAAGTTTCATCTGGGGGCGTCAGGCGTCCGACACCAACTACGTCGGGCGAGATGTCTACGCAGTCTCCTGCGGCACCAAAGGTATCGGGTAATCGGAACGAGCGAAATAACAACCCAGGTAACATCGAATTCGGGCCATTCGCATTGAAACACGGTGCGATCGGAAGTGATGGACGGTTTGCGATATTCCCGTCAATGGAATTGGGCGCCGCCGCACAACGGGCACTACTTGAGGTCTACGGGCGAGCGGGTGTGCATACGGTGGAGGGTGTCGTCAATAAGTGGGCGCCGTCTAGCGAGAACGACACGGCTGCTTACGTCGCCGATGTGACGAAGCGTTCGGGTTTGTCCGGCGAGTTGAACATGCGTGACCCAGCCACACTGTCTAAATTGCAACTGGCGATGGCCGCACATGAGGGTATGTCAAAGGGCGGCATCAGCGCGATGAGCCGCATGCTGCCGATGGGTGGCGGCTCATCCTCCACCAGTACCAGTGAGGTACACATCAACGGCCCAATCACCATTCAAGCGGGTAATGCTGACTCACGTGAGACGGCGAATCTGATCAACAATGGCGGTGTCGCACGTTTGGCGATGAACCAAAGCGGCAATTCGGGGATACGATAATGGCACTCTTTCCACCACTGTCACAGATTGGCGTGCCACCGCTGCTGAATCCGATAGCAAATTGGTTCAATGTGGGTGCGTTACTCAAAGCAGACGCCACGCTATTTCTGCGTCAATTCGGTCTTGCGCAAGATCCCCCGTGGGGCTTATATTTCGGGACGGAGAAGGTGCTCACGCCCGACTCCGTGCTCGCCATCGAGTTCAAGAAAGACTGGAGCCATCCGAAGTATCCGATGGAGCTGGGCGCGTTCCAGACCTACAATAAAGTCACGCAGCCATACGACGTGCGTGTGACAATGGTGTTCGGCGGCTCGGATAGCAAACGGTCGGCAGCATTGTTGGCGGTCGAGAAAGTCGCGTCATCACTCGAACTGTACGCGCTGGTGATGCCTGACGCTGAGTATCAGAACCTCAACGTGGCGCATTACGACTTCAAACGATCTGCTGACAACGGCATCGGTTTGCTGACTGTGAATCTGTGGCTCACTGAGATTCGCAATACAATTCGACCCGCATTCGCAAATGTCGCATCACCGAGCAGCGCAAATCCTTCCGCAACGAGTTCACGTCCAGGAGCGAGTCAGCCCGCCCCAACCGGTCAACAGTAGATCATGCGAATCGTACCCATCCTCGATGCCGCCAGCCAGACGGTGCAAGTCACGCTCGGTAATCAGAACTGCCAGATCAATCTGTACCAGAAATCGACAGGGTTCTATTGCGATCTTTACGTTGACAGTACGCTGATTATCGGCGGGGTGATTTGCCAAAATCTCAACCGAATCGTCCGCAATGCGTATCTGGGATTCATCGGTGACTTGAGTTTCAACGACACGCAAGGTGTTGCTGATCCAGTGTTCCCCGGTCTGAACACGCGATATCAACTGATGTATCTTGAGTCTGCGGATCTCGTCGGGCTGCAGCAATGAGTTTCGCACGACGCATCATATCGCTAACCTTCACCAAAGGTGTCGGCACGTTCGCCGAAAGCGGCACAAACCAACTCACCGTGTCGGGCCTGCGCGTGCAGTGCAACATCATCAACGTCGGCGGCGTAACTATGGGTGAGGCGCAATTGCGCATATACGGTCTCACGAAGCAGTCGATGATCGATCTGTCGGCGTTGAACGGTGGGTTCATGGTTCAGCGCATGGTCGAGTTAGAGATACGTGCTGGTGATGACATCGACGGGCTGGAGCTGGTGTTCGACGGTCAGATACGAATCGGTCAGATTGATCTGAACAATGCGCCCGATTCGGCGTTAATCGTGCTGGCGTATGGCGGAATCATGCAGGCGCTACAGGTGGCCACTGCGACGAGCTATCCGATGGGAACCGACCACATAACTGTTATGAAAGACCTCGCGGCTCGAATGGGGTTAGGGTTTGAATCGACGGGTTTCCCGATATCGTTGGCAACCCCGTACTATCCCGGCACGCTGCGCGACCAGACGATGCGCTGCGCGGACGCTGCCGGTGTGAATTGGACAATCGATTCTGGAATGCTCATCGTCTGGCCTCGACTGGGCGTTCGAACTGGAACGGGTGCCGTGCCCCTCGTGTCCCCCGACACAGGTATGGTCGGGTATCCGGCATACTCGGAGATTGGCATCGCGGTGAAGACAATGTTCAACCCACGCATTCGACTGGGCGCGCTTGTCACCGTTGCGAGCAGTCTACCTTTCGCGAACGGCACATGGGGTGCGTTCTTCATTCGTCACGAGCTGGAGAGCGAAACGCCTTCAGGCAAGTGGTTCACAAGTTTCGATGGGCAACCTTACATTGGCCAATAACCCTACCCCAGCAAGCGGTTGGCAGAATCCAACGGACTTTGGTTCGGAGTTCGCCGCACGCAACTTCCAGATATGGTCAGTATTGTCACGTCTGGCGGGCGCTACCCCCGTGCGCGTCATGGCGGTTGATCCGGTGGCTCGTACTGTAGATATTCATCCGATGGTGAATCAAGTCGCTAAGACGGTCGATCCTGTCAGCAACGTGATCACTGATACAGCCGTCCCACATGGCACGATATACACATGCCCGTACTTTCAGCTTCAATCGGGTGCCAGCGCGGTGGTCATCCCGCCGACAGTGGGCGACATTGGCGTTGCGATATTTGCCGACCGAGACATGTCGATTGTCGCCAGAACCAAAGATGACGCGAATCCTGGAAGCGAACGCATGTTCGACATGGCCGACGGCATCTATTTTGGTGGAATTCTCAACGGTGCTGTGTCACAATATGTTGAATTCTCGGCGGGTGGGATAACCATCGTGTCGCCTACTCTAGTCACTGTCAACGCACCGGATATCAACATGACCGCAAACGTACACATGACGGGCAATCTGGATGTGAGTGGCACATTGACCAATGCAGGCAAGAATGTCGGCGCAACCCATACACATAGTGGCGTCACAGTCGGTGCGGGCAACACAGGGGTTCCGGTGTAATGGATACGATATTCATGACTCAGCCCGAGTACGACCTGACACTTGACTCGTCAGGTAATATCGCGATGGCGACTATCCCTTACAGTTACGCGCAGGATGCGGCATCGGCAATCCGCACCTTTCTCGGGGAATGCTACTATAATACCGCGTTAGGTGTGCCATATTTTCAACAGATTCTAGGAAAACGACCACCCATTGAACTGATGCGCGCGCAATTCATTGCCGCTGCAATGACAGTGCCGGGAGTTGTCGCGGCGCAAGTATTCTTTTCGGACTTCGTTGACCGTAAGGTCTCGGGGCAAGTGCAAGTAACTGATCGAGCCGGTGCTATAACGGCAGCGGGATTCTAAATGCCTACCAACGTCCCATCACCAGTATTCGGACCTACGGGGTTCGTTGCACCGAGCGAGGCGTCCATCCTTGCTGGCGTACAGGCCGACCAGAATGCGGCGTTCGGCGGCAATCTCAATCCTGCATTGAATACTCCTCAAGGTCAGCTCGCCACATCCGAAGCGGCAGTCATCGGCAATAAAAACGATCAATTCTTAGCATTAGCGAACGGCGTAGACCCGGCGTTCGCTGCTGGACGAATGCAAGACGCGATTGGGCGCATCTATTTCATGAGTCGAATCGCTGCTGCAGCGACGGTCGTGACTGCGACATGCACGGGGCTTGACGGCTTGTTCATTCCAATCGGTGCTAAAGCGATCGATTCCGTCGGTAATATCTACAATGCCACACAGGCTGGGGCTATTCCAGCCGCGTCGTCTGTGACGGGTTCGATCAGCGGGACCGTGTTGACAATATCCGGCGTCACAGCAGGCGCCATACATCCGTTCCAGAATCTCACAGGGACAGGTGTTACTGCAGGTACGGTGACACTCGCGCAAATTTCGGGTACGACGGGCGGGGTGGGTACATATACCGTCAACACCAGTCAGACCGTCGGATCGGTTGCTATGGCGACCAGCGGTATCGGCCTGACCTTCGCTGCGGAAATCGCCGGACCTATTGCGTGTCCGATCGGGCAGCTTTCTGCGATATATCAGGCTATTCCGGGCTGGGACTCTATAAGTAACGCGGTGGCGGGTGTCATTGGGCGAAACGTGGAATCTCGATCAGACTTCGAGTTTCGTCGCCAAAGCTCGGTCGCACTCAATGCGAATGGCACATACGATTCGGTTCTAGCGAACGTGCTGGCTGTGCCCAATGTGCTGGACGCGTATGTGTTGGGCAACCCATTAGGTGTGACAAGCGGAGCAGTCATCAGCGGCACGATCGCCACAACCACGCTGACCGTGAATTCGCTCACATCCGGCACTGTTGCTATTGGGCAGATGGTCACTGGCGCGGGTGTCGCTCCGGGCACGTACATCACCGCAGGCTCGGGTGTGACATGGACTGTGAACATCAGTCAATCGGTCGGGCCTGTCGCGATGACATGCGCGCAAGGGGGTTATCCGCTGGTAGCGCACAGCATCTATGTTGGCACGTATGGTGGTGTGTCAGCAGATATTGCCGCTGCGATTCTGAGAAAGATTTCTCCAGGTTGCAACTTCAACGGAAACACTGCCGTGGTGGTACAAGACACGACTCCGCCGTACTCGGCCCCGTTCCCGACATACAACGTCACGTTCAACACACTGACACCGACCGCCGTCAAATTCGCAATATCCATGCTCACCAACGCGCAGGTGCCTGCCGATGCTGTCGCGCAGATCCGTGCGGCAGTCATCGCACAGTTCACAGGTACGGCAGATGCCGCAACTCGTGAGCGGACGGGCGCGACAATCCTGCATAGCGCGTATTACGCGCCGTTGTTTGCGCTCGGTGCATGGGTGCAGATCGCTGAAATCGCCATAGGGATCGGTACTGCAAATAAGACGACACTGTTGATGCAGATTGATCAAGAACCCACCATCACCGATCTCGACATCACGGTGACATTCGCATAATGCAACTTGTAAACACACTACGCTTTCCCAGCCTGACCAGCGTCCCGTCGCTGGGCGACATGCTGGTCAATGCGGGATTGACTGCATCGGGTGTTGTGGTGAGCGTAGACGCACCACTGTTTGCGTTGGAGATGTCGTCCGCAGTGAGCTTCGCGGTTGGTGATGTGGTGACGAATCAGACCGCCGCCGTCGCAGTGGGCACGGTGCTTGATGTGTACACACAAGAGGTGATGAATTATCAGGACACGTTCATCAGTCAATATGCGAATAGTCCTACGATGATCGCACTCGCGGGGCGCATGATATCTGCGATAGACCCGTACCAACTGATCAATGATTTTTACAACGATGTCTGGAACATCGACACCGCGATCGGCTACGGTTTAGATGTGTGGGGGCGCATCGTTGGGGTGTCGCGCGTATTGCAAGTGCCCGGTACGAATAATCTGACATATTTCGGATTTGACGAGGCGTTGCCGAATGTCCATTCGTTTGGACATGGTCCGTTTTATAGCGGACCACCCGCGTCCGCCGGGTATGTACTGACGGATGACGCATATCGTTTCCTGATATTGGTGAAAGCCGCCGCGAATATATCGGGTTCGTCATACACGGATATGAATCGCCTACTGATGATGCTGTTTCCAAATAGGGGCGTAGCGTGTGTCCAGTCAAACGGGAACATGCACATGTGGTTGGTGATCAATTTCACGTTACAGCCATTCGAGATCGCAATACTGCGAGATAGTGGTGTATTTCCTACCCCAACAGGTGTCGGGATGGATATAATGTTGCGGTCGAACACACTAGGATTCGCCGAGGCGGGTTCGGATTCGTCCACATTTGGATTTGGTTCATTTTTTGGGGGTTTCGTATAATGCTCGCATCAGCAGCCGTAACACCATTCGAAAAGGCGTTCGCCGCAGGTGCTGGCGGAGGTTATATTCGAGCAATCCCTGTCGCATCTCAAATTGCGATTACACCTGGTGCCGCGTCACTCACTGACGGCTTTCCGCCAGTGAATTTCGTAGATCCTCTCGCAGGTGGCATCCCGCCATTCGGTCAGGATATGAACGGCATTCTATATGAGATCACGCTCGCGCAACAATGGGCGCAAGCTGGTGGACTACCGAAATATAACGCCACGTTTTCTACGGCTATCGGTGGCTATCCGAATGGTGCGGTGTTGCAGAAAGCGTCGAATCTTGGATTCTGGCAATCGACCGTTGACAACAATGTGACCAACCCCGATGCGGCAGGTGCAGGTTGGACGGATATCCAATACGGGGCAACGGCTGCGCCATTTGATAACAGCACAAAATTATCGACAACATCGTTTGTTCAACAGGCCATCGGGCAGTTGAGCTTCCGAAACGTATTCATCAATGGCGCCTATCAAATCGCTCAAGTGAATGCTGATGCGGCGGCTGTAATCACGGCAGGTGCTGCTATCAATTACGCGATTGACCGGTGGTATACACAATCCACGGGCCAGAATATCACCGCGCAGCGCGTCGTTGGTGCTTCGCCGTTCAAGTACGCATACAAGCTGCTTGCTGGCGCAACTGGCCCGACGACTACCCTGCATGGCACTCGTCTGGAAGGTAGAGATTGCGTGAAGCTGGTAAACCAAACTGTCGCAGTTCAGGTTGGCCTGCTTTGCGATGTGGCACGGACGGTTACTTGGACAGCCTACTCCGCCAATGCGGAGGATGTTTTTGCTACCAAGACACAGATCGCCACTGGGACAATCTCGGCGACCACCGGACAAGCAAATTACACCTTCACCTTCAATGCTGGTGCGAACGCGGGGAATGGTCTGTGCATCGAGTACACCACAGGCGCACTGACTAACTCGACAGGATTTATCCAGTATCAAGGACATCAACTTGAGCAAGTTGCTGTTGGGGCGACCAGCGGAACGACATTTGAGCATATTCAATATTCAGAGCAGTTGCTCAGATGCCAACGGTATCTACCGTGCTGGAACAGTACCTCTACTAGCTCCATGATTTGCTCTGGCTATAACTATGCAACAAGCCTGTTCGGAGCCGTTCCTATATTCCCAGTGCGAACCCGGGTTCCTGTTACAGGTGTTGTCGTCAGTAACATTGCGCATCTAGCGTCCTTATACGGCTCAATTGTTGCTTCCGGAACAATTGCGCTTGCAGAGCCGTCTGATACGGCTTGCCGCTTGGCAATGACTACGACTGGAGCTGTGGCAGGAACTGCTTCTGCGCTATACTTTAATAATGCCGCCGGGCAACTTTATCTCACAGGAGCTGAACTCTAATGGCTATCACTAATTGGAAACTTTCACCAGACGGCGCAAGTGCATCGCGCACTCTCGACAATGGGGCGACCGAATCGCGCCTCGTAAGCGCAATCGATCCGGCAGAACTCACGAAGGCGCTCCCTGCTTACACGGCAGCCGAAGCGTTGTTGGTGGCGAAGAATGACCAGATTCTTGCGCTTGAAACGTCATACGCTGCCGCGATACAAATTCCAGTGGCTTACATGGGAGCCACGTTTCAGGCGGATATAGCCAGTCAGGACACGCTAACGAAGAGTCTGGTGGCCGGTTCAGTTCCAGCAGGGTTTTACTGGCTCGATTCGCTCAATGCGAAGGTGCCGATGACTTTTACCCAACTGCAAGGGCTGGCTGGTGCGATGCTGGCACAGGGTCAAGCCGCGTTTGACCGCCTGCAAACTCGCAAGGCTACGGTGCGAAACGCAACTGCCGTCGCGGCAGTTCAAGCTGTGATCTGGTAACGTGAGATCAAATCACGTCGTCCCGACAGCTTCACTTTGATTGCAGCCGCTGGGACGACCACATGACCGATTGCGGGGCTGAGGTTGTTTCGGTTCGGCAATTAAAAGATTTGAGCAGATGGGCTGCGTCTCGGCTATAATTTCGATCACCGATTTATTAGGAGTAGAATATGCGACGCAATCTGCAATTGATGCTCATAGGTGTGCTGTGCTTGTTTGCGATCGCCGCAGTTGCCGCACCAGTCATTCGCTCAATCAGTACCCGCACGACCACGACAGCCACAGCAATCGACGGCACGAGCAAGACGTATCCGCTCACTGTGACTGTGATCCCCGAAAGTGGAGTGCTTGCCACTGCGGAGTATTCAACGACACCAAATGCGTACCTCTCCCCCGCCGATGCGCATTGGAACGTGCTCAACTCGGCAAGTGCTGTAAGCACGGTCATGAGCACCACATTACCCAGCCCGGTCACTGCGATTCGATTTACGCGCGTGTCAGGCGCATCGGCAGTCATCGGTGAAGTCAACTGGATGGAGGCACCATGAAGCGCCTGATCGCTGCTCTCCTAATCTGTTCATCGTTCATTGGCATTGCAGCACACGGTGCTGGGATATGGCCAAACGGTGCAACCGAATCGACCGCCATAACCCTGACCACACCCGCCGATAATCAGAACATTACGTTCGGTGACACTGCCAACATAGACGCTGCTGGGCGAATGCGACAAGCGGGCCCGTTCGGAGTGTTCGAGGATACGCGCACTGAGGATATCGGTGCGACAGTGTGGGAGGATATTGCCAGCGGTGTGGGTGCGACAAGTACGTGGAATTCGAACGAAGCCACCGTGACTCTAGGCGTCGGTACGGGTGCGACGGATTATCTGTATCGACAGTCACGTTATCTGCCGTACATTCCAGGTAAGAGCGTGCTGATCAAAATCACGTTCGTGCTCGGCAACTCGGTCACCAATACGACAAAACGTGTCGGCTATTTCGACGACAGCGACGGCATATTCTTGCAGCAGGCGGGCGCGACGACCTCAGCGTGTGTGCGCACATCGACATCGGGGTCTCCGGTAGACACATGCATCCCTCAAGCCAATTGGAATCTGGATCGCATGGACGGCAGTTGCACGGCACTGCCGGTGTCCAAATGTATCGGCACATCCAATCCCAGCGGAATTCGGCTAGATACGACCAAGACACAATTGCTGGTAATCGACTTCCTGTGGCAAGGTGTCGGTCGGGTCAGGCAGGGGCTCGATATCGGAGGCAAGATTCATTATTTCAACGAAGTATTGAACGCCAACGTCAAGCCTGTGCCGTACATGGCCACCGCCACACTACCTGTGCGTTTCGAGATACGCAACACAGGCGTATCTGCTGGGGATGCGACATTCAAGCAGATATGTGTATCTGTCGAGAGTGAGGGTGGCTTTGCACTGAAAGGTCTTGAGCTATCAATCAGCAACGGAATAACGACTCGCGCTGTGACAACTCGTGCACCGGTAATCGCAATCAGACTCGCCAATACCTACAACGGAAAACCAAATCGCCGAACGCTACGAATACTCCACGTCATGACGCGTGCGGCAACTAACGATGCGTTCTGCGAATTAGTGCATATTCATGATCCAACCGCGACGGCGGGCGGCACATGGACAGCGTACCCCGCCGCGATCAGCGCCGTTGAATATAACGTCGGGATAACATCGGTCACTGCCGCAACGCAGCACGTCGTCAATTCAGATTATGTCGTTACAGGTACAGGGCAGAGTGCGACTGCGACCGACACCTCTCTCGAATGGATGAATGCTCATTCGTTATTGGTTCAAAACGCGGCATCAACACAATCGGAGATGTTCGTCGTCTATTGCACATCGTTCGCGTCTACGGCGAACGTCACCACTGAACTGAATTGGGTCGAGGCCAAATAATGAACGCACTAGAGCGCATGCTAGATGACATCAAACCCCCTGCGAGCGAATCGGAATCAAACCACGCCATATTCGCAGTGGTCAGAGAAATGGCGCATACGCTCATCCAGTTCCGCAAGGATCTCACCGATCACATGAGAGACGAGCACCTCGCCACATCACAGATATTAGAGAGATTGAACACGGTTGATGATATCGTCAACTCGCTCCCCCTTGATGCGCGAGGCAAGCCTGATTATTTCAAGCATCGCACACACCATAGTCGCATCGATGATGACGTTTCGGCTGAACACATCATCAATCGCAAGTATCTGGGCATGCACTCCACCGAAATTCGTCAATATATCATCCTGGCAGTGATCGTCATGATTACATCCGGGCATGGTGAACTCGTATTTCAACTGATCGCGAAGGCACTCAAATCATGATTGAACCGGACTGGATTGTCGCAGCACTCGAACAGGTTGGCACGAAAGAGATTCACGGTGTGCAGCATGAACCTAAGATTCTGCAATGGTGGAAGCTGATCAAGCGTGGCGGCATCAAGAGTGATGAGACCCCCTGGTGTGCAGCTTTTGTCGGTGCAATGCTGGAAAAGGCCGGCATCGTCAGCTCGCGATTCGAGTCGGCCAAATCCTATCTGACGTGGGGTGAACCACTCAGTTCGCCGATATATGGATGCATCGTCGTGTTTGACCGCGCCGGTGGAGGGCACGTTGGCTTCGTGGTTGGGCAGGATCATTTCTGCCGGCTGCTGGTGCTGGGCGGCAATCAGGGTGACATGGTTAGCGTTCGCCCGTTCGACCGCGCTCGCGTCGCCGGATACCGCTGGCCATCGGGACACCCGTTCGACGCAGCACCGCTGCAGATAGTCAATAACGATCTTCACAGCTCAATAAACGAGGCGTAATCATGGAAAAATTCTTCACATTGAACATGCTGTGGTTCGCGTTGATCGCCACGGCAGGTGTCATCTGTCATGTCATCAAGAAGTGGTCGGACGGCGAAATCAAGGAATCTATCAATGCATGGTTCATCTGCAATCCGCGCTCGACCGTGGCGATGCTGCTGACCGTATACGGCTCACTTGTGCTGGCTGTAGCTGCTGGGCAGATAAACGATGTGAATGATCTCAACCAGGTCGCGCTCGTATTCACGTGGGCATTTGCTGGCAACAGTGCGGTGAACAAGCAATGACACTCGCCGCGTGGTTGCCGCTCATTCGATTTGCATTCATCGTCGCCATCCTGCTCGGCTGCGGCACGATTGGTTGGAGACTGCACGCTGCATACGCCGACCGTGCGGCCCTCCGTGTTCAGACGGCAGAAGTGGTTCGCGGCAACACGCAGAACGGGACTGACTCCGTGGATGCACAGGCGCATGAGACGGTGCGCGAGGTGGTTCGATGGCGTGACCGTATCGTCCACGACCAAATTGCCGTTGCCGCAACTGACACGAGCTACTCATGCGCGCTGAAGCCTGCCGACATGATTCTGCTCAATCACGCCATCTCGGGAGACGCACCATGAAAACGATCGCACTCATCGCACTGGTCGCACTGACCGGATGTGCCACACCGAACGCAGCGGAACGTGTCGAACGTATGCCTCCGGCTGCGGCGATGGTTCATTCGATGCCATTATCAGCCCAAGAAGATCCGACACTGGGTGGTCTGTTCCGAGGGTATGCTGATGCCGCACGGCAATACCGTGGATGCGTCGATCGTCAGCGTGAATTGCAGGATTGGGTTGCCGGATCAAGTTGCGTTAAACGGTAGATCGCCCGCTCCGTCATGTTATTGGGCGCGTCTGGGGTCTAATCTACGTTGTGCACCTTGCGTTTGTACTGCGAAATGTGCGCATGTTTGCAATTCATGCAGAACTCAAGGCCAGAAGTCCCACATTGCCATGCAACATAATTTTTATGCCTGTCGCAATCCGTTTTCTTGCACTCCTCACCAGTTCTTTGTTTCGGGTAAAACTCATCATAGTTTTTCATGTTGTCTCCAGTACGCGCATAACCCGTCAATCCAGCGGGACGCTTCGCACCCCTGATTTCATGCGTTATGCGCGTACTGGAGGATTCATAGGCCTCGGGCATGGAGTTTGCAAAACGCATCCTTCCGTCACCCGCAAATCAGGGTTCGGTCGGTTCAGGATGCACTCAGTCGTGCCAAACAGGCGGCGCGGCGCTGCTTGGTGCAGGCATTTTCCGTCTCTGAAACTGATACAGTTTTGGTTCGGTATCATCATGGTTCGCATCCTATGGTTGAGTACGCGCCGAACACGGCGCTCTAGCGGGATAGCCTAAAGCGGCGGCCCCTTCCGAGTAACGCAAGTCAGCATCGAACTCCACATTTCTGTGGCTAGCGTCCTGGTCACTCATGGGTGAATCCTACGGACAGTTGGCGCGCAAGTATTGCCGAATCTACATCGCGTGCCGATAGCCCTAGCGTAGTGCTCGACCCGAAGCAGTTGCCCACGCTATCTACAAATCCCGCTGAGATGGGTTGACGACGTACGCGATGCCAGTTGCCGTGTGTATGATTCTTGATGCACGCGAGCATTTCCGCCATCGCATCGTGATCAACCGATATCGGAAACGTGAACACTTCTTCGATGCCGAAGGGGTCTTTCGTTGCAATGTACTTCATCACGGCGTTCTCCGAGTAACGCAAGTCGGCCGATGTGGATAACCTACAAATGTGCCGCAGCATCCCCGTTCATGCGGGAGAATGTCGGCGAGATTCCACGTCGCGTGGTGGTCACACTTAAGGGTCGGCGCATACCGAAACATATAGCAGTGTCCGCCATCTGGTCGCGTCTTATGATGACACGTGTCGCAGTTGTTTATATTGACCATGCCGTCATTAGACCACAGCATGGATGGGTACGTCAACCCCCACGTCGCGCAACAACGATTCGGCCTCCAGCACGTACCATTCGTAATCCACATCCTCGGGCATCGTATCGGGCAGGGTCATCAGTGGGCGACAACCGTCAGTGCGCGGCACACGGTTCCCCGACCGTTGATACGACATGCACGCTTCCGACCCAGCACCGTAATACCAGCGCACCACTTTGCCCAAATACTCGCCCCCACCGGACGCACGTTCGTAGTGCTCGGCGTACAGTGCTCGCAGTTGATCATTTGTCAGGCCGTTCGCCGCCTCACCCAATTCTTGTCGCATGACGATCAGGGTTGCCTTGCGCGTTGGCACGCCCGTAGGGTGATATACGCCGCCACCGTCCACTGTGCGCACGTAGACAAACTGTCGGATGTCGGCGCACGCGCGAATCGTCTGTTCCAGCGGCACGCCGTCTCGCAGGTACGCCACAACCGCATCGACGCAGACTTGACCTGTCGGATTCGGCCATCCCGACGCGCCTGGTTCAGGTGGCGCAAACGCGCCTTTGAGTTTCACCGAGCCGTTCGCTTCGATGGCCACGTAGGAATTCACGTCACGTGCCGCAAGCATTGAAAACTCAGTCGTCTCCATCACGAATCCGGTGACAGATTCCCACCACGTGATAACGCTGTCCGCAAGCCAATCCATGTCGCGCTCGGAATACAGTACCAGTCCGTCGGTATTTGCGGACACAACGGTCACGCCGACCAGCGTCAATGCTTCGATGAGCATGAACAGTGCCAGCTGACCTGTGATCGTGACATTGATGCCGCCCGACGGTGTGTAGAAGATGGAATACTTGGACAATAGCTTCCCAAACGTGCCGTTATTCAATGTTTTATACGTGTTGGCCTTCTTCTTCTGTTTGGCAATTTTCGCAGCATCGCGTGCGGACTTCCATCCTGCGTAATGATGGCAGAATACTGGTCCGATCTGTATCGGGAATATCCCCAGCCGGACAATCAGGCTCGGGTAGTACGCTGCAACGTCAGGCATCCGAATACTGCGCGAACCATCCGTGCGCCACGTGACTTTCGATTCGGTCGAATGCAGGCCGCCCGTCCCCATTGCATATCCTGTGTCGCCGATAGTGATGATTTCGTGTCGCCAATCCTTCGGCTTCTTCATCCACTCACCGTGCGTGTCGAGACGAACCTGCTCGCTGCCCCAGTCAATCAGATGGTTGTCGCGTGACGCGGACACACCACCCGAAGGATTGACGACGAACGGCATGCCCGTGGTTATTTCAAGCACTCGCTGCAATTGCGGAGTCTGAAATTTCAACCATTCGGGCGGCTCATAATAGAACTCAGTGCTGGGTGCGATGAATGGCACCTTGACTCGATTCGGCAGCAACGTCTTCATAACCGCCTCGGCCATCTGTGCATCTGATTTCGAGCGCAGATCCACGCCATACTCGTCCGACATCGTTTCGCGCAGTTCGATCTGCGTCTGAAACATTTTCCACAAATCATGCGTGTCGTCCAGATCGACCGCGCAGTATTCGCGTAGCATGACGCGTTCGGGCCACCCGATAATCATGTTCGGCGGATACGGCAAGTCTTGTAGTTTACGGCTGTGCATCTTACCTGCGTAAGCTTTCAGCGATGCTTGTCCTGGAGCGACTTCGATCATATCTACATGGTCAAGGCTAGTCGGCTCATTCAATCCGTAGGCTTGGTAGAACTGCCACGAACGCATCTGCTGGGTGATAATCGCGTCACTCGCGGCTTTGATCTGTTCGTTCGATACGCCCGTCATCGCATAACAGATCATCAGCAGGTCATAGTTGATGCCGTTGAATGTCACCAACGTGTATCGGGTGAGCAGATTGCGCAGACCCACGATGTCGAGATCGTGCCCATCGAATTTCTGGAATGTGTGAATCTCACCGGTCAGCGGGTCAAGCGCCATCAGCAGCCAATAGTTGACGTAGCACTCGGTGTCTACGATCAACGGCGTGAGCTGGTGGCTATGACTCATCTGGGCGTGCGTGCCGCAATACGGGCACTGCACGTGCGCGAGGTCGTACCCCGCATCACATTGTTCGCATATCAATCGGACAGCTTTGGTCATTGTGGTTGTGCCCACGGGACGAGTACCATATCATATGCGTCGATGTGCCCCGACTCCCAGTCGCGACGCTCGTTAGTGGATATCAGCTCGTATACCCCATCAGCACATTCGGACAAATTTATTATCGATGCGCATGCGTGTTCAGCACCGGTCGCAGCGATCTCCTCTTGAAGCATGTTGAAGCCGAAGCTCTTTCTGCGTAAAAATGTGAGACTCGTTCGGATATGCACGCCGCGCGAATCAGCCCATGTGCAGGTTGTCAGCCTCACCACACATCTGCTGACTTCGGCGGTGGTAGGTGTCATCACTAAGGCGCTCATTATTGTCGTTCCGACCCGTACAACAGCGTGAGTCCTGCGTCAGTTCGAATGATTGTGTCACCCCAATCTGCGTATACACGCACGCCTTGAGCGTCTACGAACGCGATGCACCGTGAATTGCAGGGTTGGCATCCCTGCGGGCCATGTTCGGTTTCGTATTCGCCCCAACCGTCGCAATCCGGACACTTAGGTTGTTCGCCAATGAACGCTAATACGTCTCGGACATTATCGGGATCGCACGTATAGGTGATGCTGCCCATCTCAACCTCCATCCATATATCAAATAGAACGACGGCACTCTCGTACCGTCGTATGTGAGCGTTACTCCACGAGACGCAGATTCGGCGTCACAGATTCAGCGCACAGCACGAAGCCCTCCAGCGCAGCCAGATGACCCGGCTCGATAGAGATGTCACCGAGTTCCGCCAGCGACACAGGTTCAAATTCGAACGTGACCTCAGCATCCAGCAGTGCTGTCACAGCCGCTTGGAATTCCGCCTTGCGGTCATCCGCGATGACGTATTGTTGCTCGTCCTCGCTCAATGTGCCGATCGTGCGGTACAGCGCGTGCTGATCGAATTGGATACCCTTGATGACGCGGGCGATTTGACCCAGCAGTTTGCCGATACGATATGACACCTTGACCGGGAGTTTGATGTTGGCCAGCGCCATCAGCGAAGGTTGCATTACCATCAGTTCAGATTTTTTCATTTTGATGCTCTCCTTAAATATGCTCGAATTGAGCGTTTCAAATTTCCACGTTGATGCTGCACTTCGCAGCAATCGCGATGAACATCTCTTTATTCAACACGTACCGCAACGCGTAGCCGTTCTGTTGCACAGCAGCGAGTGCGACCGCCTCGGTGACGTACTCGTGTGGCACGTACTGCAACGCGTCGCCGTTCTGTTGCACCGCAGCGAGTGCGACCGCCTCGGTGACGTACTCGTGTGGCACGTACTGCAACGCGTCGCCGTTCTGTTGCACCGCAGCGAGTGCGACCGCCTCGGTGACGTAC
>Ga0316626_10000047_pt1 | contig 42477 bp, 29 predicted proteins | sample OWC_Aug_T1_C1_D5_FD_207656 | JGI IMG/M metagenome (GOLD analysis project Ga0316626, IMG submission 207656) | Wetland soil microbial communities from Old Woman Creek delta, Ohio, United States - OWC_Aug_T1_C1_D5_A | ecosystem: Environmental > Terrestrial > Soil > Wetlands | place: USA: Ohio...
TTGATTCCCCGCGATCCGATGACCGAATGGCTGTTCGGCGTGGTGCAGGTCCAGACGTTCTTTCCCGAGATGCCGCAACGGGTCACCCTGTACGAGCGCAAGGAGCCGCCGCCGGTACAGCCGGGACAGGTGCTCCTGAGCTCCGCGGTACCGTTGACGACCCCCGCGCACTTTCCCGGCGCGCAGCCGCGCTGGAACTGGCTGCGACGATTCGCCGCGCCGCGGGCGGGCCGTATGCGCTTAGGCGCCCAACATGAGTATGTAGTGGATGACGCGCGGGACTGAGCGCTTGATCTCCCGGACGCCGGCGAGGGGAAGCGACGGGACGGTTCTCATCGAAGATCTCGATCGCCCCAACTGTGATTTTCGGGTCTAGTTTAGCCTGCGCGTCGCATCCACCCCGCGCAGCCTGAAGGCTGCGGCTATGCTCTCGTCCCGCCGGCGCGGGTGCGGCGTCGGGAGACGACTCCGACGACCGCCAGCGCGAAGATGGTGGTTGCCGATACGAGGGCGCCGATCCGCACGCTCAGTGGCCGGTAACGGAACTCGACGACCGATTCCCCGGGCGGCACCTCGATCAGCCGAAACAGGTAGTTCGCTCGGACGATGGGAGCCGACACGCCATTCACCGTCGCCTCCCAGCCGGGAAAGTACTGATCGGCGAGGTGGAGGAACCCGCGCTGCCCGGCACGTACGCGCAGCGTCACGTGTTCCGGATCGTTGGTGAGGAATTCGACCTCGCCGGTCGCGCGGTTCTCCGACACCCCCGTGGAACCGGACGGCAGATCTGCTTCGACGAATGCGACTTGGCGCAGATCGTCACTGCCGTTCGCCAGCCGCTGCAGAAGTGCCTGGGGATCGCGGACGACCTCGACACGCGGAACGTAGAAGGCGCGCGGAAACGCTTGTGTGTTCTCGTACACGAACACATCCCTGTTCTTCGAGACCGATCGCAGCTCAGGCGGAGGCTTGAACCGGTCGGTCTTATCGACCTCCGCGTCGACGACCAGATACCGCCCCGCCGCAAGGTCCAGCAGGCGCCGTCTGGGGCCGACTGGTATGGTCACCCCCATCGGATAGTAGAACTGATTCAGGCTCTTCATCACCGCGCCGGTGCGGAGCAGCACGAAATACTCCGCATACCGCCGCGCGGCCTGCGGCTCGTAATCCTGAACCGAGGACACTCCCACCAGGGATGCGGTCTTCGGCATGAGCGAGAATTTCATGTGTTGATAAAAAAAGAACACCCGGTCCTGCGGGCTCATCTCCTTGCCGAGCGCCTCGAGGAAGGACGCGTGAGTCAAGAGTTGCTGGCCGTCTGGGAGCAGGCGACGCAGCGGCACGGGCCGCATCGCCCGGGCGTTGAGCCCGGGAGGGAGCAGGGGGAAATAGAAGAAGAGGAGGTTGGTCATCACTGCCGAGGCAAGCAGGCCGCCGCTCCAGCGCCGAGCGCTCGGCGTCAGCGCCGTCAGTGCGGCGGCGCCGACCACTGCGCCCACACCGATCCACTCCAAGGTAACCAGACCCTTGGGCGACAGATAATGGAGCCCGACCGCAACGGCCACCGGCGCGACGACCAGATACTTGCGCGCTCGTACCTTCACGTCTCCGGGGCTTGACATGATGGCGTCAACCCCCAGCGCGGTCAGCACCGAGAGGCAGAAGCTTGGCATCCAGAGAAACCGGGCCGGCTCGCGGAACAGCCGACCGAGCGGCAGCTTGAGGTACCACTCGAACAGCGGCGTGTTGGCGCCAAAGGCGAGCACAAAGTAGAGCAGACCGGCGGCGGCGTAGAAGAAGGCATGCCGGCGGGTCGTCGACTTCACCCAGCTCGCGCCGGCGATCACGGCGGGTATGATGACGAGAGGATTGAAGATGTCCGTTCTCTGGCCGAAAACTCTGCGGAAGTTGGCGATCGACAGGAACCCGGCGCTTCTGATTTCGTCGAGACTGAGCGATCCGCTTCGCACGCTGAGGCTCGCCATCTCGACGCCGGGGAGGAGCTGCACCGCCGTTAGCAATGGCGGTAAGGTGAGCCCTAGGGAGAGCATGAGCAGTGTCATCATCGGACGCGAAACACGCCGCGTTGCGAACTCCCACAGTGCCCGCAACGCGATGAGTTGATACGCGTAGACAACCGGCTGCGGGAAGCCCGGCAGGAGCGCCAGGCAGAGCACCACCGCCAGGGCAACGGCTCGACGCAAGGATGGGGCCCGCAGGATGCGTTCGCAGAAGAGCATTGCCGCCGGCAACCAGACGTACGGCCCGCCCACCATTGGTGACCAGGTGTTGAGGTCGAGCGTCGCGTTCCCCAGCTCGAAAGCGAGGGCACCCGCAACCGCGGCGGTGCGGCCGACTCCGAGCTCCCGCCCCAGCGCGTACGCCGAGACGCCGGCAACCGTCAGGTTGAAAATGGTCACTGCGCGCAGTGCCTGATCTGCCCCGAGGAAGAGGAAGGACAAGTTGGCCGGATAGAGGACTCCAGAGGAGCTGATGCCGAAGAACGGCTGCCCGCAGTTTTGGAACGGGTTCCAGAAGAACCCGTGCCCGTCCTGAGACAGGGTCCGCAGGAAATAGAGCATGTTCGGGTAGTAGTACATGTAGATGTCGAACGCGCTCAGCCCGCCAGGGGTCCGCGTCCAGACGAGCAGGAAGTACGTGGCGAAGAGGACGCACACGCCAACAACCCACCCCTGCCGCATCCGGTTCACGCCCGGGCTCCGAGACGGGGCGCGTCTTCAACAGACCGCCGGTCAGCCGAAGGAGGTGCCTCGCCGGATGCAGAGGACATCGAAATATACTTTCGGGTCATTGCGTCCGGGAAGCGGCTCGTTCGGTGAGAGCTTGCGGTGGTGCCCATTTTTCCCGAGGCGATGGGTTTCAAAGCCCCAAGACTCCAGGAGCGATAGGACCACCATGGTCCCGGCACCGAAGCGTTCGTGAACGAAAGGCCACAGCTCCATGAGAATCCGGACATGAGGTGATCGCTGAACGACGTCGCGCATGCCGAGCAATGCGGCGTACTCGGCTCCTTGAATGTCCATCTTGATGAATTGGATCCGGTCAGCACGGTCCGCGAGGAAGGAGTCGAGCGAGACCGCCTCGATCGTTGTTCTCTGGCGTCGCTCCTCGGTCGGGTAGGTGCGATGATCGATGTTGAGATGCGGCGACAGGTAGAGGTCGATTGGCCCAGGCTTGTCGGCCACGGCGGCCCGCACGGGATGAATCTGCGGATATGGCCGCGCCCGCTCCACGAGTCGGTCGAAGTTCCGCTGCTCTGGTTCGAAGGCATACACATGACCGTCGGCGCCGACACAATTCGCCAACACCTCGCTATAAAATCCGATATTTGCACCGACATCAACGACGGAGTCCCCGCGTTTCACCAAGCGGTGGATGAGGTCGATGTCCTCGTGCTCGGTGACCCGCTTGTACGCGTCGTACAGCGTAACGTAGAGGGGGAATGCGTGACGGAAGAGAAAGTCCGTCGCGTGCGCGGTGGCGCGAACCAGAGCGACACGCGTCGACGTGTCCGGCATCGGCTGGCGCGACGGGTCCTTCATGACGCGTGCTAGGCGGTCCGCTCGACGGTCACGAGGCAGCGGGTGGCGGTCAATGATGGCGCCAGCGAAAGGACGCGATCGACCATCTCCGCCGTCCCGGCGAGGAATGACGGCAGCAGGCTGAGTGGTTGGAAGCCGCCACTCAGCAGCCACGGCAGGGCGGTGAACGGATCTCTTCGGATGACCCGCAAGGGCAAGCCCATCGTTTCGAGGTGCCCGCCCGGTCGGAAGTACAGATAGGGGAGAGCGGCGTTGCCCATCATCGGGTCCTTCTGTCCGCTGCCCCAGGGAGCCCCAGGCCGAACCGAAAGGTCACAATCCTCATGGTGGAGGTACGTCCACAAGATGCGTCCAGCGAACCCGATCCAGGGTTCGATCATGATCAGGCGCCCGCTGGGTCGGAGCACACGGGCGACTTCCCGAACGAAGCGTTCTGGACCCGGCAAATGGTGGAAGACGTCGATCATCAGGATGTTGCCGACTTCCTGGTCGGAGAAGGGAAGGCTCGTTGCATCGACAATCCGGTCGGCGTACGGATTCTCGACCACATCGGTCGCGAGAATTTCCGGGTACGTCTCCTTGAAGAAGCCCGCGCCGCACCCCAATTCCACGATTGCGCCCTCTGGCACACAGGCATCGCGGAGGCGCTTGAACCACCGCGTGTAGACGGAACGCAATGCCGGCTTCCGCTCCCAGGCGCGCCGGTGTTCGGCGATCCAGTCGGCCGACGGCGCCCGGCTGAGAGTCGAGATCCGCGTCGCCATGGCCGCGTCAGGCCGGGTTGACCGCGGAACCGACCGCGGCTCGAGGCCGAGGCCTTTCCCCAATCTTGCGGGCCGGGACGCCAGCGACAATCGAATACGGTTCGGTGTCCCGGGTCACCACCGCTGCGGCGCCAACGACCGTACCCGTGGCCACGTGGACACCGGGGACAATCACAGCGTTGGCGCCGATCCACACATCGTCACCGATGGCGACCGGCTCCGCGCGGTGTCCTTGGAAGACGATCGGAACGTTGGGATCCGACCAGTGATGCGTCGAGCTGAGAATGACCGCATTCTGACCGACGAGCACGTGGTTGCCGATGGTCAGCCCGCCACGGCCGTACACGTAGGCGCCCGCGTTCACATGGAAGTTCTTCCCGGCGCGGATGCCATACGTATGGAAGAGGCGCGCCCCAGCGTAGATGAAACAGAAGCCGCCGAGGCGTTTGAACAGCATCTTGTAGAACAGATAGCGGAGGACAAAGCCGAGCAGACTCGGCACCGGTCGCAGCACGGCTCCGATCCATTCCTCGACCCAGATGACGGCCAGTTTCCGTGGTGAGAAGCTGCGCCCAAAACCCTTGAGGAGAGTGCCGAGCGACGAGGATTGGTTACTACCGGATCGACCCGACTCGGAGGAGTCCGCCTGGATTGTGATGTCGCCGGGGTCGTGTTGGATCGGTGATGCGTGAGGCGCCCCGATCTGCCCATCGATGTCGCCGTGCCCCATTTGCTACGCCATCTTGAGCTTGCGCAGCGCCACCCAGCACATGCGCAGCATGATCAACCCGTTGCGAAAACGCTTCGTCATCTTGGTTTCACCGGCGATGCGTTCGACGTAGTGGACGGGCAGTTCGACGATCTTCAGGTTGTGCCTTGCCGCCCCGAAGATCCAATCGTAGTCGCCCCAGCGATCGACGTCGCCGAAGTACTCGCGCGCTGCGAGGATCTTGGCATAGTTGTGCCGCATGACGACCTTGGTGCCGCAGAGCGTGTCTTTGATGCGCTGTTCCAGCAGAAACGTGAACAGCGTGGCGAAGAGCTTGTTTCCGAGGATGTTTGCTGCCCGCATCGCATCGCCCGAGAGCGGGTAGACCATGCGGCTGCCGTTGATGAACTCGCCGCGGTTCTCCGTGATGGCCTCAAAGAACGCCGGCAAGTCCTCTGGCATCACGGTCATGTCCGCGTCGAGGATCATCAGGACGTCGCCGGTGGCCTCCGATAGCCCAGCGCGGACAGCGGCGCCCTTGCCGCGGCCGGGACCGGAGACGAGCTTGATGGGCCGGTCCGGGTACGCGGCGATCGTCTCACGCACGCGCTCGGCGGTGGCATCGGTGCTCTGGTCGTCGACGAAAATGATCTCTGTGAATGCCCCCATGCGTGGGATGCGCGGGGGAATCGCTGGGACATTGTCCTCTTCGTTCTTGCACGGCACGACCACGGTACAGGAGTACTCGTGCGCCGGGCTGGGAAGCGGCATCGCCGGCCGCGCCACCAGGAAGTGGACGAAACCGAGCCGGTGCAGGAGCGGCAACCGCCCGAGCACGCCGTTCATCAGTTCGGCGATCCCCGGGATGTACTTGGGACAGGGCATCCGCGCGCCGACCTTCACGACCTCGAACCCCGCGAGATGGAGGAAGCCGCGCAGATCCTCGAGCGACAGCCAGTTCTGTGTCGGGTTGTTCAGCTTCAAGCCCAGGCGGGAGGCCGGACCCACCAGCGGCTCCCAGAGATGGTTGTAGAAGACGATCACCAGCCGCGTATCGGGCCGGACCAGCGGGCGCAGCCGTTTGAACGCCTCGAGCACGTCGGCCAACTCGCCGACGACGTTGACCATCGTGATGAAATCGAACCCCCCGTCGCCGTCGTGGACCTCGTGGCCAGGCAGCGACAACCGCTCGGCCGCCTGGTGATGGAGATCGAGGTGCGGGTACTTGCTCCGGGCGAGATCGAGCATCGCCGCGCTGACGTCGACGCCAACCGCCTGCGACGGTCGCAACCCCGCCAGTTGGTCGCCATTGCCGCAGCCGATATCAAGGACCCGCATGCCAGGGGGAATGATGAACTGCAGCAGCCGGTGCAAAGTGTCATAGTAGTAGCGACTCCGCGCGATCCAACCCTCGCGTCCGGCCCCGAGTTGATCGTAGAATTCCTGGACCCGGCTCTTCTTGATGCGCATCAACTCGAGATGCGGCGTGACGTCGCTGGCCCACTCCTCCGAGCCACGGCGGAGATCGGTACCAGGGGCGGCGCTCATGCGCGGACGAGTTCCTCGAGGATCCGGTCCAGGCCGTACGTCAGCTGCCAGTTGGGGTAGTGGCTACGGAGCTTGGTCAGGTCCGAGATGTAGCAGATGTGGTCCCCCTTGCGGGCCTGATCGACGTACTGCGTCCGCAGCGTGCGGCCGGTGAGTGCCTCGACGTTGGCGACACACTCCATCAGGCTGGCGCTGTTGGTGCGGCCACCACCGAGGTTGTACACTTCCCCCGGGCGTGGGTTCTGCGCGAACGCCCACAACGCCTGAATGACGTCGTAGCTGTGAATCTGGTCACGCACCTGCTTCCCCTTGTAGCCGAAGATCGTGTACGTCTCGCCGGCTTTGGCGACCTTCACGAGGTAGTTGAGAAACCCGTGCAGCTCGACGCCGGAGTGGCTCGGACCCGTCAGGCAGCCCCCACGAAAGATCCCGGTGCGCAGACCGAAGTAGCGCCCGTACTCCTGCGCCATGACGTCCGCCGCCACCTTGCTGGCACCGAAGACGCTGTGCAGACACTGGTCGACCGACAGCGTTTCCTTGATGCCCTCGTGGTCGGCGGGTTCGGCGTAGTCCCAGCGGGTCTCGAGCTCGACGAGTGGCAGGTGGTTGGGCGTATCGCCATAGACCTTGTTGGTGCTCATCAGGATGAACACCGCTTCCGGGGCGAACTGACGCGTCGCCTCGAGCAGGTTGACCGTACCGACGGCGTTGACGTCGAAGTCGTCGAGCGGTCGCGTCGCCGCGAGGTCGTGACTGGGTTGTGCGGCGCAGTGGATGACGAGCTCCGGCCGGTACTCGCGCCACAGCTGGAACATGGCGGCGCGGTCACGGATGTCGGCGTTCACGTGGCGAAAGCGAGTCTTCTCGCGCAGGCGCTGCAACATCCAGGTCGTGTCGCCCTTGTCGCCAAAGAAGTCGCGGCGCATGTTGTTGTCGACGCCCACGACGGTGTGCCCCTGTTGGTCAAACCACAGCACGGCCTCCGACCCGATCAGGCCGCTCGAACCGGTGACGAGAACCTTCATGTGTGCACGGATGGAGTTGTTGCTAAATCGCTGGCTCTATGCGAGCCGGCGACGGATTCGCGAAGCAGCACGTGCATAACACGGCTCGCCCTTGAGTCGCAACACAAAAAGCCGAGGATGAATAGCTCGGCAGGCGGCGTCCAGCGCACGCGCGCCACCACATCGATCGATCCCGCTCGAGTAGGTGGCGGATGCTCCGTGGGCGATTATAATACATGTGCTCCGAAATCTCGAACCCCAGGAGGCGGGCTCGTGAGGTGACGAGCGTGCGGAGGCCGATGGGAGGGATTTTGGGATAGGCGCTTAGATGGTGTCGTCCGGTACCGGTGGCGCGCCCAGCCGTCGCTCGATCCACCAAGCGGTTCGGCGCAGCGACCCCGGCCGGCGCTCGTTGCGGCGCAGCCGGCGCCTGATGCGGCGCACCGTCCGCTGCCGCGCGTGATCGTCGCCACAAAGCCGCGCCAGGCTCTGGTCGACGAAGGTCTCGTCATCGACGGAAGCCGTTGGGTACAGAATCGGGACACCGAGCTCCGATTCGAACGAACGCGAGCAGACGCGACAGCGGAGGCCAAGTCCACGCGGCGCGAGCTCACCGCGGCAGTCCGGACAGCGCAGCAACGACAGCAGGGCTGGCGCGACCGGCCGTTGCCGCAAGGCGTCGGCCACGTCCTGAGGAAAAGGCGCGATGTTCTTCAGGTAGGTTACGGCAAGATTCGTGACGAGGTATTTGTAGCGCTCCTCGTACGCCGCCCTGTCGATCAGCCAGCGCGCCAGCTGGCCATCGGCGTCGGGCTGCGGCGGGCGCACCGCAGCACCGGGAAGAGCCTTGACGATCAGGATGCCCATGGCGCCGTCGCCGTGACGTCCCTCCGCCACCGCCCGGCACAGCGCCGTTTCGAGCGATTCCGGATCGGCCAGTGCTGCGTAGGCGGCGCGTCGCTCCGCCGGCGGGGCGAACGGGCTGGCCGGGCTGTGCGGGTTGAACAGCAGGTTTTCGTGGTGGATGTCCGTACCCAACAACGCCCGGAACTCGCTGAGGAGAAAGAAGTTGCGCTCGATGTGCGGAATACGCACGTCGACCCGATGATGCGACCAGAGCCGCTGCCAGCGGTTGACCGACAAGGCCTCCAGGCTGGTGAGGATGAGATACTTGCGCGTAATCCGCACGAGCTCGGCCAGGGTCTCGATCGGACGCACGAGGTGTTCGAGGACCTCGGTGCAGAGAACGACGTCGAAGGCGGCGTCCTGGAACGGCAACCGCGGCAACGCGATCGTGACGGCGTGATCGAGCTTGCCGAACTCGGGCCCGTCGATGGGCAGGTTCATCCGGTGCACCATGTCGGAGTAATATGCGGGCACGCCGTAGCGCGCTGTCACGAGATAGGGCACGTGGTCCCAGCCGGAGGCGATGTCGATGAGGCTGGAAAAGTCGAGCCGGTCGAGCCAACGAAAAATCTTGAGCTTGCGGCGCAGCCGGCCGAAATGGAAGTCGGTGACGCGCTGCGGCCGCCCGTCGGCGTCGTAGACCATGTTCTCCGGTTGCAGGCTCGCATCGATACCGGGGTCCATGCTCTCGTCAAGCCACTGACGCGTTCGTTCTTCCCAACGGTCGGGTTGATTGCCTGGCATTTTGCGCCGCCCGAATGCCCTTGCTGGGCTGGGGTCTATTGGCTCGCCCGTTGAGCCGCGCCCATCGCCTTTCGCTCGGCGATCTCTCCGACCAGCGGATCGAGAACTTCGGCGAGCTGTTCGGCGATCTTGTGGTGGCTGGCTGGGCTGACGTGCAGAGAGTCCACGAAGTCGTCCGGCTCATGGGTGATGGGCCAGTTGACGACGACCGCTTGCAGCGCTTGCTGCTGGAGTTGTGCAACATGACACATGAGAGCGTAGAGCACGATATTCCCAATGGCCTTCAACCAATATAGCCCCATCGCAGCAGCCCTGAGTATCATCCTACTGCTCGTAGCCGAGCGCACGCAGCCGCTCGCGGGTTTGCGGATCGACCTCGGGCTGCGGCGTGCGCTCCTGGCCGGGGGCCTGATTCTTCCAGAACGCGTCGGCGAGCTGTCGGAGCGTCGCCGCGACCGGCCCCGGTTTCGACACGAGATTGTGCTGCTCCTGGCGGTCATTCTCGACGTCGTACACCTCGTCCGGGAACTTCCCGGTGCGCGAGGCTATGAGCTTTAAGGTCCCCTGGCGCACGGCGAGCAGATGATCCCAGACGACGTAGATGGGTGACGACGCTCGGGCGGGCGCGCGGTTGAGGCCTGGCAGGACCCGACCTTGGGTTCCAGGATCGCTGGCGAGGCCCACCAGGGCCAGGATGCTCGGCGCGACGTCGACCAGCGAAACCGCCGGCGTCACCCGTGCCGGCTTGCGCAGCACGCCGGGGTAGCGGATGAGCAGCGGCACCTTCACCAGCTCTTCGTACGGCTTGGCGGCGCCGTGGCCTCGTAACCCGTGTTCCTGGAAGAACTCCCCGTGATCGGATGTGATGACCACCAGCGTGTTGTCGGTGAGGCCGAGCTTGTCGAGCTGGCGCAGGAAATTTCCGATGCGCGCGTCGACCCCGGCGATGAGGTCATCGTAGAAGCCGAGCAGGCGTTCGTTCTCCTCCGGAGTCAGCGCGGGCCACGGCCCGAAGCCTTTCGTGCCTTTGCGGAATGGGCAGCGATCATGGACATCGTACGTGTGGAGGAAGAGAAAGAACGGGGCGCGCCCGCGGTCGCGCAACCACTCGGTGGCACGCTGGAAAACCTCGGGTCCGTCGAATCGCTCGGGTGGGCACTCGTGTTCGGGATACGGGGCGGCAGAGAACTCGAAGTACGTGTCGAAGCCGCGCGGGAATCCGTAGGCGTTTGACAAGAAGCCGCCGCCGGTGAAACCGGCCGTGAGGTAACCCGCCGCGCGGAAGATTTCCGACAGGGGCCGCAGGCTTCCGTCGGGCGCAACGGGAGTGCTGCCCGCCTGGGGTGTGGGCAGCACGGGCATGCCCGCGAGGTGGCGACCAAACAGCAAGGATGCATGGGACGGAACGGTCCACGTCGACGGGCTGTAGACCTGCTCGTACCACACCCCGCTGCGACCGAACGCGTCGAGCACCGGCGTCCGCGCCGGCGCGTAGCCGTACAGGCCGACGCGATCGGCGCGGAGGGTGTCGATGGAAATGAGGATCACCGACGGCCGTCTCGGCGGCTCGCTCGGAACGAACACCGGATCGCCCCAGCCGCTGTAGCGAAACCGGTACTCCGAGCCCTCGATGAGCGTCTTGCGCAAAACCAGGCGCGCCCCGTCGAGATTGAAGGGGGCAAGGTCGATCCGTTCCTCCACCCAGCCGGGCTGACTGCGGTCCTCTTGATAGAGGGTGGTGGATTCGCCGGAGGGGCGCTCGAGTATTGCTTCGAAGCGGACCGTCACTGTCGTTGGCTCCAAGCCAACGTTCGCCAGGCCGACGGCGAAGGAGAACACCGGCCGCGCCGGCACGCCGTCCAACGCGAAGACGTGTTCCACCTGAGACGGGTCGAGCATGTGCTTCTGCAGCCCGTCGATGAGGAACTCGGTGGGGGCCGATGCAGGCGCATGATCGACGAGCCGATACGCTCCCGCCGGGGCGGAGGAGCGGCACCCGCTCAGACACGCAGCCACCAGAAGAACCGGTAGCAGCTGCCACGGCAAGCGGTGCCTGTTCCGAAAATAGCCCGCGCGCTGCCGCGGTTGTGGCCGACGCGGGGACGCGGCGACGCGGCGACGTGGCGAGGAAAGGGGCGCAATTGCCTGGTAGGTGTTGCGACCCCCATCATCGCCCACGCCCGTTGCCATTTCTGGCAACGGGCGTGGGATGAGGGGAGGGGGTGGGTCAAAACGCGGCGTCGATGGGCTCCGGCGCATTGTTGTTCCGGGGGGCGATGATGGCCAGCAATATGAGAGCATAGAGCACGATATTCGCAATGTCTTCAGCCAATATAGCCCAATCGCAGTAGCCCCTTCGTCATGTTCCGATCGCGACACCGGTTGACGCTGCCGTTTGCGACACGGTAGGGTCCTCGCATGTCGCGTCCGAAGACCGGCCGCAGTCTCCGGCAGCGCCTGATGCGGGTTTTCTACCCCGCGCTGCTCTGGATCTTCTGGCCGTACCTGTTTCTCCGACTGCCCGACTACCCGGGCGCCCACATCACCTTCCGCCGGCTCGTGAATCTTTATCGGAATCGCTGGGAGATAAATCGCCTGCGGATCACCCTTCGCAGCTTGCCGCTCAAGCTCACGATCGAGCCAATCAACGTCTGTAACTTGCACTGTCCAGCATGTTTCACCGGCGACGGGCAGGTGGGTCGGGCACGCAAGGCGATGCCACCTGACCTCTATCAGCGGCTCCTCGACGAGATGGGAGACTATCTCTGGCAACTCGAGTTCTGCAACTGGGGCGAGCCGCTGCTCAGCAAGCAAATCCACACCATGATCCGCGCTGCCGCGAACCGCGGCATCGGCACGGTGGTAAATACGAACTTCAGTTTCCCCTTCAGTGCGGAGCGAGCCGAGGATCTCGTTCGCTCCGGGCTGACCATCCTTGGCGTCTCGATCGACGGTGCGCGACAAGAGACGTATGAGCAGTACCGAGTCGGCGGCGACCTCGACACGGTCCTTGCCAACTGCCGACTGGTGCAGAGCACGAAGAGGAAGGTAGGTCTCGCGACGCCGCAACTGGTGTGGAGCTTCCATATGTTTCCGCACAACGTCGACGATCTGCCCCGCGCGCGCGAGCTGGCGCGCGAACTCGAGATGACGTTCTTCGTCGAGAAGGGCTGGATCGTCGGCGAGGAGTGGGATCCAAGCAGCAGCGTCGAGTTCAAAGACCCCATGGTTCCTTTCCCGTGCATATTCCTCTGGTCTCAGGCCGTCGTGAACATCGACGGAGGGGTCGCGCCATGCTGCGGGACGTTCTACCCCGAAGACGACATGGGCCAGCTGAGGCTCGCAGATACGACCGCCGGGGCTCAGACCTTCGCTGAGGTCTGGAACGCTGAGCGCTTCCAGCAGGCCCGCGCGATGTATCGCTCGCGGACCGCCGCGGCGGTGAAGAACCATGTGTGCTATGCATGTCCCGCGACGATCGTCTGGGATCGCTGGAAGGAGTACCGAGCGCACGGCGGTGACCCGTCTACGTTCGATCCGGGGTTCACGATGAACGATAGTTTCAACTACTTCTGGAACCGCCGACCACCGGGCGCGGCGGCGCCGCGCCGCCTCACCATCGGAACACGCTGACCGGTCCCGACTCGATGCCTGGCGCGCCAGACGGTCGGCCCCTCGCGATTTCCGCGCCCGTGTCGCGCGGTGCTACCCCTCGCCCCTTCCTCTGTAGCAGGATCGGATCGAGGACGCGGGCGACGTGCTCGCCGATCACGCGATGCCCTTCCGCGTTTACGTGGAGCGAATCGAAGAACTGCTCTGGCGTCAACAGGTCATGGAGGTCGAGGTAGTGCAAGCCGCGCGCGGCGGCTTCCGCTGCGAGCCATTGGGTGAAATCGGTGACCGCGGCGTCCGTATACCGCACGCTATAGCAATCGCCGACGGGCTCGTGGGCGATCGGCCACCCGACGACGAGCACTTCGATGCCGCGCGTCTGATGCAGACGCTCGAGAAAGGCGAGGATGTTCCACTGCTTCCAGTCGCGATAATCCTTCGCGATTTTGCGTTGGGTGTCCGCGCAGTCGTACTGGGTCTGGCGGCCGGTCAGGCGCGGTTGGAAGCGTGGTCGCGGCGAGTGCACGCGCGCAACGAGGGACTCCGCGTGTGCGTGCGCACCGAGGCGAATCAACGTGCCCGCCTCGCGGAGCCGGTCGGCTGGCGGAGGCACCTCCGACGAGCGCGTGAGAATGCCGCTGTAACGTCGCAACGGCTCCGCGAGCCCGGGCGGCGGATCGGCGATCAGCGTCGCGAGCAGGCCGCGGTTCGCCCGGAAGAACTGGTTGTGTGCCTGAAACGGCATCGGCGCAAGATGGATGAACTCGGCGAGCGTAACGGCGTAGACGATGACGTCGGGCTCGTATGGCAGAGATCCCTGGATGATGAGAGCGTCCCTCACCTGGTACGGGAAGACGAAGGCGAGATTGAAGAGATGGGCGGGGATGCCACCGGCGGCGAAGTGCTGGTTCAGAAGCGCCCCAAAGGTTTCTTCGGCTGGCAACCCATAGCCGTAGACGCCGCTGCTTCCGCCGAGCACGATACGCAGCTCCCCGGGCTGATCGGGCGCGCGCCAGCACAGCTCGTGCTGGCGGAGCAGCAGCTCGAGCCAGAACACCTGCGGAGCGGGCAACGGGTGCAATCGCTGGCCACCGTCGAAGACCGGTGGCAGGCAGAACCACGGACGCGCGGCGGCAGGCGAGCAGGTCAGCGCGAAGCATAGCGCGACGAGCACGCAGCGCAGAACTCCCTCTCCCGCGAGTATTGCGGGAGAGGAGGTTTTCGCTCTCTGCTGATTGTGCTGGCCATAGTCCGAGTTCTTCAACGGCCGTTCGGGGAAAGGCCGCTCAAGACGCGACGTAGATGAACTGCGGTGCATTGTTGTTCCAGAGGGCGAGGATTGCGGGCAACATGAGGGCATACGGCACGATGCTGGCGCGTTGCCTAACCCGGCTGTCCCGGGATCGGGGAATCTGAGCCCGCAGGTGTGCACTGACGGCTCGACGCTCCGGCCTACTGGCTCGCTCGCTGAGCCGTGACCCTTGCCTTCCGGTCGGCGATTTCTCCAACCAGCGGGTCGAGAACTTCGGCGAGCCGTTCGGCGATTTTGTGCTGGCCGGCTGGGCTGACGTGCAGAGAGTCCACGAAGTCGTCCGGTGGCAGGAAGTCGTGCAGATCCACATATGGGAGTTCGCGCGCTTGCGTCTCCGCGGCGAGCTGTTGATTGAACTCGGCGACGGCCGCGTTGGTGTACCGGTAGTTGTAGCAGCGGTCGACCGGCTCATGGGTGATGGGCCAGTTGACGACGACCACCCGCAGCCCTTGCTGCTGGAGTTGTGCAACGTAACCGAGAACGCTCCAGGTGCTCCAGTTCTGGAAATCCGTCATCATGCTTTCTTCCGTCTTCTTGCAGTTGTACTGCGCTTTCCGGTGCTTGGACGTTTTGAACGGCTGCGGGGGTATCGAGGTGAGCGTGAAGGCGAGCGCCTCGGCGTGCTGCTGCGCTGCGACGCGGAGAAGGGCGCCAATCTCTCGCAGCCGGTAGAGCGGACCGTTGCGGGGTCCCTGCCGCTCGAGCAGGGCGCGATATGCGGCCAGCGGTTCCACCAGGCCGGGAGGTGGATTCTGGGCCAGGGCATAAAGTGAATGCTTGTTGCTGGCAAAGAACTCGGTGAGCACCGGGAACTCAGCGGGCGCGACGTGCATGAAGTCGGAGAGCGTCAGCGGGTAGAGCAGAACATCGGGCTCGTACCGCGATGCCTCGTGGATGACCACGGCGTCGCGAAGCTGATACGTCAGGACGGAAGCGAGATTGAAGACGTGTGCCGGGACATGACGGGTTACGAAGTGCATGTTCAGAAAACCAGCGAGGGTTTCGCCGGCCGCATTCGGGAAGCCATAGACCGCGCTGTTGCCAACCAGTGCGATGCGGACTTCGCTCGGATCCGGCTGGGCACGCCAGCAGAGCTCGTGCTGGCGCAGGAGCAGCTCCAGCCAGAACACCCGTGGCGGCAGGCCGTGCAGGCGCTGCCCGCCGTCGAAGATCGGGGGCAGGCAGAACCACGGACGCGCGTCGGCGGGAGCGGGAGAGCAGGCCAGCGTCAGACACAGCGCAATGAGCAGGGAGCGCAGGTTCACCCGGTGGCCGACGCGGCCTCCACCCTCACCCTCCCCCGTTGCCGTTTCTGGCAACGGGGGAGGGATGAAGGGAGGGGGCCGATCAAAATGCGACGTAGATGAACTGCGGCGCATTGTTGTTCCAGAGGGCGAGGATGGCCAGCAGCATGAGGGCGTAGAGCAGGATGTCCGCAATCGTCTTCAGCCAATATAGCCCCATCGCAGCAGCCCCTTGGTCATTTGGTACACCGTCCCGATCGGGTAGAAGAAGATCAGCCAGCCATACGTCACGTAGGTGTAACAGATCAGCCAGCCGAGGACCCGGTGCGGCAGGCTGGTGCCGAACAGCGACGGACGGAGGCGGCGAACGCCGGCCTCGAGGACCATGCCCGTGCCGTGGTAGACGCCCCAGAGCGCGAAGTTCCACGCGGCCCCGTGCCAGAGCCCGCACAGAACCATGGCCGCCAGCAGGTTGAACGCCTGATGGGCGCGGTTGCCGCCGAGGGGGATGTAGATGTAGTCGCGGATCCAGGAGCTGAGGCTCATGTGCCAGCGGCGCCAGAACTCCTGCAGGCTGGTGGCGAAGTAGGGCCGGTTGAAGTTCTCCGGGACGCGCAGGTTGACGAGCTGCGCCAACCCGATGGCGATGTCGGAGTAGCCGGCGAAGTCGTAGTAGATGCGGAAGCCCTGCAGCACGGCGACCAGGATCACGATGGGCCCGTTGAACTCGGGCAGCGCGTCGAACACCTTGATGTACTCGACCAGCAGGTCGGCAATGCAGATCTTCTTGAACAACCCGCGGATGATACGCTGCGCGGCCGGCCACACCGCGGCCGGCTCGGGGTTGCGCAACTCGAGAAGCTGCGGAACGAAGTCCGGAAAGCGCTTGATCGGACCGGCGGCGAGGCAGGGGAAGAAGACGCCGAAGAGCGTGAAGTGCAAGGGGTTTCGGACCGGCGGCCGCCGCTTCACGCGGACCTCGTAGAGGTAGTGCACGAACTCGAAGGTGAAGAAGGAGATGCCCAAGGGAGCGGCCGGCTGCTTCCAGTTCGCCAGCCATGGCGGCAGAGCGAGATGCGCCGAGGCGAGGAGCGCGGTGCCGTTCTTGAGGAGAAAGTTGCCGTACTTGTAGAAGGCCAGGGCGCCAACCAGGGAAATCCAGGCGACCGTGAACAGCCAGCCGCGGCGGCCGTCGGACACGGCGAGGCCGACCGCGAAGGTGAAGACCGCGAGCGCCACGATCGGGGCCATGCCCGCGGGCCCGGCGAAGTGGTACTGGAACACCACGCTGGCCAGCAGCAGCCAGTACAGCTTGAGCCGCTGCGGGCACACCCAGTACACCGGGATGGTGGCCGCCACGAAGATCCAGAACCACAGCTCGAGGAAGAGCATGTTAACCGCGGAGCCGCTCCCATGAGTGACGCTCGGTGTCCGTCGAACGGTTGCGCAGGCTGCGTGCCTGTGCGTGGCTCATACCCGCCATCCTAACCTTCCCCCGCAAGGGGGGAAGGAACCATCTTCAGAGTCCACCGCCACTCACTTCCTGGCCCGAGCGATGTAGAAGATGCCGCCGCACGAGTGCCAGAGGCCGAAGCGGCGGATGAAGGCCGCGATTGCCTGGCCGACTGGGCCGAACTCGTACGGGGGTTTCGGTTCGTACTTGAAGAAGCAGCCGACGTCGCACAGGTCGCAGAAGAGCCCTTTCGACCACGGGGGGAAGAAGTCGTCCGGCCGCACGTCGACGATGTCGAAGTTGGTGCGGCGGAGAAAACCGTCCATCTCCGCGCGCGTGTAGCGGAACTCGGTGAAGCCGAGTCCTTTGCCGCGCAGCTTCCAAATCTGCCACATCAGCATCAGGATCGGGTTCACGACGTAGCGCCGAAAGGTGTTGTTGAACGGCACGACGACGAAGAACAGCCCGCCCGGTTTGAGCACGCGGTGGATCTCGCGGAAGAGCGGTTCCGGCCCCTCCTCGAAGTGCTCGGCCACGTAGGAGGAGAACGCGGCGTCGAAGCTGTCGGGCACGAACGGCGTGAGCAGCGCGTTGGCTTTCACCAGGTTCATGTTGGGGTCGTGCTTTCGCGCCATACGCAGCGGGCCCCAGCTGTCGTCGACGCCGAAGGCGCGGTTCCCGAGCTTCTCGAAGTACGCCATCCACCGCCCGGTCCCGCATCCCGACTCGAGGATCTTCATCCCGCCGCGGCCGAGGTACTCGCGAAAGGCCGGCGCCGCCCGCTCGTGCTTCTCGATGGTCGAGAGGTGGAGATCGTAGTAGGCCTTGCCCGGGTGGTCCTGCTCCCAGTCCTCGATGCTGTAGGTCTCATCGAGATGCTGCGTGAACTCGTCTCGGAGGTATTGCTTGAAGCTCATGCCAATCGTTTCCTTCGTTTCACTCCGCATACCCCAGCGCCCGCATGCGTTCCCGCGTTTCGGCGTCCGGAGTGGCCGCGGCGCCCGGCGTCGCCGGGGCCGCGAGCTGCCGCAGCCGTGCAATGTCGTGGTCGAGCCGCTGCCGCTCGGGTTCGCCGAGTGCCTGGGCATTGGTTTCGCCGGGGTCGCGCATCAGATCATAGAACTCGTGCTCGCCGTTGACGCCGACGATGAGCTTGCTGGAGTCGGTGATCACTGCGTGTTCGTGCGGCCGTTGGCGAGCGGTGGTCTCCTTGATCAGCTCGCTGAACGCGACTCCGGAGTCCGTGGCCGATGGCGCGGACGCCCGCGTCGCGGCACCAAGGAACCCCCAACGCCACCGCGGAATCCCCATGGGGTCGCGCAGGGACGCGCCCTCGAACCGCGGCGGCGCGGGCATTCCAACCAAATCCAGAAGGGTCGGCGCGATGTCCGTCAAGGAGACGATGGGGCTGACGTCGACGCGCTCGCCGTGTCCCGGCACCAGGATGATCAGCGGCACGCGGATCACCTCTTCGTAGAGCGTCTGGTGGTGGCCCATGAGTCCGTGCTCGCGGAACTCCTCTCCGTGGTCGGCGAGCATCACCACGATGGCGTTGTCCAGGAAGCCGCGGGATTGCAGCGCGGCGAACTGCTCGCGTAGCTGCGCATCGAGACTCATTACCTCGGCGTCATAGAAGTCTTTGACGGCCTGAACCATATCATCCGAGAAGGGGAGAATGTTGGAGAGGTTCATGGCGCGATTGATCTTGCCTGCGTCGGGCCGCTCGCGGCCGTTCAAGACCTTGTCCAGGAACGCGTCGGGCGGGTCGTACGGGTTGTGCGGCTCCATGTAGTGCAGGTACAGGAAAATGGGCGGCAGCGGGTTCCGGTCGTGGCGCAGCCGGTCGAGCCACGCCAGGCTCTCCTGGTTGACCCGCCCGGCCCGCTCCTTCGTGTACGTGCGGCCGGTCAGCGTGTCGGGTCGGCTGTATGCCTGATAGTCATCGAAACCCTGGCCGAAGCCGAGGTCGCCACGCACCAGGAAGTTGGCGGAGAACGCCGCGGTCGCGTAGCCGTGTTGCTTCAACACCTCGCTCAGCGTCAGCTCCGTGTCAGGAAGGACGGACTGGAACGACGTCACCCGGTGCTGCGATTGGTAGCGCGAGGTGAACAACGAGGCGATCGACGCGTTGGTCCAGGAGGTTTGCGCATAGGCGTTGCGAAACACGAACCCGCGCGCGGCGAGAGAGTCGAGGAATGGGGTCAGCCCGCGCGTGCTGCCATAGCTCCCCAATCGGTCGGGGCGCAACGTGTCGAGGACGATCAGCAGGATGTTGGGCTGAGCCCGGCGTGTGCAGCCGGCCGGCATGCAAAGAACGACCGCGAACAACCAGAGGATTAGTGATCGCTTCATTGACGCAGTGTGAAACCCACGGGTGCTGCTCGGCCTCGCCGAATTGCAGTTTCGCTTGGTCCGTTTCATAGTTGCCACACCGATGAGGTGCAACTCCACGACGAATCTATCCCGTAGCGCGCTGGGTTCACCCTGGGAAGTGCTGAGCACATTTGTAGCCGCGGGCTTCAGCATCCCGTTGAAAGAGGGGGCAACCTGGGCACTGACGTGAAGCACCGGCGCATCGCCCCCCTCATCATCAGCCTGATGGTGACGGTGGCCCTGTTCCTCGTCGCGGAGTTTGCGGTGCGACTCGCGGGCATCCAGCCGATGGAGTGGCCGGCGAGCGAGGGTTGGCTCCCGTTCCGTGGCATCGAGGTAAGTCCGCTGCTCGGGCCCCTGCCCCGGCCCGGGTGGACGGGTCAGTGGATCGGCAAGTTCGCCGTGTCGGCCGATGGGCGCGGTTTCCGGAGCACGGGCCTTCCGCCGCCGGCGGCGCCGCGCGCGCGCGTTGCCTTTCTCGGCGACTCCTGCACGTTCGGCTGGGGCATCGACACACCGGATACCTTCGTGGCGCAGTTGGACGCGCGGCAGCGGACCGCCGGTGCAGCAGCCTTCGACTTCGTCAACGCGGCCTACCCCGGACAGAGCGCGGTGGTAGGGACGTACCTGCTGCGCGAGCGCGTGCTGCCCCTCGATCCCACTCTCGTCGTGGTCGGGTTCTCCGCCAACAACGCCTTCCGCTTCAGCGTCGTGAGCGATGCCGATCGGTTCCGGTTTTTCCGCGTACGCAAGCTCATGCTGCACTCGCGCTTGTTCCACATCGCGGCGGCATGGTTGGCGAACCGCACCGGCGCGAATCTCCATCCGCGCAGCCGAGACGTGATTCAGAAGGTGCCCGTCCGCGAGCTGAAACGCGTCGCCACGGCGGAAGAGTTCGAGACCGCGCTGCGCCGCATGGTGGCGGACACGCGATCGCATGGCGCGGTGGTACTCTTTCTCCTCCTCCCGCGCGCCTCGGGTGTGTCGACCGAATTTGGAAACGAAGATGCCGGCCGCCTGGCGCGGCAGCTGCTTGCCGCCGATCATCGTGTCGCCGGCTCGCCGCCGAGTTCGCGGGAACTCAACCTCCTGGAGGCATCCTGCCTCGACCATCGCGCCTTCGACGACCCGATGCGGACCTTGTACGAGCGAGCGCGCGACTGGCACGTGGTTTATCCGGACGACCCGGTCGTCCGGGGGTTCTTGCAGCAGGGCGCGCGAGCATACGTCGAGACGCGGTACGCCGAGGCCCAGCAATATTTCGAGTCCGCGACCGCCACGCAGCCGGACGTGCCGCTGGCGCGGTACGATCTCGGCGTCGCCAAGCTGGCGAATGGGAACCGCGAGGGACTGCAGGACCTGGCCGAGGCGGATCGCCTCGCCTGCAACGTGTTTCTCGAGCATCAGGTGATTCTCTGGCGCCTGGCGCAGGAGCTCGGGGTTCCGGTCGTCGACATCACGCTGTACTTCCAGGCGCACGACGGCGAGCCGCTCTTCCTCGATCCCGCGCATCCCAACCGGAACGGCCACCAGATCATCGCCGAAGCGCTGTGGCCGGTCATTCAGAGCCTGGTCCCCACAGACAAGCGCCGATAAGGATGAGCCGTAGGCGCAGGCTTCAGCCTGCGAGGCGGACGGGGGGAATCCGCAGCCCGGGCTAAAGCCAGGCCAAAGCCCGCGGCTACAAGTGAAACTGACTCCCGATCGAAGAGAGCGGTGTCCTCTTCGTCACCGCGGCGGCACCAGCAGCCCCGCCGTGCGCTTCCCTTTGGCGCTGGCGTCGATCACGTCGAGGTTCTTGTCGGCGAAGTACACGCGCCGGCCGTCGACGGTGTTGTCTGGATAGAAGATCACGAACACCGCCGCCCAGCCGGGGAAGTGCGTCGGGGGCGCGAGGCCACGGAAGGCGATGAACGAGCGGTTGGGGATGTAGACGTCCTCCCCGGGCGACTGCGCATCGATACGGGACTGAATCGTCGCCAGCACGTCTCGAGTCTGCTCTTTCGCCTCGCGATGGTGATCGATGGGAAACCCGAGGCGATTGTATACGACGGCGTTCAGGCCGAGCCAGGCGAGCAACAGTACGGTCTTGACCATTGGGCCAAGCGGCCGGGCGGTGCCGAAGTGGTTGAGCAGAAGGCAGAGGACAATCGTCAGCGGAATCAACCCGGCATAGTGGTAGCGCGGTTGGATCGCCATGACGGAGGTGCTGTAGGCGTTGAAGAACGCCACGCGGCCGAGAATGATCATCCCGTAACAGCCGAGAGCGAGGGCCGTACACGCGGCCAACGCCCGGCGGATCTGCCCCGGCGATCGCCAGGCGACGATCAGGCCCCAGAAGGTGAGACCACCGATGACGGCGTAGGACATCCAGTCCGCGTAAAGGGCGGGGTCAAACGCGAAGCCGAGCACCAAGCGGACGAGCCCGTAGGCGATCAGGTGCAACAGGTTCGACGGGATGCTCGCCCACAGTTGGAGGGCGACCTTGGTCAGGATGCCGGGCGTTTCCAGCCCTTCGCTGAACCACAGGCCATTCAGCCAGAAGAGACCCAGGTAGAGCAGTGGCGCAACGACGAACAGCGACATGAGCGGCATGCGGCGCTTCGCCTGCCCGGGCAACGCGGGTGCCAGCCAGGCCACGGCAAACGGAAGCGCCATCGCGAGACCGATCCCGACACCAAATGACATGACCGCGAGCAAGGCAAGGCCGTAGCAGGTGCGAAGCACGCCGCGGCTGGGCGTGGCGGCGCGACGCGTGATCAGAGCGAGCGCCAGCAGCAGGGCGGTTGCGGTGACGACGTGACCGTACACCGAGTACCAGCCGAGCGCCCCTTCGTGGATCGGCGACGTGCCCCAGAGCACCGTCCCGAAGCACGCCAGGCGCGCGCTGTCCGTCAGCCGTCGAATGACGAGGAACAACAGGCTGACGTTCAGCAGATGGGTGACGAGCACGACCGAGAAGTACGGTGCCGGCTCGGTGCCAAACGCACGCGCACACAGGTAGAAAAGAGCATTGCGCACCACCAGGGCGTGCCCGCCGTGCGGGGTCAGCAGATACTCCAGCACCCCGGCGTTCTCGATGCGGTACAGGTTGAGGAAGTCGTCGCCGTAGAAGTAGTTGCGGGTGATCGGATGATAGACGAACGCGGCCGCGACGATCGCAATGAGCCACGCCAGCCTTTCTCCCTCTCCTTCCAGGAGAGGGTTGGGGTGGGGTGATTGAATTGGTTCCTTTTCTTGCACGTGCTGCTTCTATCAATTCGTGCCGTCGATGGGAAAAACGAGGGGCGGTGCGTCGAGCGTCTCATCACCTCACCTCGGTCCTCTCCTGGAAGGAGAGGTAGGCAGAGAGCCCGTGATCTACTGCACTGGCACCAGCAGCGTGCCAGTCCGCCTGCCGTGCTGCATCGCCTTGATGACGCCGGCGCTCTTTTCCACGAAGTAGACACGCCGGCCATTGACCGTGTTGTCCGGATAGAAAATCGTGAACGCCGCGGCCCAGCCCGGAAACATCCCGCGCGGGAGCGGCAGCGGGTCGAAGTCGCGGTTTTCGATGCGAACGGGCTCGCCCGGCGGCTGCGCCTCGATCGCCGACTGGATGGCGGCCAGGACCTGCTGCGTCTGCGCGCGAGCCTCGCCGGGCTGATCGATGCTGCCCGCGAACACGAAGTACCCCATAATGGTCACGGCGTACCACACCGTGAGCGCGGCGGTACCCGGCCAGGCGCAGCGGCCGCTCGCCGGTGCCTGACGACCCGCGCTCGGTCCCTTGATCCCTTGGTCCCTTGATCCCTCGGTCCCCCGACCGCTTCGCCCCTCGACGACGCGGCCGCCAAACTGCTTGAGGATCAGACACAGCATGATCGCCAGGATGAGCTGCCCGACGTAGTGGTAGCGGGAAAGGGCGATGAACATTTCCCGGGACAGCCCGGACAGATAGTAGGCACGGCCCAGGGCGACCATGCCGTAGCAGGCTACCAGCAACAGGAGGCAGGCCGCGAGCTGGCGTCGAACGCGCTGCGGCGCGCGGAGCAGCGCCACCACCAGGGCGGCCAGAAAGCAGCCGAGAAGACCGTACCATACTCGCGGGTTGTCCCATGGGCCGGGGTAGAATCCAACGAGGAGGCGGGTCACGCCGAGGGCGATCAGATGCGCCCAGTAAACGGGGATCACCGGCCAGTTCGACAGCAGTCGCGGAAGCGTCGCCAGGCCGAAGGGCTGTGCGCCCGACAGCTGCTGATAGAGCCAGTTGAGGCCGGCGTACACGGCGGGCACGACAACGAGCAGCGAGATCAACGGAGGCACGCGCTGCCGCCATGCGGGTCCGTTCGCGCCGAGCAGGATCGCCAGGGCGAACGGAAGCGCGATGGCGATGGAGACGCCGGTGCCGAAGCTGGTGGTGGCGATCAGCGCCAGGCCATACCAGAGCCATCGCATGGCGGGCGACGGCGGCTGCTGGCGCGCGGCGGCGCGCGTCGCCTGCAGCAGAATGATGAGCAACGCGGTGGCGACCACGACATGGCCGTAGACGGCGTACCAGTCCAGGGTGCCTTCACTGAAGGGGCAGGCGCCCCACAGCGCGGCACCAAAAACGGCCAGCCGGGCGCTGCTCGTTGTGCGTTCGATGACTCGAAACAGCAGCCAGACGTTGAGCAGGTGGGTGAGGAAGATGCTCCAGTAGTAGGGCTCCGGCTGCGTCCCGAAAAGCTGGCGCATCGCGTAGAAGATCGCGTTGCGAGCGAACAGAACGTGCCCGCCGTTGGGCGTGACGAGATACTGCCCGAGGCTGTCGTTGGCGATGTGGAAGAGGTTCAGGAAATCGTCGGAGAAGAAGTAGTGGCGCGTGATCGGGTAATACACCAGAGCAGGGAACGCGAGGGCGAGAAAAGGCAGCAGCCGCTGCAGGCGCTCGCCGTGCCCGGCCGCGGCAGTTGGTTGTTTCGTCGTGAGATTCTCGCTGGACGTCACGGCCGTCGCGCCCCCTCCGGACGGCGCACTTGATCCGGTCCGATCACCAACTCCGCCGTCCGCCTTCCTCTCATCGCGGCAGCCACCGCCTCGGGGTGATTCACGATGAAGTGCACGCGCTTGCCGTCGACGACGTTGGAAGGAAAGAAGATCGTGAAGATCGCCGCCCAGCCGGGGAAAGTCACTGGATCGGCCGCGATCATCGGGCCGGCGGAGAGAAAGAGTTTGTTCGGGATGTACACATCTCCCCGAGGAGGCGCCGCGGCGATCAACTTGTCCACGGCCGTCAAGACGTCAGTGGTTTCCTTGCGCGCGCTGGCGAACGGATCGATGAACGGCGGCGACTGCATGTAACAGACGGCGGTCACCGCGACCCAGGTCAGCAGGAGAATGGAACGGATGCGGGCCGTCCAGGGCAACCACGCGGCTACCTCGCGCAACGTCAGACACAGCAGGATCGTGAGCGCCGTCGTGGCCGCGTAGTGGTAGCGGGGCTGCGCCGCTCCGAAGCTGGCCACGGATTCGGTGAACGCCGGGGCTCGTCCGGCAGCGATGATCGCGTAGCACCCGGTCGCCATCGCGAGGAACCCGAGCACGCGACGTCTGATGGTTCCGGGAGACCGCACGAGCACGACCAGCACGAGAGCGACGTATGATCCCGCGACCACGTAGGCAATGGCGCCCGGAAACTGCGCGGCGCCGACGTAGGCGCCGATTCCCAGGGTCGTCTTGACCGGAAGGGCAAACCCGAGCAGCAAGCTGGTGATGCCGTGGCTCGCCAGCATGGCCGCGAACTCCACCAGGTGCCACGAGGGTCGTGTCCTGGCCGTCAAGAACGTTGCGACCAGCAGCGCACGCGAAGAGCCGGATACCGCCCCGTACAGCCGGAGCAGTTCCTGATAGACAAACGGCAGCGCCACCGCGACTGCGCACAGGGCGACGCAGAGCCGTGTGCGCACCGGCGACGGCGGCAGCAAGAGGAACAGCATCAGTGGTGACACGACGGTGATACCGATTCCCACCCCGAAGCAGGTGCTGGCGACCAGAAAGAGGAGCGGCCAGAGCAGCAAGACGGACCGGCTGGGTGATGAACCGGTGCTCACGGCCGCCGCGGCTCGGTTCAGGATGACGAGAACGATGGTGGTGACCACGACGTGACCGTAGACCGAATACCAGCCGAGCGCGCCGGCATGCACCGGACAAATGCCCCAGAGGGTGGCCCCGAACGAGGCGAGGTGGTTGCTGGCGGCCAGCCGCCGGATGATCTGGAAGAGAAGGAACACGTTGACGAGATGGGTGAGCAACACCGCCCAGAAGTAGAGCTCGGCGCGGGTCCCAAAGGCCTGATGGAAGAGAGAGAAGATCGCGTTTCGGGTCACCAGCAGGTGGCCGCCGTGCGGGCGCAGCACGTACTCGAGCGGGCTCTCGTTGACGATGAGGTACAGGTTGAGGAAGTCGTCGGAGGCGAAATACGCCGTGGTCAGCGGGTAGTAGACGACGGCGGACGACGCGAGCGGCAGGAGCAGCAGGAGCGGCGGCAAGATGGGGACCGAACGCACCGCGAGAGAGTAGTGAACAACGCGGAGGCCTGCAAACCGATTGTTCGCGGGCACGGCTGTAGGGTGTGCGACAAGTTCATGGGGAAGGTGCGGTAGCCCTCGTGGGGCAGTCCGGCTCTCCTCTCCCGCATCACTGGCGGGAGAGGATCAAGGTGAGGGTACCTATCTCACTGACGGCCGCGTGAACCCCCGTCGGAAGGCGAGTGTCCAGGACGATGAACCCTCACCCGCACCCTCTCCCGCAGGCATTGCGGGAGAGGGACGGAATAGGCTCTCGCTTTATCACCCACAAATTTGAGACGTACACCCGGCTTCAGCCTGCGCGCCGGGCCGGCGAGGAAGCGCACCCTGAAGGATGCGGCTACGATGGTACCTGAGCATCGACACCCGCACCAACGCGGCGGTTCCCTGGGTTGACCGGGAGGGCGCCGCCGTGCACAAGGGGCCATGCTTCGCCGGGTGCAGCGAGCGGCGGTGGTCGGGCTCCTGTACGGAGGCCTCGTGTGCTGGCTGACCTGGCCGTTGGCGGCGCATGTCGCCTCCGAGCTGCCGGCGGCGTCTCCGGCAACGGCGTACGATCCGCTGTACTCGGCGTGGGTGCTCGCGTGGCAGAGCCACACGCTCGCGCGCGGCAGCTTCGACATCGCCAACGCGAACATTTTCTACCCGGAGCGCGACGCGTTCTTCTATGGCCCCGGGGCCTTCGGCGCGCTGCCGTACTTCGCGCCCGTCTACCTGCTGACGGGGAATCCCGCCCTCGCGTTGAATCTGCTTTTCCTGGGCTGTGCCACGCTCACTGCAGTGACGGTGCACCTGGTGGTGCGCGCGTGGACGAACCTGCACGCGGCCGGCCTCGTGGCCGGCGTCACGTTTCTCGCGAACCGCTGGCTGTTGTGGATGTTCGTGCCAACGACCCCGCACTTCTCGGTGCTCTGCTACTTCCCGCTCATCATCTTCCTGAGCGCGTCGCCGATGCTCGGAATCGGATCGACGGTGCTCCTATTGGCCCTCGTGGTCCTGCAGGGCATGACCGATCTGGTCTACGTCGCCCCCGCCGTTGTGATTCCGGTCGCGGTCTTGGCGCTCATCTACCTGGCCCGGGTACACACTCGGGCGCGGGGGCTCCGCCTCCTCGCGGTCACCGCGCTCGCGGGGCTTGCCATGCTGGCGATCCAAAGACCTTATCTTTTCGTCGCCGCACGGAATCCCGGCCTGCAAGAGCAGACCTACTGGAGAGTCGATCCCTCGAAGAGCCCGCTCGATCTCCCATGGGGCCTGATGGGGTTCATGTCGCCGCTGGCTGTCCCGAGCCTCGCTTTGCTCATCATCTTGGGCGCAGGCGTGTTGATCATCGCTCGCCGTTGGCGTGGAACAACGACGGACGGAGTCGCGTGGCGCCACGCGATGCTCTGGGCTGGAGTTGGCATCGCGATCTCCCTGCCGCTGAGAGTGAGCTGGGGAGGACATGCCTACACATTGCCGCACCTGGCGCTTGCACACCGTTGGGTTCCGCTGATCGCCAGCGTCCGCTTGCCTGAACGCATGCGGGTCGCGGCGCTGGTCGGCGTGGCGCTGCTCGCCGGCCTGGCCTTCGCGGAGATCACCCGGCACCTCGGTCTTGCTGACTGTCGAATCGCGTGGAGGCGACTCCTGCGTGGCGGAGCAGCGGTTGCCTTGTGCGTCGCGATGTACGCGCAGTACCGGTACGCCATCGGCCAGCCGCAAGCGTATGGGCCCGCCTTTCCCGCCACGTATCCCACGTATCGCGTGGACGAGATCATCCGGCGCGAATCCGCGGTGCTGCGCGTCCTGCGCGAATCAGGCGGACCAACGGTCGAGGTCCCACTGCCGCGCCGCGCCCCAGTCCCCGCCCTGCCGTCGATGCACGCGGCAGCCATGTATCGCTCGATCTTCCACTGGCAGCCGCTGCTCAACGGTTACGGCTCGTACTGGCCCGCGCGCTTCCCGGCTCTAATGGAGATGGCGGCCCGTCTCCCCGACCCGCAGGCGGTGCGTGATCTGCGCCGTGAAACCGGGCTCGCCTTCATCCTCGTCCGCGCTAGTTCCCGGCTGCCCGCCGACGCATATGTTGCCAAGGATCGCGAAATCTGGCTCGATCTCGCGCGCCGCGGCGGCCGGCCCGACCTCGAGTTGATTGCGTCGGATGAGGATCTGCTGCTCTTCGCCGTCAAGGACGAGTCCGCCGGGTGAGCGCAGGCGCCTTGTCCCCGAAGGTAGGCGCAGGCTTCAGCCTGCGGGGACCGATGGGGGGAATCCGGAGCGCGGGCTGAAGCCCGCGGCTACAATTGTGACCGGGACCTCGTGCGCGATGAAGAAATTCCTTTTCTCCACACCAACACCACTGCGACGCTTGCGAGGGAGATGCATGCTCCGAGCCGGACGCTGAGCGGCCGGTAGGTGAACTCAACCTCGCTCTCTCCAGCCGGTACCTCGACGAGCCGGAAGACATGGTCCGCGCGCAGGATCTGCCGCTCCTCCCCGTTCACCTTAGCCGTCCACCCCGGGAAGTACTGGTCGGCGAGGAAGAGAAACCCTGGCCGGGTCGCATGCACTCGCACCACGACACGCTCGGGCTCGTCGGCGACGATCTCCACGGACCCCGAGGCGCTCTCCTCTGAACCCGTGAAACCGGATGGGGGAGCCTGGCTCACGACGGCCACCCGCCGTAAGTCGAGCATGCCCCCGGCCAGTGTCGGCAGCACCTCGTCCTCGCGGACGACGGTGACGCGCGGCACATAACGGACACGCGGCACGGCCTGCGGGTTCTCGTACACGCGTACGCCGTCCCGATCCAGGAGCAGGCGCAGGCCGGAGGGAAACGCCTGTGCGGTTCGATCCAGATCCTGAGCGACGATCAGATACCGCGCGGCGGTCAGGTCGAAGAGCGGCCGCCGCAGCCCGGTCGGCAACAACTTGCGGAAGAGCCAGTACCAGTCGTCGAGATTCCGTACCCCGTGCCCGGTGCGCATGAACGTGAAGAACTCGGCGTAGGCGCGCGAGGCCATGCCCTCGTAGTCGTGGATGTTCGGGACCCGGAACAACGTCGCCGACTTCGGCATGAGCCCGAGGTCCGGATGGTCGCTGACGATGAGCACGCGATCTTGTGCTGTGAGCCGGGCGCGGACAAACGCGAAGACGTCCGCGTGCGCGCCATACACGTCGCCGCGGCGGAGGCCGAAGACGGGAGAGTGCTTGACGGTCGCGCCGTTCCAGAACACCAGGAGCGGCAGGGCCACCGCCGTCAGTCGTGTCCACTTCGACCCCCGGGTGCCAGTCGGCCATCGAACAAGCCGCTGAGTGAACTTCCGGGCGAGACCCCCTCTCCCGCATTGCTCGCGGGAGAGGGGCAGAGTGAGGGTTTCCGCCGCGGGCCGGAGGCCCGCGCGTCCTTGCGCCGCAAGGCCGTCCGAACCATCGGCTCCCTCACCTCCATCCTCTCCCGCGAGTGTTGCGGGAGAGGAAGTTTTCGCTGTCTCCGGATTCTTCTCGCCAGAGTTCGTGTTTTTCAGCCGGCTACTGGCGCTGATCACCGCCTCGGCGCCCAGCCCTGCGAGCACGGAGAGCGCGAAACTCGTGATCCACAGGAGGCGGGCCGGGCCCCGGAAGGCGGTGCTGAGCGGCAGGCGCGCGTAGAGGTCGAAGAGCAGTGAGCCAGGGCCCAGGCTGAGGACGAAGTAGACGATCACGACGAAGAGATAGAATCCGGTGGCCGTCCATCGGCGCAGCCATGAGGCGGCGACGACGGCGAGCATCGCGATCATCACGACGAGCGCGTTGCCCTCGATCGCGACATGAGAGGCCACGCTCTTGCGCAGGAGGACCCAGCTGAAACCCGGCCCGAGATCCCTGGCGCTCAACGATCCACTACGCAGCGACGCGCGTGCGACCTCGAACGACGGCACGAGCTGAACCGCGGTGAGGAAGAGCGGGAGCACGAGGCCGACGGCGGTTGCTCCAAGCAAAGTCCGCGGGTGCGGCGTCTGCCGGAACAGCAGCGCCCAGAGGATCCGCAGCGCGATCAGCTGGTAGGTGAAGAATACGATTTCAGGAAACCCAGGCAGGATCTGAATCGCCAGCACGATCGCCAGCAGCAGGCCGCGGCGAAGGCTGGGCTCGCGCACCAGACGTTCGCTGCGCCACATGGCCACCGGCAGCCACGCGAACGGACCGAGGTGCGTGGGGCTCCACGCGGCGAGGTTGGCGGTGGCCCAGCCCAGCTCGAACGCGAGGGCCCCGCACAGTGCCGCGGCCGTACCAGCCCCGATCGCACGGCAGAGCTGGAACGTCCCGACCCCGGCGATGGTCAGGTTGAGGATCACGCTCGCGATCATCGCCGGCTCGCGGTCGAGCGCCCCGAAGACGAGGTTCACCGGGTACAGGAGCCCGATGTGGATGATGCCGAAGAACGGCTGGCCGCAGTCCTGATACGGGTTCCAAAAGAGCCCGCTCCCCTCATGGAGGCTGCGCCACGCGTGCACGGCGTACGGATAGAACTGGCCGTAGAAATCGTAGGCCACCGCACCCCCATCGGTTGCCGAACGATGCCAGAGGACTGCGAGGCCGAAGTAGACCGCGGCCAGCACCAGCGCGAACAGGGCGGCGATCCGTCCGCTCATGGATCACCCTTGATGTAGCAAAGAAGGATTCCACCACGGAGACACAGAAGCACGGAGGCCTTGTTATTCGGCTGCCAAGAAGGGGAATTTGTGAATCTCATTTCCAATGGCGCTTGACCCGCCGTCGCCTCCGATACTATGCCGGAGACCATCGATCCAACCAACGGAGAGCGAATGCTGCGAGAAGTGAATCAAATCCCCGGAATCAAGGTGATCGTTGCCAAGCACTTCGCCGACGAGCGGGGCTTCCTGCTCCAGTCGTGGGTGCGGCAGGACCTAGAGGCGGCCGGCATACCGTCGGACTTCAAGCAGGCGATTCAGACGTGCTCGAAGCGCGGCGTGGTGCGCGGGCTCCACTTTCAGTGGGATCCGCCGATGGGCAAGTTCGTGCGCTGCATTTACGGGGCGATCATCGACGTGGTCGTCGACGTGCGCCACGGCTCCCCGACGCTGGGTGACCACGCCGCGGTGGAGCTGTCGGGACAGAACCACAAGGTCATCTGGGTTCCGCCCGGCTTTGCGCACGGCACGGTCGCCCTCGAAGACCACTCGATCGTCCTGTACGAGTGCACCTCGGAGCACGGTCCGGGCCGCGAGGGCGGCATCCTCTGGAATGACCCCGCCCTGGGGATCAAGTGGCCCGACATCTCACCGATCGTGTCGCAAAAGGACAAGGAAGCGCCGACGCTCCAGCAGTGGCTCGCCGACCCGCGGTCGCAGCATTTCAGGTTCGCGTGACCGGATGGGGTCGCCCCGTCTCGCCGTTCGGGTCCGCCGCGACCTGCTCCGGGAAGTCGTCGCGCATCTGCCCCGGGCCGCCATCAACGAGACCGCGGTCCCGTCGTACACGCACCCGAACCCGTTCATCCGCTGGTTGTTCTGGAAGCGTCTCGACATTGCGGTCGGTCTGGCGCGGATCCGCCCGACGGATCGCGTGCTGGACTTCGGAACCGGCTCGGGGATCCTGCTGCCGACCCTGCAGGCGAAGGCGGCGCAGGTCTGGGCCACCGACCTCGACGTGTCGCCGGCGCAAGCGTTCACGCGGGTCATGCATCTGGCGACGTCGATCGTGCCTGCCGGCGAGTTCGAAGCGTGGGCGAGCGCCCACGCCGCGGCGCTCGATGTGATCATGGCACTCGATGTGTTCGAGCATCTGAGCGAGGCCGAGCTGCCGGTGGTGGGCCGGAAGTTACGCTCCCTTCTTGCGCCCGGCGGACGGATGGTCGTCAGCGGTCCCACCGAGAGCCCGATGTACAAGCTCGGTCGGCTGATCGCGGGTTTCCGCAACGTGTACCACTACCGCAACGTCTTCGACATCGATGCACAGCTGCGGGAGGACTGGGTGGCCGAGGAGGCGCGCTTCCTGCCGGTCCTTCCCCGCGCGTTCCTGATCACGCGCTATGTCCCACGGCGCTCTTGATCCGGAAGCAGCTAGCCAAAGGGAGAACACTTGCACCACGGATGCCGCGGATTTCGCGGATACAGCGAAACAACTTGGTGTTCGATCCGTACTACAAGCGCGTCATTTCTTGTTGCCACGCGAAGATTTTCCGACGTTCTTCCTCTCCCTCCGGGAGAGGATTGAGGTGAGGGGGTGAAATGATCTCATCCCCTCACCCTGACCTCTCCCCTCCGGGAGAGGAGGCCGAAGCATCGGCGTGTATCGGCGGTTTCATGTTTTGGTTGCGGGTGTACGTGATCTCCGTGTTGGAAGTTGTCTTCGCTTTGAAGTTGACTCATTCCTGACCTGGCGATCCGGATGACGACACTGCAGAAGGTGGCGGCGTTCGTCCTGTTCCTCGGGGCGGCCGTCTACCTCGTGCTGGTGGAGCTCCACCGCCCCGATATTATACCGGCTACGGACGTCTACTCTTACTTCTTGCCGAACATGGTGCACGCCGCGCGCAGCGTCTGGCACGGCGGCAAGGGGCTTCTGTGGAACCCGTTTCAGAGCTGCGGGGAGCCGTTTTTCGCGAGCGGTGTGACGGGGCTCCTGTACCCCCCGCACCTGCTGTTTCTCGCGCTCGATGCTAACACCGCGGTGCATGCGGTCCTGATCGTCAACTTGATGCTGGGCGCGGCCGGGATGTTCCTGCTCGTGCGGGAACTCGGCCTCAGCCGAATCGCGGCGCTCGGCGGCGCGCTCGCTTTCGAGATCGGGGACCCGATGGTCCAGTTCACCGGCTGGAGCCCCATGACGAACGGACCGTGGGCCTGGCTGCCCTGGGCGCTGCTCTTCTGCGAGCGCCTGCTGCACGTTCCGAGCCGTGGCGGCATTGTCGGGCTGGCCACAGTCCTGGCGCTCCAATTACTTCCGGGCGTCGTGCTCATTGCGGTGTTCACCTATCAGCTCATCGCGCTTCGCGTTGCCTGGGAGATCGTTACGCGGCGAGCTGGACGCCCGTGGCGCTCGGCGGTGGCGATTGTGGCCGGGATGGCCCTTGCCCCGCTGCTGGTCGCGATTCAGCTCCTGCCCGCTGTCGAGCTTGCTCAGGCATCCATCCGAATTGCGGGCTCCGCTGGCGACATCCTGACGCCCCACCTCTTCGCCCCCGCCCAGATCCTAGGCACGACGGCGCGGCGGAGACCCCCGGCGCCGTTCCTCGTCGTACCGATCCTCCTCGGAGTTGTCGCGCTTTTCGCGTCTGCCCGCCGCCGGCTCGCCATGTTTTTCACTCTGACCGGTGTGCTCTACGGGCTGCTCGCCCTCGGAGAGGCCACGCCGTTGTTGGGGCTGTACCTACGGCTCCCACCCGGGGCGGCGGTGCTGAGGGTTCCCGTGCGGCTCTTCTGGATCACCGGCCTGTGCCTGACCGTGCTCGCCGCGCTCGGGTTGGAGGCGTTGGCGACGCGACGCGAGCAGCCGTTCCGCTGGTGGCTTCGTCCCCTCTTCGTTGCGTTCCTGGCAGTCACGCTGTACCGGTTCGCACCCGGCGGCCTCCGCTGGAGCGAAGGCGCGGCGCTCGCGGGTGTCGCGATCGCGGTCTTGCTGGTGAATGCGCGCTCGGCATTGGCCCGGTCCGCGGTCTGGCTGGCGCTTGCCGCTCTGGCGCTCAACCTCGTCATGGTGCCGCTGCGGTGGAGGGGAGGCCTGTTGCCCTCCGCGGCCGATCTCTGGAAGCACGAAGATGTCTTCACCGCGCTGGGCCCGCCGATCACCGCGCAGGATCGAGTTTTTCTCATGCCCGACGTCGCCTCGGCGTTCCGCATCGATTTCGCGGCCAGAACGGCGACCGTCCTGCGCCTACCGAACTTCTCCGACTACGAGACGCTTCCGGGACGGCGGTTCGCCGAGTACCTGACGATGCTGCGCAAAGGCGAGCCGTTCAGCGGCATGATGGACGCCTACTGGCCGTTCCCGTGGTTGACACCAAATGTCCGCCGGCGGCTGCTCGACCTCGCGTCCGTCCGCTACCTCGTCGCCTCGCCCTCGGTCGAGGTTGACAAGGTGCTCGATGTACCGCCGGTTCCGCTGAGCGCCTCTGATCTCCGTGTCTACCGGAACGATACGGCGCTGCCCAGGGCGCGCTACGTGCCGCGCATCGAAGTGGTTCCGGATCCGAGCACGCTGCTCAACCGCCTTGCGTACGGGAGCGACGACCTCGCCATGGTCGCCTTCGTGGAAGAGCCCATGCCCTCGGGATTCACGGGGATTGCTGGCGCGCGCGGCGCAGGCGCGAGCACCTTTGTGACGAACGATCCCGAGCACCTCGTGCTCGAGGTCGACGCGCCGCAGCGCGGGTTTGTCGTCCTCGCGGACAAGTACTACGAGGGCTGGCAGGCCACGGTGAACGGCGCGGCGGTGCCGATCGTCCGGGCCAACTACATGTTCCGACTCGTCGAGGTCCCCGCCGGCCGGTCGCGCGTCGAGTTCCGCTTCCGGCCGGCGAGCGTGGCGCTCGGCGCCGCCATCTCGGCGGTCACGATCGTGGGACTCGGCGTTCTTCTGGTGCGAGGCCGGCGCCGGGCCGCCACCCGCCGGAAGAGGTCCCTCCTTTGGAAAAGGAGGGGTCAGGGAGGATTTGCGGCGGGGGATGCGGGGGCAACAAATCCCCCTTGATCCCCCTTTTTCAAATTTTTCAAAGGGGGGACATTCGGCCCTCAGCTACCTCGGCGCCTCGACCACCAGAGCATCGCGCCCACGGCGACGAGGCTGAGCGCGGACACGCCGGCGCCGAGCCAGAGGCTGCGGGGTGAGTACCAGAACTCGACGGTCGACTGGCCCGCCGGCACCTCGACGAGTCGGAAGGCGTAGTTCGCGCGCTGAATCGGCGCCGATCGTCCGTTGACCGAGGCAAACCATCCCGGAAAGTACTGGTCGCTCAACACCAGGAAACCGCGTGCCGGCGCGCCGACCTCAAGCGTGGCATGCTCGGGATCGTTGCGCGCGAAGCGAACAGCTGCCAAGCCCGCATTGCTTGGCTCCCCGGTGAAGTCGGAGGGCGGTGTTTCCTCGACGAAGGCGACCTGACGAAGATCGTCCGGCCCTTTGGCGAGCCGATCGAGAATCGCTTGTGCATCGGGCACGACTTCCACGCGTGGCACGTAGAACGCTCGCGGGAGCCGTTGCGGGTTCTCGAAGACGGTGAGGTCGCCGGAGGTATAGGCACGCTGAAACGGCGGCGTGATGCGCTCCACGGCTTGGACTTGGGGCGATCCCACGACGAGGTAGCGCGCCGCTGTCAGGTCGAGCATCCGGCGACTGAAACTTCGCAACAAATCTGGGCCCGGTAGGAGCACGTTGTTCAGAGTCCGTACCCGCGCACCGGTGCGCAGCATGAATGAGAACTCAGCGTACCGCCGGGTGACGAGTGGTTCGTAATCGAGAACCGATGGCAGTCGGAACAGCGAGGCGGTCTTCGCCATGAACGCGTACTGTGTATTCTCTTCACGCTCGTGCAGCAGGTAGACTCGGTCTTGTGGACTGGGCAACCGCGCGATCGGCTCGAACGCCGGTTGCGTCGCGAAAAACGGCGGGGGACCCGGCAGCAGGTTCAATACAGAGACCCATGGGCCTTTGAGCAGTTGCAGGGCGATTGCCGCGAGCAGTAATCCGCTTGCCCATGCCCTGTGCCGCGGCACGACGACGGCGCCCAGACCCGCCGCAAGCACCAGAGCGATTGCTGACCATTCCCATGGCGTCGGGGAGCCCCACGGAAAAAGGGGGCTGAGCGTCGACGGATCGGGGGCGAAGGCCCACAGCTCTTGAGACTGCTCCGAAGAACGCGACGCCAGCAGCCACAGCAGAGTCGGCGGAAGGAACATGAGGGCAATCGCTGTTGCACGCGTGTACGGCCGACGTCCCCACGATGAGGTGAGCGCCTCGCAGCCGAGTGCGGTCAACACGGCGAGGCAGAAACTGGTGACCCAGAAAAACCGGATGGGGTCACGGAAGGCAGTGCCACCCGGAATGCGAATGTAGAGGTCGAACAGGGGAGTCCCAGGGCCGAACGATAGCCCCACGTACAACAAACCTGCCGCACCGTAAAAGAGACCGTAGCGGCGGGTGGTCGGCGAACAGAATGCTGCTCCAGCCACCACGCAGGGAACGAGTATCAAGGGCTGAGCCACGTTGCGCATGAGGATCGCCGCCGTGATTACACCCGGCTTGCCGGGGCCGAAGGGATAGATGTCTGCGGCTGTCAGTACCATGTTGCGCACGGACTCTCGCGCAACCTCGATCTCCGGAAGCAACTGCACCGCCGCCAGCAAACCGGGAAGCATGAGCCCACAGATCAGTGTTCCCAGCAGCGCGGTTGGGTGAACGACGCGGCGCGTGGCAAACTCCCACAGGACCCGGAGCCCGATGAGCTGATACGTGAAGAAGACCGTTTGCGGCATCCCGGGAAGCAAGGTGATCGCGAGGATGAGGGCGAGGCTGAGGGCGCGACGGAGATCGGGGGCACGCAGCAGGCGTTCGCTGCAGAGCAGCGCCGCGGGCATCCAGGCGTACGGGGCGCAGTGCGTTGGGCTCGAGATGGTGAGACTGATCATGGCATTGCCCATCTCGAACGCCAGCGCTCCGGCGATCGCAGCCGTCGGCCGCGCACCGAGCTCGCGTCCAAGGAGGTACGCTCCGATGCCGCCGACCGCCAGGTGGAGGAAGAGCACCGCTCTCAGCGCGTGCTCGGGCGCGAGCGCGAGGAAGAAGAGATATGGCGGGTAGAGCAGGCCGGTCTGGCTGATGGCGAAAAAGGGCTGGCCGCAGTTCTGAAAGGGATTCCACAGCAGCCCTTGGCCGCCGTTGCGCAGGCTGGCGAGAGCGTACAGCGCTTTCGGATAGAAGTACGCGTAGAGATCGTGGGCCGGCATCCATCCGGCTTCCACGCGGTGGCCGAGGACGTAGGATGCTGCGCCTGCGACGGTCGCGATCGCCACCCACGTCGACGGCTGCCTCAATGTGCGCATGCGTGGCCTGTAGCATAAACCAGCCGGCGGAACGTAGTTGAGAGGGCTCCTGTGCTACTACCGTCTGTCGATTTTCTCCGAGTCGATGTAGCCGTGGGTTTTAGCCCGCGTCCCGGAGTCCCGCCATCGCTTCCGCAGGCTCAAGCCTGCGCCTACCGCGTGCGCCGAAAGCCGTGCCCGCGTTTCGACCTCCAGAGCACCGCGCCCACCGCGACGAGGCTGAGCGCGGACACGCAAGCGCCGAGCCAGAGGCTGCGGGGTGAGTACCAGAACTCGACGGTCGACTGGCCCGCTGGCACCTCGACGAGTCGGAAGGCGTAGTTCGCGCGTTGAATCGGCGCCGACCGTCCGTTGACCGACGCAAACCATCCGGGGAAGTACTGGTCGCTCAACACGAGGAAACCGCGTGCCGGCGCGTCGACCTCGATCACGACGTGCTCGGGGTCGTTGCGCGCGAAGCGGACGGCTGCCAGGCCCGCACCGTCAGGCTCTCCAACGAAACCGGACGGCGGGGGCTCCTCGACGAGTGCGACCTGGCGAAGATCTCCCGGGCCCTCGGCGAGTCGATCGAGGAGCGTCCGCGCGTCAGGGACCACGTCCACCCGCGGTACGTAGAACGCTCTGGGAAAACGTTGCGAGTTCTCGAAAACGGTGAGCTCGCCCGTGGTATAGAGGCGTCGCAGTGGTGGTGTGATGCGTTCGACGGCCGGAACCTGGGGTGACGCCACGACGAGGTAACGCGCGGCGGTCAGGTCGAGCAGTCGGCGACTACAGTTCCGCAGCAGCTCCGGGCCCCGCAGGAGCACATTGTTCAGGCTGCGCATCCGAGCCCCGGTGCGGAGCATCACGGAGAGCTCGCCGTACCGCCGGGTGACCAGTGGTTCGTAGTCGAGCACGGATGGCAGCCGCACGAGCGATGCGGTCTTCGCCATGAACGCGTACCGGCTCTCCGCCGGTGCCTCCTCGTGCAGCAGGTAGACCCGGTCTTGCGGGGTCAACGCCTGCGCGATCGGCGCGAACGCCGCCTGCGTCGCAAGAAAAGGTGGGGCTTCCCGAAACAGATACAAGCCGGGTAGCGCCGGAGCTTTGACCATTTGCACCACGATGGCGGCGAGAAGCGCCGCGGCGACCCATGCTCTCAACCGGGGCACGACGATGGCGCTCAGCCCCGCCGCGAGCGCCAGACCGACTGCTGCCCACTCCCATGGAACGGGTGCGCCCCACGGAAAGAGAAAGTCGAGCGTGACGCCCAACAGATTCTGAGGCGGGTGCGGGAGGCCGATTCGGGAAATCCGCGCCAGCTGCCACAGCAGCGTCGGCGGCAGAATCATGAGGAAGATTGCCGCGGCAAGTGCATGCCGCCGGTGCGGCCACGACGAGGCGAGCGCCTCGCAGCCGAGCGCGGTCACCACCGCGAGACAGAAACCGGTGACCCAGAAAAACCGGTGCGGATCGCGGAAGGCGACGCCGCCGGGAATGTGCGTGTACAGATCGAACAGCGGGGTCCCCGGTCCGAGTGCCAGACCCACGTACAGCAGGCCGGCGGCGCCGAAAAAGAGGCCATAGCGCCGGGTGATCGGCGAGCATAACGCGGCCCCGGCGACCATACACGGAACGAGCAAGAAGGGCTGGCGCAGACTCCGCATCAGAATCGCGCCGCCGAGCGCGCCCGCCTTGGGTGGGCCGAAGGGATAGACCTCCGCTGTCGTCAGCGCGGTGCTCCGCAGAGACAGGCGCGCAACCTCGATCTCGGGAAGGAATTGCACTGCCGCCAACCCGACGGGGAGCACGAGTCCAATGGCGAGCGCCCGGAGCAGCGCGGCGGGGCGAGCGCCGCGGCGCGTCGCGAGCTCCCACAGAATCCGGAGCCCGATGAGCTGGTATATGAAGAAGACGGTCTGCGGCATTCCGGAGAGAATCGCGATCGCCAGGACGAGGGCGAGAGGAACCGCACGGCGGAGATCGGGAACTCGCAGCACACGTTCACAGCAGAGGAGCGCCGCTGGCATCCAGGCGTAAGGGGCGCAGTGCGTCGGGCTCGAGATGGTGAGGCTGATCATGGCATTGCCCATCTCGAACGCCAGCGCGCCGGCGATGGCTGCGGCCGGCCGTGCACCGAGCTCGCGCCCGAGCAGGTACGCCCCGATGCCGCCGATCGACAGATGGAGGAAGAGCACCGCTCTCAGCGCGTGCTCGGGAGCGAGCGCGAGGAAGAAGAGATAAGGAGGGTAGAGCAGGCCGGTCTGGCTGACGGCAAAATGGGGCTGGCCGCAGTTCTGAAAGGGATTCCACAGCAACCCCTGGCCGCCGTCGCGCAGGCTGGCGAGGGTGTAGAGCGCCTTCGGATAGAAGTACGCGTAGAGATCGTGGGCCGGCATCCACCCCATGTGGACGCGGTACCCCAGGACGTAGGATGCAGCCCCAGCGACGGTCGCGATGGCAATCCACGCCGACGACTGTCGCAACGCACGCATGCATGGGCCTATAGCATAAACCAGCCAGCGGAACCGTAGCCGCGGGCTTTAGCAGCCCGTTGAAAAAAGATTTCCGCTCCCCCTTCGAGAGCCTCAGATACCATGAGGGCTGGATTAGACGGTTGCTGCTGTCTATCTGTGGCCAACATTTCACAACCCTATGAAAGGAGACCAACGATGACGACAGCAGCAACCGAAGGTACAACGAGTAGCACGAACGGTGGAATCCTGCACTTGGCCTTCGAGCTCGGGCGCAAGAAATGGAAGCTCGGGTTCACGATCGGGCTGGGGCAGAAGGCTCGCAAAAAGAATGTGAAGGGAGGAGACACTGCGGCGGTGCTGCACGAAACCGCCGCCGCCAAGCGGCGCTTCGGGCTGCCCGCGGAGGCCCGAGTGGTCAGCTGCTACGAAGCCGGGCCGGAGGGATTTTGGCTGCACCGGTGGCTCCTCTCGATCGGTGTGGAGAATGTCGTGGTCGATTCGGCAAGCATCGAAGTCGACCGCCGGAAACGGCGGGCGAAATCGGATGGGCTCGATGTGGAGGCCCTGCTGAAGTTGTTGTGTCGGCATACGATGGGAGAGCCGAAGGTGTGGGGGGTGGTGCGGGTGCCGCCGCCGCAGATCGAGGACCTGCGCCAGTTGCATCGGGAGCTGGCGACGCTGACCGAGGAGCGGACGCGGATCCGCAATCGCATGCGCGGGCTGCTGGCCGTGCACGGGGCCTCGATTCGGCGCTGGAGCACGGTGCGGGAGGAAGTGGCGAGCCTCCGGCTGTGGGATGGATCGGCGCTGGGGGACGGGCTGCGCCAGCGGCTCGAGCGGGAGATCGAGCGCCTGGAGATCGTGCAGCGACAGCTGCGCAGTATCAAGCACGAGATGGAAGCGGAGCTGCAGGCAGCGGCCGAGCCGGGGAGCGCCCTGGCGATGATGCAGCGCCTGGTGAGCTTGCGCGGGATCGGCACGCAGGGGGCGCGGATCATGGTGGTGGAGCTGTTTGCGTGGCGCGGGTTTCGCAACCGCCGCGAGGTGGGCGGGTGCACGGGCTTGACGCCGACGCCGTATCAAAGCGGCAATAGCTCGCACGAGCAGGGGATCGACAAGGCGGGCAATGTATGGCTGCGCCGGGTGGCGATCCAACTCGCGTGGTCGTGGGTGCGCTGGCAACCCCACAGTGAGCTGACCCGGTGGTTCAACGAGAAGTTTGCGCGCGCAGGACGCCGGCAACGGCGCGTGGGAATCGTGGCCGTGGCGCGCAAGCTGACCATCGCGCTGTGGCGCTACGCGTTCGGGGCGCCGCTGCCCGATGCGGTGACGGGCCAGGTCGAGGAGTACGTGTTGAAGGTGGCCTGAGCTCCAGGCCGACTGGGAGTCGCGGGAGTCGCAGCGGACGTCGTGCGCACAGCCGATCCAGCGGACATGCCTCATGGAAAATGCTGAGGTGGACATACAGCTCGACGCTCACCCGGGTTCGCCCTGTGCGAGCCGGTCCTCAGATGGAGCGTATGTTCCCCTCGGTCCTGCGCCGAGCGAATACAGAATCTGGTGCACGGTGATGCTGACCACACCGACACGAATAGAAGGTGGCGCCAGGCACCCCGATTGGTGCCGGGCCTTTGCTTGCAGGATCGCCCTCAGCCATTGCCCAGACGACGCTTGTTCCGTTCCGATCAGCGCCGGCCACGCGCGTCGGCGGCTGCCCCAGCAGAAGGTGTCATGCCACAGGAAATTTACCCGCATCCGGCGGCGTTGCCGCTTGACAGCAGCACTCATAGAAGGGTGAGCGGAAATCCTTCTGGCGCAAGCAGTCCCCACTCATGCTGAGGCTCTCGAAGCATGTCCTGAGCCCCGACGAAGGGCATGAGCGCAGGCTTTTTCAACGGGCTGTTAGCCCGCGTTTCGGAACCCCACACCCCGCAGGCTGAAGCCTGCGCCTACCGCCTGCACCGGCCGGGCGCTCGCAGTTTTCGCTCCTACAATTACGCCGGCCGATGTGTTATCCAAAATCAGGGTGCATTCTCCGGGACAAGACCGCTCTGGACGTCGCCGTGTCGCCAGTTCCGACTCCTTCCCCCCTTGCGGGGGAAGGTCGGGAATGGGGGGAGTAGGCTGGGAGGCCTCTCAACTGTCGACTCTCGACTGATTCGATGAAGCTTTCCGTCGTCATTCCTGCTTACAACGAGGCCAACAATCTGCCGGGAACCCTGGACGGCATCGTGGCCGCACTGCGTGACGCCGGCATCGACTTCGAGATCGTCGTGGTGAACGACAACAGCAGCGACGAAACCCGGGCGCGCGTCCTCGACTATGCGCGGAGCTGCCCGCAGCTGGTGCTTATCGACAACGTGCCGCCGCGAGGATTCGGCCGCGCCGTTCGCACCGGGCTGCGGCATTTCTCCGGTGACGTCGTGGCGCTGGTGATGGCGGACCACTCGGATGATCCGCAGGACATCGTGCACTGCTACCGCAAGCTGCTCGAAGGCTACGATTGCGTGTTCGGTTCGCGCTTCCGCCGCGGCAGCCAGGTGCGGCACTATCCGACGTACAAGCTGATCGTCAACCGGCTCGTCAACAAGATGCTGCAGGTCCTGTTCCTCACGCCCTGCAACGACCTCACCAACGCCTTCAAGATGTACCATCGCTCGGTCATCGAGGGGATCGGGCCGCTGCAGGCCTGTCACTTCAACATCACGATCGAGCTGTCGCTGTCGTGCGTGATCCGCAAGTACCGGATTGCCGAGATTCCGGTGAATTGGTACGGGCGGACGGCGGGGGTCTCGAACCTGAAGCTCGCCGAGATGGGGCGGAAGTACCTCGCCACCCTGCTCAAGATCTGGTTCGAACGGCTGCTGATTGCCGACGACATCATTGCGGAGACGGTGAAGCGTCGCTACGTCGCGGGCCTCGAACGGCCAGCCGCTCCCGAGACCGGCCTCCAGTCCGAACTGAAACTCAGAGCCACGCGAAGCTCATCCGAATGAAACTCGGAGCAACTGTTTCTTCACTCTCCACGTCCCCGCGTCTCCGCGTCCCCGTGTCCGTCCGCCTGTGGAAGATTCTTTGGATCAAAGGTGGGACCCGTGCCTGAGATGGCTGAGGGCTTCGCCGACATCGAAAAGCTGTACCAGGTTCGCTTCTCGCCGGCCGAGCAGATGTCGCGGGAGCGGATCTGGCGCGTCCTGTGCGATGAGTTCTTCAGCCG
>Ga0316626_10000048_pt1 | contig 42465 bp, 37 predicted proteins | sample OWC_Aug_T1_C1_D5_FD_207656 | JGI IMG/M metagenome (GOLD analysis project Ga0316626, IMG submission 207656) | Wetland soil microbial communities from Old Woman Creek delta, Ohio, United States - OWC_Aug_T1_C1_D5_A | ecosystem: Environmental > Terrestrial > Soil > Wetlands | place: USA: Ohio...
GCTCTACCATCGGATGCTTGGAGGCGCTAACTTTGAATTAGGCGTATCAATGAAATGAGCAACCCGCGCCGGTCCTCGCGGGTCAACACCGCCGCTTGCATGGCCTCCTCACGCGAGACTCCGCTGCGGATTCAAGGAGTTGGGCGTCGGGCCATTGCTTCGCGGTGCACTGTGTTGGCCCGCGCACGCTGGCGGGTCAACACCGGAGCCGTATCCCCGACATTCACTGCCATTCATAGCCGGTCTGCTGGACTGACAACGCCACGGCCGCCACGGTTGAGCACGTGCGTGTAGATCATAGTGGTGGCCACGTCCTTATGGCCGAGCAGTTCCTGGACAGTCCGTATGTCGTACCCCGCCGCGAGCAAGTCGGTGGCAAAGCCGTGTCGCAACGTGTGCGGACCGACCGGCTTCGTAATCTGGGCGCGGTACGCTGCGGCGCGAATCGCCTTCTGCAAGACCGACTCGTGGACGTGGAAGCGCTGCGGCTCGCCAAAGCGCGGGTCGCGGCAGATCTTCGACGCTGGAAACACCCACTGCCACCCCCATTCGCGATTCGCATTGGGGTACTTGCGGGCCAGCGCATCGGGCAGCTGGACGCGCCCGAATCCTGCCGCGAGATCGCGCTCGTGCAGGCGTCGCACCCGCACCAAGTGCGCGGCCAGCGGTTCCTTCACGCTGGCGGGCAACATGGTGACGCGATCCTTGTCTCCCTTTCCCTCGCGCACGAGAATCTCGTTGCGGCTGAAGTCGACGTCCTTGACCCGCAGCCGCAGGCATTCGCGCAGGCGCAAGCCCGCCCCGTAGAGCAGCATCGCCATGATCCACTTCACACCGTGCAGGGCGCCCAGCAGCGCCGTCACCTCCGGCCGCGTCAGCACCACGGGCAAACGCCGCGGCCGCTTCGCCCGCACGATCCCCTCGAGCCAACCCGGGTCACAACCGAGCACCTCTCGGTACAAGAACAGGAGAGCCGCCAGGGCCTGATTCTGCGTCGAGGCGCTGACGTGGCGCTCCACCGCCAGGGAGGTGAGGAACTGCGTGATCTCCGGTGGGCCCATCTCCGCTGGGTGGCGCTTGTGGTGGAAGAAGATGTACCGCTTGATCCAGTGGACGTACGCCTCCTCGGTCCGGTAGCTCATGTGCCGCGTGCGGATGGCATCGCGCACCTGGTCGAGCAGCCGCGACTTGGGCGGACCATACGGCGCCTCAGGCTCGCGCAGCGCGATCCCGAACGGCACCTCCGCCTGGGGTGGTATACAGCCCGTTTGTTCGGTTGCGTACGACTCAAGGCCCATGGCGGTTACCTCGATCCCTCCGCTTGCGCGCCATGCTTGTACCGGACGCGACGCGAGGCGGTCAAGCCGCACGCGAGTTGGTGTTGCACGCGAGTGGGACGGCGGGAGCCCCACCTCCAAACTCCAAATAGAAGCTGCGACCCCCAAACTGAACCGCGGGACGCTGACACGGAGACGCGGCGCAAGAGATCGCCCCCAATCAAAGCTCACCGAATTGAAGTTCCGAGTCGGCGCCCATTCGGTCGCCGCGTCAGCCGCGCAAGTATTTTCGGGCTGACAACGGTAGGGCAGACCTCCGTGCCGGCCAGACTCCTATGCTGATACTGACTGCCTCCGTCGTGCGGGGTGAATGATCACGGCCGACCAATCAGGGGACGAGGGGTGGGCATTGCGACACGTCGGCGGCGAGGGGAAAGGTGAAGGTTCCCTGTTGGCTCGGCCGCTGCAGAACCATCCAGTCGGGGCGCGCGAGAACGGTGAGCGTTTGCGTCCGCGGGGCATAGAGCGAGACGACGTCCCAACCATCCGCCGGCTTGCACGCGGTGCTGCGGTCTGGCGGCGTGCTCCGGGCGGTGAAGTACAGCTCCTTCACCTGGCGCTCCGCGGTGCCGCCAGCGCGGAGCAGAAGCCCTCCAAGGACGGACCGCGGCACCGGCCGGGCGCGGTACCCGTCGACCACAACCTCCTTCAGAGTCTGCCCGGGAACGGTGAGGGACAGCGTTCGGTCCGCAAGAACCCATTCCGCCGGCGACCGCACCGGCCGGCCAGGGCGGATCGGTGCCCGGCTGGTGGGATCGCCCCAGAGCGCGAAGGCCAAGGCGGCGCGGTAGGTCTTGCGCCAGTCCGCATGGTTTCGGGCGCGCTCGAGCTTTGCCAGTGCGAGCAGAACATTGCGCGCGTTTCGCACCGCCGTCCCCAGATCCGCGTCGTCGTACAGCAGCGCATCGAAGAGGACCCGGGCAAAGGCCGAGCCGGAAGCGCTGTAGATTGCGGCGGAGGTGGCGACGATCGCTTGCGTTCCCTTCTCCAGGAGGATGAACGGGTCGGAACGGTCGAAGGTGTAACACCCTTGGAGGACGACGAGCGCGGGGGTCGATTCGGCCGCCACGCCGCCGCGCTCCTCGAGCGTGAGATCACGCGGATGGCCCTCCCAGACGAGGAGGTCGGTTTGTTTCAGGGCTCGTTGGATCACTTCGGGAGTGATCTCGTTCCGGTAGTACGCCTGCACGGGCAGGCCGACGTTGCGCACCTCGTTCACCGTGGTTCGCGAAATGGTCTCGCCGAGCGCGAAGACTTGGTCGGCGTTGGAGAGAAAGATGACCGGCTTCTGCCCGCTGCCTCTGCGGCCGTGTAGCTGACGCGCCAACTGCACGCTCGCCTGACTCGCGCTTTCGGCGACGATGCGGCCAACGGCGAAGTCCTGCGGCTCCTCCGCCTGAATCTTGGAGAACAGCTCGACCCGCACCTCGATGCCGCCGCCGCGCGCTTCGGGGCCACCGGCCTCGCGCACCGGGTCGGGCACCCGATGGCTGCGCAACGCGAGCTCGTCGCCGACGAGCACGATATGGGTGGGATGCAGCTGGTGGGTATCGATGAAGGCGTGGGTTTCGCGCTCGACCGTCTCGGGGTTGGCCGCGCTCGTGAGCAGCAGCGGCGCGTGGTGGGCCCCGGCGACCAGCGGCGCCAGCAGTGACAGCGCCGACGGCGAAAACATGCCGGCCCGATCGTTTGGATTAGCCACCACCGCCGCCGTGGGTGGCGCCGGTGTCGACTGATCGATGGCGGTCCGGGACAGCACGTCGGGCGTGGCAGCCTCCACGACGCGAGGCACGAGCGCCGCGGCCGCGCTTTTCCAGCCGGGGAGCAGCGGGGTCAGGTACAGTGTGGCCAACGGCCAGCCACGCAACGGCTCCAGGTTCACAGGGCTTCCTTCATCGACGGGCAACAGCGCGCTCCCGGTCGCGCTGGCAAACGCGGCCGCGTGGAGCAGCCCGCGATAGTCGCCTGTCGAAACGGCGACCGCCGCCTGTGCCTGCGGCCACAGCTGGCGGGCAAGCCCCAGCAGATCGTCGATGACGGTGCATGGTCCACTCGCGATCGCCCGCATCATCTCGGCGACGCCCGTCGCGGTCGTCCGCCGCACGAAGCACTGGATCGGGCCATCCCAGCTGCGGGTGAAGCTGGTCACCATTTCCTTGTCGCGCGGATCGAAGAGCACCACCGGGTGCGCCGTGCCGCCGGCGGCGAGCAGCACCGTTGCCAGGGCGGCATCGTCAGCGGACACCAGATGAACGGGCAGCCGCGCGTCGGCGGCACGGGCGCTGCCGCTGGCGACGGCGAGAACGAATGCCGATACGAGAGCGAGAAGCCGGAATCTGTGGTCCATCAGAAGTCGTCCGGCAGCCGGCGCGTCTGCACCGTGTAGGAGGCCGTGGCCGGCCCATCCACATGCAGCACCCGGGTTCCGTCGCGCGCCAGCGCCAGGTAGCTGGCGGGTAGCTGGCCGATCCAACCGCGCGAGGCACTGACCGGCCACCATTGATCTTGCGCCCAGACCTCCGTCCAGAAGACGCGCTTGCGCCTGGTCTTGCTGGCCAAGTCGACCCCCTCAACCAGTCGCGCCGGGATGCGCGCGCAGCGCAGGAAGGTCGTGAACGCCCGCTCGATGCCGATGCGTTTCCCCTGCCGGCGTCGGATGACGTCGAGAGCGAGACTCCTGCCCTTCCTGTCCCGGGCGAGCTCCCGCCGCGTGACCTCGAAGATGGCGCGCATCGGATCGGTGTCACCGCGGGCCAGCAAAGGACCAGCGTAGGTTTCGAGGAAATCGCGCACCAGGATGGACCGTGACTGGAACATCGGGGCGGGGCTGAGAAACGGGACGAGCTCGGGCCGCAGCGTGTCCAACGGAAGCACCGGCGGCACGGGACTCGCCTGCGGCTGGCATTCGACCCGGTACGTGGCGGCGATCCGGCGTGCGCCTTTGGGCTTCCCCTTGAACAGGACGTGAGGCTGCTCACCGTCGCGCTCGACCGTCGGCTTGAGACCGCGCGCCGCCAGCTCGACGTCGAGCAGACGCTGCCGCGGCCCGTCCGCTGGCGCGGCGAGCCGCAGCGTCACCGATTTTCCATTCTCTGCGGGCACCACGCGCACGGCGACCGTGACCTCCCAGCGGTGCGGGCCGGTCACGGCGGGCGCCGCGCTCGCGTGCCGGGGGATCGCCAGCGCGAGGATCAGGATGCCGGCCGCGCAAACAGCTCGCGTGCGACGCGGCATCGTTCCTGCCAGTTTGACATGGCCGCCGCCGCCAGGGCTTCGACCTGGCGCAGACGCGGCAGCAACCCTTCGTTGTTGGCGACCTGGATGGCGAGTCCCGGCCGCGCGTTGAGCTCCAGCAGCAGCGGTCCGCGCTCGGCATCCATCACAACGTCGACGCCGACGTAGGCGAGGCCGCTGATCTCACTGGCCCGGGAGGCAAGCGCCAGCACCTCGTCCCACGCCGGCAGGTGGAAGCCGGTGATCGGCGCGCCCGTGTCCATGTGCGTGGTGACGGGGCGGTTGTGATGTTCGGCGAAGATCGCGCGGCCACTGTTGATGTCGATGCCGACGCCGATCGCCCCTTGGTGAAGGTTGGCGCGGCCAGCGGACGCCGCGGTCGGCAGCCGGCACATGGCCATGACGGGCACGCCGCGATAGACGATCACGCGAATGTCCGGAATGCCGTAGCGCGTGATGTCGCGGAAACACGGGTGCAGGGTCACGCGCGCTTCGATCAGGCAGCTGTCCCAGTCCCCGTGGAAGGAGAACACGCCGGAGAGGATACTGGAAACGTGCTGTCGGATCTGGGCGGCGTTGAGCACGGCCCCGCTCGTCTTCCGGTAGCGGCCAGGTTCGACGCGGTCGACAACGACGATGCCGTTGCCTTGCGCGCCGTGTGCCGGTTTGAGCACGAACTCGGCCAGCCCGTCGAGCAGCTGGGGGAGCCCACGCAGCTCGTGCTGGTAGGCGATCACCCCGAGCGACTGCGGCGTGGCAATGCCCGCCGCGTCCGCCAGCCGCTTGGTAAGAAGCTTGTTGTCGACCCGCGGGTAGTGGACGCGCGGGTTGTGCGGCAACACGAAGTGCGCGTTGCGCTGGTTGATCCCGAGTACACCGCGCCGGTGCAGGTGACGGATGCGAGCGAACGGGCCGATCATCTTCGTCTCAAGTGCGTGGGTGAGTGGTGAGTTTCGCACGCACGCGTCAAAACTCAACAGCGGCGCGAACGCCGGCAAGTTGAGCCTGCCGCGGGTCGCGGAAAAGAGCGCGTCTCCGGCCCGCGACCATCGACGCCGCGCATCGGGGCTAGCCGCCCGGATCCGATGGGGTTTCCAGCCAGCGGAACCGCGCCAGCTCGGTCAAGCGGTACCCGGTATAACGCCCCACCAGCACGAGCAGGCCGAGGATCAGCAGGAGGAATTCAGGGAATACCAGGAAGATCGTCTGCAAGCCGTGCGCTTGGATCACCGCGTAAGTCAGGTAGATTGCCAGCAGCGTTGACCCGACCCGGCGGACCGTGTTCTCCCAGCCTTCCTCCTCCAAGCTGACGCTGATGCGCTCGACGATCATCGTCATGATGACGAACGGAAAAGCGCCCACGCCCGCGGCGGGAAAGCCGATGCGGTTGCCGAGCAGCATGAGACCCAGCATCAGCAAGACCACGCAGGTCAGAATGAAGGCGATGCGCGGCGCCAGCAACAGATAGAAGCGCTGGATCCACAGCCGCGACAGCAGAGCGAACCCGATGATGGCGGCCAGGAAGAGCGTTCCCCAGAGCAGCCCCGTCCCGGTCATCGCCAGCGCGATCAGCATCGGCATGAACATCCCGAAGGTCCGCAACCCGACGACGTTGCGCAGGACGCACATTGCCAGGGCGCCGAGGGGCACGAGCAGGAGCACGCGCAGGCTGTGTTGCATCTGCAAGGGCAGAAACAGCGGCGAGAGACGGTCGACCGGATTGCCAGAGCTCGCCGTGCGCTGTTGCACGAGGTCGGCATAGGTCTCGAGCTCGGACTGCACCTCGAAACGAAAAGAGAGGGCGCTGGTGCCGGTGGCCAGCACCGGGGTCTCTGAAGCGTTGCTTGCGAGGACGAGACGGTCCGGCGGCAGCCGCTCCGCGCGTCCGGCAACGACGTCGAAGGGCGTCCAGCCATCACCGACATAGGCTTCGTTCCAGTAGCGGAAGCGCTCCTGCCTCCCGTTCGTGAGCGGGATGCCGATCGCCACGCGGCAGGGCAGACCGTTCTGGCGTGCCAGGGCGCAGAACAACCGCGCCCGTCCGATGTCGTTTCCGCGCCCTTCGTTGAGCACGGTGACCGCATCCATGAGTGCCGCGGACCGGAGTGCGCCGATCTCACGGCTGACGAAGGCAAAGATGTCACGGGCGAGCTTCACCTTGTCGCTGCCGTCGAGGAAAAGCTCTCGCGAGAGCGCGGCAATCGCCGGGTCGTCACTCTGGATATCCGGTGAGGGCGCGAGAAACGGCGTGACCGTTTTCGGGTAGGCCGAGCGGGCCTCGCGGTCGGGCAGGGTGCGGCTGTAGGGCAGAGAGTTGACCGTGACCTCGTAGTGCAGCGTGGTTGCGCCCTCGAGCTTTCCGCTCCAGCGCCCGCGCCGGTCGCCGCCTTCTTCACTGATCACGAAGCGAAAGCGGCCGGAGCGGACCTCCTCGGTCAGGAGGGTCTGATAGCTGGATGAGCGCGGCAGCGGGATCTCGACCGTGGCTCGGCCACCGCGCCCGCTCGCGAGGATCAGCAGATCCACGCGCCAGGTCCCCGGCGACTCCGCCGTGCTGAGCGGGTACCCGAGCGCCAGCACCTTGTAGAGAAAGAGCGCGATGCCAGCGGCGATCAAGGCCGCGCTGACCGCTATCGACGAGCGCATGCGGGTCGGATCATCTGCGGAAAAATTCGGACGCGGGCTTCACGGATGTTCACGAATAATCCGGCCAACAGCGGGAGCGCACGAGGACCACTTCGTACCGATAGCAGGGGTAAAACGCTAGCACGGCGGCGACGAGGTATCCAGCTGCTGCCACTCCCGCCTGACCAGCGACAGACGGCGCCGGCCTTGACCCGGGCCCGCCCTCGAGGGTATCGGAGAACCCGAATCGCTCTGCATGAGCGCGGCCGGCTGGCGCGAGAGTGGGGTGGAGGAAGCGGAGGATGGAGAAAGCAATCTGCGTCTTCAGTTCATCGAGTGATGTCGTCGACCCGGTGTTCTTCGACGTCGCAAGCGCGCTCGGCGCGTTGATTGCCCAGCGGAGCTACACGCTCATTTACGGTGGGGCAACCGTGGGCCTGATGGGGGCGCTCGCCACCGCGGCCCACGACCACGGTGGCAAGGTGGTTGGGGTCATCCCCGCACCGATGCGCGATCGGGGCATCGCGTACGAGCCCGCCGACGAGCTCATCGTCACCCGCGATCTGCGGGAACGGAAAACGTTGATGGAGCAGCTCGCGGACATCTTCGTGGCGCTGCCAGGCGGGTTCGGGACACTCGAAGAGATGCTCGAGATGCTGACCCTCAAGCAGCTGCAGCATCACAAGAAGCCAGTGGTGCTGGTGAACACCAACGGGTTCTACGACCGACTGCTGGATCTGTTCGACCATTTCTATCAGCAGCGATTTGCCAAGCCCGAGCATCGCGACCTGTATTGCGTGGCGCCGGACCCCGTCAGCGCGTTCACGTACATCGATCGCTACCAGCCACCGGACCCCGTCAGTAAGTGGTTCTGAGGCCGAGAGATAGAGCGAGGTGCGCATCGCTGCGGCCCCGCGTCGACTTGTCTCCCCCCTGTGGCCAATCCCGGCAACGGGAAAGAGTCGGAGAGGGGGCGGCTCGTGAGCGACAGGAGGTTGCCGTCCGGCCTGGTCACCGCTGCCGAAGGAGCGCGTGTGCTTCCTCATGCCCCAACACGCGCGTGGTGCGGTGCGCGACCTGCCATTCGCCGCCGCGGCGCTGCAGTTCCCAGCGGTTGAAGCTGACGCGGTACACCTTGATGCCGTCCTCTTGGCGAAGGTAGACGCGCGAGTAGCCGGTCGCCACGGCACGGTTGCTGTCGAGCTGTACCACCGCCGGTCCGATCATGTGCGCACAGTTCGGCAGCAACGACTGGTGCATGTCCCCGCGCACCATCTGCCGAATGCCGTCGCGGCCCCGCATGACCCCGACGTCGACGTCGTACACCGTGTCCTCGGTGAAGAGGGCCGCGGTGCCATCGGCGTCGCCGGTGTCGACCGCGAAACCATAGCGGACCATCAGGCGATGAATCGCCAACTCGTCTTCCAGCGCCTGAACCCGACGGGTCAGCGCCTCGATCTTCTCGGTGAGCTCTTCCATCGTGCTTCTCCCTGTGTCGCGGATAGTTTCAGACGCCCACGGGGGGCGGACAGGTGCAGTGAAACCGGGGCCCCTCCCCCGTTGCCACCTCTGGCAACCCGGGAGGGTGAGGGCGGGGGTGACTCACCACACTAGAGCATCCGTATCAGTTCGATCACGCTCATCACGATCTGGCCATGTCCTTCATGCACGTACACTCCGAACTGGGCGATGAGTGAATAGGCCACGGCAAACTGGGCAAGCGCGAAAGCCGCCACCGTGAACTGACTGACACTGATCACTCCCACTCCGAACTGGGAGATGTTGATGATACCGCAGCCAAACTGTCCGATGGCGATGACTCCCTTTGCGACGACCGGGGTTCTGTTGGGGCGGTACTTGAAGGAGATGTGGAGCAGCGGCATCCCGAGAACCCGCAGTTTTGATTTGTATTCGAATCCCCACCCGTCCCACTGCGCTTGTGCGGGATACGGTGCCCCGCATTGCGGGCAGGCGGTTGCCTGTTCCGAGATTTCGTGTTGGCACTCTCTGCAGGGTCTCATCGCTCTCTCCTCAATCCTTGCGGTCGGTTTTCCATCCGCGCGCGTTTCATGACTCTCGGGCGATACGCTCGGCGACGGCGTGGGTGCGGTTCACCAAGTCATCGAGTCGCAGCTCATCCGAGCTGACAACCCGAGATGCGACCCTGCCACGCGGCTCGGATTCGCTCCCGAAGTTCGCTCAACCTCGTCCTCCTCGTGGCTCGCCGCCGAGCGTCACCGCGCTGAATCGCCGGCCCAGTGGAGCATGCTCCTGACTGGCTATTGCCGCCGGCGCTCGGCGGCGAACTGCTGGGGCGTGACCACGAGCGACGACTTTGCGCGCTCCGCCTCTTGCTCAGCGGCCACCTCGGACCATGCCGCGAGGCTCGTTTGCACGAGTCGCTCGCAGAACGGGATATTCGGCCCGCCGCGCTCGCCTTCAGCCAGGGCGAGCGCGACCGCCAGCGCTTGATTGGCCCGCTCCGGTCGGGCGGTGGCGGCGAAGAAGTAGGCCATCTCGTACATCCGGCGGACGTAGCTCTCGCGCTGTTCCCCACCGAACCGCTCAGCGATCGCACGTTGGACGGTTGCCCGCATCCGTTCAGTCTGCTGGAACTCGTTGAGCACCAGCGGGCTCTCCTGAATGCTGGCAAACTCCTCCAGATACGGCTTGACCTCGTCTGGACCGAGAAACCACGTGCGAAACTCCTTTTCCTCGAGCAGCTCGGCGGAGCGGCCCAGGAGCGTCACGTCAGTCTTGACGGCCGCCACGTCACAACGCGAGAGCGCGAGCGGTGGCAGGTTCTCCGCCACTGGTTCGTTGAGGATCTGCGCGCGCAGCGCGGGATAGTCGCCGGTCATGGGCGTCTGGCGGGCGCGCGCCCAGAGGAAGGCTCGATGGATGAGGAAATCGCAATACCGCCAATCGGCCGCCACCAGATGCAGATCGTGCTGCTCGGCCAGCTGGGTCCGGACCTGCTTCACCGCCTTGCGGGTAACCACGTTCAGGTCCACCTCCCGCAGGCCCTCGGGGTCGTTGATCATTGCAAACAAATGCGCCAGCCCGTCCGGCCGCGGCTTCAACAGCCAGACGAGCTGATCGCCGTTCCCATCGACCGGCGACAGGTATCCCTCAATCGACGGCGCGATGGCCATCGACGCGGGCTCGGGCGGCGGCGCTGGCACGTGGACGCCGCGCTGCTGGAGTCGGTAGAGGGCGCGCTTGACCTCTCGACGAACCCCCTTGTCCGTCGATGTCTGCTCCAGGCGTTTCAGGATCTCGACGCTGTCCTCGCCCGCCAGCGCGCCGAGCCGATACGCAATGGCGAGATCGGCTGCCGCCGCTCGCCCGATGTGGGAGCCCAGCTCCTCGACCGTGGCCGCGCGGGACACGCCCCAATCCGCGAGCAGACGCTCGCCGTCATCACGGAGCTGCTCACGATCGGGTTTCGCCATCGGGTTACCTTTCTGCGGCAGCCGCGCCGCCCGCAGGCGTGGCTGCCCCCGCGACGGGGAACATTGCGAGCGCGGGGTTCACATGGTCCTTGAGCCACTTCGGGTCCCACCACTCGCGCGGATCGACATGAACGCCGTCCAGCATCACCGAAAAGTGGAGGTGGTCGCCGCCCGCGAGGCCGGTCTCACCGCTCTGACCGACATGCTCTCCCGTGCGCACCTGTTGCCCCGGTTGCACCGTGATCGAGCTCAGGTGTCCGTAGAGCGAAAAGACTCCGAGTCCGTGGTCGATCACGACGGTACCGCCGTAGATGCCGAGGTCGCCGGCGAACACGACGGTGCCGTTTTGCGCCGCTTCCACCGGCGCACGCAGCACCGAGGCGAGATCGTAGCCGAGGTGTGTCTTGTGGTCGATCGGCTGCCCGCCGTAGGTGTACGTGCGGCGATCGGCAAAGGCGCTCATCGGGGCCGAATTCGACTGGCGGTGGAACGGTCCGTCCCACAGGGGCTTGGGAGCCGAGGTGGCCGTGACCTCGCGCAGCCGCTTCTCCGTCTGCGCGCGCAACTCGCCGTTGATGCGTAGATACCCCTTCACCAGATCCGCTTCCGGGGGAAGCCCATTCTTGCTCAGCAGCTCCGGCACCTTGCGTTGCAGGAACTGATCGTCGAGTGCCATCGTCCGTTCGGGGAACCGCCGCTCGTGGATCAGGCAAGGCAGGTCGAGGAGTCGCGTGTTACCCACCGCGTCGTTCGCGCGCGCCTGTGGGCGCGCTGCGGTCGACAGATCCTGCGGCACCGCGAAGAGCACCAGCTTCACGTTCGGGTCAGCGAAGTATCCGTTCACCGCCGGGAAGAAGTACTCACCGACCTGGACGCCGGCAGCCGTCGTGTCCGGGGTAACCCGGAACACCGCTGCCGCAGAGCCCCCAAGCCACATGTTGTGCTGCGTCGTGAGCAGCTCGACCGTGGGAGGGGTCAGATCGATCGTGACCGGCCGCTCCGCAACGGGAGCCAACCGTGGTGGGATCAGGTGCCAGGCATACGTGTCGGCAGACACCTCGAGCTGGGCCGGTCCCTCGGTCACTCCGAGTGCGCTCAGGTCGGAGGTGACGTGCAGCGATCGCTCCGCGATCCGGCTGCCGATGAACCCCACCGACGGCTGCTCCTCAGTGAACAGGGGATAGCGCTTCCCCTGGGAGACCAGTTCCACCGTGATCCGTCGCAGCCCCGGCCAGCCGGACACGCGCACCACGAAGTCCCAGGCGGCGTTGCGTCCCACCACATTGGCCTCGCCTTGGAACTCCACCTGTGGTGGCGCGTGATCGAACTTGACCCACCACAGCGTCCCGCAAACCAAGACGAGTACCACAGCGACCACCACGAGCGGGAGGCGCATCAACGTCATCCTCCTTCCACCTGCACCGCCCGACCGTTCCTCAAGCCCGGCGCCAAGTCAATAGATCATCACCGAGGGCGTTGCGCCGTCGACACCACGACCGGACAGCGCCGCGCCGACCTCCCCAATCAGGTGCCCACCGCTACGCGACCATCACCCGATAGAAAAGGGGGGCGAAAAAAGCTAGCCGTTGCCTGCATGGGAAGCCGCGTTGAGGCGAAGGCGGAAGCTTCCGCCCACTTTCTGGCGCGCGCCTACACGGCGTGGTGGCGAGTGTTCGCCGGCACGCTCGTGACCATCAGCGGGGCGAGTCTCCCGGTGATTCTCGTGTTGGTGCTACTCGCGAACGACCCGCCGATCACGCCGCCCATTCTTGTGCGCTTGGTCGTGCTCTTCACGCTGCTCCCCGGCCTTGTCGCGTGGATCCTGCAGCGGGCATTTGCGGCTAGCGTGGCACTACGCGGAGCGAATCTGGTCGTGCGTCGTCGCGATCTGCAGCTCGAGATCCCGTGCCACTCGATCGAAGGCGTCGTCCCGTGGGTGGTGCCGATTCCCGGACCCGGCCTCGCTCTATTGATGCGATCGGGCCGGCGTTTTCGCTACGGCCTCCAGGTCGCCGACCCGGTGCCGTTGCTGGAAGCGCTCGCTGACGGCGGCGCGATCGAGGCCACGGGCGCAGCGTGGCGGCACGGAACCGTCGTCTATGCGCACGCGAAGCAACGCGTTCAGCGCCGACGCTGGTACCACCGCTTGGGTAAGTTTGTCGGGTTCGCGTTGCTGCCAGCGGCTGTGCTCTTCTACACCCACCAGCACATCGCCTACGGGGGACCCCTCGGCGAGTACCACCTTCTGGGCCTTCGCTCCTACTTGAGGACGTTCGTGATCTACTGGAGCACGGTGTCGATCTATCTGGTGCTCTATGCGAGCGTCTGGCGGGGCATGGCCGAAGGCGTGAACCTGCTCGCGGCCTGGTCTGCCGGTCCGCGAGCCGCAGGCGTCCGGCGCGCTACGGAGATTGCATGCCGGGTGCTCTACTACGGCGGTGTCCCCGTGCTCCTGTTGCTGCGATACCTGCCCTGACCCGGACGAAAAGGACCACTCGCCATGCGATTCCTTTACATCATCGATCCGCTGGATTCGCTGAATCTCCAGACCGAGACCTCGCTGCTCATGATGGAGGAGGCGGCACGTCGGGGGCACGAGAACACCGTGGCAACGATCGACGATCTCTACCTTGCCAACGCGCAGGCGCGGGGACGGACGCGGACGATCGCGCTCGATTTCTCGCAACGGTCCTTCTATCAGCTGGGCGACCCGCGCGACACCGCCCTCGACGCGTATGACCTGATTGTGATGCGGAAGGACCCGCCCGTCGACGCGGCCTACCTTGCCGCGACCTTCATCCTCGAGCGGGCGGCCACCGCGGTGCCGGTCATCAACGATCCCGTGTCGCTGCGAATGTTCAACGAGAAGCTGCTGCCGCTGGCCTTCCCGGAGTTGACGCCTCCAACCCTGGTCACCAACGACCCGCAGCGCGTGGTCGCATTTGTCGCCGAGTACGGGCGCTCGATCCTCAAGCCGCTCGAAGAGTGCAGCGGGCGTGGTATCCACATCTTGCGGACCGCAGCCGCGGTGCCGGCGGATCTCGGCGGACGCTTTGTCATCGTGCAACGGTTCATCGACGCCGTCGTCGAGGGCGACAAGCGCATCTTTCTGCTCGAGGGAGAGGTGCTCGGCGCCGTGAACCGGATACCGCGAGGGCCCGAGGACCTCGCGAACATTCACCAAGGCGCGACCGTGGCGCCAACGACCATCACGCCACGGGATCGAGAGATCATCGGCATGGTGGCTCCGACCCTGGCCAGCCGCGGACTGTGGATGGCCGGCCTCGACGTGATCGGCGGCTACCTCACCGAGATCAACGTCACCAGCCCGTCGGCGGCGCGGCAGATCAACGCCGTCTCCGGAACGCACATCGAACGGCAGTTGGTTGATTTTCTCGAGCGCAAAGCGCGGCCGAGGGTCGCGCGTCAGCGACCTGTCTGCCCTGGCTGATACTCGCCTCAGCCAACGGGCTCCAGCCAGAACAACTCGACAGTCGTGTTTCGCTTCGTCGCCATCTCGTCACTCCGGAGGTCCTTTTGCTCCCGGACCCGCAGAAGGTCAACGCTGTGAACCCACCGCTGTCGAAGGGGGAGCGACCGTCGGTCGTCTCGACGCGCCAAGGGTGCTACAAGGACTCACCTTGAAACTCCTCTTGCCTTGGGGTCAACCATGCCTGAGTTCAGCGAACGGTTTTTCCGCAGCGGCACGCTGCGCATTCACTTCCGCGATTGGGGCGACGCCAGCGCACCGCCGTTGATCATCGTCCACGGCCTGCGGGACCACTCACATTCCTTCGACGATCTCGCGCGCGGACTGCTCGACCGCTACCACGTCTTCGCCCTCGACCTGCGCGGGCACGGGGACAGCGAAACGACGCCCTACTACGCGTTCGGCCACTTCCTCCTCGACCTCCACAACATGGTGCGGGCGCTACGTCTGGAGAAACCGATCCTGATCGGTCACTCGATGGGCGGTGAGATCGTCGCGCACTACAGCGGCAGCTTCCCGGACGTGCCATCGCGCGTCATCATGATAGAAGGCCTCGGTCCGCCGCCGCCGGACATGGACGAAGAGGTGCGCTGGACGATCGACGGTTTCGCGCGCATCGATCGCGCGCTTGCCGGCCATCCCGGCCTCAAGGATCTCGACGCCGCCTATCGCCGCCTGCGGGAGCGCAACCCGAGACTGCAGGAGGCGAAGGCGCGCGAGCTGGCACTCCTCGGCACCCGCGCCCGCGAGGACGGCACGCTGGAGTGGAAGTTCGATGCCATGCTCACCACCATGTCGGTCACGGGCCCCTTCAACCTCGGGTACAGCATGGCCTTCTGGCAGCGCATCACGGCCCCCACCCTCATCATCAACGGGGCCGAGTCGGGTGAGTTCTGGCACTCGAAGCCGGGAGCGATCTACCTCGAACCCGACGACCTCGCGCGCCGTCTCGCTTGCTTTCGCAGCGCCAGGTTCCTCGATGTCCCCGGCGCCGGGCACATGGTGCACTTCGACCGGCCACGCGAACTGGTCACCGCCATCCGCGAGTTCCTGCTCGGCGAGAGCGCCTGACAATCGGAAGAGCGGAACGTACGGTCAGCCTGTCGGCGGCGTCGAAAGGAGGAAGGGCCGAGGAGATCCCCGCCCTTCATCCTTCGACCGCTCCGCCCACTACCCGCTGCCCTCTGTACCTAAGGCGTTGCCGGATTGTAGACCGACAGCCCCCAGCCCATGCGCTCGTGCCCGTACTGGTTCCACACCGGGTTCTTGCCGTTCACGACCTGGGCGTCGCTGTAGTCCGGAGCGCCGGATCCCGAGCCGCTGCCGCCGATCAGGCCGATCCAGATCGTGGCGCCGGTGTATGTCGGGTGGGTGTTGTCCGACTGGATGTAGTCGTAGCTCGTGCTCGCATTGGCGAGGTGGAGATTGGCGTCGCGGATCGTCGAACGCAGCGTGCTGGTGATCCGGGTCACGTAATCCGCCTCCGACTCGCCCTGGACGTAACGGAGTGCGTCCGAATCGACCTGGCCGTCCCCGTTCGAGTCGTAGTCTGCGCCCATATACTGCGCGAAACTGTCGGTGCACGCGAAGCCGTAGGTGTTGGCGAAGTTGCAGGCGCGCCAGTTCATCTTGGCGAGATAGGGCAGGAACTTGCTCTGCTTGTTGACCTTCTGCCCCGTTTGCGGGTCGTTGCAGCTACTCAGCGCATTGTCCGCATCGTAGCCGGGGTAGTAGAGGTTCGCGACCACCTTCAGCTTCGTCCCGGAGTAGGCGTTGGCGTTGATGTACTGCATCGCCGCCTGCAGGTAGGTGGTGCAGCTGTTGAGCGCGCTGTCCATCACGCCGTAGTTGCAGGTGCCGGTTTGGCCCGAGAAGTTGCTCCGGGCTTGCAGGCCGTCGTTGCCGCACATCTCGAAGGTCACGACGCGCGTATTCGTGGTCTGCATGTAAGAGCGCTCGGCGACGATCTTATTGTTGTAGATGTCGGAGGCGACGGCGCCCGACTTGGTGCGGCGGACGACCTCGATGTCCGCGTTCCAGAGCTTGGCGAGATATTCGCCGTCGACCGTCGGCGCGGCGCGCTTGATGACGCGCGACAGCGATCCGTAGTAACCGGCGTAGATCGAGTCGCCGTAGGCGGCAACCCGATACTTCGTCGACGTCCCGGCCCGATCGATCGTCCACGAGAGGTTCTGCGTGAGCGTCGAGGCCATCGCCGCGGAGCTTGCGGTAACCACCGCAGCACAGATGGCCAAGCGCAGTCCCCGACCCAAGTGGTGACCCAGTTGGTGACCCATGTCTTCTTCCCCCTATCCCTATGCTTGAGAGCCGCCCCATTACGGCTGCACGGGCCGCTAACACAGTCGCAAAACGCGTGTCAACAAGAAGCAATGCCAGAAACTTGAGGACCGTCCGATGGTGGCAGGCACCCTTCGGGACGGCCACTGAGGGAACGCGGCCTCCTGAACGCGGGCTGACGGCCGCAACTCAAACATGAAACACCGCCGCGCATTCCTGCAGAGCCTCTGATTATGCCGAGTTGCCTCGCCTCTGCGGCCAGAGATCGCCCCGCATTTTGGGGCAGCTCAGCGCCTACTCGGCATAATCCGGCACTCGGCATCCCCTCAGTCCGGCCTCACCGAAGGGCGAAGCGCGGCAGCGGTGTCGGGTAGCGTGGAATCGCTCAGCTCGGGACGCAACGCCTGCGGCGGGATCAGTTGCAGCTCGCCCTCCGGGGGCTGCCACCAGAGCCGCACGGCCGGAGCGAGACCGACCTGGCCGCTCAGCTCGACACTGATCGGTACGGCCGCGCCATCCATCTCAAGAGATAGGGACGCCGACTGCCACCGCTGTTCGGCAATCGCGGCGACCTCGGCGCGCGCGCCTCTCACGGCGATGCGACCGCTGGCGTTCACGAGATCGAGCTGAATCTGATACCGCCCCGGTCTCGGTGGCAGGAGCATCCCCTTCCACTCGACGCGCAGTCCTCGCGCGCGGCGATCCTGCATCTGCCAGGCAATCCCCGCGGGGATCGTGTGCACCATGAGCGCCGGATCGATCAACGCCACGGTCCGCGGTCCATCGGCTTCCGTTATGGTGTACGTTCCTGACAGGCCTGCGCGCGGCAAAACGGTGCAGGCGCTGCCGGACGGCACCTGGACGGTCGCGACGGTGGCCGTCGTGTTGATTCCACGCCGCACCCGCCATTCCCCGTCGCGGCAGACCAGCGCGACCAACTGCGGCAGGAGCTGCGCTTCGGGTGCCCCTTGGGTGACCCAACGAATCGGAGCGGTCTCGCTCGGGTCGACGACAAGCGCCTCGGCAAGCGACTCGGGTCGCCCACCGGTTCGGGATTCCGTGTACCAGCGGTAATCGGATTGCTCGAGCGCATTGCTCGCGTCCCCGGTGAGCATGACGACACGGGCGCCGGGCGGTGCCTCGTGCACGGCGGCAACGACGGTGTTCTCAGGCACCAGGAACGACTCCCGCACTTGCGGATCGTCAATGAGGCGCTGCAGACCGTAGAGGTTGTAGGCGGCGAGCGCGAGCGCCCCGATGCGCACCACCGCCGCTGTCCACCGCGGCGCGTATCGCCAACGCAGGAGATCATCGAACGCAAAGGCGATCAGCGCGAACAGCGGCACGAGCAACACGAAGAAGCGGCCGACGTAGAGATTGATCGGGAAGAAGGTGATGCCCAAAAAGGGCACCACGACGCCGGCGAGCAGTGCGGCGCGCCACGGGTGTCGCCAGCGCCATGCCGCAAGACAGACGGACAGCAATGCCAGCGGGCCGGTGATCGCATCGAGCATCGGCTGCCCCGGGATGTTGACGCTGGCCATCGGGTCGCCTTCGGCCACGAACACTCGTACCCCGGTGCGCATCATCTGCCCCATCTGCGCCAGCCGGACCTGAAGAGGCGCCGACCCCCAGCCGGCGGCGTGCCGGTTGAAGGCCTCGGCGAAAACGCTACCACCCACCGACCCGCCGCTGATGAGTCCGGGGCGCACGAGGATGAGCCAGGCGACCGCCACGAGGGTCAGATGCCGCCACACCCCGGGCTGGGAATGAGCACGCCAGCGCCCGACGGCTGCGGTCACCATCGCCAACCCGAAGGCCGTGAGCGGGAAGGCGCGATAGGCGGTGTAGGCATAGAAGAGGTCGCTCATGACCAGCGCGGACAGCAGCACATCGAGCTGTCGTCGGCGTTGCACGGCGCGCACCAGCAACCAGAAGGCGAGCGCAACAACCCAGATGGGAAAGAAGACCTCGTCGGCAAAGCGCGCGGCCGTAGCCGGCCAGCGCGCGCTCGCCAGCAGCGCACTGGCCGCAAACGCGGCCGGCGGCGAGACCAACCGCCGCAGCGCCAAGAACAGCAAGAGCGGCGCGGCGATCCCGCCCACCAAGAAGGGCACGCGGAGGCCCCACGCGTCGAGCCCGATCAGCGCGAAGGTGAGTGCCGGAAGAATGTTGGTGAGGGGGAACTCCCAGGGAAATCCACCTCCGCGCAGCACCCCATGCGCCACGCTGCCGGTCTGGAACTCCTCGAGCGCAAACAGGTCGGGCGGCGGATAATCCCCGATGCGCCACAGGCGCGTGACGACCGCGAGCGCGAAGACAGCAGCGAGCGCCCACGCATCAGCCCGGCGCCAGACCGCACGCGGGGCTGGTGCCGCGGAGCGGTCGAACCACCATGCCGCGAGCGCGAGCATGCCGAGCGCGGCGCCCCACCACGGCACCCCCGGTCCGGGACGTCCCGCCGCGATGAACCGCGCATCGCCCTGCGCCGCCAGGCCCAGCGCTCCCGCAACGAGCAACCACCACACTGCCGTACGCCAGCGTGCGGCGCGCGCGCTCGTCATCACATCGATAGCCACGTCGGCGTCCTGTATCACCTCGGAAGCGGACAGGTCACGCACTGGTACCGCAGCGGTGCCATCCCGCAGCCGCGTGCCACCCTGGGCCATCGACCGTCGACGCCCGACTTCACGACCGGCGCACGGCGGGTAGATAATGCTCGGCCTCGGCCAGTACCGTCCTTACCCCGCGCGGGTCGGGGTGCTCGTGCAGACACCCGCAGCCGATGCACGCACGGTTCGAGCGGATGGGGAAGCGGTTGCAAGGCAGGACCTCTCCCCACTGATCGCGGCGCCGGCCGTGCTCCTGATCGCTCGGCAGCAAGGAGACGTCCGACCCGGAGCCGTAGTGCCAGTTCGTCAGCACGCAGCCGCCCCCGTTCTCCGGCGTCGGACACGAACAGATGCAGTAGGGTTGACCGAAGAGGCGCATGGTCGAAAAGATCACACCCTTGCCGAGATAGAAGATCGTCGCCAGCTCGAAAGCCAGCTCCTTGTGGAGGAGCCGGGCTTTGCGGTTCGCGTGCAGCGAGCGGATCCAGGTCGGCGTGTAGGGCTCGATCACCGGCAGGAACTCCCAGAAGGGATAGGTTCGCTCGAGGAGGACGCTGAGGCGATACTCCTCGGAACCCTTCCGGCGCGCGTCGAGCAGCCTCCGGCCGAGCTCGACGAAGGCGCGGTCGCAACCGGGAATCGTTCCGTGGTGACGCTTCAGGAGAAAGGCGACTCGATCGACGAACCGGTCCAGCAGGATCCTCTGGTCCGACTCGTTGAGGTTGAGATAGACCCGCCTGCCGTCCGCGTACAGGTCTTCGCTGACGTGCGAGCTTCGGCACGTGCAGTGCCCCATGAACACAAGCGGCGCGTCCAGGAGTTCCCGCCAAACCGCCTGGATCGGCTTGACGGCCCCGTTCAGGACGTGCTCGAGGCCGATGTCGCGCAGGCGCCCGAAGACCTCGCCCGGCATGTTGGCAATCCACCACGGCGCGAGCACGATCAGCTCGTGGATCACCGGGATGGTGGGCTCGCGGCGCCACAGCAGATAGTCGCCGATCTTGCGGGCGACCCGACGCGCCACCGAGTCGTTGACGCCTGCCGGCGCCCCGTCGAGCAAGGCCTCGACCAAGCCACGCATCAGGTCCGACTTCTCGACCGGCGCCATGGCCGCGGGCAGGGGCTCGGCGTTGGCGCGCAGCCGGATGTCCTTGATGTGTTCGACCAGCGAGCCGATCTGCGCCCAGGCCCGCGGCAGCCGACGTCGCATCTCCAGCTCCTCGATGCTGTCGTACACGTGGGAACTCATCGGGCTCGCCGGGACAGGTTGTCAATTGCACGGAAGCGGCCGGACGACAAGGGGAGAGCCTCGCGCTGCCCCTGCCTTACTGCTGCCGGGCGCTTCCCGAAACCGCTGGCGCCCTCACCGGGCCCTTTCATTGGGAAACCGAATGCTGGGGGTGGAGGGTCTACACTCCCGCTTGTCCGGCCCCAGCGTCACCAACAGCCAGAGGTTGAGATCGAACCGTGCGCGATCTCGCCCCGCCTTGGCCAAACCGTTGGCGACGGTGGGGGCAACACGATCGAGGATCCACGGCTCGCACCAGATCGGATGGCCGGGTAGCCCGTCCGCTATTTCTCCGGCGAGACGGCAGGCGGCTTCATACACCGCCGGAATGTAGAGTCCTTTGCCAAGGAGATCGCCGTGCGGGCGCTGAATCTCGTCCCCGGCTTCGTCTTGGAGAAAGCCCTCGGCGCGCGCGTCTTCAGCTCCGAGGATGCGAAGGAAGGCCCGCGCGCCTTCGCCGAGAAACGGCCGCCGAAGTACACGGGGCGGTGAACGGCCTCACCGCGGCGAGCGTGACAGGCCCTCGCCACGGCAGCGCATCGAACGACTCGACGTCGCCGCGGGATCCCCTCTGCTGGCCGGGTGCTCGATTTCATTCGGCGGACGTAGCCTGGGCACACGCAGCAGCCGACGAGGGGGCCCTCGGGGTGGAGCCGCTCAGAACTCAGGACTCCCTCTGCAACACCGCCGCAAGGCCCGGCTTGGCGCGGTCCATCGCGCGGCGCAAGGCTTCGAAGTGCCACGAGAAGAGGGATCGGTGGTCGACCCGTGCGTCCTCCGGCGGGGGTATGAGGTTGAAGCTGAACGCGCCTCGGCTCCCGTAAACCATCGCCGAGGTGTACATGGTTGCGATGCGCGACACCTCGCCTCCAATCGAGTCGTGCCAGATGGCTGCGTTGGTCGCTGTATCGGTCAGCGTCATGTCGACGGTGACGCTGGCGGACGTCTTTTGCATCGGGATCGGCAGAATCCACAGGAGGACCCCCGCCATGCCCAGGCCGTACGAGGTCACCGTTTCGTGCAGGGGGCTCTGGCGCACGCTGCCGGTCATGACATATCGGTACCCATCCGTCGCCCCTGCTCCCACGTAGCTGACCTTGCTGAACAGCCCGCTTGTGTCGAGATCGGCTGCGATCGCGCGCGGGATACTCACCGGGTAGGTGTATTCTTCGAAGTCCGGTGCCACGTTCTGCGCCGCACCGGCGGTGATACCTCCGCCGGACACCTTGATGTCGTCGCTCTGAATCTTGACGCTCTCGTCCAGCCGTTCGAACGGCAATGACACGTACGGAAGCAACGGCACGTACGTGAGGAAGACACGACCCTGCGTCGTGTAGACGCGTTCCGGGCGGACCTCCTCGAATCGCTTCACCGCCAGACTGGCCTGAATCGGCTGCGCGCGCAACGCCTCGCGATGAATGTAGTAGCCGGTTGTGAAGGTAGGCGTGAGCTGACAGCCGCCCGTGACAACGGCAAAGCCGACAATCGCGAGTGAACGAAGTCGTTGCATCGGTCCCTCCTCATCTACGGTCGGCGGCCGCGCCGCCGCCGCGTGTACCCCGTCTACTCCCAGCGCACCGCCGTGGCGTGGTAATGGACGTCTGTCCACTCGAACTGGGAGAAGCTGGTGCGGGTGACGTCGATCAGGCCGTCCGCACCCAAGTACGCCGCTTCGCCCTTGAGTCGCTGTCTCATCGTCTTCTCGCCACACGCGGCCCAGCCGAAGAGCCAATTCCACCGGCAATGGCTATGGACCTTGCCGACCACCTCATAGGCTCGAGCCGGGGCAGCGTCGATGACGACGATGACCTCAGGAGCGGACGGGTTGTGGCTGGGTCCGATGGGCAGACGTGCCGAGTGGAACGTGCATCCGGCGGCTCCAAGTGAGAGGAGCGTGACTGCGAATCCGGCGGTGACGCGCCTCATCGCTGCGCTCCACTCGTCCGCTCGACGATGCGCGGCTCGAACTCGCGGTCCTCCGCAATGTATTGATCCAGGTAGACAGCTACGCGCGCATCGAGATGACGTTGAGCCAGGAACGCGAACGCGCGCTTGCGTGAGGTGATCGTGACCTCCGTCGCACCGCCGCGCTCGGCAAAGTCGACCTGGATGGTCTCGCCACCTTGTCCGGCGAAGAACCCCAGAATGGCACCGCGGCGGCCTTCGATCCGCGCCGAGCTATCGGCCGAGAGGTTCGGGACGAGTTCGCAGCCCGCCGTGAGACATGCTTCTTGCGCCGCGAAGCTGACGTAGGTAACCGGCTGCGCGTAGGAGCGGCGACTGACGCTGGTGCAACCGGCCAGCGCGGTCGAGAGCACTACGGCTGCGACGATTCGAGAACCACGCTGCCCTTGTCTCATATTGGCGAGCGAAACGTCCGAATTCACCGCCGGTGCTTCGTACGGCGGCGCAAGCAACGGCCAGGTTGGTTTGCCTCTACGAGACGGAGACAGAGATGTCAAACACGCAACCGTATGACACGCAACCCTATGACGTGACGATCGCCGACCGCGCGAGGTTGCAGTGCACGGTCGTGCGTGTCCCCGCAGCACCCCGGCGCCCGACACTGAAGTCAGCTCCCAGCCCGCAGGGCGTCGATGATCTGGTGCACGTTGCAGTCGACCATGGCGATGTACTCCTCGATGCCCGGACGGGCCGACCGTCGGCACCGGCGAGCAGCCAATCGCCACCGCCGGAGAGAGTCTTCCCTTTCAGCCGCGCTCCTTCAAACGTGCCGCCAGTGACTTCCACCACCAGACGGGTTCCGTATGGCCCAACGCCGACGTTCAGCGGTTCCTTCAGGCTGGCCCGGTACGTCAACTCGTATTCGAGCTGCATGCGAACACCTCGTCAGTGCTTCGTACGGCGCTCGCGGCGGCTGGTCACGCCTGGACGAGGACCCCGTTGTGAATCAAGAATCCGAGTACTGCGGCGGCTTGGCGGGGGCCATCGGGTGGGGGGCGCCGAACGCGGAACTCCTTGATCTTGTCGGCGTAGTGCGCGCGCCACTTGTCGCTCAGCACGCGTTCACCGTCGGCCTTGCGGATGCGAAAACAGCGCTGAACGATCGTATCCGGGTCCTCCCCAATAAAGGCGCAGAAGTCCTCCAGCGCGCGGAGCTTCTCCGGCTCTTCGGCGAGCGGATCTCCGCCCCATTGCTGTCGCAGCCCTTCTCCCCAGGTGACCACCGACTGATACGCCGTGATCGGCCGATCGAGCGGCGTCATTCGGGTAGGTTCAGCCAACGCGCCAGCTCGCGGATCTCCTGCTTGCGGTTCGGCAACGGCGCCGGCGCCTGCACCATCTTGCTGCGCTTGAGTTCCTCGACGACCTTCGGGTCGCGGGGGAACGGCTTGCCGTACTGGCCGAGGAAGTACTGCCCTTCGAACGGCGGCCGCGGCCGCTGCCCGCCGGCCTCCCGCGACTCGGCGGAATACCCGAGGTTCAGCACGTAGAGCGGGACCCAGCTCTCTGGCGGCTTGGTGTATTTGCCAACAATGGCGGAATTGAAAGCGGTGAGACAGGCGCCGAGACCGAGGTCGAACGCCATGAGCAGGCCCTGGCAGGCGGCGACCCCGCAATCGAAGGCCGCAGCGATGGAATAGGCGGGGCTCTCCGTCAGCGGCTTCAGGATGTGCGGATAGACCAACTCGTCGACGAACTTGTGGCTCCACCCGTGCGTCGGGTTGAGCGCGCCCGCGTCCACGAGCTCCTTCAGCCGCAACCCCCTGACCTCGTTGACGACGGCGAGATCGCAGTAGAAGTAGATGTGCACCGGCGCCAGCGAGATGATGACCGCCTGCACCGGGTTCTTCATCTGTTCGAGATCGTCCGGCGCGACCTCGTCGCGTTTCACCACCACCGCTTTGAGCCAGTGCGCGTTGACCGCACAGGAAGCGATCAGGCACGCTTCGAGGATTTTCTGGATCTTTTCCGGCTCGACCGGCCGGTCGGGTTCGAAGTACCGAATGGACCGGCGGCTCCCGATTAGCTCTTGGTATTCCATGGTTCTCCTTGTGCGAAAGTCGACGCCAACAGTCGACCCCTGGCTCGGTCTCCGGCGAGGTCCACCACGCGCCCCTTTCAGTAGATCACCTGGTCTTCAATGAGATGCCGGTAGCGATCCTGCGGCAGGCCGAGCAGCTCGAGGAAGACGTGATCGTTGTCGCGTCCGATGCGCGGACCCGGCTGCACCTGGGCTTCGGTGCGGCTGGTCTTCACATAGGCGCCGTAGATGGTCTCGCGAAAGCCGAGCGGGTGGCGGACGTCGATGAACGTGCCGCGGGCGCGGTAGTGGGGGTCATGCAGCAGGTCGGCGACGTTGAGGACCGGGGCGGCGGCGACATTGTGGCGCTGGAGGAGTTGAGCGAGCTCGTAGTCGTCAGACGCCGCTGTCCAGGCTGCCACGCGTTCGTGCAGCGCCTCGATATTCTCGACCCGTTGCTCCGGGCTGGCGAACTCCGGCGCTTCCGTCCATGCGGGGTTGCCCATGGCGGTGACGAGGCTGCGCCACTCTTGTTCGTTGCTGACCGCGATGCTGATCCAGCGGTCCTCGCCAGCGCAGGGGAAGACTCCGTGCGGCGCGGCGGCGGCGAGCGGGTGCCGATTGCCAATGGGCCCGGCCACGCGGCCATTCAGGACGTAGTCCATGAACGCCGGTCCGACCATCTGCATGACTGCCTCTTGCTGCGAGTAATCGATGTGCTGCCCCGTGCCGGTTCGATCGCGATGGGTCAGGGCGACGAGGACCGCGAAGGCGCCCATGACGCCGTTGTACGGGTCGGCAAACGCGTTCTCGAACGGAATCGGTGGTCCGTCGGCGTATCCGGTGAGGCTGTCGAGACCCGTGAGACTGGTCAGACTGAGGCCGTAGGTTCTCACGTTTTTCAGCGGCCCGTACAAGCCCGCGGCCGGCATCGAGAGCATAACGAGGTTCGGCTTGACGGCTCGCAGCGCCTCGTAGCCGACACCCATGTCGTTCATCGCGCCGGGGCCGAAGTTCTCGACAACCACATCGCACTGCGCAACCAGCCGTCGCGCCAACTCCTGCGCCTCCGGCTTCTTCAGGTTCAGCGTCACACTGCCGTTGCCAGCCCAGCAGGCGTGATTCGACAAGCTGCGGTCCGGATCGCGGACGCCCTCGGCGAAGGGAAGCAGCATGCGGGTCAGGTCGATGCGGGCGCGAGATTCGATCTTGTACACCTCGGCGCCCAGGAAACCGAGCGTCTGCCCGACCACGGGCCCGGCCCAGACCCAACCGAAGTTGGCGACGCGAATGCCTCTGAGCGGGAGGGCACCTGTCGTCGATTCTCCCTCTTCCCTGTTCATGAGACGCGAAGGTGCCGGCTCCGTTAGCGGACGCGGCGAATCAGTCCCCGCTGCACCCGAGCAGATGGTTCCATCCCGGCGCAACTGCGCGATTTCCTCCGCGCTCATGCCGAGGAGTGTCCCGTATACCTCGTCGTTGTGTTGGCCGAGAAGGGGCGCTGGGAGCTTTGGACCGCCCGGGCATTCTGGCAGCTTGAACGGCGCGCCGAGGTCGCGAACTCTACCGAGCATCGTATGTTCCACATCGACGAGATATCCCCGCTCCTTTAGATGAGGATGCTCGGCGGCCTCGGCAACGGTGAAGACCGCGGTGATGGGACAGCCCGCCGCCTGGCAGCGCTCCATGATCTCCATCTTGCCGTGCTCCATCGTCCACTGCTCGATCAGCGGATACATGGCGTCCGCGTTCTGCGCCCGGACGAACATCTCCTGGAACATCTCCAGCTGCATCCACTCCGGGTTACCCATCACGCGAGTCAGGCCGTTCCACTGGGCGGTCTCCAACGCCAGCATCCACACGTGTCCGTCCTTGCACGGAAGAATGGTGGCCGGCGCTCCGAGCGACATGCCGACCCCGGTGCGCCGATCGAACCTGCCATCCTGCGCATAGCCGCCGATGTTCTGACCACCGACGAACACGGCCGCGATGACCTCCGCGCACGAGACGTCGATGTGCTGGCCGCCGCCGGCGCTCGACCGCCCGTACACCGCCGCCAGGCCCCAGGCCGCACCGGCGACGGCGCCGAAGAAGTCGGCGGCGAAGGTGCCGTGCTCGACCGGGGCCTCGCCCGGTCGGCCACAGTAGCGGCTGCTGGCACCCGAGAGATGAAAGGCGTTCAGGTCGTACCCGTTCCATTCGCTGTATGGTCCGGTCTGACCGAACGGCGTGATCGAGATCATGACCAAGTTCGGGTTGGCTGCGGCAAGCGTGCCGTAGTCGAGCCTCCACTCTCGCATCTGCTGGGGAAGATTGTTCTCGATCAGCACGTCCGACTGGGAGATCAACTGCAGGAGCAGCTCGCGTCCGCGACGCGTCGACACGTCCAGCATGACCCCGCGTTTGTTCGTGTTGAGGAAGAAGAACAAGCCGCCCTTCTCGCGGTGCGCCTCGTCTCCGGGAAATGGCCCCCACTGCCGGGCGATGTCGCCACCGGGTGGCTCGACCTTGATGACATCGGCGCCATAGTCGGCAAACAGCTTGGCGCAGTATGGCCCTGAGACGGACTGACCCAGCTCGATGACCCTGATCCCTTCCAAGGCGCCACGGAACATGTGCTCCCTTTTGCATGTCGGCGCGTGTTCGGCAATTGCGTAACCAGCGTGTAGTATCCACCCACGTGAGCCAGATGAGTCAGAAGCCCACGCTGTTCCGCAACTATGGTGGTACCGAGCGCGTGCCACGGGACTGGTTCAGCGCGTTCCTCGCGTCCTCGGTCATCTACGTCGGCATCGCGCTGCTGCTCGGGTTCATCGGCATGCGCACCAGGGAGCCCGCGTTCGAACAGCCCATCGACGTGACTTTCGTCGAGCAGATCGTCAAACCCGAACCGCCTCCTCCACCTCCGCCGCGGCCGGTCGAGATCAGATCAGAGCCGCCGCCGGCCGCTGCCCCGGTGGTCCCAAGAAACATGAAGGTCCGCAAGCTGGAAAGGCCCCCGCCACCGAAGCAGCTGGTCGCGCCGAAGGCGATGCCGCGACAGGCACCACCGGAGGCCGATCCGAACCAGGACAAGGGGATCGCGGCGTATGGCACGCCCGGCGAAGGCGATCCAGCAGGACTCGAAGGCGGGATGTTCCACGGTGTGGCTGGCGGCGAAGTCGGCCCGATCGAGCTGCCCGACGGCGCGCTTCCGCCGAAGCCGGTGAAGTCAAACCCCCCTCCGAAATACCCGAGCGTGGCGCGGCGGCTCGGCAAGACCGGGAGCGTCACATTGAAGATCGTAATCCGGGCCGATGGCCGCGTGTCCGACGTCGAAGTGGTATCGGGGGAGGAGCCCTTTGTCAGTGCAAGCGTCGAGGCGGTCAGGAACTGGAAGTATGAACCAGCACGCTACAACGGCCAGCCGATCAGCGTGTATCGGATCATCCAGGTCGGGTTCAAGCTGGACGCATAGCGCGCGCGAACCCGGGAAGGAACAAGCAGAACCATGCAGTTCACTTTCACCGAGATGTGGCAGCATATGGGGCTTCCCGCCCTCATTGTCGCGGGAGTGCTCCTCTTCATGGGACTGGCGTCGTTGACCGTCTTCGTCGAGCGCCTGATCACTCTGCGGCGCTCGCGCTCCGCGTCGCGCACGTTCTCCGCGAAGGTGGCCGAGGATCTCAATGCCGGCAACTTCGACGCCGTCATCGCCGAGGCCGACCGATTCAAACGCGGACACCTCACCCGGGTGGTGCGCTCGGGGCTTGCCACCTACCGCCATGCGGAGCAGACCGCCGACGTGTCTGGCCTGACGCCGGTCGATCAGACGCAGCGGTTCATGGAGCGGTACATGGAGGAGATCGCAGCCGATCTTCGGCGCGGACTGGGCGTGCTGGCGTCGGTCGGGTCGACCGCACCGTTCGTGGGACTGCTCGGAACCGTGCTGGGCATCATCTCGGCCTTCCAGGGCATCGCGGCGACGGGCTCAGGGGGCCTCTCCTCGGTGTCGGCGGGTATCAGCGAGGCTCTCATCGAAACCGCGCTGGGCCTGACCGTCGCGATCCCGGCGGTGCTGGCGTTCAACTTCCTGTCCACCAAGATCGGCCAGGAGGAGTTGCTGCTGAAGAGCGCCGCGGGGCAACTCTTGGACGTGATCGAAGACCGTGCCGAGCGGGCCATCCACGCGCAGCGGCGACAGGCCAGCGGCAGCGGGTCCCCGGCGCTCGGCCGCACCAGTGGCCTTGGTCTCTAGTCCGAGGCGTGCGCATGACGCCCGATCGCAAATTCGCCCGCTCGGGTGACGTTCAACCAGAGATCAACGTCACCCCGCTGGTCGATGTCGTGCTCGTGCTGCTCATCATCTTCATGGTGGTCGCGCCGCGCCTGGATCAGGACATTCCGGTGGACCTGCCCGGCATCTTCCATCCCGATCCGGACGCCAAGGGCATATTCAACCCGATCAAGGTGACGGTGGCAAAAGCCGGCGAGTATCACATCGACGGCCGGCAATACGACCTTGACGGCGCCATTGCCTATCTCAGCGCGCAGCACGACCTCGATCCGAGCCGCCGCCTCGTGCTGCGCGCCGACGCGAAGCTGAGCTACGGTGACGTCCGCGACATTTTCGCACGCTGCCAGCAGGTGGGCTTCCCGGGTATGTCGCTACTTGTGGGGGAGCGCCACCAGCCAGGCGCCGCACCCGGTGATGCAATCCCCTCGGCCAACCCGCCGGAATCGGCGGAAGGCAAGGGTCGGGAGAGTTGAGCCGTGGGCGTGAACGTGGGCACTGGGCGCGGTGGACGGGTCACGCCCGTGATCAACGTGACGCCACTGGTCGACGTGGTCCTCGTCCTGCTCATCATTTTCATGGTGCTCACGCCGCTCCTGACCAAGCGGTTCTGGATTCACACCCCGAAGCAAGAGAAGAAGGAAATCGAGCGCCGGGCGCTCGCGACCCAGCCCGAGCCGCCGCTTGTTCTCCGGGTCGCGGCGGACAAGACGATCAGCGTCAACGGCGTCCCGCTCGGTTTTGATGATCTCGCCCCGCGCTTGCGACGGATGTTCGCCGCGCGCGAGGATCATATTCTGTTCTTTGATGCCGCCGACCAAGTACCGTATGGTTTCGCGGTCGAGATCCTCGACCAGGCCCGCGCCGGCGGCGCCGTCACCATCGCCGCACTCACCTCGCCTCTCGAGGCCGACTCGACGGGCGCTGCAAACCTACCCTCACCCGGCAGAGCCGGAACCGAACAGGAAGAAATAAGAAACAGGAAACCGAAAACCGGAAATGAAAGACCGGCAAATTGACCAGTTTCCAGTCTCCGGTTTCCTGTCTCCGGTTTTCCATTTCTTTTCCTCGCTGCTCAAGACTCTCCCGCTAAGCGCCTAGTAGCGGCAACGGGGGAGGGTGAGGGTGGGAGCCAGTCGGATGTCTTGCTTTCGCATGCTGGAGCATGAAACAAACGTTTGTCAGGCAACCCTCCCGTTCCCGGTACAGGCATCGACCATGGCCAAGAATCCGTTGCACACCAAGCTCTGCGACCTGCTCGGGATCGAGTTCCCGATTATCGCGTTCACGCACTGCAAGGACGTAGTGGCCGCGGTCGTCAACGCCGGCGCCTTTGCGGTTCTCGGCGAAGCGATGCACACGCCCGACGAGATTGTCGCCGACATCAGGTGGATCCGTGAGCGGGTCGGCGACAAGCCCTTCGGCATGGACCTCGTGCTGCCGGCGTCCGCCCCCCCGGCGGCCAACCTCGACGAACTGTGGGCGAACATCCCCGAGGCGCATCGCAAGTTCGCGCAGGGTATCAAGGAGCGGCACCATGTCCCTGACCCAAAGGGTCCGGTGGCGCTGCACCAGTGGGGAGGCCTGAATCAGGAGATAGCCCGCGCGCAGCTCGCCGTGATGCTGGAGGAGCGCGTACCGGTCTTCGTCTCGGGCTTAGGCAGCCCCGCGTTCATGCTGAAGCAAGCACACGCCCGCGGCATCAAGGTGTTCGGTCTCGTCGGCAAGACCCGGCAGGCCAAGCGCGAGATCGAAGCCGGCGTCGACGTGATCATCGCGCAGGGGTACGACGCCGCCGGTCACACCGGGCCGATCGGGACGTTCTCGATTGTGCCCGAGGTGGTGGCCATCGCCGGCGACACGCCAGTCGTCGCCGCGGGCGGCGTCACCACTGGCCGGCATCTGGCGGCGGCGCTCTGCCTGGGTGCCGCCGGAGTGTGGACGGGCACGCTGTGGCTCGCGTCTCGCGAATCCGACACCGACATGATCGTCAAGGAGAAGCTCGTCGCCGCCACCGCCGATGACACCGTCTACTCTCGTTGCATTTCGGGCATGCCGATGCGGGTTCTCAAGTGCGCCTGGACGGACGAATGGAGCAAGCCAGACGCGCCGCCGGTCCTCTCGGCCCCATATCAGATGCTCCTGAGCTCCGCGTACATTCAGGCCGCCAACGACTACCGGCGCGCCGACCTCATGACCGAGGCGGCCGGCCAGGGTGTCGATTTCGTCACCACCATGAAGCCGGCCCGCCAGATTGTTCTTGATCTGGTGGAAGAGGCCCTGGCGACGTTCGACGAACTGACGGGTGAGTGAGAACCACTTCTGTGTTTCCATCCCGGTTCCAGAGAGGAGACAACTACGATGGCAGCTGAAGAAACCTTTCTTTTCCACATCGACGAGGGCGTCGGCGTCGTCACGCTGAACCGGCCGGACCGCCTCAACGCGGTGACGTGGGAGATGACCACCAAGCTCGTCGAGCTGTTTCGTGAGCTGCGTTTCAACGACGAGGTGCGCACGATCGTTCTGACCGGCGCGGGCCGCGCCTTCTGTTCCGGCGGCGACGCCGAGTTTCTGAGCGGTTCGGGAGATCGCCCGTTGCCCGGCTTGTCGGACCCCAGCCGCACATTGCCCCGCTATCAGCGGAAGACCCCGGCCGGGCCGTTTGCCGAGTTCACCCGAATGATCGTCGAAGTGGAAAAACCGGTGATTGCCGCCATCAAGGGCCCCGCGGTCGGCGCTGGCCTCGCGTACGCGCTCGCCTGCGACCGCCGGTTTGCCGACCCGACGGCGCGCATGTGCGTCGCAATGGTCCGGCTCGGCTTCAGCCCGGATTGTGGGGTCACGTACTTCCTGCCGAGAGTGACCAATCTGTCGACCGCGCTCATGATGGTGGAGACCGGCAAGATTCTCAACGCCGAGGAGGCGCACAAGGCGGGCCTCATCGACGAACTCGTTGCCGAGGGCGAGGCTCTTCCCGCGGCCCTGAGCTATGCGAAGGAGCTGGCAAAGATGCCGAGCGTGGCGATCGACCTCGCCCGGCGCTTCGTGCACAAGGCGCTGTCCTCGACGCTCGACGAGATGCTCGATTACGAAGCCGTGGCTTCCACCATGTCCGCAGCCACCGAGGACGCCAGAGAGGGCACCCGCGCGTTCATCGAGAAGCGGAAGCCGGTGTTCAAGGGACGCTAGTGTAGCCCCCACCCTCACCCTCCCCCGTTGCCAGAATTGGCAACGGGGGAGGGATCAACGGAGGGGGCAAAATAGAGCGCGAACTCCCGACTCAGTCGACGCAGACGCGAATGTGGGGAGCATCCGCTCGCAGTGGCTCGACCCGGAAGCGAACGTGGCTGGGTGCGATTCTCACCGTATGGCCGGTCGCTGTCGCCTCGTAGCGAACCGCCACCATCTCGTCGTTCACCGGCACGACGAAGGAAGAGGAGCCTTGCGAAGAGAAGGGGGCGATGCGCAAGGTGATCTCCTCGGTGCGTTGCTCGTCGACGCAGCCCATCACCGGACCGAGCGGCACGATACCGCCCTCGCGCATGTAGAGCGGCAACGTCTCGAGGCCAGCGGTCACCTCGAACCAGCGCCCGCCCGGCAGGCGCTCTCCGGTCCACCAGTCCGTCCACACCCCCGCCGGGAGATACACCGCGCGCCGATTGCTGTCTTCGAGGATTGGCGCCACCAGCAAGGCGTCGCCGAGCAGCCACTGGTCGGCAATGTTCCAGGTGTTGGGATCGTCCTGATACTCGACGACCAGTGGGCGCGCCATCGGCAGCGAGCGCCGCACGCACTCGATGGCGGTCCCGTACAGATACGGAAGCAGGCGATAGCGCAGGCGGATGTAATCGCGTCCGATGCGCAGCACGTCGCCGGTGAACTTGTACAGCTCGCGGTCACCCATGCCGTGGATGCGCGCGTGCGACAGGAACAGACCGGCCTGCAGCCAGCGGATCAGCAAGGCGCCGTCCGGCTGGCCGACGAAGCCGCCGATGTCCTGACTCCAGAACTGGAAGCCGGAGAGGCCGAACGACAAGCCGCCGGCGAGCTGCGGTCCGAGATTGTCCCAGTTGACGCTGCTGTCACCGCCCCAGTGCACGGGATAGCGCTGCGAGCCCGCCCACGCCGAGCGCGCCCAGATGATGTGCTCGCCCGTGGCCTGCGCCGTGACCTCGGCAATGCACTGGTTGTACAGCAGCGGGTAGAGGTTGTGCATCCGCCAGCCGGGGGTGCCGTCGTGATACACGCCGTCGAGCGGCGCCTGCTCCCCGAAGTCGACCTTGATCGCCTTGACGCCCAGCGCAAACAGACGCCGCAGATGCTTGCCGTAGATTTCGCGCGCCGCCGGGTTGGTGAAGTCGAGACACCCGACGACACCGGTGAAGCCCTGCGTGTAGCAGATGCCCACATCATAGATCTCGCCATCCCCCGTTTTCACAAAGGCCCCCGCCGCCTTCAGCTCATCGAACAGGGCCGAGCCCTCAGGAATGTACGGGAGCTGCCAGAGACAGACCTTCACCCCGAGTTCGCCGAGCTCGGCGAGGTACGCCGCGGGATCCGGGAAGCGGTGCGGGTCGAACTGCAGATCGCAGTGCCAGTCCTGGCGAAACCAGAACGTGTCGAGGTGCAGCACGTCCATCGGCACCTCCGCCGCGCGCATCTGGCGAACCACCTCGAGCGTCTCCGCGGCCGACGAATAGGAGATCTTGCTTTGCCAGTATCCGAAACTCCACTTGGGCGGCACCTGCCCCTTGCCGGTGAGGTCGGTGTACTGAGACAGGATCTGCTGCAGGTCGCCGAGGATGATGAAGTAGTCGAGGAAGTCGTCTTCGATGGCCACCTGCACATCCGCCGCGCTCAGGCTGCCGACCCAGCACGTCATCCGCGCCGAGGTGTTGAAGAACACGCCGTAGCGGCGCGTGCTCATGAAGAACGGCACGTTCTTGTAGCTGCGCGGGCTGGTGACGCCGAGCGCCTCGACCATGGTGAGGTCGATCGTCTGCCCGACCTTGTTGAGCCGGTTGAACTTCTCGCCAAAGCCGTACACCGCCTCGTGTGGCCGCAGCGCGAAGATCTCGACGGCGAGCGGGCTCCCGTCATCGAGCGTGCGACAGATGCCGGTGTTGTACGCGTCCCAGACGAGCCCCGTGGCGTTGAAGAAGTTCTTGTCGCGCCCGCCGACCCGGCACACCTCGTCACCGTCGCGGTCCCACACGCGGATCGCGAACGGCCGCAATTCCACCTCGACGGTCGCCGTCGCCGTCGTGTAGCGGACGGCGTCGGCGGTGGCTTCCGCACGGGCGTGCGGTGGGTCGTCGAACCGCCCGACCACCATCGCCGTCGTGTTCTCTGGGACGTGCGTGCCCTCGGCAAAGCGAACGCGCAGGATGGAGTCGGTCACGATGTCGATGCGCAGGCAACCGCTCACCGTTGCGCCCGGCGGCATCCGTTCGACCAGCGCCTCGCGGTCCTCATCGAACACGAACCGTCCCGCCACGGCGCCGGTCGTGCGCAGCACGAGGTGATCGTCTGCCACCTCGAGCGCCGAGCAGTCGACCACGCAGGTGCGGGTGACACGGCGGCTTTCCAGCGCGCGCGTCTTCATTTGATCGACGACAGGCGGCTTCTTCACGATCAGGACTCCTCTCACAACCGATGCGGCACGGGGCATTGCGAAGCTTGGCGCAGTTCGCCGTCTCGTTCTACCGCGTCACGGTCTTCCTCGCCATGGGACTGTCGTAATCCGGCAGAGCCGGAACCGAACAGGAAGAAATGGAAAACAGGAAACCGAAAACCGGAGATGGAAAACCGCCAAATTGACCAGTTTCCGGTTTCCCGTTTCCTGTTTCCCGTTTTTCATTTCTTTCCTTACTGCTCAAGACTTTCCCGGTAAGGGACTGATTGGGACGGTACCGCTCTGGTCACCCCGTTGACTGATGTCACGCGGTTGACTGATGTCACGCGGATGGTATCAACTCGGCACTCGGACGTATGGACTGCCCGGCTTCCCCGACTGAGGCGCCGGCTGCGATCGGTGCGACGGAAGCTGGCAATGGCCATTGATTTCGAACCCTCAGTGGAGCGCGCGTGCGGGCGATTGGTCGCCGCCGTCGACCGTCACCCGGTGATTGTTCTGGCGGCAGCGGCCGTCCTGACCGTCTTCATGGGCGTCTATGCGGTACTCAATCTCGGCGTCAACGCCGACCCGCGCAACCTCATCAACCGCGACCTCCCGTTCCAGGTCCGCCAGAGCGAGTTCACGAAGACGTTTCACACGCTGGCCGACGGGATCCTGGTCGTCATCGACGGGGAGAGCCCGACCTCGGCGGCGTCCGCCGCCGACGCCCTCGCCGCCAGGCTGGCGGCGCGCACGGATCTCTTCGCGGAGATCGATGTCCCCGGCGGTGGGCCGTTCTTCGCGAAGAACGCGCTCCTCTATCTGACGACGGATCAGCTCGAGGATCTCACCGACCGGCTGGCGCAGGCCCAGCCCTTCCTCGCCGAGTTCGCGCGCGATCAGAGCCTCGTCGGCATCGCCGACCTGCTGACGGAGGCACTGAAGTCTCAGCGCGGAGGGACCGCGACGGGGCTCGACCTGTCGGTGGCGCTCGACCGGGTGAGCGGCGTCGTCGAGGCGGCAGCGGATCGGCGGCGGGCGCCCGATCCGTGGGGCAGCGCGGTCATCGGCGGCGCGATGCCCGCCGAGGCCCGCCAGCGCATCGTCGCGCTCCGCCCGGCGCAGGACACGTGGGCACTCGAGGGCGATGCGCCCGAGGTAAAGGCGATCCGGGCCGCCGCGCGCGACCTCGAGCTCGACCCCGCGCACGGGATCACCGTCCGCGTGTCGGGTGAGCCGGTCATGAACTACGAGGAGATCAGCGCGGTGGCGACCCAGAGCTGGCAGGTCGCCGTCGTGTCGACGGTGCTCTTCGCCGCGACGGTGGTGTTCGCGCTGCGCTCGGCGCGCATCGTTCTGGCGCTCGTCGGCAGCCTGATCGTGAGCCTGATCTGCTCGAATGGAATCGCCGCGTTCGTGGTCAAGGACCTCAACACGATCTCCGCCGCGTTCAACGTGCTCATCGTCGGGCTCGGCGGCGAGTTCGGCATCCATCTCGCGATGCGCTTCATCGAGCTCGTCTCGCGCGGCCGCCACCGAAGCGAGGCCTTGATCGAGGCGGCCCAGAGCACCGGCGGATCGCTGCTCTCGAGCGCGGTCACCACCTCGATCGGGTTCTTCATCTTCCTCCTCACCGACTTCACCGGCGTGGCGCAGCTCGGCGTGATCGCCGGTATCGGCATGTTCATCTCGCTCGCGAGCACGATGACGGTGCTCCCGGCGCTGCTCTCCGTCGGCGCGGGAGAGCCGCGCATCGCCATGCCGAGGATGCCGACGTGGCTCGCCCAGCTCGATCGAGTCCCGATCAGGCATGCCCGCACGGTGCGCGTTGCCGCGGCGATCGTCGGCGTGGCGGCGGTCGGTCTCCTGCCCCGCGTGCACTTCAACTACAACCTGGTGAACCTGCACGACCCCGGCACGGAGTCGGTCTCGACCTTCATCGAGCTGCTCTCGCGCTCGGACACAGCGCCGTGGGCAATCGACGTCGTCGCGTCGGATCTGGACGCGGCGAAGGCGCTCGCCGGCCGCCTCGCCGCCCTCCCGGCCGTGGCCGAGACGCGCACGATCCTCGACTACGTTCCGAAGCAGCAGGACGAGAAGCTCGAGCTGCTCGCGACGGCGTCGTACTTCGTCCCGTCGGCCATCGTTCCCGGGCCGCCGCGGACCGACGAGGAGCGGCGCGCCGCCCTCCGCAAGCTCGCCGACGAGGCGGGGCGCACCACCGGCGACGGCGCATTGGCAGCGAGCGCCACCCGCCTTCACACCACGATCGAGCGCTTTCTCGATCAACTCGACCGCTCAGGCGAACCTGCCGGCGCGCTGGCGCGCCTCGAGAGCGGCATCGTCGGCTCGCTGCCCCAGCAGATCCGCGACCTGCAGCGGCTGATGAAGCCCGACCGCGTCACCCTGGCCGATCTCCCCGACAGCCTCCGGCACCAGATGCTCGCGCCCGACGGCCGGGCGCGCATCCAGGTCCTGCCCAAGGAAGATGTGGCGGACAGCAGAGCGCTCGAGCGCTTCGTTCGCGACGTGCAGGCCGTCGCCCCCGATGCCGGCGGTCTCGCGCCGTACGTGATCGAGTGGGGTCGCGTGACGTGGACCGCCATGCTGTGGGCGCTGTGCGGCGGCGTCGGCTGCATGCTGGTCTTCCTGATCGTGCTGTGGCGCAGCGTCTGGGACTCGTTGCTCGCCTTCTTTCCGCTCGGGCTCGCCGCGGTGCTCACCTGCGCGACGCTCGTCGTCTTCGGGCAGTCCTTCAACTTCGCCAACGTCATCGTCCTCCCCATGCTCATCGGCATGAGCATCGACAGCGGCGTGCACCTCGTCCACCGCCACCGCACCAACCCGGAGGAGGCGGACGTCCTCAGCACGAGCACCGCGCGCGCCGTCTTCTACTCGGCGCTGACGACGATCCTCTCGTTCGGAAGCCTCGGCTTCGCGCCCCACCGCGGCATCGCCACCATCGGCCAGCTCTTGGCGGTCGGCGTCGCCCTCGTGCTCATCTGCTACGTCGTCGTGCTGCCCGCCGTCCTGGAGTGGGACGACCGCCGCCGCCGACCCCCAGCCGCGGACACTCCCTGACGTCCGCGCGGCCGACGAACGGTGGCACCGAGATGGCAATCCGGGACGGTCAGGAGAAGCACCGGGTGTGCACGGCAGAAGCGGTCAAACACCGCCAGCGGTGCGGTGGACCTGCGTTACCTTGAGCCCACGCGGAATCTCGAACAGCAATGCGCCTGGGCTCATGCCCTCGCCGGCGTGCCGAGATCTGACTCGATACGAACTGGGGAAGCGCTCCTCACGCCGCCCGCCGGCGCCGTCTGGAGGGTTTCGTCTCACGCGAGAGCCGTTCCCGCAGCCACAGATTGGCGACCGTTTCCGGACTGAGCCCCCTGAGTTTCGACGCGGCCTGCAGCCCCGCCGCGATCTCCGGATCCACGGCAAGCAGATGTACCCGACGGCCGATCTTGAAGGACAACCGCGCCGGCTTCAGGTGTTCGGCATAGTCACCGAGGCTGTGGGTATCCCAGAAGTCGGCTGCCTGTTCGACGGTTCGAAAGTCCTTCGGGAGGGAGTTTCGTTTACTTGCGGCCATACAACTGGCGCTCCTTTGCGTCCATGTCCCGAGCCGTGATCACCAAGGCGCGACTTCTCGGCTTCCGCAAGAAGAATACGGCAACCAGCCTGCCCACCTCCGTACGGCCCAGTGCAACATACAGGTCTTCGCCGAGAACACGCCCGCGTTCGATTCGCCGGATCATCGGCTTGCCGTGCAGAACTTCTTCAACCTCCTCGGTCGAAACCCGATGCTTCCGCTCGATCTTCGCGACGACGTCGTCCAACCACACGATCTCGCGGATCACCATCCGCGAAACAGGCTACCAGAGCGGATTCCTCCTCGAAAGCCCCCGTCTCCCCTTCGGACTCCTTAGCCTTACCCACAAATCGGCCCGCTGGACACGGTCCCCCTCTCCCCGCATCTTTTCGCAGAGGGTTGGGGTGAGGGGTACCTATTTCTCTGCTTGCACCCTCGGCCGCTGCAATTCCGTTCCGATTGCTTCCAACACCGCATCGGTCCGCGTCAGGACATCATGATTCCAGAACCGAATCACGCGAAAACCTTCGGCAGCCAGATACGCGCTTCGGCAGGCGTCTTGTTCGACTTGTTCGGCATGCTGTCCGCCGTCGATCTAGAACCAACGCACAAACGATCTCGGGCAATCCGTTTTCTTGACCCCACCAGCCAAAACGTTCTACGCATCGGTCAGGGAATCATCTTTCACGTCCACGTGAGATCACGCGCAACGTGGAAAACCCGACAACTGAGAGCCTACGAGCCTTTTCGCGTTGAGCCGAGGGGAACGGATCAGGAGAGCCCATGCGAGTTGAAACGGGACTGTGGACCCTGGAGGCCGGGCAGTACGGCGGGAAGAGCGCGGAAGCAACCAGCCTGCAGGCGATCGCCGCGGCGGCGCGCAGGATCGAGGCGCTCGGCTTCGATTCGGCGACCATGCCGGAGGCGGGGCATGATCCGTTTCTGCCGCTGGTGGTGGCCGCCGAGCACACCACGAGAATCACCCTGGGCACGAACGTGGCCATCGCCTTTCCGCGCAGCCCGATGGTCACGGCGCAGATCGCGTGGGACCTGCAGCAGATGTCGGGCGGGCGCTTTCAGCTCGGGCTCGGCACGCAGGTGAAGGGCCACAACGAGCGGCGCTACGCCAGTCCGTGGACGGCCCCGCCCGGTCCGCGCCTGCGCGAGTACGTCCTCTGCCTGCGCGCCATGTTCGAGACGTTCCAGAGCGGTCATCGCCCCCACTTCGAAGGGAAGCATTATCAGTTCACGCTGATGTCGCCCTTCTTCAACCCGGGACCGATCGGCCACGCGCACGTCCCCGTCTATGTCGCGGTGCTGAACCCGTACATGGCGCGCCTGGCGGGCGAGCTCTGCGACGGCCTGCGCCTCCACCCGATTGCCTCCTTGAGGTACACGAAGGAGGTCGTGGCGCCCGCGGTCGAGGCCGGCGCACGCAAGGCCGGGCGGAAGGTGTCCGACATCGACTTCGTCGGCGCGCCGTTCCTCGCGGTCGGAAGAACTCGAGAGGAAATCGACGCGGCGAAACGCGGAATCAAGCAGCGCATCTCGTTCTACGCCTCCACCCGAACGTACCACTCGGTGCTGGAATTCCACGGCTGGGTCGACGTCGGCCTGAGGCTGCACCAGCTCTCCGTCGAGGGGAAATGGCAGGAGATGGGGAACCTGATCACCGACGAGATGCTCGAGGAGTGGGCCATCATCGGACCGTTTGACGAGCTGGGGCCTCGGCTCAAGGAACGTTGCGGCGACGTCTTCACCACGCTCATGCTCGATCTGCCGGCGCACCTTCGTGAAGAGGAAGCCCAGTTGCGCAAGGTGATCGCGGCGCTGCGGTAGCAGGTGAAGTCGCAAAGAAGGGCTCACCACAGAGGCACCGAGATCACGGAGGAAAACACTGAGCCGGGCCCCTCAGATGAGCCCGGAATCAACCCTCACCAGAATGACGCTGGCCCCCGGGGGGCCGTGGAGCGGAACGTCTTCATGGTTTTCTCTGTGCCCTCGGTGCCTCTGTGGTGGAAGCTTTCTTCGCTTTCGGTTTAGAGGATTCGGCATGAACCCGTTCCGCAATAAGATCGCGATCGTCACCGGCGGCGCCTCGGGGATCGGACGGGCGCTCGGCGCCGAGCTCGGGCGGCGTGGCGCGAAGGTCGTGCTGGCCGATCTGAACGGCAGCGGGGCGGTGGATGCAGCCGCAGACATCACCGCATCCGGAGGCACGGCCGAGGGACGCGCCGTCGACGTCCGGAGTTTCGAAGCGGTTGAAACGCTCGTGGCCAGCGTGGTCGAGGCGCACGGCCGGATCGACTTCATGTTCAACAACGCCGGCATCGGAGTCTTCGCCGAAGAGCGTGACGCCACCCTGTCGGACTGGCACAAGGTCATCGGTGTCAATCTGTGGGGCGTCGTGCATGGCGTGCGCGCCGCTTACCTGCGAATGGTGCAACAGGGCTTCGGCCACATCGTCAACACCGCCTCGCTCGCCGGCCTCACCCCCGCACCGGGGGAGATCTCCTACGCGGCGTCGAAGCACGCGGTGGTCGGCCTCTCGTGCGCCCTGCGTGCCGAGGCCGCCGACCTCGGGGTTCGCGTCAGCGTCGTCTGCCCCGGCCTCATCGACACCCCGATCATCCGCACCAGCGAGGTGCGCGGCATCGAGCGCGATGCGATGATGAAAGTCGTCGGCTCAACGAAGTGGATGTCTCCCGACGCGTGCGCGCGGGCCATTCTCCGCGGCGTGGAAAAGAACAAGGCCATCATCGTCATCACCCCGCTGGCGCGGGCGATCTGGCTGCTCACGCGCATCAGTCCCAGCCTGGCGATCCGGTTCTGGCAGAAGATGCTTCTCGCCCGCCTGCGTCCCCTGCGCCGCGCCGCAGCCGAGGCTGGGCCGACACAGAACTAACAGCCCGTTGAAGAAGCCTCTTGGATTCCTTTCGCGGGAATGACGGAAGAGAACGGAAGCAAGAAGTCTTCGCGCCACGCGAAGCGAACGAACGGTAGTGGCTCAGTGTCCGTCATTTGCGACTGAAACAAACGTTTGTTAGGCAGTTGGACAGTCGACGAATCAGACAGGGGAGGCACACGTCGTGGACTTCGAATTCTCCGAGCAGCAGAAGGCCTTCAAAGCAGAGGTCGAAAAGTTTCTCGATGCAAACGAGCGGCCCGGGGTCATGGACCCCTCGCGCGAGAACATGGCGCAGCTGGTCGATACGCCGGAGCGTCGCGCCTTCATGAAGAAGATCGGTGAGCGTGGTTGGCTGGGCATGACCTGGCCCAAGGAATATGGGGGCAGCGAGGGCGAGGGGGTGTACGAGTACATCCTAAACGAGAGTCTGGCGCGCCGCGGGGCCCCGCAGATCGGCAAAGGCGTCGGAATCATCGGGAAGACGATCATCCGGCACGGCAGCGAGAAGCTGAAGCGGGAGTTCCTGCCCAAGATTCTCCGCAACGAGGTCGAGTTCGCCATCGGGTACAGCGAGCCGCAGGCCGGCTCCGACGCGGCCAACATGCAGCTCAAGGCGACGCGGGAAGGTGATGGCTGGCGGCTGAACGGCCAGAAGATCTACACCACCTCGGCGCACTTCGCCCAGTGGTACTGGGTCGGCGCGCGCACCGATCCCGATGCCCCGAAGCACCACGGGATCAGCCTGTTCCTCCTGCCGATGGACAGCCCCGGGCTGACCGTGCATCCCATGCCCACCATCGGCGAGCGCGAGATCACCAACTCGGTGTTCTTCGACAACGTCTGGGTCCACGACGATTACCGCGTCGGCGAGCTGAACAAGGGCTTCCAGTACATCTCGGAGGCCCTCGATCTCGAGCGCTTCACCATGTTCACGTTTTCTCCGATCGAACGCCGGGTCGAGATCCTGTGCAACTACGTGGCCACAGAGGAGCGCGACGGGAAGCCGTTGCGCGAGGATCCGGTGATTCGCAAGCGGATCGCCCAACTCGTCACCCAGACCGAGGTGGCGCGCGTGCTCGGCCTCCGATTCGTCGCCAAGTCGATGAAGGGCGGGGCACCTCCGACCGTGGAAGCGTCGAGCTACAAGCTCTTCGCCACGACAATGTCGCAGCGGGTGGCCAACGAAGCCATGGATATCGGCGGACCCGCCTCGCAGCTACGCGTAGGCATGGAGGATGCCCCGATGCAGGGCAGGGCCGACAGCAGCTATCGCTGCACCGTGGTCGAAACCATCGGCGGTGGATCGTCGGAGATTCAGAAGAACATCATCGCCCGGCGCAAGCTGGGGCTGCCCAAGAATTTCTAGGGATCAAGGGATCGAGGGGTCGAGGGGTCGAGGGGTCGAGGAACGCGAGGGCGGTCGTTCGGAGAGGAACTTTAAATGGAGCTGGATTTCACTGAAGAGCAAGACATGTTGCGTGAGATGGTGCGGGGGGTGTGCAACGACCTCGCGCCGATCGCCGTCGTCCGGGCCATGGAAGATGACCCAACCGGATATCCCACGGGGCTCTGGAAGAAGATGGCGGAGCTGGGACTGCTGGGACTCACCCTGCCAGAACAGTACGGCGGATCCGGGCAGTCGGCGCTCGAGGGCGCGATCATGTACGAGGAATTCGGCCGCTCCCTGGCGCCGTCGCCTCACTTCGTCAGCTCGGTGATGAGCGGTGGTGCGCTCGCCGCGGCCGGGA